>Ga0181529_10000992_pt1 | contig 39080 bp, 37 predicted proteins | sample PEATcosm2014_Bin_36_FD_119763 | JGI IMG/M metagenome (GOLD analysis project Ga0181529, IMG submission 119763) | Peatland microbial communities from MTU Mesocosm Facility, Houghton, MI, USA - PEATcosm2014_Bin10_30_metaG | ecosystem: Environmental > Terrestrial > Soil > Wetlands > Peat | place... | reverse complement strand
TCGCCTTCCGGCTGCGCGAGGACGGTGGGGCTCTCGTGGTCGTACCAGCCGCCCCAATCGTCCCAGGTGATGAAAATGGCGGTGTTCTTCCAGTACCCGCCGTCGTTGTCGCAGGCCGTACTCTGGCCGATGGCGTTGACGATCGACGTCACCCACGAGGGCCCGCCGCCGTCGTTCCCGCGCGCGTGGTCCGAGTTCGCTCCAGTGGGAATCACCCAACTCACCGAACGGAGGTGGCAACCGGCGATGTCCTTCAGGACGTCGGCCGGCGCCAGGTCCACGTTGTTGGTCCAATCCTGCCCTGTACAGTGGCCGCCGGGGCCGCTCGAAATACAGATATGATGGATGGCATTCGGCGCCGTCCAGATGGAACCGGCGCTCGGCGTGTAGTATCTCCAGGTGACCACTTGAGGCAGCAAGTCCGCCATGGTCTGGTGCTCGAAGCACGGATACATCTTGCTGTTTTCGCCGGTGGGGCCGATCAGTTGAACGGTGGTTCCGGTCTCCGCCGTACACCCCGCGGTTTTGCCGGTGCCTGACATATTCTCGGAAGCGAAGATACCCGCGGCATCGTCGGCCGCGCTGGGAGCGGAAGTCCCTCCGAAGAGGAATTGGTGCGCCGGAAAACTGGGCCCCTGGTTGGTCTGGAACATGTAGTTGGCCCAGCCATATTGCGTCGCCATATCGAGATATGGGCTCACAACTCCGGTGGAATTGTCCACAAACCGGTACTGCGGCTTGGCCGGACACGTCCCGGAACAGGGAATACGGCCGGCCCCGTCCATCTTACACGCCCCAGTCGCCGGGTCGGCGTCGCACATGACGGTAAAGGCCGAGTGGGCGTGGCTCAAATCGTACTTATTCGCCAGCGCCACGGTAGAGGGCTGAGTGACTCCCGTGGAGGAGTTCTTGTCCAGCCAGTTACTTGTCTGAATGTTGTACTGTGCCGCTGTCGGACTGGTGCTGCAAAGGCTCTTCGAGCCGTACGGCGGAGCGCACAGGCCTTGAAAGAGGTTATCGGGAGTGCGATTCTCCTGAACGATCACAATGACATGCTGAAAGCTGGGAATCTGCGCCAACGCGCCGACAGCTCCGGCTCCGGCCAACAACAGGGTGGTCACGATAAGTCTCATAGAAACCCTACGCCTCTTCCAACACGGCTCGAGCGCCAGAGTTCCGCGGAGGGTTTCGGTTGGTACTGTAGGCGTTCCAGAGTTGCCGGGTGTGTCAGCTCAGCACGGCGCCGGCTTTTTCCATGGCCTTTTCCAGCGCGCCCTTGGTCATGTCCGTGCTGACGAAAAGTTCCTGACGCGCACCGCCGCTCAGCGCAATGGCCTTCCAGCCGTTCTGCGTGGGTACTGTCACGCGCACTTTGACCTTGCCGCGGGCATCGCGCACCGGGCGAATCACGCCGGGGATGATCGACCGGATTTCGGGATTGGCCGCCAGCAGCTCTAACAAGATTTCACGCACCCCATCGATAATGCTGTGCTCCACCTTGAGACGGTCTTGGGCGGTGCGCAGCCGCATGTCAGCTCCATCCCTCGCCGCCGCGCAGCGGGACGAAGCGGCACAACGTGGACACGCGGAATTCGGTCCGGCCATCGCATTTTCGCAGCACGCGCAGTTCCTGGTCGTCCATTTGCCCTACCGGAATCACCAGGCATCCGGGGTCGCGGAGTTGCGCCAGCAGCGTGGGTGGAACCTCCGGCGCGCCCGCCGCTACCGAGATGGCGTCGAAAGGCGCCCGCTCCGCGTAACCCAGCGAGCCGTCGCCCGCCACCACGGTTACGTTCGAATCGCGACCGGTGCGGTGGAGGTTCTCGCGCGCCAGTTGGGCCATCGCAGGCACGATGTCGATCGTGACCACGGCGCCAGCCAGCGCGCCCAGCACCGCGGCGGCGTACCCGCTTCCGGCGCCCACTTCGAGCACGGATTCGGTCCCGGTGAGCTCCAGTTCCTGCGCCATCAACGCCGTCATGTAAGGTTGCGAGATGGTCTGGCCGTAGCCGAGCGGCACCGGATCGTCCTGGTAGGACACCAGGCGAAGCTCCGCCGGCACGAATTCCTCGCGGGGAATCTCGCGCATGGCGCGCAGCACGCGGGCGTCGCGAATGCCTCGCCGGCGCAATTGCTTTTCTACCATCTCGCTGCGTTCCGCGGCCCAATCGGGAATCAAAGATGCCTCTGCTTCTATAATAGCGGTCATGGCTCACCAGGTGACTCTCATTGCCGGCGACGGCATCGGGCCCGAAGTGGCCGAAGCTACCGCGCGCGCCGTAAACGCGACCGGCGTCCAGATCGAATGGGAACGCGTGGACGCCGGCTCGACGGCGTTGGAAGAGACCGGACAATTGCTGCCCGACGACGTTTTCGCGTCGCTCGAAATCACCCGCGTCGGGCTGAAAGGTCCGACGGCGACACCCATCGGCGGCGGCCATCAGAGCATCAACGTGGCGCTGCGCAAGAAACTGGGGCTCTACACCAACTTCCGGCCGGTGCGCATGCTGCCCGGCCTCAAGACGCGCTTCGACGACCTGCCGCTCGACCTGGCGATCTTCCGCGAAAACACCGAAGACCTCTACTCGGGCCTGGAACACGAAGTGGTCCACGGCGTGGTGGAGAGTCTCAAGATCATCACCGAATATGCGTCGCTGCGGATCGCCCGCGCGGCCTTCGCCTGGGCGCGCCGCGAGGGGCGTAAGAAGGTCACGGCGATCCACAAGGCCAACATCATGAAGTTGAGCGACGGCCTGTTTCTCACGTGCTGCCGCCAGGTGGCCGCGGAGTATCCGGAGATCGAGTACCGCGAAATGATCGTGGACAACGCCTGCATGCAGCTCGTGATGCGGCCGGAGACGTTCGATGTGCTGCTGCTGCCGAATCTATACGGCGACATTATCTCCGACCTGGCGGCGGGCCTGGTGGGCGGCCTCGGCATCGTACCCGGCGCCAATTTGGGCGACCACCACGCGATCTTCGAAGCGGTCCACGGCACCGCGCCGGACATCGCCGGAAAAGGGTTGGCCAACCCCACGGCGCTGATGCAATCGGCGGTGCTGATGCTGGCGCACCTGGGCGAGCGAGAGGCCGCATCGCGGCTGCACGCGGCCATCTACCGGGTCTACGCCGCGGGCGAGCGCCTCACGGGCGATGTCGGCGGGAAGGCTTCGACCCGGGAGTTCACGGACGCGGTGATCGCCTGCCTGTAGGGCGGACTTCAAGCTGTTCGCCCGGCAGGGTTACAATAGCTCCGCGATGGATTCGATGGCAATCGATCTCTATGGGCTGGCCGTAGCCCAAGCGTTCCAGCGCGCCAATCACACGGTCTGCGGACACTCCGCGCGGTAACTTCATGCAGCTTCGACGGGAATCAGTTCGTCCTTCACATAATGCAATTGCACCAGCCGGGGCTGAACGAGGCTGTCTTCGAAGTGCAGGGCCGTAGCCTCAAGAACGTTGGTACGGAGTTCTTCCCAAGTCTCCCCTTCCGTGAAGATGGCATGGCCGAGCGCCCGCGCACAGTAGCCACCCTCGTCCGCGTCGCGAATCTCGAAAATCAACTCCATGGCCTTAGAATACCTGAGAGTGGCAACGATAGCATCTCCGCGCCGGGTGCTACTTTACCTGCACCAGGCGGCCGTCGCGGTAGTCCAAAACGTAGTCGGCTTTGGCGATCTCCTCGGGCGCGAGCGGTGTCTTCCGGTTCAGGCGCACGGTTAGCGTGCGGTCGCGAAACTCCAGGTCGGCGATGAACGACATATCCCAGCTTCCCAGAGGGTCGTCCAGAAATACCATGGTGGTTTGCGGCCGGATACGCAATTGAAGAGCTTTCAATTGTCGGATGGTGTTCCAGATCTTCGGCGCGAAGTCGACGGTGTTGGGATCCACGTAGCGGCGCTTCAGATCGGCGTTGCGATACGCCCAGAAAACCACGCCGGCGGTGACCAGGGCGGCGGATAACCACGTGCGTCCAAACCGGCGGAAGCCCGGTTCAGCGGCCAGCCGGCCGGCGATGCCATCGGCGACGTCCACGAATACCACCGATACGAAAATGGCCCAGTCGAGCATGGGGATGTACAGGCATCCCTGAGCGCGCCCGATTAAGAACTCGATGGGCAGCGGTGCAATCAGCAGGAAGGAGCAGGCGAAGCGCAGCACAGGCCGCGGCCGGCGCCATGCGATGTAGAACATCGCGATCCACAGCACCACGATCCCGGCGCGCCCGAAGTACTCCCACTTCTCGAACAGGTCGCCGAAGGATTGCAATTGAAAGGCCCAAACCCGGTACATCGAGAGTTTCGGCTGGTAGCCGGCGTCTTGCATCAAGCCGCCCTTCGCTAGCACGCGGCCGACCAGGAATACCAGGCTGAGGCAGGTGCCCGCCAGTACGCATTGTCCGGGACCGCGCAGCCACTGTGCCAGAATCCGCGGCCGCCACAACGGCCCCGGCGCATGATAGAACCATTCGTAAAGTAAGACCGCGGCCGGCAGCGTGACCGCCATTTCCTTGGAGTCCAGCGCGGCTAGGGAGAGGCACAGAAAGACCGCCGTCCGCTTCCAGCCGGGAATCGATCCCCTCTGGCGGATGCGGACATAGTAGAGCAGCGCGGCCACGAAGAAGAATCCGCACAGGACGTCGTAAATGAACGGAACGTTGTAATACAGGTTACTCAGCCCGACGTGGTAACAGGCGATCAGCGCAGTCAGCAGGGCCGCGCGCTCTCCGCAACCGAGCCATCGGCTCAAGCGGTAGATCAGGAATACGTTAGCCCACAGGAACGCGAGCATCGCCACGCGGAATGCCACCGGGTTCATGCCGAAGCCGCTCAGCACGGGCAGGAAGAACCAAGCGGCCATGGGCCGGTAGAGGGGACGCCATAGCATGAGGGGACCGAAGATCCGCTGCCAGGGTGGGAGCTGCCAGTAGTAGTGGATGTTCATCAGATCGTCGGCGGCGAAGTGAACCCACAGCGTCGATCGCGTGAACCAGACAAAATAGGCCGTTAGGAGAAGGCCCACAGCAAGTGTGCGCCAGCGAGGCGGGTCGCTCTTGGCCGGCTCCGGCACTTGATCAGAAGTCGTCACCTGTATACGGTAGCATCGGGTGGCCCGCTATTTCCCGCTGTGATAGTATCTCAATATCCTGTTGGCGGGCGCACTTGTATCTGGAAAGAACAACCGTGCCCGAGTCCCACTCTGGTGCTTCAACTTCGCAGCCCCGCGAATCCAGGCCTTGCGATCCCACGGATCTAGTGTAGTGCGGCAGGCAGAATGCGAAGTATCCTGAGCGCCGAGGCAACCGGTCCCTGACGGTCTCTGCAGAATCAAGCAACTCCAACAGAGCCGCGACCGTCAGGAACCGGTATACACGTCGGGAGTTCGGACGCAGACCACTAGACGATGTTGGCATCCTGAGATTCTCCGGGAGGGGCTTCCAGGAAAATTGCCCATGTCGAAGGTGGCATTGGCGCCAAAGTGGAGCGAACCGGCTGCTGCGGCAGCGGGATGTGCCGTTCATTTGTTCAGGAACGCGCCCCCTGATTCGGATTGGTGCATTCGTATGCCCCACCCGCGACTCAGCGCACCTGCACGAACCGCCCGTCGCGGTAATCGAAGACATAGTCGGCTTTGGCGATCTCCTCGGGAGTTAGCGGCGTTCTGCGGTTCAGCTTGATGTCCACCGTGCGGTCGAGGATTTGCAACTCGGCGACAAACAGCATATCGAAGCTTCCGAACGGATCGTTGAGGAACACCACCGTGCTGTGCGGCCGTATGTTGGGCCGCAGCGCCTTCAGTTGCTGAATGGCGTCCCAGGTCTGCGGCGCAACGTCGGTGGTGGTGGGGTCTACGTAGCGGCGCTTCAGATCGGCATTGTGATACGCCCAGTAGAGCCCGCCCGCCGCCACCAGAATCGCCGATAGCGTGGCCGGCGCCAGTCTGCGGAAGCCGGGCTCGCGGGCCAGGACACCGGCGGCGCTGTCGGCCGTGTCCACGAAGACCACTGCAACGAACATGGCGAAGACCATGAGGGGGATGTACAGGCATCCACCGGCGCGCCCGATCAGAAACTCGATGGGCAGCGGCGCGACCAGCAGCGCGAGACAGGCGAAACGCAGCACGGGGCGGGGCCGGCGCCAGGCCAGGTAGAACATCACCACCCAGACCACCACGATTCCCGTGCGCCCGAAGTAGTCCCACTTGTCGAGCATGTCGCTGAATGCCCGCACCTGGAACGCCCAAACGCGAGCCATGGAGAGTTTCGGCACATAGCCCGCGTCGTGGATCAAGCCGCCGGAGCCGTAGACGCGGCCGCCCAGGTACACCAGGGTGAGGCAGGCGCTGGCGAGGATCGACCGGCCGGGGCCGAGCAGCCACCGTGCGAGATCCCGGGGACGCCAGGGAACGGGCGGACCATAGAACCACTCATAGAGCAGCAGGATGGCCGGCAGAGTTACCGCCATCTCCTTGGCATCGAGCGCAGCCAGGTACAACCCGAGAAACAGCCCCACCTGCCACCACCTGAGGACTGCGCCCCGTGCTCGAATGCTCACGTAGTAGAGCCAGGCCGACACGAAGAAAAAACCGCAGAGCACGTCGAAAACGAAGGCGATGCTGTAGTACAGGTTGGCCAGCCCGGCGTGGTAGCAGACCACCAGCGCCACCAGCCACGCGGCCCGCTCTCCGCATCCCAACAACCGGCTCAGACGATAGATCAGGAAGGTATTGATCAGGAGGATGGCCAGCAGGCCCGCATGGAACGCCGCCGGGTTCATCCCGAAGATGCGGAGGATCGGCACCAGATACCAGGCCGCCAGAGGGCGGTAGAGCGGCTGCCACGGCATCAGGGGCCCGAGGATCTGTTGCCACGGCGGGAGGCGCCAGAAGTAGGCGAGATTCATCGGGTCGTCGAGGGCGAAGTGGATCCGCAAGGTGGATCGTGAGACCCAGACCAGATAGGCAACCAGGAAGACCGCGCCGGCCAGCCTGTACCACTTGGCCGAAACGCTCGCGGATGGCTCCGGCTGCCGATGAGAAGGCGTCACTGACCTATGGTAGCGTCTCGGCGGCGGGGCACACGGGTGGGCCATGCCGCTTAGTCTTCCAACGTCGGACATGCCGCGGGTTTTGTGGGGCGGGATGGTATCCTGCGGCGGGTTGTCAACCCGCCTGCCGACCAGTCTGCCGTTGCCGGCCAGGCCGATTGACAATCGGCCGCAGGATGCCATCCTGCCCCACATAACGCATTTTGCGAGGCTCGGTAGGTGCTGGTCTATGGTTCCGGGAAGCCCAAGCGATATTGCGCACGAGTGCGTACCGCGGGTTCATTTCCCGCGGCTCAATCCCAGCGCGCGGATGCGCTTGTGCAGATTGGTTCGCTCCATCCCCAATGCACGCGCGGCCCCGGAGACGTTCCAGTTGGATTGCTCCAGCGCCCGCAGAATGTGCTCGCGCTCGGCCGATTCGCGGGCTTCCTGAATGGTGGATTTCGGCCCAGGGTCGCGCTGTACACGGATCTCGACAGGGATGGATTCGCGCGTCAGCCGCTCGCCCTGCGTCAGAATGGCCATGCGCTCGATCACGTTGCGCAACTCGCGCGCGTTCCCCGGCCAGTGGTAGCCCTCCAGCATGGCAAAAACCGTGTCGTCGAGTTTCTTGGCCTTGAAATTGTTGCGGGAGCAGAAATCGTCGAGGAAGTATTCGGCCAGCAGGCGGATGTCGTGCGGCCGTTCGCGCAGCGCCGGCACACGGACGGGCACCACGCTCAGGCGGTAGAACAGGTCCTCGCGGAACTTCTCCTGCGACACCAGGGCGCCCAGATCGCGATTGGTGGCGCTCACTACGCGCACACTGACGCGGATGATCTGCTCGCCGCCCACACGGTGAAATTCGCCCTCCTGCAGGACGCGCAGCAGCTTGGCTTGCGAAGCGCCGTGCAAGTCGCCCACCTCGTCCAGGAAAATGGTGCCGCTGTCGGCCAGTTCGAACTTGCCGCGGCGCGAGGCGGTGGCGCCGGTGAAGGAGCCTTTCTCGTGGCCGAACAGCTCCGTCTCCAGCAATTCGGTGGGGATGGCGGCGCAGTTCACCTTGACGAACGGCCCGGAGGCGAACGGGCTGGAGTTGTGGATGTGGGCCGCCAGCAACTCCTTGCCGGTGCCCGATTCGCCGATCAGCAGCACGCGGGCGTCCGAGCGGGCGGCCATGGTGGCCTGTTCCACGGTGCGCTGCCACGCCGGGCTGGAGCCGATCATGCGCGGCGTACTGCCTACCACGATTTCGCGCAGCCGTTCGTTCTCCTGCCGCAGCGAGGAGTGCTCCATGGCGTGTTTCACCGCCAGCAGGACGCGGTCGCGGCTGAGCGGTTTCTCCAGGAAATCGAAGGCGCCCGCGCGCGTGGCCTCCACGGCGTCGGCGATGGTGCCGTGGCCGGATATCATGACGGCCGGAGCGGACCCGCCGTTCTGCTTCACGTTGCGCAACAGGTCGATGCCATTTCCGTCCGGCAGTTTCATGTCGAACAGGTAAGCGTCGGCGCGCTGCGAATCGGGGTGACGGTTGAACTCCGCCACCGAGCGGCAGACGTTCACCGCATACCCTTCGCGTTCCAGGATCATCCGCAGGGAGCGGCCGATATTCTCTTCGTCATCCACGATCAGGACGCGCTTGGAAGCCATTTGTCGCAATGGGCAGCAGCACGCGGAAACCTGCGCCGCCCAGTTCTCCTTTCACCACTACAATGTCCCCGCCCGACAGCAAGGCGCTCTTGCGCGCGATGGAAAGCCCCAGCCCCATGCCTCTTTTTTTAAACGAAATCGTAGGTTGAAACAGCGAGGCCCGCGCCTGGTCGCTCAATCCCGGACCGGAATCGTGCACTTCAATGGCCACCTTCTCATGGTCCACCGAGGTGGACCCCAGGATGCGCCCGCCGTGGCCCGCCGCGTCGGCGGCGTTCTCCAGCAGATTCGTAAGGATTCCCTTCACCAGGTCCTGGTCCGCCATCACGCGGGGCACGTCCGCGAGCCGGCATTCGTAGTCCACTTCGGGATGCGCCGTGCGCAGCAAAGCGATGCGCTCCTGTAGCAGCGAATTCACATCCAGTGGCGCGGGGGATACGGGGGGCTCGGTGGCGAATTGCGAAAAGGCCCGCACCCGCCGCTCCAGCGTCTCGATCTCATCCACTACGATCTGCGTGGCCTGTTCCATGAATGCCCGGTCGGCATCGTCATAGCGCGCCAGCATTTCTTCCACGGTCAGGCGGATGGGCGTGAGCGAGTTCTTCACCTCGTGCGCCGTCTTACGGGCCACCACCTGCCAGCTCTCGAGTTGCCGCAGGTAGACCAGCCGCTCGGTAGTCTCCTGGAGAGTGTCCGCCATGGCGTTGAACGCCTGGATGGCGCGGCCCACCTCGTCGTCGCGCTGCGGCTTCACGCGCACCGCCAGGTCGCCCGCAGCCATCTCCGCCAAACCCCGCGTCAACCGGTGGATGGGCTGGCTGATGCGGTGCGCCAGAAACACCAGCAGCCCGAGCGACGCCAGCCAGAAGGACGCCGCCAACAGCAGGTAGGCCAGTTTGACGGTGCGCGACAGGTCGTGCTCGCGGATGAACTGGCCGAGCGAGCCGGCGCGGCCGATCTCGTCGCTCACGCGGTTCAACGCAATAGGGATGGCGGAGGAATAGGCCCAGACGTCGTCCCCGTGTTTCACCAGGTATTCGAGACGGCTGCCTTCGTCGCCCACGGCCGAAAAGCGCTCGGATTCGCCGCTCGCAGCGAAATCCCGGACCACCTCCGGCCAGTGCGCCGGATCGGCCGCGGCGTACTTCTGTGGCGCCACTTCCCCGGCCAACGCACGCCGCTTGAGATCGAGGGAAGCCATCTGGAAGTACGCCCGGCTGGTTTGCTTCAGTTGATCCGCCGCGGCCAGCGCGCGCGCCGTAGAGGCCGTGCCCAGGGCTTGGTCGATGCGCATCAGGTAAGTGGTTATCCAAACCGTGGCCACTAGCGGGACCAGGGTTGCGGCCACGAAGACCAGGATCAGCCTGTTGCGAAGGCGGTTCACCCTAGCCGCGTGACCCGGCCGAAAAGCTGGCGCGGAAGATCTTGCAGACGGAAGGGACGTGGCGTTTCAAAGCTCCACTGCGGTTCGTTCGAACCCGCTTTGCGGCTGAGGTATTCGAAGATGCTCAGGAAACTGATGCCTTTGTCGCCCACCACGCGGGAAAGGTCGTCCTGGTGTACCGTTCGCAAATCGCACCGCAGCCACAACGGCTTGTCCTTGGGCACTTCGGCCGCGCTGATGACGATGTTTTCCAGACACCAGGATTCCGCCTGGGTGGTGGTGAGCCCAACCCGGTCGTGCGGCGTAAGCGTCGGAATGGTCACCTTGAAGGTCTCGTTCCAGATGTCGCGGCTCAGAATAAACCGCTGGATGGGGCTGTATTTCAGAGGCGTATGGCGGTCGTCGCTGAAGAGCGTAATCTGCGCCAGAAAGGCCACGGTATTGCCGTTGGTCAACCGTTCGAGCGGCTTGCCGGTTAGAAAATGGATGTTCGGCAGCGCCGGTTGCAGGATGTCGCCATCGAAGCGCGGCGGCGGAAGCTCATCGGCGGCGCGCACCCGGAACAGAGGAAGAGCCAGACCGGCCAGAAGCCAGCTTCGTCGGCTGATCCGATTGTCCCGCGCGCTTTGCGCCATCAATAATTCATGCCTATCATAAATATCGGATCGATGTGCCCTTCCCTCAACGGAAAGGCGACCGACGCTGAAAACGCTCCCTGCCGAAGACCGATGCCGGCCGAATTTCTGTCTTCTACGGCCTGGCCGCCATCCCAGATGGCTCCCGTGTCGTAGAAAATTTGAAACGCGCCGTACCTGTACTCGACCGTATTATGCACCATTCGGTTGCCGCCGAGGGGGTCCAGTGCGAACTTATTCCACCCTCTCAGAGTACTACTGTTCCCAAGTACGAACCGCTCGAACAACGGCGCCTGGCCGGCGATCATGCCCGCCGTGGCGTCCTCGATCAGTACCTGCTTGCCGTGGGTCAGCGTGTAGCGGAACTCCCAACGGTGCCGCGCGTAGATCAGGTCGCTGTGCATCGCCCCGCTCGCCAGACGCAGGTCGTACCCGGCGTCGAAATCCTGCAGTAAATCGGAACCCTCAGTCCGTTGATGGTAGCGCAAAGACGCGACTGCGGCGTTGGCCGACTCCGTATGCGCAACCGGATACTGGTCCTGAAGGCTCTCAAAGCTGGCGCCCAAGCTCAGGTGCAGCGGCCTCCAGACCTGGAAAGTCGCCACCGGCTCGAAGAATTGCCGCGTGCGGTACACATCGGAAGTGACGGAAGACGCCATCGACCCCATTTCGGTGCGCTGCGGCGGCAACGCCTCCACGGTGCCGGCGTTCCACTGCTCGTGGAAGGCGCCGTATTCCAGTCCGAAATGAACACGGTCCGATCCGAGATGGCTATTCTGGTACCGCGCCGTGATGCCGGCGTAGCGCTCGGCCAGTTCGTCGCCGTCGCTCACCAGACCTACGGTGACGCTATTGTGCCTGACGATGGCGGTGCCTTCCACGGCGCCGCTCCAGCCCTGCTTCGCCTGGTAGAGAAACTTGGGGACCGCGACATCGAAGCGCGTGGGCCGCACCTGGACGTCGAAAACCACCTGCACACAATCGGGAACCGTGCCGCGGAGAATATGGTGCTCCACGGCGCGCGCGTGGAATTCCTTCCGCAGGCGGCGGGCCAGGTCGTCCAAGGTTGCCGGATTCAGTTTTTCTCCGATGATCGCCACGATATCCTTGCGCAACGGCGAGCTGATTTTCTCGCCACGATCCGCCGCTACGTTGGTGGTCCAGCCGTCGCCATTCACCAGGACGGTCTCCACGGTGTAGGCATTGTTGACATTGAACTCCGAATCCTGAGTTCCCGCCGACAGCGCCCCCGCGCCAAGCATCCCGCCGAACACCAGCCACCCGAGCCACAGGCATTTCATATGGCCGCCAAGTGCACGCACGCTACCAATTATAAATGGTTGTAAAGAGGATGGATAAGGGGAAGATTGATGTGACTCCCCGTCACAGGTGTGGAACGAAAGATGTGCCCCGCAGACTCGCCCGAAGCGTCCGTACGAGACTACAGAACCTTGGCCAACTCGGTGGCGAATGCGCTGCGCGGGGTTTGTTCGCGATCTCTGCCGCCCCGCCGCTTGCGGTCGGGTCTCTGCTGGGCGCGCGGCGCCATGGATGGAGCAGCGCCAGCCGGCTGCACTCCGCGCGGAGCGTCCTTACCTTTGGGTGGTTGCGCCGGATTGGCCCGGAGCAGCCGGTCTTCCAGGGGCGCGCGATCGAAACGGCGGATGATGGAGGCCATTTCGTCGGCGGTGGGCGCTTCGACAAAAGCGAAGCCCTTCGATTCCTGCGTTTCGTGGTTTCGGATCACCTTCACGGCGTCGGCCACGAGATCTTCGGCGGCCAGCCATTGTTTGATGTCATCGGCGGTGACCCAGGTCGGGAGGTTGCCAAGAAATACGGTGAAGCTCATTCAGTGATTATCTGACTCCGTTGGATGGATTTGCGGCACTTCAAGGGGAGGATTCCGATCTGCCATCTAGATAGTATCAGAGAGCCCGTCCCGATTGCAAACCATTGTGTACCGCAAACTTCGAGTACCATCGTTAAGGAGCGAAGCATGTACTACGAGACCCTTTCTATCACCCGCGAGGGTTCCACCGCCGTGGTCGCTCTCAACCGCCCCGAGCGCCGCAACGCGCTGTCCCTGCACCTGATGCGCGAATTGCTCGCCTGCCTGGACGAAATCGCCCGCGATCGCGACGTCCGCGCCGTCATCCTGGCCGCTGCAGGCAAGGTCTTCTGCTCCGGCCACGACCTGTCCGAGATGACCGGCCGCGACATCAACGAATACCGCCAGATTTTCGATGTCTGCAGCGAGCTGATGCTCAAGATTCCCTCCATCCCGCAACCCGTGATCGCCGAGGTGCAGGGCGTCGCCACCGCCGCCGGATGTCAACTGGTAGCCTCCTGCGACCTGGCAATCGCCGCCGAAGAGGCTTGGTTCGCCACGCCCGGCGTGAAGATCGGCCTCTTCTGCACCACGCCGATGGTGGCCCTCACGCGAGCCATCGGACCGAAGCGCGCCCTCCACATGCTGCTGACCGGCGACCCGGTGGACGCGCGCACCGCCGCCGAGTGGGGCCTGATCAACCAGGCGGTCCCCGCCGCATCGTTGTCCGCCGCCACGCGTCAACTTGCCGCCAAAGTAGCCGAGGCCAGTTCCCTGGTGACAGCCATCGGCAAACAGGCGTTCTACACGCAGATCGATCTGGACCGGTCGAAGGCCTACGCTTATGCCAAGGAAGTGATGGCGCTGAACGCCATGGCCGCCGATGCGCAGGAAGGCATCGCGGCGTTCCTGGGAAAGCGCGCGCCGTGCTGGATGGGGAAGTGAGACTGTGCAACGCGCACCTGACGGCGGCAGATTCGAGTAGACTTTGAGTTGCGATGGCGGAGATCCAACCGATACGTATCGAAATTGAGCGCGAGGAGGATGGCCGCATCCTGGCTGCGGTGCCGAATCTCCCGGGCGTCATGGCTTACGGCGGCGCTGAGGACGAGGCTATCCGAGAGGTCAAGGCGAATAGCCCTGCAGGTCTTAGCCGACATGATCGAGGAAGGGCAAAGCTCGCTTGGTTATCGCGTTTCCGATGCATCCCTGCAGCGGGAGATCTACCGTCGAAAAGAGGAATGATGGCGACCAAAACTGCGCTCCCGAGATTCAAATCGGAGAAGGAAGAGGCCGAATGGTGGGATGCCCATCCGGAAACTATCACCGAGCTTTTCCTGAAGGCAAGGAAGGAAGGGAGAATTAAGCGGTTACCCGTCCTCCGTGTAGCGACGAAGTCCGTCACATCCGGAACTGCAAGGGCCCAGACGCTTCATTGAGCATGCCGGTTGCAGAGCGCCTCAAAGGCTCAAGCAGTATATGCGTTCTTGTATACTGAGGTGGTGAGAGCGGGGCTTAAGCCGGTTGAATGGATGGGCGACAGCCTCGAGCGGGTGCGGGCATTCTCGAAAATCGTCTGCTAGCAGGTGGGTTACGAATTGGAATTGGTCCAACACGGTTTGGAACCGAGCGATTGGAAACCTATGCCAACGGTCGGGCCAGGTGTTTGCGAGGTCCGCATCCACCGGGACGGCAAGCACCAGGTCATCTACGTGGCCAAGTTTCGGTTTCACCTTGTGCTTCAAATGGAGGTAGACAAGAAATAATGCAGCGCATGACAAAGGCCAAACCAGGCGCCGGCGTTTTCTCCGACCTCGGTTTCAGCCCCGCCGAGGCGGAGAATCTCCGCATCCGGTCCGCCATGATGCGCGCCCTGGTCTCCTTTATTCGCCAAAACGAACTGACTCAGGCTCGCACCGCGAAGCTACTCGGCGTCAGCCAGCCGAGGATTTCGGACCTGATACGTGGCAAGATCCGCCTATTCTCCATCGACAACTTAGTAACGTTGCTCGCCGCCGCGGGACTGCGTGTCGATCTCAAGATCAAGAAAGCCGCCTGAATGCTGGCGCCGCTCGGTCGGCACGGTCAACGCCCTCAAATCGATGCCCAGCGCCCGACACTTCTTATATAGATGACTCCGCTCCAGCCCTGGCGACAAGAGAGCGGAGCGATTTACCCCGCCGATGTCGTGCACCCGCCCGCTGTTTTTGGAGTAGGCCGCGTTGCACAGAGCGGAATGCGACATCGGCCGTGCGATCGTCTCCGGTTCATTCCTTCCGAACCGGATCGTCGCGGAAATCGAAGCGGAAGATATCCACCTCGTTGACGTCGTTCCCGAATGCCGCCACGCGTTGAAAGCCAGGCTCCCTGTTTGGGTCCGAGGTATGATTGGGGTCTGTGAAAGCCCGGTTGTCCCCGTTCGCCACCGTACCGATCGGGCCGGCCGTACAAGCATATCCGGCGAGCCCCGAAATAGTTCCACGATTTTGGAACCAGACGACATATCGGCGCCCGTCAAAAACCGACAACGGAACCGGGACTTGCAGGCCCTGCAGCCAAACGTAGAAGATGTCCGGATTGAAGCAGGGGTTGCTGATTGCCACCGTCGAATCCCGTGGGGTGTTGTAGTGAATCCAATCGGTGGCCCGTTCAATATTGGCGAGTCGAGCCCGATCTCCCCGCACTTGCGAGGCGGCCATGGCGGGGCCATTGCTAAGCGACAGAGCGATGGCTAGATACGCAACCGCAGCGGCGCCGTCGGCGGCCAGCCTCCATTGGGCGCTGCCGGCATCCCGAGTGCGAAGGAAAACATACAGCCGGGCCACCGGGTAGCCGCACAGCAGGGCGAAGAACGGAAGCCACGGGAGCGTGTGATGTGGCGCCGCTATCATATTGAGCGGCTTGGACACAAAAAAACCCACGAGGGTCAGCAGGTACGGCCACAACCGGCGGGATCGGGAAGCGAGGACCAGGATGGCGCCGCCCAGCAGCAATAGCAATAGAACCGTGTCGGGAGCGAAATTCCTGGCGTAAAGGGCCACATACCAGCGAAGATTTTTCCAGAGCGGCCAAGTAGCTCTTGTCCAGTCTCGATACCTCGCACTGTACATCTCGATGCTCTGCAGAAAGTGCCGGAATCGGGGAATCAGCATGGGATTTGCCAGAAGGAACCCGCAGGCGGTTCCGATGCCAACCTTGATTGTCTCCGGCCCGGCGGCTCTGATTAGGATGGGACGGATTCTCGGCGAGCGATGGAGTAGGACCACGACGAAGGGTGCGATCGCAAGCCCAAATGCCGCCTTCGCCAGAAGTGCGCCCGCGTGGGGAAACTCGGCGGACCATTGCCACTTTGCGAGCCAGAAGCAAACCACTCCGCCCAAGCCGATCAGCGGCGCGGCGTACCGGGCGCCCGAAAGTACCCAACCAGGATACCGGTCACGCCGCGGCGTTCGTTCGTCGCAGAGAAGAATCAGGAAGAGTACCATCCCGGACGCCGCGATGGAGTGCAGCCGCGCCGCTGTCGCAACCCCGGCCAGCGCGCCGGCCCGGATCAAGGAATCCCGCCACGAAGGACGCGCGCCCAATTGGGGGCCTCCCTTTTCCAACGCGCTGTAGACAACCAGCAGGGCCGCCAGCGTGAAGGCAACGGCCATGGATTCGACCCGGCAGAAGGAGCTAAACAACGAGAAGGCCGGCGACATCATCAGTACCAGGCAGGCCACGCAGGCGCCGGCGTGGTTCAGCAATTTTCGGGAAAGCAGATTCAGCAGCACCAGTGAGCATGCCCAGAAAAAGATGGTTTCGGACCGAAGCAAGGTGAAAAGCCAGTCCAGATGCCGGTAAGTAAAGTCGATAATTCCAGTCGCCGACGGATCGATTCCGCCGTACCACGGGTCCGGCGCCAACCATTGTGCAATCGGACGCAATACAGCCCAGAGGACCGCTGTCAGGATCATGAAGGGAGTGCCTGGCAGGTCGAAGAAGTGCTGCCGCGGATCCAGAGCGACGAATCGGATCGACTCGCCGGCAATCATGAACTCGTCCGCAGTGTAGAACCATCCCCGTGAGAGACCCACCAGCAGGTGTGGCAGAGCAAAGGCCAGGACAAGTGCCAGGTAGATCAGCGAGGCGGCATTCGAATGCCGCTGCAAGCGGTCCAGCAGCGCTGCGATCCGGTCCAGGAACGCCGGCTACTCAGCGAGCGGCGAGGGAGAATCTGAAATTGCGGCGGCGTGCGGTTTCAATCTCGTTCCGGAACGTGCGGGACGAGGGGAATGTGCTTTCCCGAGGCTGATTCTCGACATGATTGCGCTACGGTCATTGTAATGAGATTTATGTGTGGCGCCTGTGCTGCGCGGCGCGATTGTGCCCGCGAGCAGCCTGGCCAGCGGCGCTCGCCATGGTGGAGTTTCAACCGATTCGCGTTGAGATCGGACGGGAGGAAGACGGTCGCCTTCCGGCTTCGGTTCCGGATCTCCCAGGCGTCATGGCTTACGGCGGCGGCGCGGACATGCCCGAGCCGCTCAGGGCGCTGTTTGCCGCGCGAGTGTCTGGCATGCAACCAAGACCAAGCGGGTGTACGCCGCGTTGCTGCGGCTTGGTTGGAGGCCCCAGTAGTTGGTCGGCCCGGCGGCCTTGGGCAAGGCCGGAAAGGACACCGCTCTCCGTCCCGAAGACCTCCGACTCCACTCCTCAGTTCGCCATCCGCAGAGCGTCTTCGACCGCTTCCGGGTACCGGGCAATGACGGCGAGCAGAACGCGTGCCGGGCCGTCCGGTCAAGTGCGGCCCTGTTCCCAGTTATGCAAGGTGGCCGGCTGGAATCCGAATCTTACCGTGAATTCCGTCTGACTCAGTCCCAGACGCTTGCGCGTGGCACGCATATCGACCGTTGGCACTTCGACCATGGTAACGCGGACGGGAACATTCTTTCCCTCCGCCCAGTCCACGGCCTCCCCCAGGCTCGCGATGATTCGGCTACCCGCGCTCGGCTTGCGATGATTGGCGCTTGGAGTCTTCTTCATGTCGCCATCCTCTTCCGGTATCCCGCGATGAGACACAGTAATCACGATACGATTTCGGCCAAATACAACTCCACCCGGTCCGTCGTCCACGTCGCTACGCCGCAGCCAAAGAAGTCTGTATCCTCGGTCCAAATCGGGCAGCCCGACACAAGCGCGGTAGCCAAGACCGGCCAATCGTCTTCATCGCGGCGCGCAAGACGCTGCCGGGCGATGGCTTCGAAGCGTACATAGGTCTCGAATTCGACAGCCTGGACCAACTTGCTTAAGGAATCCAGGGCCGCCATGGCTGGAGCAGCCGGCACGTTGCGCCGATCCAGAATGCCCGGAAGATGCTCCTGTGCTTCTTGGAACGCGGTGTCGGGTGCCAGGAACTCAGCTCGCCCGACATACTTACGGAGAAGGAAGAGCACCCGCGACCCAAGCACCGCGCGAACCAGGATATTCGCATCAAGCACCAGCATCTCAGTCCTTTTGCATTCGGCGCTGGCGACGCAGTTTCTTGAACTCCCCCACGAGTTCGTCTTCAGTCGTCCCCGCCGCGGCGATCAACTCCTGCATCTTTTCTCCAGCGACGCGAAGAGCCTCCAGATCGGCCTGGCTCGGTTTGGGCCGGGTCGGAACGTAAATGCCGATGGTTGCACCATGCCGCGTGATGGCGACGGGCGTCTTCGACTCCAGATAGCTGGAGAGGTTCTCCCGAAACTCCCGAATTCCGACTTTGAATGCCTGCATGGTCTGGCCTCGATGCGTACACAATGATACCACAATATGCCTTGCGTTCCGGCGGAAGGTGCGCGGCGCTTCACTGCTTTAAGCTTGACGAGTGGTCTTCCAGCCTGGGACGGATTGAATCGCAATACCAAGCATCCTGCCGAGAAGATGCCAACCCGAGTTAGGGATGTCCCGCCCACTACCTCAATCGGCGAATCCGAGGGGACGCCTGCTGTCAACTGGATGGCCCTCGGCGTATCCGGGGGCTACCATCGGGGCTATTCAGAAGTACTACAACGAGACTATGCACACCTCAACTGCCGCGAATTGGGCTGCCGCCGCCGGCACACTCTTTGCTGGGTTGGTCGCCCTGTTCAAAGAAGAATTGCAGTCCCTATTCTTTAGGCCAAAGTTCAAGGTCGAAATCGGTACACGCCCTCCGTTCTGTGTGAAAACCGGCAGCGTCGTCTACGACAGAGTGCCGGGAGGGACATTTAAGATCCTTTGGACAGGCAGCATCTACTACGCCCGGCTTTGGATTCAATTCGTGACGAAGGTCGAGCGGGCCACCCGCGGACGGTCCTATGAAGCGGTTGATGCGTTTGTCCCTTCAAACCTTCGCTAGGCAAACACCGATCCACAGAGGCCCGAGGTTTTCTATCCCATGAACCCCGGCATGGGGCGGTACTGCGACTTGGGTGCAATTGCCGACCCCGCTTGCACGACCCTCCGCGAAATCCCAGGTCTCCAAAAGGGCACTGCGACGTTTGACCTCGTGCTCCAGACTCCCCTGCCTAATGACGCTCACAGACTGCCTCCAGGAGACTATCGGATCACGTTGAAGATATCCGCGGCGAACGCAAGACCACTCGAGCGAAGGGTAAGCGTGAGCATTTCGGGTAGCTGGACAGAGGATGAGGCCACAATGTGCACGAGGGAACTTGGAGTGTCAATGCAGTCGTGATTTCGGCGCCTCTTCGAATTCCAGGACCGATAAACCCGATTGAGCGGGGGGACAGACACCGTTGGGCACACCCCGAAAGCTGTCATTTCGAAAGGCCCCAAACGTTGTCTGCAGGCAATAGGCGCGGAGTGGGTCAGGCCGGAGTTATTCTCCAGCTCGACCATCCTCCTCCTACCCCTCCGCCACCTTCCGCAGCGCCCGCAGATCGATCCCCAGCGCCTGACACTTCTTATACAGATGACTTCGCTCCAGCCCGAGCGACTTAGCCGTATCCGTCATCCGCTGATTGTGCCGCTTGAGTTCTCCGAGTATCTGCTCGCGCTCGAAAGCGCCCACGCGTTCCGCCAGCGGACCCTCGAAGCCGGCGCCGGACTCAGCAACTGCCGGTCCTTCGATAGCGGAGTGCGGCAGCGCCACGCGCATCGCCGCACGGTCCACCGGACCATCGGCCAAAAGCAACAGGCGCTCCACCACGTTGCGCAGCTCACGCGCGTTTCCGGGCCAGGGATAGCGTTGCAATTCGACGATCACTTCCGGCTCGAAAGCCTTGGCCTTCCATCCGTTCTGCGCGGCCACTTGCGCGGCGAAATGCTGCACCAGCGCGGGGATGTCCTCGGCGCGCTCGCGCAGCGGGGGCAGCGTCAGCGGAAACACATAGAGCCGATGATACAGGTCCTCGCGGAACCCACCCTTGCGGACCAGTTCCTCCAGGTTGCGATGAGTCGCCACGATCACGCGCACGTCCACCGGGATGGTGCGGTCGCCGCCCACGCGCTCCACCTGCCGCTCTTCCAGCACGCGCAGCAGCTTGGCCTGCATCACCACGGGCATGTCGCCGATCTCGTCGAGGAACAGCGTGCCGTGGTTGGCCTGCTCGAATTTGCCGGCATGGCGCGACGCGGCTCCGGTGAAGGACCCCTTCTCGTGCCCGAACAGCTCGCTCTCGATCAGCTCTCCGGGCACCGCTGCGCAGTTGAGCGTCACGAACGGTCCCTCGCGCCGCGGACTGCGCTCGTGTAGCGCGCGGGCGATCAGTTCCTTACCCGTGCCGGTTTCCCCCAGGATGCACACGCGCGACTCGCTGGCGGCCACCCGGTCCACCTGGGCCATTACGCGGCGCATGGTCTCGCCGGTGTAGACAATCTCGTGCTTGCCCACGCGCTGGCGCAGGTCGCGATTCTCTTCCTCCAGGCGCTTCAGCTTGAGCACGTTGTCCACGGTGAGCAGCAGCTTGTCGGTGGAGAGCGGCTTCTCCAGGAAGTCCACCGCGCCCAGGCGCGTGGCGCGGATGGCCATCTCGATGTTGGCCTGCCCGGAGATCATCACCACGGGCAGCGCGATCCCCAGGCCGCGAACGTCCTCCAGCAGGGTGAGGCCGTCCTTGCCGGGCATCACCACGTCGGAGAGCATCAGGTCGAAAGGCTGCGATTTCACCAGGTCCAGCGCGCGGGCCGCGTTGTCGCAGACGGTGGCTTCGTGTCCTGCCATGCGGAAAGCGCGGGCCAGGGAAGCCAGGGTATTGGCGTCGTCATCGACGATTAGGAGGTGTGCCACGTCATCGTTCCGGATTGAGGTTGCGAAATCTGGAGCCCTGTCCGCTCAGCGGGGATTCGGGCCGGTCGCGGCGCAGGTCCAGAATCAGGTTCATTACCAGGTGTTCGACCTGGTCGCGGACCGCGCAGTGCTGTTCGTAGCTCGCGCCGATAGGGTCTTCCACGTCCCACTCCAGGACGCGCGGCGCGACGTTGTCGGGCAGGGACGACCCGCTTAGGTTGACCGCCAGGTCGAACTGCGCGCGGCCAAGCTGGCGGATGCTCTTGGGGAAGTGATCGCGCACATCCAGGTTGCGCTCGGCCATGGCGCGAATGGTGTCGGACGCCACCGAAATGGCCGGACCCAGGCCCGCGCTGGCGGGGATCAGGACGTCGCTGCCATAGGCGCGCGCGAAGGCTTCCGCCATCTGGCTGCGGCACGCATTACCGATGCACACGAACAGCACACGGGTCTTGGGAACGCTCCGGCCGGCCGGGCTCATAGTTTGTCCAGAAAGAGTTCGTGGACGCGGGCGTCCCGGGTCAGTTCCGGGTGGAACGTGGCGGCCAGGTGGCGGCCCTGTTCCACCAGCACCGGGTCGCCCGCATAGCTTGCCAGCACCCTGGCGCCGTTGCCGACGCGCCGAATGATGGGCGCGCGGATGAAGACCGCCTCCAGCTTGCCGGGGGCCGTGCGCCGCGCAAAATCCGGTTCGGGATTGAGCGACGTCACGCGGCTGTCCACCTGCCGTCCATAGGCGTTGCGCTCCACCCCGATATCCATCAACCCGAGGCTTTCCTGCGTGGGGTTGGACACGTCTTTGGCCAGCAGGATAGCGCCGGCGCAGGTGCCGAAAATGGGCTTCACCCGGCCGAATTCGGCCAGCTTGTCCATCCATCCTTCGAATCGCAACAGCTTCAGCATGGTGGTGCTTTCGCCGCCGGGGATCACCAGCCCATCGATTCCGGCGAGTTGTTCCGGGTCGCGGACATACACCGGTTCGGCGCCGGCGCGCGCCAGGGCATCCCCGTGCGCCGCGAAATCGCCCTGCAGTGAAAGCACTCCCACTTTCTTCATCGGCGGTTCCTTACCAGCCACGGGTCTGCATGAGTTCGGATTCCGGAATCTTCGTGATATCGAGGCCGGGCATGGCTTCGCCCAGCGCGCGGCTGGCTTCCAGAAGCTTCTCGGGATTGTCGAAGTTCTTGGCCGCTTGAACGATGGCTTTGGCGCGCGCAGCGGGGTCGGAGGATTTGAAAATGCCCGAACCCACGAACACCGCTTCCGCGCCGAGCTGCATCACCAGGGCCGCGTCCGCGGGCGTCGCGATTCCCCCGGCCGAGAAATTCGGTACCGGCAGCTTGCCGTTCTTGGCCACCCACTCCACCAGTTCCAGCGGCGCCTGCAGATTCTTGGCCTGGTGTACCAGCTCTTCGGAGCCGAGCACGGTAAGCTGCCGCATCTCCTTAATGATGGTGCGGATGTGGCGTACGGCCTCCACAATGTTCCCGGAACCGGCTTCGCCCTTGGTGCGCATCATGGCCGCGCCCTCGGCGATGCGGCGCAGCGCTTCCCCAAGATTGCGCGCACCGCACACGAAGGGCACCTTGAAGCCGGTCTTCTCGATGTGGTTCTCCTCGTCGGCGGGGGTCAGGACTTCGCTCTCGTCGATGTAGTCCACGCCCAGCGCTTCGAGTATGCGGGCTTCCATGAAGTGGCCGATGCGGGCCTTGGCCATCACCGGAATGGTGACGGTCTTCATGATGTCTTCGATGATGCCGATATTGGCCATGCGGGCGACGCCGCCGTCCCTGCGGATATCGGAGGGCACGCGCTCCAGGGCCATCACGGCAGAGGCGCCGGCGTCTTCGGCAATCCTGGCTTGCTCGGCGTTGGTGACATCCATGATGACGCCGCCCTTGAGCATCTCGGCGAGGCCGACTTTCACCCGGAATGATTCGTTCGTGAATTGAAACATAACCTTCTCCTAAACTCCGATCCAACCTACACCATGGCCTGCGCCGGCTCGAAGTTCTTCGACGCCGCTTCGGCCTCCCCGGAAAATACCCGTCCCAGAATCTCCAGACCCGCGCGGATCTGGTCCGGCGGCAATCCCGCGAAACTCAATCGCAGCGCCCCGGGCTCGCGGCGCGATACGGCGAACAGCCGGCCCGGCAGATACGCTACTCCTTCTTTTCTCGCGCGCGGCAGTAACTCTTCGGCGTCCAGCGGCTCGGGCAGGCGCACCCACACATTCATGCCGCCTTCGGGCCGCGTCCAGCGCGTACCCGCGGGCAGAAATGCGCGGCAGCCCTCCAAGGTGGCCCACAGCCGTTCGCCGCCCGCCTGCAGCACGCGCGTGCGGTGCGTTTCCAGGCGTCCGGATTCGGCGAATTCCAGCAGCACCGCCTGCGACAATTGGTCGGTATGCAGGTCGGAAGCTTCCTTGGCCTGGCGCAGGCGGTCGATGAGCAGTTTCGGGCCCAGCGCCCATCCCACCCGCAGACCGGGAAAGCTGATCTTCGAAAAGCTGCGCAGCAGCACCGCGCCGCCGCGTTCTTCCAATCGCTTCAGCGCGGGCAACGGTTCACCGCTGTAGCGCAGATCGCCGTAGGCATCGTTCTCCACCACGGGGACGCGGGCGCGGGCCGCCGCTTCCAGCAACGCCCGGCGCGCCGCCAAGGGAAGTGTGGCGCCCGTGGGATTCTGAAAATTGGGCGTCACTACGATGAAGCGCGGCCGCTCGCGTTCCAGCACCCGTTCCAGATGCGCCACGTCCATGCCGTCCGCCCCCACCGGGATTCCGATGAGTTGCGCGCCCACTCCGGCCACCAGGTTCTTGAGCCCGGTGTAGACCGGGTCTTCGGCCACCACGGAATCGCCCGGCCGCACCAGCACGCGCGCCAGCAGATCGAGCGCCTGCTGGCAGCCGTTGGTGACGATCAGGTCGTCGGTGGGAGCCGCCAGCCCATGGCGCCGCGCCTCTTCGAGCAGATAGCGGCGCAGCGGTTCGTAGCCGCTCGGCGAGCCGAGCTGCAGGATGCCGGCGAGATCCTGGCGGTTGAGGACCGCGGCACAACTGGCGCGAAAATCTTCCAGCGGAAACAGGTCGTGCGAGGGGCTGGACATGACGAAGCTGATCACCTCGCGCCCGAAGCCGGTGGCGCCGGATACCGCCGTGTCGCTCCGTTCCAGCAGGGCCTCCCAGTCGATGGCGGCCGCCGCACGGGTGGTTTCGGCGGTGACATAGCTGCCACGGCCAACCTGACCGGAAATCAGGCCCTCGGTTTCCAGAAGTTCGTAAGCCGCGGAAACGGTGGCCCGATTCAGTCCAAGCAGGCCAGCCAATTCACGAGTGGCTGGCAGACGAAAGCCATGGCCAAACTCCCTGGAGCGAATCCTAAGTGCTATCTGGTCATACAATTGACGATAGAGCGGCACTTCGGAGTTAGGCGCGAGGGCGAACATCCAAGCCATCGATCCAAACCATACCATATTGGACTGGCGCCGGTCTACATGCGCGTTTTCGCCTCCCAACGTCGAATTCGGTGACTGGGGATGTAACTCTGCGCCGCCAGTGCCCGTGGCGCACGCACTCATGCGTGCCGCATCCCGCCTCATCGGGATGCACGGCGTGCAACCCGGTTACCGACATCCCACGCCGGGCGTTGCCAAAAGTGGCGACGCTCGCGGCCCCGGCTCCGGACGCACCCGCTTCTACTGCACCGACAGCGTATAAGCCCCCGAGGACTTGGCTTGTCCCCAGACCTCGACGTAGTAGACCTGGTGCTCCTCCACGTCGATGGGCCGCGTGAGCTTCCCGCCCGCTTCCACGCTATCCACGGCATATTGGATGGGTTGCCGATCGGGCCCGAACGTCGTGAGTGCCGGGATCAGGGACTTGGACTGGCTTTGCAGCGTCACCACCATCTTGCCCGTGCGGTCCGCCACGAAGGAATAGAAGTCCGTGTCCTCACCGGTCATGATGTTGGCGTCGATCGTCTGGCCAACCACGATGGGGTGAGCGGCCGAGATTTCGTCATTGGGCTCAAACCGGTCGAACGACCGCGTGGCGGCAACCTTGAGCGCATAGGCGCCTTGAGTTCCGCGGTTTCCCGACACTTCCACATAGAACGTGGAGTTCGGTTGCGGTGAGATCGGGAGGCTCAAGCCCGCTCCCGGATCGGAGGATTCCGCGGTGGCGCCCGTGGGACGCCCTAAATCGTCGTAAATGGTAATGCGGGGAGCCAGAGTCACCGACTGGCTGGCGATCTCGACGCGCAGAACGTCGCGCGGGGCCGGCGGGGCGCTGAGCCGGTAGCAATCCACATCGTCGGGAGCGGAGATCTCGCCCACTACGTCCACGCCCAGCGAAATCAGGTTGGCGGTGAGATACGTGCCGTTGGGTTCCGATTCGGCGGTAACCGGATCGGCTTCGTGCGGCGTGAAGCCTCGCAGGCTGTTCAGGATCAGCCGTACGGGAGCGTAGCCGGGATCGCGCGCCAACGCTTCGCGGAAGGCCTTCAGCGCCCGCTCGTGGTCGTTCGTCTGGGCGTACAATACGCCCAGGTCGTGAAAAACTACCGGTTCGGCGCACCGTTTGGAGATGGTCTCCAGCAGACTGATCGCGCCTTTGAAATCGCCTTTCTCGGCCAGTAGGGCGGCCCTTTGGAACTCCTGCGCCGGCCCCAGATCGCGTAACGGCTTTCCCTCGTACTGTAAGTATTCCTGCGCCAGAATCTCCGTACTGGCGATGTAACCGGCGATTTGTCCCGGAGGTTTGAGGCGGGACAGATAGCCGACGCCCCATACGGCTGCGATGGCGGCCAGCAAAAGCGCAGGCAGCCACAGGTTCCGGAGGATCTTCGACTCTCCGTGGCGTTTCTTCCTCTTGCGAATGCGAACGGGCCGCGCAGGCGCGATCGGGTCCGGCAACGGCGGTACGTCGGGTGTCATTGGGCCTCTTTGCTACAATCCATATTCTATGCGCTTCGAGCGCGGTGGGTATCGTTCCGGGATCACGCTGGGCGCTGCGATCTGTAGTCTGGTGGCGCTCACCGCCGGAGAGGTGCCGGCTGCGCCGTTCCAGAAGAAGAAAGAAGCCCAGACCCAGACCCTCCAAATCCCCAAGGAACTTCCCGGCGCGGTGGAAGCGGACACCCGGCGGCTCACTTTTTATGTCACTCCGCTGTCCTCCAAGGGCCTCCTTTCGCAACAGATCCGCGATGCCGTCCGGGCGCTGTTGCGCCGCGCCGGAAACGACACCATTCTCAAGATTCGGGCCTTCGTAGCCGGTCCCGGAGACGTTCGGCGCGTGCGCGACGTGGTGAGCGCCCTCTTCACGGAACGCCAGAAACCCTTGCCGGCATTGAGCCTCATCCGCTCCGGCGGGCTGCCGCTGGAGGGCGCGCAGGTGGTGCTCGAGGCCATCGCCTCCGCGGGGAAGCCGCTGAAACAGAATGGTCTGGCGTTTGTGTCGGCGCAGACGGCGATTTCCGCCAACCCTCTCGACCCGGTAGAGCCGCTGATGGCAAAATCCATCGAGTCGTTGCGCCAGGCCGTTCGCACCGCCGGTGCGGCATCGGGCGACGTGGCGCGAGTCACCTGCTTCGTGAGTTCCTTCGACAACTTCAAGGTGTGGCGCGCACAGGTGGAGGGCGAATATCCCCGCGCCGCGGTCGATTTCGTCCGGCCACAGCGCTCCCCGGGCCGGGCCATGGCGGCTTGCGAGGCCGTGGCGCGTCTCTCCTCGGATCCGGGACCGCTGCGCATGCTGCCGGTGGAAGTATCGGACGCCGCCGTTCCCGCCGAACCGGGCCAGTCGCAGATCGCCCTGGTGGGGGCGCGCCGCTTGCTGCTGACAGGCACACAGGTGGCCTTCGGATTCGAAGAGAAGGACGCTCATCTGGCATTCGAACGGTTGCAAAAGGAGCTGGAGCAGTCGGGCAGCTCCATGCGGAACGTGGCGTTTGCGCACTATTATCCGCTGGCGCAATCCATCGCCGCGCAGATCCGCCGGGTGCGCCGGGATTTCTTCGACGACGCCCATCCTCCGGCCGGCAGCATGCTCCAGTTTGAAGGATTGACCTCGATGGACGCGGGGTTTGCGGTGGACGTGGTGGCTGTGAAATAGCGGCCCACATCATCCGGCCGCCGCACGCGGTAAAATGAAATCCAAGCAGTGATTGCCATGTACCGTCTTTTTCCGCGCCTTCTCATGATTGCCGCTCCCGGCTGTGTTCTGCTCTGTCTGATGGCCATGGCCCAGCAGAGCGCCACTCCACCCAAATCCGCGCCGGCAGCCGCCGGGAAAGCCGCGCCGAAGGCTGAAGAGCCGGCCAGGAAGGCCGACGACATTCAGACTTATTCCTCGCAGGTCCAGGAAGTCATCCTGCCCGTTACGGTGAAGGACGAAAAAGGGCGCTTCATTTCCGACCTGACTGCCAGCGACTTCCGCGTGCTCGACGAGGGCCGTCCGCAGCGCATCGCCTTTTTCAGCCATACCGAGAAACAGCCCATTGTGGTCGGGTTCCTGATCGACCAGAGCAGCAGCGTGCGCATCCAGTGGGACAAATTCCGCGAGGCCATTCGCGAAATGGTCTGGAACCTGTTGCCGGGCGATCCCAAATACACCGGCTACCTCATCCAGTACGGCAATAAGGCCGAGTTGGTGGTGAATACCACGCTCGATTCCGACAAGATCGCCTCGGAGGTCGCCAAGATGAAACCGGGCGGCGGCAGCGCCCTCTACGACGCAATTTACCGGGCGTGTACCGATCGCGCGCTGGTCAAGGGCGAGCCGTACGAACCGCGCCGCGTCATCATCATCGTCGGCGACGGGCACGATAACGCCAGTACGCGGACCCTGGCCGAGGTATTGGAACTGGCCAAGCGCAATCAGGTGACCATCTACGGCATGAGCACCATGAACTTTGGGTTCTCCAACCCCGATCAGGACGTGCTCGAGCAGTTGGCCATCGAGACGGGCGGACACGTGGAATATCCGCTGAGCAAGAACCTGTACAAGGACGTTTCCGGGTACCTGTCGCATCCCACCGACGACGGAAATTATGCGCTGGATGTGGGCACCGGCGGTTATGCGTCGGAGATCAAGTCCCGCATCGTCGAGGCGATCCGGGGCATTTCGGGCGAGATCACCACGCAGTACGTCTTGCGCTACATTCCGGACATCGATCCGGGGAGCAAGCCGAAGGACTATCGCCATATCAAAGTGGACATCCCATCGCTGCCCGGGATCAAACCGCTGACGCGCGACGGATACTACCCCAACCCGGTGCGCGGCTCGGCGGCCGGCGGCCAGTAAGATAGTACAACTTCCTCAAATCCCCGCAGAACAGACCACCAAAGGCGATGGTCTGTGTTGTTGTGTGGGGCAGGATGGTATCCTGCGGCCGAGTGGTACTCGGCCTGGTCGGCATTTGCGTGCTGGTCGGCAGGCCGAGTGCCACTCGGCCGCAGGTTGCCAACCTGCCCCACATAAAACAGCGTGCGAGACTCAATCAACACCGGTGTCCGGTTGTGGGAATAGTATGCGGCATTGGGTTTTCAACCTGCGGCGGGTTGTCAACCCGCCTGGGCGGCTCTGCGCAAGTATCGATAGGCAGGTTGGCACCCCCAGTCCCGAACCAGTGACTGACGATCGGCCCAAGTTTCCGCCCGCCCCATTCAGGTGCGCTTCGAATCGCTTTCGGCCGGTTTCAAGATTTCGGCGATCCGTTCCACCAGCCTCTTGAGCACGATGGGCTTGGTTTCGAAGGAGCGGCAACCGGAGGACAACGCTTCGTTCACGTCCTCCGGCGAGGACTTCGCGGAGAGCACCACGATGGGGATCTTGAAGGTGCGGGGGTCGTTCTGCAGGGCGCGGATTGCGGAATGGCCGTCCATCACCGGCATATCCAGATCCATAACGATCAGATCCGGGCGATGCTGCCGGGCCGCCTGCAGAGCCTCGCGGCCGTCGGCTGCCACCACCATCTCAAAGCCCTGCCGTTCCAGCCTGCGCGACAGCATATCGCGGCTGAATTCGTCGTCTTCCACTAATAGTAGTTTGTTCATTAAGTCCTCATGCCACGACTCGATCGGAGACCGCCGGCCCAACCGACGTCTCGCGCTCGGACCGCGGCAAAATGCGGCCGGCCAGCAACTCGCGCAAGACGCTCAGTTCGACGGGCCGCGAATACCAGAATCCCTGCGCGTACTCGCAACCCATATCGCGCAGCATTTCCGCCTGGCGCCGGGTTTCCACGCCTTCAGCCACCACGTCCATCTGCAGCGACCGGGCCAGGGTCAGGATGGCGCGCACAATGGCCACGCTTTCCGTGGCCCCGGGCAGGCGCATCACGAAGGACCGGTCGATCTTGAGCGTATCGATCGGAAAACGGTGCAGGTACGTCAGCGAGGAATAGCCCGTTCCGAAATCGTCGAGTTTCAGTCCCACGCCCATCTCGCGCAAGCGCTGCAGCATGGCCAGCGCGGTCTCCGCGTTTTGCATTACCGCGGTCTCGGTGATTTCCAGGCGCAACGCATCGGGCTGCAACCCGGAGGCCTCCAGCGCGCCGCGGACATGCTCCAGCAGCCCGGGCTCGGCGAATTGCCGTCCCGAGACATTCACACTGACGGTAACGTGCGGAAAGCGGCGGCGCAGTTCGGCGGTATCCAGGCAGGCCCGCTCCAGCACCTGTTTGCCGATAGCCACGATCAGTCCGCTGCGCTCCGCTTGGGGAATGAATTGCTCGGGCTGGACCAGCCCGGCCGGAGAGCGGCGCCAGCGCAACAGCGCCTCGAAACCGCATATCGAGCCATCTGCCAACGCCACCTTGGGCTGGTAGTGCACCACGAAGGCTTGCTCGTCCAAGCTGCGCCGCAGGTCGGCTTCGAGCCGCAGTTCTTCCAGGTCCTGTTCGCGCATCCCTTGGTGAAAGACCTCCACGTGGGCCCCTTGCGTGCGGCCATGGCGCATGGCGGCGTGGGCGTTGAAGAGCAGCGCGCGGGCCGAATCGCCTCGCGACGTCGTGGCGATGCCGATGCGCGCCCCGGCCAGCAGCGTATGGCCGTCCAGGTCCACGGGTTCGTTCAGGGCCTCCTGAATCTTCCGGGCCAGTTTCTCGGTTTCCTGGAGCGGCCGCGGGTTGCGCGACAGCACCGCGAACTCGTGGTCGGCGGAGCGCACGATGGATACCTTAGAAGCCTCGGGAGCGGCTCCCAGTACGGCGCGCATCCCCCCGGCCAGGGCCGCCAGGAACGGCCCCGCGCAGCCGGCAGGCAAGCTCCCTTCCATCCTCTCGAATCCATCCAGGTCGAACAGCAGAAGCGCGGCGTGCTGGTGGCGCTTTTCCAGGTCGCAAAGCTCCGAGTCCAGCCATGCCCGGTTCAGTAGCGATGTCAGTGGATCGATGGTTTTGCGGGCGGTGATATCGGTGTGGCATCCCGCCAACCGGACCGGCCGGCCCTCTTCGTCGCGCGCCGCGCCGCCCCGATTTTCAACCCACCGCCAGCTCTCGTCCTTGTGATGCATGCGGTATTCCGACACCAGATGATCGGTGCGGCCGTCCAGGTGGGCGCGCACTTCGTCTTTCACCCGCCGCCGGTCGTCGGTGTGGAGGCGTTTGAACCACTCTTCGGGATCGCAGGAAATCTCGCTCTCCTCGAAGCCCAGCATGGACTTCCAGCGGGGAGAATAATCGATGGCGCCGGCCGAAAGGTCCCAGTCCCACAAGCCCTCGTCGCAAGCCACCGATGCCAGGCGGTACAGTTCCACCTGGCGCCTTTGTGCGCGGTCGCCCGCCGCCATCAGGAGTCCGGCGTCGATGCGCGCCTGGGCTACCGCGAAATCCACCGGTTTGGTGAGGTAATCGGTGGCGCCGGCGCGCAACGCCTCCACCGCGCTGTCGCTTTCCCGGTCGGCGGTAACCATGATGACCGGAAACTCGGACGCCGGCCGAACCTTGCGAATCTGCCGCAATACGTCCAGTCCGCTCATCTCCGGCATCATCAGGTCCAGCAGGACCAGGTCGATGTGCTCGCGCGCCAGTATGGCCAAGGCGTCCTTCCCGCCGTTTGCCAGGCGGACATCGTACCCGCTGCGGAATAGCCTGCGGCCCAGCATGTCGCGGTTCATTTCGTCGTCATCCACCAGCAGTAATCGAATCTGTTGCGGCATCGCTCTCCTCTCCCGACTGGCGCGGGTAATGCGCCGGAAGCCTCATAGTGAAATTGGAGCCCTTTCCCGGTTCGCTTTCGACGGTGATATCGCCGCCCATCAGGAGGCACATCTTGCGGCTGATGGCCAGCCCCAATCCGGTACCGCCGTACTTGCGCGTAGTGGAGGCGTCCGCCTGGGAGAAGGCCTGGAACAACTTGGGCTGTTGTTCCGCGGCGATCCCGATGCCAGTGTCCTTAACGCTCACCGAGATCCAGTCGCCCCACGGAGACGGCTCCCGCCGCAATTCCACCGAAATTGCTCCGTCCTCGGTGAATTTGCAGGCGTTTGCGACCAGATTCAACAGGCTTTGACGGAAACGCTGCGGGTCGGTCGAAACCGGGAAGACCTCCGGTCCGCTGACGCTCAGACGGTTTCGGTTTCTAAGCGCCTGCGGCGCCACGGTCGAAATCACGTCCTCCACCGCCGCGTGCGCGTCGAACGCTTCCGGGCACAACTGAATTCGCTGTGCCTCGGCCTTGGAATATTCCAGTACCTGGTTCACCATCTGCAACAGCACGCCGCCCGAGCGCTCGATCCTCTCCAGATCTTGCGCCAGCCCTTCGATGCCGCGGTCCTGACAGGTTTCCTGCAACAACTGGCTGTAGCCGATCACGGCGTTTAAAGGTGTCCGCAATTCGTGGCTCATGTTCGCCAGGAAGCGCCCTTTGGCGGCATTGGCGGCTTCGGCTTCCCGCTTCGAAACCAGCGTGACCCCCAGGCGCTCCACCATGTTATTGAAGGCCGTCGCCAAACCGCCGACTTCGTCCATGCGCTCCACCTTCACGCGTCCTTCCAGCTCACCCTCGGCCACGCGGCCGGTGAATTCCGTCAGCGTGCGCAGCGGACGCAGCAGGGCGCGCAATTGGACGCTCTGCACCGCCGCGGCAAACAGCAGACAGGCAAGCGCTATCGCGGCGCTGGTCCAGCCCACTCTCAGGCGCGCGGCGCGCTGACGCCCGGTGGAGAAGAGAATCCGCACCGTTCCCAATTGCGACGGCGTCCCGCCGGCGGCCGCCCATCCGATATGTTCCACCGCTTCGGGCCGCTCCACGCTCTCGGTCGCCTCCACCCAGGAGGCGCGCGAACGCTGGAATCCAGGCCGGCTGGCCGAGACTTTCGCTCCGCTTTCCGCGTCCGTCAGTTCCACCAGCAACACTTCGTCGGAACTCACCGCGTTTTGCGCGATGCGTTCCAGATCGGCGCGGTCCCCCACCAGCATGGCGAACCGGCTTTGCCCCGCTACAAACCCGGCCATGGCCTGGGCGCGTCCAGAGATCTGGCGCTTCAGATCGCGGTTGTATGTCCACAGGAACAGGCCGGTCAGGCCGATCAGCAGGAAGGCGTTCAAAGCCAGGGCTGCGAAGAACATCCGCCGCCACAGGCTGCTACGGAGTACGCTCATCATCGGAAGATCTCCGCGCCGGCCGGAATCTTGAGATCCAGGCCCAGCAGCCGCGTCACCCGCTGGTTGACCGCCACTTGCAGCCGGACGGGAGATTCCTCGCCGCCGGAGGCCTCTCCGCGATGAAGGCGCAAAGCCATTTCCGCCGTCTGCCGGCCCAGCGCCCGGTAGTCGGCGTACACCCCCGCGGCTGCGCCCGCGCGAACGAATCCGGGCGAGAACCCGACGATGGGCAGCCGGTATTCGATGGCCGCCAGCACCAACGGCTGAATGGTCACCGCGTTGTAGAGGTCCGCGTCGGGGAAGCACAGCAGGAGGTCCACCTTGCCCCGCAGAGATGCTACAACTTTGAGCAGCCGGCCCGGTCCGTCGCAGTCCGCCACCACCAACGTGTAGCCCTCCTTGCGGCCCTGGCTTTCGAGAGCTTCGGCGGCGTACCGCGAACGCGCCGGGTTGCGGACGATTCCCACCCGCAGCGCGCCCGGCAGCAGAGCGCGCACGGCCGCCAGTTGCGCGCCCAGGGGCACATCCAGATCCACCTGGCCGGCGCCGTCCGGTTGGAGGCCCCGCAGCACCATGCTGGCCACAATCGGCAGGCCGGTCTTGCGCGCCTGCAGTTCGGCCAGGGCGCGGCTTCCCACTGCCACCACCAGCCGCGTGTCCCGCGCTTCCAGCGCACGCGCCAGGTCGGCGGAGGCCGTAGCCGCGCGGACATCCACAATCCGCCCCGCATTGGCCCCCAATCCGGCGATCAATCCCTCCATCGCATCGCCGTATGCCGGAACACCGGACTCGGTGACCACCACCACCGCGGGCGGCGCCGGTTTGACCATGACCGCGGCCAGCAGTATCCGCGCCAGCCAGACGGTTGTCCAGGCGCAGCTCATTCCCACACCCGCAGAACCAGTTTGAGAAAGAGCGAGCGGCCATCGCCGGGGATCCGGTCCACCGTCAGGTATACGGGATCCTGGTACCGCCGGTCGAAGAGGTTGTGTACGCCCGCCACCAGGTCGAAACGCCGGTCCAGGTGTACGGTGGCGGTCGCATCCGCCAGCGGGAAGCCGCCCAGCCGCGCGCCCGAGACGGTCTCCCTGGCGGATATGTACTGCAAACCGGCCGCCGCGAACAGCCGCCGTCCGGCCGGGATTCCCGCTCGGAATTTGACAATCTGGTGGGGAGAATTGGGGAGCCATGCCAGCGGCGAGTGCCCCAGCGCATCCTGCCAGACCGCGCTGGCGGTGGTCTCGATGGCGCCCAGCACCTTGCCCGACGCTTCAATTTCGCCGCCCGTGGAGAGGATTTCGCCCGCGTTTTGGTACTGCTGGACGCCATCCCGGTTCGCCACCGCCTCAATCACGTGTTGAATGCGGTAGTGGAACGCGGCGGCCGTCAGCGTCCAGCCGTGCGCCACGCGGCGCTCCATCGACCCCTGAAACGTGTGCGCCGTCTCGGGATCGAGCGGCTGAGCCGCGATCTGCGAGAGACCGCCATCGTTGTAGAACTGCTCGAAAGCGCTGGGGTTGCGAAAGGGATGGCTGTAAACCAGTTTGTAGACCGTCCGCGGAGAACTCCGGTAGACCGCCGCCAGTCGGGGCGACAGGAAACGCCCGAAGTCGCGCGTTTCGTCCAGCCGCAGACCTCCGTGGAGCGTCCAGCGCGCCGCGACCTTCCATTCCTGTTGCGCGAACAACGCTCCCCCGCGATTGCGGCGGCCGGCAATGTCCTGGCGCACGCCGTCCAGCACGTTGTACTGCAAGCTGCGCAGGTCGAAGAAGCCTTCCGCGCCGGCCATGAAAGTTCCGAGCCGCGCCAGTGGAACGGAATACGTCGCCTGCGAATCGAGACGGTCTCCCAGATTATAATCGCGCACGCTTTCCAGGCTCCCGGCGGCGTCTCCTGAAGGGTAGTCGAACAGGTCGCGGTAGCGGTAGCGGTCGTAGAACGCCTGCCAACGGATCTCGCCGGACCCCGCCTGGCGCGTATAGGTGGCGCCTACCAGGTCGCGGCTATCGACCACGTGCTGCGCGGGGTCGCCGGACAGGCTGGTGCCGGCTCCTATGGGCGGTTGCTTGTCGCGTGAATTGAAGTAGGCGGTGAAGCTCCAGTGGCGCCAGATGAGGTTGGCGAAGGTGTGGTAGCCGCGCTCTCCATCGACGTTCGGCGCCCCTCCGGCCGATGTCGCTCCGGTGCTCTGAAACATGGATCCCGAGATCAGCAGATTGGCGCCGCCGCCCAGGTACGACGAAGACGATGCCGCCACTTTGCGCTCGCCCCACGAGCCCAACTCCGTCGAAAGCCGCAGCCGTTCTCCATCCACCGGCGAGCGGGTCACGACGTTGATATTCGCCAGCATGCCATTCGACCCATACAGCGCCGAGGTGGGGCCGCGGACGATCTCAATACGTTCCACCAGATCCATATCCAACCCGAAATCCTGACCGAAAAGTCCGTTGGAATCGTAGATATTGTCGGTCAGCGGATGGCCGTTCAACATCACCAGAAAGCGCGTGTTGAAATCGCCCGGCAGCGAGATCCCACTGACACCGGCATAATGGTACGAGTGGTCGTAGGTCATGTAGAACCCGCGCACCGAAGCCAGAACCTCAGCCAGAGTCCGATATCCGTAGTTGTGAATCTGTTCCGCAGTGATCACTGTGACGTTCGCCGGGGCTTCCGCAAGTGTCTGAGCATGCAGCGCTACCGCCTCCACCTTGGGGAGATCGCCAAAGAGCGCAATGTCGTCGGCCGGCGGCGCCGAACCGGCGGTCTGCGCTTGCGCCAAGGCGGCGGCAATGCCTCCTCCCAGCGTTAGGAATAGGACCCGAAGTCTCATGTTGATCAAGTGCCGGTTCGAGGACGCCTCAAGTTTCTTATCGGACCCGAGGTGCGGAAGTATGAATCGGGTCTTTGCGGGTGGACCCGGCGCGCTGGTGTGGGGCAGGTTGAAAACCCAATGCCTCATACTTTTCCCACAACCGGACACCGGTGTTGATTGAGTCTCTCACGCTGTTTTATGTGGGGCAGGTTGGCAACCTGCGGCCGAGTGGCACTCGGCCTGCCGACCAGCATGCAAATGCCGACCAGGCCGAGTGCCACTCGGCCGCAGGATACCATCCTGCCCCACAAATTCCGCAGCATCTCGAATTGGCATGGCCGCCTCCCCGACAATCCGCGGCACTTCCAGGGCAAGGTCGAACCTGTGGTAGCGTCTTCCTCATGGACCCTATCGCAGTCCTGATCCTCGCCGACCCGGCGGATCGGCGCCTGGCCATGCTGGACGGGCTGCCGGAAGAGACGCGCATTGCAGCCGGCAATTCAATGGAGGCTTTCGAAGGTCTGGCGGCGGAGGCCGATGTGATTTTCAACTGGTCGGGCTCGCCGGCGCTGTTGCGCGAGGTGCTGGCGATGGCCCCGGCGGCGCGCTGGGTCCACACGCGGTCGGCTGGGCTCGACGACCTGCCGTTGTCCGAGTTGGCGGCGCACCCCGCCATGCTCACCAACGCGACCGGGGTTTTCAGCCCATCGCTGGGCGAGTTTGTGCTGGGGGCCATCCTCTATTTCGCCAAGGATTTCCGGCGGCTGGTGCGCCACCAGGCGGCCGGGGTGTGGGAACCGTTCGACGTCCCGTTTGTGGAGGGGCAGACGGTGGGAATCGTGGGGTATGGGGATATCGGACGGGCGGTGGCCACGCGCGTCCGCGCCATGGGAATGCGCGTTCTCGCCCTGAAGCGGCACGCTCCGCCGGCCGGCACTGTGGATCCGCTCGCCGATCGGATCTACGGCCCCGACAGCCGCTGCGAGATGCTGGCGCAGTGCGATTTCGTAGTGATTTCCGCGCCGCTGACCGCCGAGACGCGCGGCATGATCGGAGTGGCGGAGTTGGCGGCGATGCAGCGCCGGGCGGTGCTGATCAATGTGGGTAGAGGGCCGGTCGTCGATGAAGCGGCGCTGATCCGCGCGCTTTCCGAGGGCAGTATTCGAGGGGCGGCGCTGGACGTCTTCGACCGGGAACCGCTTCCTGCGCGACACCCTTTCTATGGGCTGGAGAATGTGCTGTTGTCGCCGCATTCGGCGGACCATACGCCGGACTGGCTGGAACGATCCATGCGCTTCTTCCTGGAGCAGTTCGAGCGGTTCCGCACGGGCCAGCCGCTGGCCAACGTGGTGGACAAACGGCTGGGGTATTGAGGGCTGCTGCCGCTGCCGCGCTACCTGCTAAAATATTTGCGATACATGTTCAAGCGGTTTATTCTGTGGGACTACCCGCGGGCGAGCTGGCAGTACGACGTGATGGTCGGCATCATCGTCGCATTCATCTTTCTGACTCCACGGGCTTGGTTCCGCGATCAGCCGCGCATCCCCAAGGCCAGTAATATCTTCCTGTTGCGGAAGGAAAACGGGCAGTCCAAATTCTGGGTGCCCGCGGGACTGCTGCCGGGAGTCGCCGAGAGTCAAATCCCCGCGGCCGTCACCCCGTCGCTTCAGACCCTGGGCGACCACAATTTGACGGTCACAAAAGTGGAGTTGGTTTTGGACTCGGAGGACGAGCCGCTCGGATATACGGTGTTTACCCGTCCCTGATCGGATACCTCCCTTTGCGGGGGGTTGTATCTTTCCGCCATGAGCCGACGTCAATTAATGAGGGAGCGATCTTCGATGCGGTATCTGCGGCCGGCTGTGGTACTGGCCAGCACGCTGGCGGCGGTCTGCGGAATACCGTTTGGCGCTTCATGTGCTGGAGATCCATTGCAGGCAGTGTTCGCACGCATGGATCGGACATCGCTCAGCTTCAAGTGGATGACGGCCAACGTGCAAAAAACGGCGTACACCGCAGTGATCGACGAAACCAATACCGAATCCGGAAAAATTCAAGTGCTGCGTACGAAACCGCACGAGCTGAAGATTCGCTTCGATTTTGAACCGCCCGACGCCAAGCAGGTGTCCATCGACGGGACCAAAGCGGAGATCTACTATCCCAAGACGAACAGCACCCAGGCGGTAATGATCGGCCGGCAGAACAAGCCCATGGTGGAACAACTGCTGCTGCTGGGATTCGGCAGCGCGTCGCAGGATCTGCTGTCGGGCTATTCGGTCCGCTACATCGGACCGGATACCGCGGCCGGCGAGCCGGTACAACGGATCGAGCTGACGCCTAAGGACAAAGAGATGCTGCAGCATTTCCGCAAGGTGGAATTGTGGATCTCGGACGCCAACGGGATCGCGGTGCAGCAGAAATTCTATGAGCCGGGCAGGAATTACAACCTGGCGGTGTTTACGCATGTCGATCTGCAGACGCGAATCTCGGAGATGGATTTGAAATTGAAGATCCCCAAGGACGCCCGCAAGGACGCGACTATCGGAAAGCGCCGCACCCCCTGATCCGCCATGAAGCACACCAGAGCCAGTTCAAACCGGCTGCATTATATCGACTGGGTCCGCGGAGTGGGCGCCATCATCATGCTGCAGGGGCATGCGTTCGATTCCTTCCTGCGGCCCGAGTTGCGGCCGGGCGGCGCATTCACGCTATCGCAATTCGTGGGCGGGATGCCGCCGGCGATCTTCCTTTTTTTGACGGGTGTCACGCTGGCCTTCCTGATGGACAGCACCGAACGCAAGGAACTTCCGGCGCGCGAGCGGTTCCTGACGGCTCTCAGCCGCTCCCGGTACCTGTTCCTGCTGGCGTTCGCCTTCCGTTTGCAGTTGTTTATCTTTGGATTTCCGGCGCCCTGGCAGAACCTGTTTCGTGTGGACATACTCAACTGCATGGGCTTCTCGATGGCGCTGATGGCGGTGATGGCGCTGGTACCCACGCGAAACCGGGCCTGGGTATGCGCCGCCGTGGGCCTGGCCGTCGCCTTCGTCTCGCCGCTGATATCGCAGATGAATTGGTCGGGCGTTCCGTGGATGGTACGCGACTACATCGCGCCGGGGTACGGCTCGTTCAGCTTCTTCCCATGGGGCGGATTCCTGGTCTTCGGGCTCAGCATGGGAAGTCTGATCCGCATGGCCAAGGAAGATGCGGCCGCGCATCGCCTGATGGAATGGACGGCCCTGGCCGGAGGTGCGCTGGTGCTGGGCGGGCAGTATTTCGCCGGCGTTCCGTTCACGCTCTACGCCAAATCGGACTTCTGGCTCAATAGCCCCGCGCAGACGCTTACCAAGCAGGGAGTGGTCCTGCTGATGGTGTCGGCGGCTTTCGTGTGGACGCGCTACGGCGCCAGGGACGGCTGGAGCTGGGTGCGGCAGTTCGGCATCAGTTCGCTGCTGGTGTACTGGGTACACATCGAACTGGTCTATGGCCGCGAGTTGTGGTTCCTGAAGAACAATCTGACGGTGGTGCAGACGGTGGTCTCGGCGGTAGGCCTGATCCTGCTGATGCTGGCCATCTCCACCGCGAAGACCTATTGGCACCGCGTGCGCGCCGTGCTGGACGAACTGGGCTGGGATTTCGGCCCCAAGGTTGATCGCATTCCGGCGGATTGAGGCGAACAACTTCCGGCGAGCTTGCTCTGTGGTGCGCGACGTAAAAGTGATTCGCCCTGTCTTCTGTGGGGCAGGTTTTCAAATCGGATCGAGTGACTGGGATTGCGCCCCGTCACCCTCCCACACCACCGGACGTGCGGTTTTCCGCATCCGGCGGTTGAACGCAGCGGCCTTACCGCGCCGCAAGGTCTGATGGTAGGAGAAAGCCCCGCCGCCGCAGG
>Ga0181529_10000987_pt1 | contig 39152 bp, 21 predicted proteins | sample PEATcosm2014_Bin_36_FD_119763 | JGI IMG/M metagenome (GOLD analysis project Ga0181529, IMG submission 119763) | Peatland microbial communities from MTU Mesocosm Facility, Houghton, MI, USA - PEATcosm2014_Bin10_30_metaG | ecosystem: Environmental > Terrestrial > Soil > Wetlands > Peat | place... | reverse complement strand
GTGAGAACTCCCTCATCGTCAGCGTTCCCGGACAACCCGATTACAAACTGAATCCTAAGCGCGGCACTACCTTCCAACTCGCCGACATTCCCGGCATCACCATAGAGTTCAAACGGGACGCCGCAGGAAAAGTGAGCGAGGCGGTCATCAATCAACTTGGCACGGTCCTCATTCTGAGGAAGAAGCAGACGCCTTGAGACGAAGGGCGAATGGTCCAGGCGTGCGCATCTCCCACGGATGCTGAAAATCTATCGTCGCCGTGCAGCTTGCGGCGAAGATGTGAGTTGCCGCCGAAGCGCCGCCCGAGCCAGAACCCGAAGTGGGCCATCGTGTACGGACACGCGCTGTGCCGCGGCGAAACTGTGGCGCTTAAGTTTCAGAGCTTTTCGACGGGCGCTTGGCGCCTCGGCCCAGGAGCTGATGCAGGGCGAAGGGGACTTCGTCGGGGTGGGTTGCGCACCAGGCAACAATGCGCTCGAACTTGACGGTATCCTCGGCGAGGGCGCTGATTTCCATCAGCTCGGTTTCGATGATCTCTGGGTCTCGCATAGAACATCCAGCATGGCACAAGGCGGCTACCATTGGCACATTGGTTGGCTCGTTGTCTATTATTATCGGTATTCTCGGTCTACCACTTCTTGCCAGGTCGGCAACTTAAATGAGGGGCTGACTAGCGACGCCGGAGGCTCGGATGGCTTGCTCGATCGAATCGATGCGTAGGTGTATTGCACCGATTAGACGAGCCAACTCCGCTGCTATGGCAGTCTTTCCCAAGCCTGGCAGGCCCGCAAGGATGATTAGCATAGGACACAGCCGTGCACTTGTCTTCGGTTTCATTCCACATCGCGACTGTGTCCAGTTGGTGGATTTGGAAATCACCTGGGCTGCGCCACCGTCTGGGAGGCGGTCCTTTCCGCAAACGACCGGTGTTATCGGAAGCCAATTTGGCGGGCAGGCCATAAGGGCACCCTCGGCCGATGCGCGCGCCGCTCCATCAGACCAGCGCCACGACATCTTTGGAGCGCTCGGACTTCAGGTAGGCATTGGGATCGTGATAGAGAGCACCCTTGGGAAGCCACTCCATCAGCGACCCGAGATCCTGGCGCACTATGTTCTTGTAGAACTGGGGAAGCGCGCTGCTATTCTGATCGAAATAGGGCGGGAACTGCGGGTCGGTGTCCAGGCGATCGCGAATCTCCCTGTGGTACCTGGCCCTTCCGTAACCCTCCGTCGAAACCGCCCGCACCACGTTCATCCAACGCGAGGTAACCCCCTGTGTTGCCAGGAAGCGGCGGAAGATAGCGCGCGTGGAGAAGGAATAGCGGGTCAGATCGATGATGTGGTCGTAGAAGGTCCGCCAGGAATAGTTCGAGGGCTTGACGTTCATGGCGCCGTTATTGTTGAGGAAGTGGAACGGGAAGGGCAGCACGCGGCCGGAACGCTGGTAATCCAGATTAAGCGGCGCGGCCCGGCCGAACGCGGAGAGCAGCGAATAGGCGGGAAAGGCCCCCGGGGTCATGTCCAGGAATCGCTTGGTGAGTTCAAAGGGATCGGGCCCCTCGTCGGTGTCGAGTCCCAGCACAAAGTTGGTTTGGATGTAGGGTATGTACCGCAGGATCAGATTAACGTGTTCGGACACCTGGCGAACTTTGGCCATCCCGAGCAGCGCGCCGGTCTTCGATTTGTCACCCAGGGCGAACCAGGATTCTATGCCGGGAAGAACGCCTTTGAATGAGTTGCGTTTGAGCCGCTTGAGGTGCGGTTCGGAGAGCAGGGATAGACTGCTTTCGGCGACGAAGTCGATGCTGCCGGGGGGGACCGCGTCCTCGATCATGTCCATGTAGTCGTTGAAGCGGACGCCGAAATTGGGATCGTGCCAGGCAACCAGGGGCCGTTTGAACCTGGTCAGCAGGAAGCGGAGATCCCCGCGGAGCACCTCGAAGTCCATGGCTTGATAGGGCACCGTGGCGTCGATACAAAAGGCGCAGGTGTACGGGCACCCCAGGCTGCCGAGCATGGGAACCATCTTGAGGAGTGGCGCTTTCCGTAGCGTCGCATCAATGAACGGCCAACGCTCGCGTACGCCCGGGAGAGTTCTGGGCTGCTGGGAGGCCGCGAGGTGGACGCCCTCGGGCCGGTGTTGCGAGCAGTCGCGTAAGACATCGCAGAGCGTACCTCGATCCGTGAAGCCCAGCACGTAGTCGAAGTAACGCGCGGCGTCCTCGGGGTAACAGCGGGCGTGTGGCCCGCCGATCACGGTGATCGCCCCTCTGCCGCGAAAAAGATTGCTCAGGGCGTAGGCCGTGTGCGCGGCTTCGGTGAACGCGCCGATGAAGACCACATCGAAGTTATCCGGCAACTCCGTCAGGAGGTTCTCAAAGCCGGTGTAGCAAACGAAAGTGACTGCATGTCCCTCCTCTTGGCACCAGACCCCTATGACCTGGGGCATGATGCTGGCAAGGCTGGCGTTCATGATGCGTGCGTACAGGGCCCGGGTGGGACCCCTCGAAACGATGTCGATGATCCCGATCCGCAGCCTTTTCATGAACCCTCTAGGGAAGCGTAAAAGCCTTCCGCCTTCCGACCGCGCAGTTGTGCAGGATTGAACTGAGAGCGACTTCGCGATCTACTCACTGAGATTCGGCGGCCGGCCTAAGCAACGCTCGCGAGGCGGACTCGCTCAGGGCCACATCTCCCCCTCACCCTCTCCGAAACCGGCGAGAAGACGGTCCTTCGCCGCTGGCAGAGGCAACCCCAAACAATTAGCCTAGCCTTCTGGCGCCTTGTAGTCTGTTCAAAAGTGCTCACCGGCGGCAAGAATCGGGGTTGGGAAAGAAAACGGGCAGAGGAAACGCCCCAGCGTGAACGGAGCGATAGTTTGCAGCGGAGAAAACAGGCGGACCGTAGGGCAGTACCGAGGGTCTAGTCATCAACGGCACCATTCCAGGCGAGCGTTAATCGCTACTATCGGACACTGTTATTGGGGTAGCGAGCGTCAGCGATGCGCATGCGGCGCGGAAGCCGACAGCCCTGCTTAATCCGGCGGTTGGCCAGACCCGTGCGCAGCGCGTATTCCAGCCAGGCGAGTCCGCCCCATTTTCCGAGTGGCGCGTGCTACGAACGGAACCGCTTTTGGTGCACGGAAGCAGATTCAGCCCACGTTAACGTGCTGCCAAATTTCTTCAACGAAGTGGGGCGGGAAATGCCGCCTCGAGGAACGATCACACCTAGTTGCCGGCATAGAAGACTTCGGGCGGTCCGCCGCTGGAACCGCTCTTTGGGACGCCGTTGAATCTCACCAAAGCGTTGTCGAGGACCAGCGGGTCGCCGATAGCGACCCCGATGCGCGCGTTCTGGAACACCACATCCTTGCCGTCCTGCACCAGAAAGCCGCGCGTGCTCTGGAACTTCACATTGGTGAAGGTGATGGCGTTGGCCATCTGCTCGGGAAGCCCGAGAATGCGGCCGGCAACAGGGGAACCGGTGACGGTGAGGTTGGTGACGTGGATGTCGTGGAAGTTTGGAATGTACTTGGTCTGGCCGGGCTCGGCCTTGCGTGGCCCGACGTCGGTGCCGAGGCCGGCGTTGCCGTTATAGAGCATGTTGATATCCAAGGGGCGCCGGACGTACTTCATCACGACGTCGGAATAGCGGATATCGCGGACTTCGCCACCACCGCCGCGATAGGACTTAATGCGCAGGCCATTGTCGGTACCATCGAAGGTGCAGCGGCGGACGATAACATGACTGAAGCCGTCGCGCGTGCCGCTGCCGATGGAGATGCCGTGGCCGTGGAGGCAGGTGAGGTCCTCAATGAGGATATCGTGGCCGCCGTTTTTGAGCGCCACGTTGTCGTCGCCGACGTCGAGCTCGCACTTGCGGATGACGATGCGCTGGCCGCCGGGGTCGATAGCGTCGGTATTGGGAGCGTCGCTCGGCGCGACGATGCGGAGATTTTCCAGGGTGATGTCCTCGCCGCTGGGAGCGAGGTGAAAGGACGGAGAATTGGTGAGCGTGATGCCGTCGACGTGCAGGCGTTTGACGCCAGCCAGAACGACGAGCATGGGACGGGGAACCGTGCCGCGCCCGGGTGCGTAGCGGAGAGCCGCCTTGCTGACCCACAGCCAGAACATGGCGCCCGATCCATCGATGGTGCCCGAGCCCGTTATGGCGAGATCGGTAGTGCCCGAAGCGCAGGAAATCAGAGGCGCCGGGCGACCCATGGCGCCGCGGCCCAGCGGAGTGGGCGGCGCTTTGTTCGGATCGGGGATACCGTACTCTTCAAAGGTGTCGGGAGCCTTGATGATCGCGCCGGGGTCGAGATGGAGGTCCATGTGGCTGGTGAGAGTGAAAGGCAGGGTCCTGTAAATGCCGGAGGGCACGATGAGATGGCCGCCGCCCGCCTTTTCGATGGCCGCCACGGCCTTCTGGAACGCGGCAGTGTTCAGAGTCTTGCCGTCTCCGACGGCGCCGTAATCGGCGAAGTTGAATTTGGTTGGGGGAATGACGGGGAGTGCGGCCGTGATTTCGGCCCGCGGCGCGGTCTTTGCTTGCGGTGCGGCAAAAAGTGGCGCCGAGGGGAAAGAAGCGAGCCAGGCGGCCATCGTCAGGACCTGGAGGCCAAGGAGGAGCTGGGAGAATCTGCGAGTCATCGATGTCACGACGGCCGATAGTATCAGGAATAGGTTGCGAGAAAAAGGGGTGGGCCGGCGCGTTTCGACCGGAAACCGTGGCGCTGAACTCGTGATGCCGCTAATGCCGCATAGTGCCGAGCTTGCGTGAGCGCAAGAACGTGGCGGCTTCAACGCCCAATATCGGTAGCTATCCTGCCTAGCTCTCTGCGAGTGGCGGGGGCGTCCTTCGACAATAGTCTTTGCGAGCGCGCCCTCAAGCGGGCATCGGCAGGTTACGTGTGCCCTACGGGCATTAGCAGGTCGGGGACGTGTCTCGCTTAGTGCTGGAAGCGTATGCAGGCGCGGCCAAGGTGGACCTCGTCGCCGGAGCGAAGTTTTTCGCCACGGTTGCCGGCGGGGACGCACCTTCCAGTCCGGACCATTCGTTGTTCGGCAATTCAACCGTTACCGCCTGCGGCTGATCCAGGTAGTTGCGAACCGCAACCGGAAGATCCGTGAGGTCGCTCGGTACCCACGCCTGAGTACCGTTCCAGCCGCATTGATTGGCGCTGAAGGCCGTTCCCTGTGTTACACTTGCTACGCCAACGGGAGGTAGTCTGATGCGGGTGAGAGCTGCGTTCTTGGTCCTGTTCTTGGCTGCTGTGCTTGGCGCGGGCGTTGCCTCGGGCCAAACCCAATATACCGGCGGAGCGGGCGCCAGCGTAACGTCCACGAGCGCTTGCGAATATAATGCCAGCGCCCCCTGCACGGCCTCTCGTTATCCGTCGACGATTACCGTCCCCGGCGGCGCCGCGACCGTCAATTTCTCCGCGCCCTTCTCGGTGACGATCAACGGAATTCAGGCGACCGTCGCCAACGAGCCCGATGGCACGTGCGGCGGCACTTCGGGCCTAGCCTTTCTGCTCCAGGCGCCCAAGGGACAGTTCCTGGAGATCATGTCCTTCGCCGGCGGTTACATGGATGCGGTTACTGACTCCTCTATCACCCTCAGCAGCGCTAGTGGAACGGCCATGGTGAGCGGCGATAACCCAGACTGGAACAGCGGAGCTCAGCTAACCGACGGAAACTTGGGCACTTACGCGCCCGGCTCCTGGTCGACCGCCCCGGACGGTACTACGCCGACGTATGATAACTACCCGAGTCCGGGCCCGGGTTTCGTGGATGCTTCCACCGCCGCGACGAATAACGGCACGGCCACTTTCAGCAGCGTGTTCAACGGAGGAGTGCAGGCCAACGGCACCTGGAGCCTGTACATGATCGGCGACGACTACGCAGGCTGCACGGCTTCCTTCAGCGGCTGGAGTCTCTCGTTCGCCTCGACCGGCACCAGCAGCGACACGACGAGCACGACGATCTCGAATGCCACCGCGAATCCCCTTACGAAAGGAAATAGCGTCACCTTCACCGCCAGTGTCACCAACACCAGCACCTCCGCCACGCCGACCGGAACCGTCACCTTCACGTCCACCCCGTACCCCAGCGGGTCGGCCAGCACGCTGTGCAGCGCCGTGAGTTTGAGCGGAAGCGGGGCCACCGCCACGGCCACCTGTACAACCAGCGCCTTTACCGCCGAGAACATCTTCGAGATCAACGCCACCTACACTCCTGGCCCCGGCTTTAGCAGCAGCAATAGTACGACCTCTCCTTACTATGAGTGGGTGAACAACCCGACCACCTCGGGCGGAACCGATGTCTTCTGCAACTCGGGAACGATCGCGGGTACGTTAGAGACCAATATGTCGCCGTTTCCTTCGGTCGTCACCGTGAGCGGCATTAGTAATGCCGTGCAGGACGTGACCGTCGAAATAAAGGACTACAGCTTCGGCCTTGGGGGAGCCGATGCGCAACTGATGCTGATGGCGCCGAACGGCTCCTCCGCCATGGTGTTGATGTCGAACCTGAACTTCGGAGAGAGCAGCACGGTCACCAATACAGGCAGCGTCACCTTCACGGATAGCGGTGCTCCAGTCACCGGTAGCAATCCGTTCGCCGGCAACGGCGCGCTCACCTACGCGCCGACGGCTCTCTCCGCGGAGCCCGCGGCGTTCACTCAGACGTTGCCGGCGACGCCTCCCAGCGGAGAACCGAAGTTGCCGACCAACGCTGCCACCGGGAGCTACACGGGGATTGGCGTGCCGACTTCAGTGGGAACGGCGACCCTGTTTTCCACCTTCAACGGCGTCGCCGCCGACGGAACCTGGAGTCTGTTCGCGCTCACGGGCGATCAGCCGTTTAGCATCGGCGGCTGGTGTCTCGGGATTGAGCCGGCTACCGGAGCGGCGACCACCACCACGGTGAGCGGGGTGCCCAATCCGGCCGCCAAAGGAGCATCGGTCGCGATCACGGCCACCGTCAGCAGCGGCTCGGCCACGCCGACCGGCACCGTCTCGTTCAAAGATGGCTACACCGACACGACGATCTCCGGCTGCGGCAGCGTGGCGCTCGTCGCGAGTGGGACGGATTCCGCCACGGCGACGTGCAATGTTTCCACGCTGGCCGAAGGCGACCACACCATCACGGCGACTTACTCGGGCGATACCGGCTCCTTCAACCAGAGCATCGGCACCTATGACCAGAGGATCGACGATTCCATCTCTTCTCCTTCGTTGAGCGGCGGTGTGCTCACTTACTGCAATACCGGCGCCATTCAGATTCCGGACCCGAATAGCGTCGAAGGAGGCGCGGCATATCCCAACCCGTCCAATATCACGGTGGCTGGCCTCTTTGGCTCGGTAAACACGGTAAGTGTGGCGCTGAAGGGCTTCTACGCCACGCGTCCGGATCTGGTGACGTCGTTGTTGGCGGGACCGGGCGGCAGCAATCTCGATTTCTTCTCGGGAGCGGGCGGCGACAGCGCGGTTTCCACTATATCGAGCATCCTGTTCGAAGACGGCGCTTCCGGGCAGGTGTCCTCATCTCTCGGCAACGGCCCCTACAAACCGACCAGCGATTCCGGCAGCGGTGGCGCCCCGTCCTTCCCGCCCATGATCTTCTCGAGCAGTCCGTTCTACGCCGTGCCAAGCCCCATTAATTCCGCGGCCAGCAACGGCAGTTCGACGTTCGCCACGAGTTTCGGCGGCACGGCGCCTAACGGGAACTGGGACCTGTTCTTCAATTTCCACGACACTTCGGAGGCCGACGCGAGTAACAGCCTGAGCGGTTGGTGTCTGAATCTCGCGCCCCACGTTCCCACGTTCGTGATTACGGAAACCCACAGCCCCGACAATTTCATCCAGGGCAGCACCGGGCAGATCACGTTGAACGTGAATAACACCAGTGCGGAGGCCGTGACTTCGGGCGGCAGCGCGTACCCGGTCACCATCACCGACGTACTGCCGAACGGGCTGACCTATGCGAGCATCTCCGGCTCGGCCAACGACTGGAGTTGCTCCGGCACGACCACCGTGACCTGCACCAATGCGGACGTGGTGGCGGGAGGCGACGCATATGGCACGCTCGTCCTCAACTTAAACGTTTCGGGCACTGCCACCGGCGGCAATAACCCGACCGAGGTGTCCGAAGGCGCGCCCGGCAACTTCGCGACGCCGACGGGCCTCAGCACGGCGGACAACATACAAATAGCCACGGCGCCTACCTTCAGCGTCACCGAAGGCCACAGTGGCACGTTCACACAGGGGCAGTCCGGCGGAACGCTCACCGTGACGGTATCGAATACAGCGGGCGCGTCGAGCACGACCTCGGGCACGACCACGGTGACGGAGACGCTGCCCACCGGTTTCACCACCTTTTCCGTCAGCGGTACGGGCTGGAGTTGCTCGGGGAATAACTCGATCACCTGCACCAGCACGCAGGCAGTGGCCGGCGGCGCGTCTTTCAACGAGATCGATATCACGGTTGCGGTCCCCAGTAGCGCTCCCAACCCGACCGTCACCAACGCAGCTACGGCCTCCGGCGGCGGTGCGGCCTCTTCCGCCACCAGCAACACGGTGTCTTTCCCCGTGGTGCAGGTGCCGTATGGCATGACCGCCGGCTCCGGCACTTCGCCGCAATCGGCCGCCATCAACACCGCATTCGCCACCGCGCTTTCGGTCACGGTGAAAGATGCGGCCGGAAACCCGGTGAGCGGCGTGAGTGTGACGTTCACCGCGCCGACCTCGGGCGCGTCGGGCACGTTTAGCAACTCGACGAACGCGATCACGGTGCCGACCAACGCCTCCGGCATGGCGTCGGCTGGATCGTTCACGGCGAACCTGGCGCTGGGCGGGTATAACGTGGCCGCCACGGCCTCGGGCCTCGCCACGGTGAACTTCTCGATGACTAACACCATCGGCGCCGCCACGCACTTCACGGTATCGGGGCCGTCTTCGGCAACCGCTGGGACGTCATTCACTGTCATTGTGACTGCCCTGGAAGCCGGCAATAACACGGCCACCGGCTACACCGGCACGGTCCATTTCACCAGTACCGATGGAGCGGCGACTCTGCCGGCCAACTCGACCCTAACCAACGGAACGGGGGCGTTTTCGGCAACGCTCGCGACCGCGGGTAACCAAACCGTCACCGCGACCGATACGGTGACCTCCTCGATCACGGGGACGTCGAACGCGATCATGGTGACTCAAGTCAGCCAGACCATCAGTTTCGGTACGCTCGCGAACCAGGTCTACGGTGCGGCGGCCTTCACGATCAGCGCGACTGCTTCGTCCGGCCTTATAGTGAGCTTTACGTCGACGACCACATCCGTTTGCGCAGTGTCGATTTCGACGCTGTCGGCGAAAGTGTCGAGCGCGACGGTGACGCTGGCGGCCGCGGGCCAGTGTACGATCCAGGCCACGCAGAGCGGCAACGCGACTTACGCGGCAGCCATACCCGTCAAACAGAGCTTCCAGGCGATCCCCACGTCGCTCGGCACCAACGCCATCCTGGTGGGCAGCGCGGCGGGCAGCTCTTCGGTGATCGTAACGGTGGGTGGGGCCTGGGCCGCGACATCCAACGCCGCATTTCTGCATACCACCGCCAGTGGAACGGGTAGCGGGCTGGCTGTCTTCACCTTCGACGCCTTTACGGGAACCGGGACGCGCACCGGCACGCTGACCATCGCCGGTTTCACCTTGACGGTCACACAAGTAGGTACAAACTACGGGCAGGTGACTACGCCGGCCACGCTGGTGTCGTCGGGGCTGAATCGCCCTCACGGCGTGGCGGTGGACGGCTCCGGAAACGTCTATATAGCGGATACCAGCAATGGGGCGGTCAAGGAGTGGAACGCCGCGACACAAACGGTGAGCACGCTGGTGTCGTCGGGGTTGCTTAATCCTAGCGGTGTGGCGGTGGACGGTTCCGGCAACGTCTATATCGCGGATACCAGCAATGGGGCGGTCAAGGAGTGGAACGCTTCGACAAAGACGGTGAGCACGCTGGTGTCCTCGGGGCTGGGCCAGCCTTGGGGCGTGGCGCTGGACGGGTCCGGCAATGTCTATATAGCCGACACAACGAAGAACGCGATTTACGAATGGAACGCTACGACGCAGCAGGTGACCACGCTGGTGTCCTCGGGGATCAGCGGCGCCTCGGGCGTGGCCGTGGACATTTTGGGCAACGTCTACATTGGGGATTTCGGCCATGGCGCGATCAAGGTGTGGAACGCTACGACGCAGCAGGTGAGCACGCTGGTGTCCTCGGGCGTGGGCGAGCCTACCGGCGTGGCGGTGGATGGGTCCGGCAACGTCTACATCGCGGATGACTACGATTGGGCGCTCATGGAGTGGAACGCTGCGACGCAGCAGGTGAGCACGCTGGCTCCATCTGGTTCGATTCCCCTTTTCGGTGTGGCGGTGGACGGGTCCGGCAACGTCTTTACCGCGAATGCAAACACCAACGCGGTCGAGGAACTCCCCTACGCCTTCGTCGGGCCGGCCAGCTTCACCGAATCCGCGGCGGCCGGGTCCGATTCGTTGTTGCCGGTGCTGCCTGCCACACAGTCGCTCACCGGTATCTTCGCGCCCACCAGCGATTCGAGTTGGCTCACCATTGGGACGATCTCGAACGGCGTCGTGAGTTTCTCCTTTACCGCGAACACGGGCACCATCCCGCGCACGGCGAACATCACCATCCTGGGCCAGCAGATCGCGGTGACGCAGGCCGCAACTCAAAACATCACCTTCGGGACGCTGGCGGATCGGCCCTACGGCACCGCGCCATTTTCGATCAGCGCGACGGCCTCGTCGGGTCTTTTGGTGAGTTTCGCGTCGACGACCACATCCGTTTGCACAGTGTCGACTTCGACGCTGTCGGCTGGAGTGTCGAGCGCGACGGTGACACTGGCTGCCGTGGGCCAGTGTACGATCCAGGCCACGCAGGCCGGCAACACAAATTACACGGCAGCCACACCCGTCAGCCGGAGCTTCCAGGTGACGCAGGCGCAGCCAGGGCTCACTCTCAGCGCGCCCGCGGTGATATATGGCGCCGGCGCATCGGTCACCGTGACGGTGACGACGAGCCTGACGACGACGCCGACCGGCACGGTCACGCTGGCGGTGGACGGCGGGACGGGAGTGACGAAAACGCTGGGCGGCGGAGCCGCCACGTTCAGCCTGGGAATTCTTGCGGCGGGCATCCACACGCTGGGTGTGAGTTACTCGGGCGATACGGATTACCTCGCCATTTCAGCGACGCAGGCGGCAGCGCTGCTGGGGAATCCCACGCTGACGGTGACTAAGGCTGCCACGACGGTGACGCTCGGGGTGAATGGGCAGACCGTGACGGCGACGGTTTCGGTGACGCCGCCGGGTGCGGGCACGCCGACCGGTTCGGTGCAATTCCTGCGGGGCAGCACGGTGCTGGGTACGGTTCCTCTGAGCGGCTTGACGGCTAGCTTGGCGAACGTGACGCCCGGCGCGGTGACGGCGGTCTACTCAGGCGATGCGGATTTCAATGGCAGCACCTCGGGCGCGCTGTACGTGACGAGCTCCACGGTGACGGTCACGAGCAGCGCCAACCCGTCGGCATTGGGGCAGGCGGTGACCTTCACCGCGAACGTTTCGATTGTCGGCTCGCCATCGAGTGTCCCCACGGGGACGGTGCAGTTCCTGGATGGCGCGAAGCCGCTGGCGAGCGTCAACTTATCCAACGGTCAAGCCACTTATACGACCGCTTTGTTGGGCGGCGGATCGCATAACATCGTTGCGCAATACAGCGGCGATGGCACTTATCCGGCGGCGCAGGCGAGTTATAATCAGATGGTAAGTGCAGTGACTACGCTCGCGCTGACCGTTTCGCCGGCGGCGCCCGCGCTTGGACAGGCGGTGGTTGCGACTGCGACGGTGACCCCCACGACGGCGCCGGCCGGATTCGCGCCGCCGACCGGGCAAGTTACCTTTGTGCTGGGTGGCACGGCGTTCACGGCGGGCATGCCGGTGGGCACGGTTGTACTTAGTTCCGGGACGGCGGTAATCACGTTGACCGGGCTGGTCGCGGGAGGCAACGAGGTCACCGCGGAATACAGCGGCGACAGCACGTGGTCGGGGAGTTCCCGGACGATCGTGGTAACGGTGGCGCCGGGTACTAACACGCTGCTAGCCACTAACACGTCGGTCAACCTAGCGGTGGTCGGCGGCCAACTGGTCTTGTCGGCTGCGGTTACTTCGGTGACTCCGGGCGAGGGGATACCGACGGGCAGCGTGCAGTTTGTCAACACGGCGAACAACGCCGTGGTCGCTACGGCGAGTCTGTCGAACGGGAGTGCGGTGGTTACGGGGGCGTCGAATGCGGCGGCACAGCCAATTGAGGCGGTGTATTCGGGGGACGCTTACTTCCAGACCAGCACCTCAGCGGCGCTGCCGGCGGTGACCAATGCGGCGGCGGTGCTAACGGCGGTTTTTGCGCCGGACGAATTAGCCAGCCTGTATGGCGTCACAGGGCTGAGCGGAGATAGCACGGCTACACAGCCGCTGCCCACATCGCTGGGCGGGGCGACGGTGACGATCAGCGATAGCGCGGGCGTCTCGCGCCCGGCGCAGTTATGCGCTGTGTTCGCCTCCGCCAGCCAGATCAACTTCGCGATTCCGGCCGGGACGGCGACGGGGCTGGCCACACTGACGATTACGGTGCCGAATGGGGGGACACAGGGCACGGTGATTTTGATAGGAACCACGGCGCCCGGGATCTTCACCGCCAATATGACCGGGCAGGGTGTTTACGCCGGCCAGGTGGTTTACGGAAACCCGGACGGGAGCCAGAGCATCGCCAACGCGGCGGTGTGGGATGCGGCGGCGAATCAATACGATCCTAACCCGATCAACCTGGGTCCGGCCGGCGAGCAGGTCTTCCTGGTGCTGTACGGTACGGGGCTTCGCCATGCGGGCGCGCTGACTGCCAGCGAGAGCGGAGTCAGTTTGCCAGTAGCTTACTTTGGCGCCCAGTCACAATTTACGGGACTGGATCAGGTAAACCTGCAAGTGCCGCACAGCCTGGCGGGAGTGGGGTTAGTCAACCTGGTAGTCATGGTGGACGGTGCGCCAGCGAACACGGTGACGTTGAGTATCGAGTAGGCTGCGACTTACCTCACTCCCGTGGTGGCAGGACAGGCGATCGGTCTTGGTTGCCTGGCTTTGTGGGCATCGATTGCGCACCCTCGGTGGAGACTCTGAGACACGCGCCCGAAAAGCTCCGGGAGAGGCGTCGTGGGCAAGTTGGTGGGCGCTCCAAGCGGTCTCTAGGAGGGCCGCTTTCCACATCACCAAGGCCGCTACCGGCCGCACGCTGCATGGCGCGCCATTCTTGAGGGTGTTAATCTGAATCCTCCCAGCGGACCCCAAGAATGATAACCCAACGCAGATCCCGGGGATTAAGAACCTGACGGAAAACGTTCTCCCGGCCGCGTGACGGAGAGCGAGCCTGGCCAATTCGGCTGAAGCAGGAAACCGCCGTCACTCGTCCCGCAGCGCTCGCATCGGATCGATCCGCGAAGCATGGCGCGCCGGCGCCCACGCTGCCAGCGTCGTAATCGCTAAAAGCAGCAACGCGATGGCGGCGAAGATCCACGGGTTGACCTGGTCGAACGTGAGAAACCAGGTAGCCGAAGTCATCGCGCGGCAGGCAGCAACGCTCACTACCAGGCCGGCCGCGACCCCGATTGCCCCCAGCTTCAGCCCTTGACCTAACACCATCCGGACGACCTTGCTCCGGTCCGCGCCGATGGCCATACGAATGCCGATTTCGCGAGTCCGGCGGCTCACCGAGTAGGCGACCAGTCCGTAGAGACCGGTCACCGCCAACAGCAGCCCGATCAGGCCCATGGCGGCCACGATTTCGACCGTCATGTTGGGCAGCTTCACGGCGCGCTGAGTGTAGAAATCGTGCATGGTGCGAATGTCGAAGACCGGCATGTCCGGATCCAGCCGTTGCACAACCTCCCGCAACACGGGAGCAATGGTGGCGGCATCCGAAGCAGCGGATTCGGTCACCAGCGTCAGCGCGGAATGGGCATGTTGCCGGAAGGGCAGGTAGACCACATCCGCTGGAGGTTCGGAGATGAAGAATACCTTCGCCGCTTTCGCGATGCCGACAATTTCCACCAGCGGCCCGGTTGCGCCGGTCAAATGGAACCGCTTGCCCAGAGCGTTTCCCTTAGGCCAGTATCGATTTGCCAGGTGATCGTTCACAACCGCGACCAGCGGCGAGTCTTCCCGATCCGATTCGAGCAAACCGCGCCCCTGCAAAACGCGGACACCCATGGTGCTGAAATAGCCGTCGCTCACATAGTGATTGAATGCCGTGGGTGGCTGCTCGCCGGGCGGCAGCCGATAGCCCTCCGGGATGATACCGATGGTGTCCCAGCACCAGAGCGGGAGGCTGGAAGTCAGGGCGGCCGATCGCACTCCCGGCGCTGAGCGCGTCCGCTCCAGCAGACGATCGTAGAACTGTCGCGTCTGGTTTTCCGAGTAACGGGCCAGGTGCGTGTCGAAGCTGGTGAGGAAGAGACGGTCGGGGCGGAAGCCGGCTCCTTGCGCCAGTTCGAAGCGAAAGCCCTCCACCAGAACGGCCGAGATCACCAACAAAACCAGCGACAGACCCACCTGGCTCGCCACGATGGTGTTGCGGCCCCAGAGGCGGCGCTTGCCGCTGTCCGCATCGGCCGCTTTGAGCGCCGATACCAGGTCCGGACGCGTTATCCGGAGCGCGGGCCCAAGCCCGAAGAACACCGTGCTCATCATCGAAACCAGCAGGGTGAATAGCAAGGCTCGATGGTCGACTGTGGCGCCGATCGAGAATCCCAGGTCGGAAGGGAACGGCATGCTGGCGAAGAACCGGGCCCCCTGATCGGCGACCACCACGCCCCCCAGTCCCCCGGCGATAGCAACCAGGAGGCTCTCCAGCAGAAGCTGCCGGATCAGAGCGCCGCGGCTGGCGCCAATGGCAAGGCGCAGCGCAATCTCGCGCGATCGTGCACGGGCACGGCTCAGCAGCAAGCCTGCCACGTTGGCGCAGGCCACCAGCAAGACCGAGAGCGCCAGCAGTGCCAGCATGATCATCATCGCCGCAGTCGGCGGCGATTCCTCGACGCGAAGCTGGAGCTCGGTCTGCACCTCGATCCGCCGCACATGATCGGTCAGTGGATACAGCTTGTCGAGTCCGGCCGCGATGCCGCCGACGTCGGCTCGTGCCCGCACCCCGCTGACGCCCGGTCTCAGGCGGCCCCTGACGGACAGCCAGCCGGTATCGCGGCTATGAAGATCCCCGTGCCCCAGGCGCGGCGACATGGCCAAGGGAACGTACACCGCCGGCGCTACATCGATGCCCGTGAAGGACTCGGGCGCCACACCGATGACCGAGAAATCGACCCCGTTCAGCCGGATTCGGGAACCGAGAACCGACGGGCTTCGGCCGAACTGGCCGGCCCAGAAATTGTGGCTGAGTATGACGACCGCATCGCGGCCCTCGACTTGGTCCTCTTCCGGGCGGAAGTCCCGGCCAAGCGACGGTTCTACGCCCAACACCCGAAAGTAGTTGGCGGATACATACTGGCCGGACTTGATGTGAGGCAGCGTGCCGGCGCCTGGGCTGAAACCAAACGTTGCGGGGGAGGCCGCTACCAGCCCTTCGAAGCTGCGATTGCGATCGCGGAAGTCGGCGTAATCCGGGTAGGATATCGATGTGATGTTGCCGACCGGAGCCGACGAAGCGGTCCTAGCGCTGATTGCCACCACGCGGTCCGGCTCCCGAACCGGCAGCGGCCGCAGCAAGACCGCGTCGGCGAAGGTGAACATGGCCGAGGTTGTACCGATGCCAAGGGCCAGCGAGCAAATCGCTACGGCGGTGAAGCCCGGATCTTTGCGCAGCACCCGGACGGCGTAATGGAACGATATCAGCATGGAGGATTATTCCTGACGAAAGAAATGGCAAAGCAATTACCCTGCCATTCAGCCACGTGTTCAAGCTGCTGAGTTAAAGAGGTGAAAACCTCATTGGCAGCATGCGCTCTGCCTGGCATTCGCGATTCTGGCATCCGATTTCCCGTAACCGGACAGTATCGCAGAGCAGAGTGTGGGAGAGTTTCCGCAAGCTGTCGCAGGCGCTCTGCGAATAGCGATTTGAAGAATGCCGCCTCCGCCCTTGTCACATGGTGCGCATCCACACCTCGACGCGCCGGTTTTTCTGCCGCCCTTCCTCGGTCTTATTCGATGCAACCGGGTTGGTGGCTCCGAAAGCGGACACGGCGGCCGGAGCGATACCCCTCCGCTTGAACTCCTCCGCCACCCCATTGGCCCGGCTCATGGCGAGCGCCTGGTTCGTTGCGCCCGTCCCAACCGAGTCGGCAAACCCGCACAGGATGATTCCACCATGCTGATGTGCCGGGTCCGAGAGAAAGCCCGATACGCGATCCAGGTCCACCAGCGCCCGGTTGTCAAGGTCGGTGCTTCCCGGACGGAAGCGGAAGTTGAGGGAAAGCCGTTGCGCGCCGTTGATCAGGCTCATGTATTCGGGAGTGGAGTTCGCCGCGGCCGCGGCCGACCCAGCCTTTACGTTCAATTCCACGAAGCCGATCTGCGCCACGATGTCCTGGCCGGCGCTCCCCAGAGCGAACTCCACGAACCGGCGCACCAGGGGTTTCGGCGACGCCGCTATGTAGAAGAACAGCCGCCGCGACAACAGATAGTCTTCCGTGGCCACGGTCAGGCGATTCGGCACCAGAGCGGCGACTCCGGGCTCCGAAATCGCTACGGCCTTCGCGCTCCGAACATAGGGCAATCCGATGAAGCCGATCGCGCTGGGGTCGTCGGCGACGCGGTCGGAGAGTTCGCGGCTGTCCTCGATGCGCACCGCGCCGGCCGCCAACTTCCCCTTGCCCAGGACCAAAGCCTTGAAGGTGTCGTAGGTGCCCGACTTATCGTCGCGCGACAGCACCTTGATAGCTCCGGCCCCGCCCCCGGCATCCCGCCAATCCGCGATCTCGCCGGTGAAGATCTTGGCCACCTGAATCTTGCTCAGCGCGGACACGGGGTTGCTCTTGTTCACAATGATGGCCAGCCCGTCCAACCCCATGACGTGCTCGCACTCGGGCGACGTCATATCGCCCAACTTCGTGAGCGTCGCCGCCTCCTCGGGTTTGATGGACCGCGAGGCCATACCAATGTCGCACTTCCCCGCCGCCATGTCCGTAAACGCGGTGGCCGAGCCGTGGGCCTGAATCTCGATCGCTTTCGGGCGGGTGTCTCCGGGCAGGGTCGCTACTACGCTGTATTCGTCGGCGTGCGCCCCCGGCGAGGTGGTCACCGACTGGGCGCCCTCCTTCTTCAAGAACGCTTGGGCGAGCGCGCCGGCCAGTTGCGCGCCGATCGTATTCGAACCGTGCATGCTCAGAATAACCTCGGGCGGCGCGGGCGCGGCTGATTTGCCCGCTCTTTGCAAGAGGTTGGGCAAGAAGTTGGGAGCGAAGCGCCACAGCGCCACTCCCCCGCCGGCCAGGAGCAGTATCGCAATCGCGAACACCAGCAGACCGGTCGAACGGCCTTTCGACTCTGTTTCTTGGGGCATAAATAAAGGTTTACCAGCCTGCTGTTACAGCACTATTGCAATAAAATGAATTCCAGGTCTGATTCTAATTTGTTCATTTTCTGTGATCGGCGTCAGGTCTGGCCCGCGACCAGGTCCGAAATCACACAGATGTAACGTGCCCATGCGAAAATCGATTTGAGTCCATTTCCAAGCTGGTTGATAGACCGGCCTGAAGTTGAAAATGGTACGTCACGTTTTTGCCAACGGGTGCACTTAGTAAACGCACGGTGCAGCCGCCAGTAACAGGCTAAGGCATGCCGGCTAGGAACCGTGTCGTTCCGTTCACTTGCGGTGCGGGCACTTCCGCCCGTCGCCAGTATGTCAACCCGCAGCCGAATAGAGGATGAAACAAATGCCCATTTGTGAACCCGAGAGTATCGATGAAGGTCTGTCCGCCCCCCGGAAAGAGCGGGAGGTTGCTGCGGAAGTTCCGCCGGCGGACGCGCCTGCCAAGCGCCGTCGTCGCCGTTATCCCTGGGTGCTCGTTGCCCTTCTCGCGGTTGCCTGCGTGGTTGCCTGGATGGCCGCTGCCATGCTTGTTCACAATGGTACCGCGGCGGTGCCGGCCCGTCTCGAACCGCTGACCTTTGACTTCCAGGCCGTTCAGCGCCACGACCATCTGCTCCTGACCTGGAATCGTGGCGCGAAGGCCGTTCGCGATGCCACCGCGGCCACGCTGACCATTCACGACGGCCCGGAGAGGGAGGACGTCGTGTTAGACCTCGATACGCTCCAGCGTGGCGGCGTAGACTATTTCCCCGTTTTCGAGGATGTCAGTTTCGGCCTTACCTTGGCCCATACCCCGGGCGGAAGCGTGAGCGAGCAAGCTCACGCCAGCCTTCGCCCCTGAGCGAGCGCGGCCGATACCCGGCAGATCCGCAGCCCTGCGACGGCCACGCAAGGCCGATGGAATTGAACCCATGGGTTTTCCCCGGCAGGCGACGCTACGATGGCGCTCGGCGCAGGGATGGCCAGAGGAGGGCTGGCGATCCAATTCGCCGGTTGCCTGCGCGTTGACGGTTCGCTTTGGCTGGAGACACTACCTGTTGTCATTGGATTGTCATCAACCGCCCGATGTGAGGACCTGCACCAGGCCGGCGACTGCGTATCCGATTGCTACTTGGAGTTCCAGGACCCTGGAAGGACATGCCGTTGAACAATACTGTCATCGCGCCGATAGTGGTCGGCATCGCGTTGTTGGCGGGAACTGCGGCTGGTGCAGGGGTTTCTGATGGCGCTGAGGACAGAAGCGGATTCATTGGCTTGACGTCGCGGGAATAGAACCATATGAAATGGATTGATGAAATGTTTGCGGACATGAAGATGGAGAGGGCCGCGGCATCGGCCAGAAGTGCGAACGGGAGCAAGGTCAACAGGACAGAGCATCTGAAAAGCAAATCCCCGGCGCATTGAACGCGTGGCGCGCGCTAGTTTCCTCGATTACGGTTGATGTAAGCGACTTCAACAATCATAAGGAGCGCGCCGGACAGACCGCGGTACGCATGTCCCAAAGGCCTTTCGAATGCGAGGTTTACGTACTTGGAATGCGTGGCGAGAGACTGGTCCTGACCTTAGACGACAACGACCTCCACGTCACGGTTCACCCTGATTTTCCTGACCAGCAATTGACGATTGCCATCGAACTCGATAAGGAAGGCCAACACACTTTCTGGGTACTCGGCGAACCCACCAAAGAAGGCGCACGGCTATCGGTCCAGCAGTTGTCCGAGCATCTCCTCAAGCCCCTTTTCGCCTCCGCAGATATCAATTGAGGGATGTAACTCCGCGTGACGCCGGAGCTGGAGCGGAGCCATGAGCAAAGCGGAGGCGCCACGCGCTCGACAGTTACCTCACAGGAGCCTTGTCAGGTCACGTCTGAGCCGCAACGCCAAAGTCAAACGTGCAGCCGTTTTTGCTTGGGTGCAAGGGTTGCGCGTCCGAATCTCGCCAGCCCGACCAAATTCCGCTCCAGATTCAGAAAGAGTAGTTGATTTTGCGCAATGCGTCTTTATAACCGTCCTTCGCTGCCTGCGCCTTTTCCTGGGCGTCTTGTTCCCGAAAGCTGGCAGCGTCCCATCGCTCCATCTGCACCATCGAGTGATCCGGTGTCGCCAGTTCTTCCTCCTCCCGAATGGTGGCCACCCATTGGTCGACAGCCACCTTGTAGGCTTGCCTTAAGCGGTCTAGCTCTGTAGTTTCCATAAACAACACAGAGTCTACGCTCAAAACGTTGCAATTTGATGCCAACTCAATCGCCGAGGTCCCGGTAGCGGCGCACGCGCCGCGTGCGGCGTGCCAATCTTCACATCTCAGTCACGCAGATGAAAACATGAATGCCGCCAAATGTTCTCATGAGGACCATTCGCAGGTCTCTGAAAGCGGCCCATTCCGTGGATTGCCTGTGGCGCACCCCGGCGGCGGCCCGCGGCTACCGTACGGCCGTATCGCTGCACAGCCACACGATGCATTCCATCGAGTCGCTCGATTTCATTCCACGCGTGCTCCGCAAAGTGCCGCCCATACACGCGCTGATTGCCAGGATGAGCGAAAAACGAAGAGCCCACAGCGGCCACACGGTGGCCTTCGACCGCGCCTTCTGGCGGCCGCCGCTGAATGCCTTGGCGGCCCACAACCTGGAAGCCGCGCAGATCGCCGATTCCCTCGGCCTCCGCCCGCTGGTCTCGGTTACCGATCACGACGACCTCGAAGCGTGCGCCGACTTGCGAACGCTCGGCATCCCGGCGCCGTTCTCGCTCGAATGGAGCGTGCCGTACGGCGTCACCGTCTTCCACATTGGCGTGCACAACCTCCCCGCCGAGCGTGCGCGCGCCTTCGAAGCGGAGATGGCGCGTTACACCGCTGCGCCCGCGCCCGGCCTGTTGGCCTCGCTGCTGGCCGAATTGGACCTGGTTCCGAATGTTCTGATCGTGCTCAACCACCCATTCTGCTGCGAGTTCCGCATTCCGCCCGCGGACCACAACGCGGAATTGCGTCGTTTCCTGGAAGAGCATCGGGACCGCATCCACGCGCTCGAGTTGAACGGCCTGCAACCCGCCAGCGACAATCGCGCCACGATACATCTGGCCCACGAACTCGGCCTCCCGGCCATCTCCGGCGGCGATCGCCATTGCCTGGAGTCGAATGCCAGTCTCAATCTGACCAACGCCGCCAGTCTGGAAGAGTTCATCGACGAAATCCGCCGCGGCCGCGTGAGCCACGTGCTGTTTCTTCCGCAGTACCGCGAGCCGCTTGCCGCGCGTTATATCGAGTTCTTCTGGCACGCCGTCAAGCCCTATCCGGAGGCTCCCGGGCGAGAACGTTGGCTGGACCGCGTATTCTACGACCACGAGACCGATGGCGTGAAGGCGCTGTCGGAGCTTTGGCCCAATGGCGGACCTTGGGCGCTGCGCCAATTCATCGCATCGGTAGGCTGGCTCGCCACGCCGCATGTCCGCGCCACGCTGCGCCTCGCCCTCGGCGCGCAGGAACCCACCGGAGCGTGATGTGGGCGCCACGCCGCGAGTCGCATTGTTCGCCGACACCTTTCACGAGGTGAATGGAGCAGCCCGCACCTGCCGCGAATGGCACTCGTTCGCCCGCCGGCGCCAGATCCCGCTGTTCTGCGCGCGCTGGGGCCCATCGCGTGGTCTCATCGAGGAGGGTTCCGTGCGCACGCTAGAACTGGTGCGCAGCCACTGGGCCTTCCCGGTGGATACGGACCTTCGCTTCGACCCGTGGCTGATGCGCCAAGTCGAGCCGATCGAAGAGGAGATCGCGAAGTTCCGCCCCGATTACATTCACGTGACCAGCCCCGGCGACCTAGGCATCGTGGGAGCCATTCTGGCGGCGCGTCTGCACACCCCGCTGGCTGCGTCCTGGCACACCAACCTGCACGAATTCGCGGCGCGGCGGGTAGCTCGCATGCTCGAGTGGGCCCCGCACGGACTCGGCGCATCGGCGGCACACAGGGTCGAGAACTTTGTGATGGACCGTGTGTGCTGGTTCTTCGCCCGCAGCTCGGTGATTTTCGCGCCCAATCCGGAACTGGCCGGCCTGCTGCGCCGACGCACGGGCAAGCCGGTCTTCCCGATGGGCCGCGGCATCGATACCCATCTGTTCCATCCGTCGCGGCGCGCGCGCACGGGCGACGAGCTCGTGGTGGGTTACGTCGGGCGCCTGACGCCGGAGAAGAACCTGCGCCTGCTGGCTCGCGTCGAGGCGGCGTTGCACGACGCCGGTTTCCCGGACGCGCGCTTTCAAATCACCGGCGCCGGCGGCGAACGCACTTGGCTGGAGCGCAATCTCTCGCGCGCCACCTTCACCGGCGTGCTGACGGGCGAGGGCCTGGCCCGCGCCTACGCCGACATGGACATCTTCGCTTTCCCCTCCCGCACCGACACGTTTGGCAATGTGGTGCAGGAGGCCCTGGCATCCGGAGTGCCCGCCGTGGTGACCGATGCCGGCGGCCCGCGCTTCATCGTCCGCGATGGGGAAACCGGCTTCGTGGCGGCTAGCGACCGCGAGTTCTGCGACTGCGTGGTGGCGCTCGCCCGCGACCGGAGCCTGCGCCAGCGCATGACCGTCGCCGCGCGCCGCCAGGTGGAGAACCAATCCTGGGATTGGGTCTTCGACGAAGTGTATGAGGGCTATGCAAGCAACCTTGTATCGGTCTGACGGCATCACGGTGTGGCAAGCCGCGGCCACCGTGCTCGGCCGGCCGTGGAAGACCTTCGTGATCGACTGGAATTGGAAGGCGGCGCTGCTGAGCGCCATATTCCGCGGTGTTCTCTTTTTCGTTGTGGCCCTGCCGCGCGGCCCGGGCGCTCTACGCCTGGTCTGGATCGAGCTGGCATTCCGGATTCTGGTGGGAGGCTTCTGGGGATCGCTGCTGCAAGCATTTCGCGGTGCGCGCCCAGCGTGGCTGTCGGGCCTGCTGGCCGCGGTGCTGCTGCCCGCGGCCGCGCACACGCTCGAGTATCTGGCGCTCGAGGCCGGACATGCCGCACACATCGGTGCTGGCATGGTGGTTTCGATCGCGGTCAGCGTAGGGTCGCTGCTCCTGAACTGGTTCCTGATGCGCAAGGGGATGCTGATCACCGGAGCCGGTTCCGATTCGCTCGGTGGAGATCTACGGCGTTTACCGCGTCTGCTGGCAGAGTTCCTTCTGGCGCCGGGCCGGGCGCTCTTCCGCGCCGTCCGTGCGAGAGTCTGATGAGTATCAAGACAATTCACCTCACGAACAACTGGCACGTCCAGAGCGGAGGAGTGTCCACCTTCTACCGCCAGATGCTGGCGGCGGCCGAGCGCCGTGGCCGCGCCATGCGGCTGGTGGTGCCCGCCGCGCACGACGGAATCGAAGAGCTTGGCCGCTACGGCCGCATCTATCGCGTTGCGGGCAAGCCCGCGCCGCTGAGCCCCGGTTACTGGATGATGATGCCAGCGCAATACCTCTGGCCAGGCTCGACGCTGCGGCGCATTCTGGCCGAGGAACGCGCCGACTTGGTGGAGTGCTGCGACAAGTACACGCTCAACTACCTGGCGGCACTGCTGCGCCGGGGCTGGCTGCTGGGCCGCGACTACCGGCCGGCGGTGGTGGGCTTGAGTTGCGAACGCATGGATCGCAACATGGCACTGTACGTTTCCGGCTCGCGGGCCGCGCTCGCCTTTTGCCGCCACTATATGAAGTGGCTGCATTTCCCGATGTTCGATCACCACATCGCCGTTTCGCCGCTGGCCGCCGAGGAATTGCGCATCGCGGCCCGCGGTCATGCCGTCCGGCGCGGCGTGTGGGTGCGGCCGATGGGCGCCGATTGCGCGCTGTTCGATCCTGCGCTGCGCACCGCCGCGTCGCGGACGTGGCTGGAAAGGCTGGCCGGCGCACCGGAAGGAAGCCTGCTACTGCTCTACGCGGGAAGGCTGGCGCCGGAGAAGAACCTTCGGCTTCTCTTGGATACCATGGTGCAACTGGAAGCGGAGTCGGCTGGAACATTCCATCTGGTGGTGGCGGGCGACGGTCCCGCGCGCGCCGAATTCGAGTGTCAAAGCGAGCGGCTGCTACCGGGCGCTGTGCAGGTGCTCGGCCACATTGGGGACCGCGAAATGCTGGCGCGCATCTACGCCAACAGCGATATATTCGTGCATCCCAACCCCTGCGAACCATTCGGCATCGCCCCGCTGGAAGCGATGGCCTCCGGGCTAGCCGTGGTAGCACCCGATCGGGGTGGTGTCACCTGCTACGCCAATAGCGGCAACTCGTGGCTGGCTACACCGGATGCCAGCTCATTCGCCGCTGCCGTGCGCGCCATCGCCGCCGACCCGCAGGCCACCGCTCAAAGACGCCGGGCGGCCCGCGCCATGGCCGAAGAGCTAGACTGGAAACACGTCACCGATGGGTTTTTCAATCTCTACGACCAACTCCACGCCCTGGTTCGCGAAGGCGCGTCGCAGCCAGCGCTGGCGCCGGCATTCTACTCGACACCTGGCAACCGGTGGGGATACGAGACATGACCTCGAGTGCTCTCATGCTAGCGAATGATGGTGCGCGCCGGATCACGCGGCGCGAGTGGGCCAGGTTGACGGCGGGCGCGGCACTGCTGGCGGCAGCCCGAACGAGGGCTCGCGCCACCGCATTGTCGTGGGACACGCCAACTCGCAGCATTCCGGGCATCGAGCGCAAGTACCGCGTGGATGCGCAAGTCGTATTGTTTTCCGTGCCGCTGCTGCGGCGTTTCGGGGTGGGTGCGGGCACAGCGGCATGGTGGGAATCGAGCGAGGCGGACGGCACCACGCGGGTTCTCGATTTCGCCGCGTATTCGCTTCCCCAACGCGCGGCCGGGTTGAACCGCCTGGGGTTTATCCAGGAGAGGATCCGGCTGGCCGAAGCCGGCATGGTGGAGGCCATCTACTTCGGCCTGATGACGGCCTCGGCCGAAGAGAGCGCCGATGAAGCTCGCAAGGCGCTTCACCCCACCGCCAGTCAGGTGGCGTACACGGCGGTGGACGCCCGCATCCAAAGTCGTTCCATGGAAACCGCGACCGCGCATTTCACGGCGCCCTCGTCGCTCTCCGCAGTACATCGCGCGCACTTGGAGCAGATGGCGCGCCAGGCTCTAGCCGCGGTTCCGCGCAAATCGGTGGGCTTCGCCGCCGACACCGAATCGCCGCCTCCCTTCCTGCAGGCCATGGCTGAGCTGTTGCGCCAGCCGAAAGGCGGCGAGGGCCGCTACATCTACAATGGGCGTGTCTATCGCTTGCGGCTGCGGCGCGCGGCCGACCCGAAGGCCAGCGAGCATTTTCGCGCACGCGGTCTGGCGTCGGGCCGGGTCATGGCGGTAACCGGCGCACTGCAACGTGTCAGCGGCGGCAAATCGATCGACTTCCGTCTGTGGGTGGAAGAGTCCGCCGCCCACCCGGTGCCGCTGCGCATCGAGTATCAACCCAAATCGTACCTGCGGCTGGCATTCGAAGCCGAGGCGTAAACGGGAGAGTGCGGCTGACGCCGAGTCGAGGAGCCGTTGACGAAATTCGTTCCGAGACAGGCGCTTATTGCAGCAACGAGTGCGCCGTGGGCTGCCCGGCCGCTGCGCCGCCTTGCCACAACACGGAGGGGTCCGCTTCGCGATCCCGCCGGGAAAAGATCTCCGCCAAAATCTGCGGCACTTCGAAAACGGCCGAGTTCCGAACCGCCGCGGCGCAGGCGCGGTATCGGGCATGACGATCCGGCCGAAGCAGTTCCCGGACGGCGTCGGCCACTTGGGAAAAGTTGTTCACCACGACACCGGCGCCGCGCTCCAGAATCCACTCGGCGTTGTAGCGCTCGTGGGCCAGCGTCCATGCGTTCGATTCCACCACCACGGGCAGCCGCATGGCCAGCGCTTCGCTGATGCTGCCGGGGCCCGGCTTGCCGATGAAGTAATCGCCCAGCGACATGAAGTACGGCACGTCTTTGGTGAAGCCTTCGATGCGCAGCGGCATGTTCGGCTCGATTGCCCGCAGTGCGCGCGCGGCCGCCTGGTGTTTCCCGCACAGCAGAATCAATTGGGTGCGCAGAGCGGAGCGATTCAGCGTCCTGGCAATCTTCACCATCTCCATAGAGCCCTCGCCACCGAACATCACGATGCCGGTGGGCCGGCTGGGATCGAGGCCGAGCCGGGCGAGCTCGCGCGCGCGATCCACAGCGGGCGGCCGATGGAAACGGGGATTGAGGATCATGCCGGAGATCTGGAAGATGTGCGACGGCGCGAGGCCTAACGCGTGCGCCTGCTCCACAGCGCGCTGAGAGCCGCAAATCACATGCTGCTCCTGCCGCTCGATCCAGAAGTGCGGCGGGTAGTCGGCGATGTCGGTCAGAACGGTCACGAGCAGCGTTCCCGGCCACACCCGGTCGAGCGCCTGCTTGAACGCGCGGTTGTAATGCGGGATCAGCGACACCACCATGTCCGGCTGCGATGCGGCCCAATGCCGCTCCAGCACGCGCACCTCCGCCGAGTGAAACAGCCGGATGGCGGCGTGCATCACCGGCACCAGTTGCGCCGTGCCGAGCGTCCAGCCGCGCCGCAGCATGATGTTGTAGACGTCCTGGAAATCGATGCCAGTCGATTTGCGGATGACGTCGATCGAACGGAACAGGTCCTGCACCGAGTGCGTGCGGATGTCCCACGGCCGGCCCTGGCTGGCGATCACTTCGGCCAACGCGTTGGCGGCGGCACGGTGCCCGCCGCCGGCATCGATGTAGATGAATTCGATGGTGCGCCTCATCACTGGCTCTCGCCCACTCCCGCGTGCAGCGTGTCGAGGGACGCCGCGGCCTTGGCGATCGCGGCCGGCGCCGGCTGCACTCTGGCGGCCAGGCAGCCGGAGTTCCCCGTCGTCTGAGCCGTCCGTATGGCAACTGCGGCGGGTTGAAACGCAGCCAGCACGGGCCTTCCAATCCAGCACGACGGCGGCTGCAACTCGAAGATCCAGGCGAGCGTGGCGCCCGTGTCGTAGGTGAACACCGAGGCGGCGATTCGCCCCGGTGAAACGCCAGGCCCGGCCAGTATCCACGGGATCTGAATCTCGGCGAGCGAGTTCTTGCCATGGTGGTGCCCTTTGCCGCCGTGATCCGACGTCACCAAAACAAAGGTGGACTCGAGCGCGTCGGCCTCGCGCAGCGTGTCGACAACTGCGCCGATCTGCCGGTCGGCTAGTTCGACCGCCTGATAATACTCGCGGCTCGACCAACCCGAGTGATGCCCGGCGTGATCCACATTATCCACGTGGATGAAGAGCAGCTCCGGGCGATAGCGCATCCAGTATTCCATCGCCGCCTGCGTGGTCCGCTGCGGCCCGCTCTGGTGCTGCATCACGTCCGGCACGCCGCGCTCCACCAGGTTGGCGAAGCCAGGCCAGTCGTGAAATATGGCGATGCGGCTGGATGGCCGCTGCGCGCGCAAGGCGCCGAAGATGTTCGGAAAGCCGCCGGCCGCATCGCGGCAGGCGGGCTCGATTTCCTGCATCCGCTTCAGGTAGCCGTTGGAGGTGATGCCGTGCTGCTCGGGGCCGGACGCGGTAATCATCGACATCCAGTTGGGACTGCTCAGCGTGGGCATCACGCCGCGGGCCTCCAGGCTCCACGCACCGCGGGCCATCAGCTCACGCAGCGCGGGTCCACCAGCCGTGACCACACCGTCGATGCTGAGCCCATCCACCCCGATCACGATGACGTGCGGCTCCGCCGCCCCCTCGATTTGGCCCGCGGACGCCACGCATCCCAACAGCAGAACGGCGATTGCGATTCGTCGCATGAACTCCCCGTTCCCCTGAATATCATGCAGGCCGATTCGGTTTCGTTACAGTCCCCAAAAAATTGTGTTGCCCGGTTGCAACGAGAATTGCGCAGCGCGTCGTTGCGGATTCCCGCCGCCTCTCGATCCGTGACGGGTGGCGGTCCGGTCGAGAATCTTCATCCGATGTTTATCGTTTTGAAACCGGGCTGCGTCATGCTGAACGAACAGCCTGAAGAATTGCCGCGATGTGGGAGCCCCTCCGCCGCAATCTCGATTCGGTGGAACCGATAGCCGAGCGGAGCCTGCCAGCGCGGTGCCTTCTGTCCGTCCTCACCCCGCGCGCGACAACCCGTCCATGAAGGTCTGAAAACGCATTGGAGGATTTAACTGGTGGTTACGACATGCGCCGCACGTTTGTTGGTGGGGCTTTTCGCTGCAACCGCCTTGAGCGCAACTACTTTGCAGCTCACGGCGACGGGGACTTTTGACGATTCCGCCCCCGTTACTCCGCTCAGCGCCCCTGGAGAGACTTTCGTACTTACGTTGGACATCGAACAGACACCCAATACCGTCCTCGTGGAGCCGGATCTATTTTGGGTGGATCCCGGCGATTTCACGAACGTCGACTACAGCCTGGATGGCGTCGAAGTCTATTCCTCGGCATCCGCACTCATCTTCTTCGCCTCGACCAGCGGCGGATTCAACATAGAATTCTCCCCTACCGGCGACGAACACGAAAGCTTGGTTCTGGAAGGCACCGATCTAGGATCCGGCGAAGTCGGACCCGGCCCGCAGCTCTTTACGGGTTCGACCTCGTCGCCGACGATTGAACTGTACACAGGCACGGAGCCACTCGCCTACCAGACAGCCTATGGTGGATCGTCCCCGCCCTACACGTACGCCGACGCATCGTCGGGGACCCTCGCAAGCGAGGACTCGGCTCCCGAGCCTTCGAGCGCGATCACGCTACTGGCGGGGCTCGCGACGATCTCCGTGGTATCGGTCCTGCGCCGGAAGCGGATAGCTTCGCTTGGCACGTTGTGGCGCCAACGCGTGTGGCCTGCCGAGCCTTTCGGAAAACCGGCTCTGTAACGACTATTCACCGGATGTTTATTCGCTTGAAACCGAGCGGCGTCACGCTGGAGATGCAGCCTGAAGCGTAGCGCCAAAGTATGCGCATCCACAACAGCAACGACCTGCCTTCCTTCTCCGGCCTTTTCGAGCAGCCCTTGCGCCGCATTCTCGATCCGGTGGAACCGGCCATCGAGCGGCTCCTCGCCATGGACCGGCTGCGGCAAACCCTGGAAACCATGCGCGGCATGGCCGACGGCGGAAACCCAGCCAGCCGCCTGTTGCACGCACTGGGCATTACGTGGGAAGCAGGGCCCGAGGAAATCGAGCGGATTCCGCGCTCCGGCCCCCTGCTGGTGGTGGCGAACCATCCCTTCGGCCTGCTCGATGCGGCCATTCTGGCCAACGCGTTGCCGGCGGTGCGGCCGGACGTCCGCATCCTCGCCAACTCGTTGCTGTCCGGTGTCGAGGAGCTGCGCCCGTGGTGCATCTTCGTGAATCCGTTCGGCGCCAAACAAGCGGTCGGAGAAAATGCGCATGCGCTGCGGGAAGCCTCCGCGTGGCTGCGCTCCGGAGGCGCGTTAGTGGTATTCCCGGCCGGCGAAGTGGCCCACTTCGATTGGAAAAGCGGCACGCTGGCCGACCCCGATTGGAATCCCGCGGCGGCGCGCATCGCGCTAACGGCTGGTGCGGCTGCGGTTCCCATCTTCTTTGAAGGAGCCAACAGCGTCGGGTTTCAGCTCGCCGGCATGCTCCACCCTGGGTTGCGCACCGTCAATCTTCCGCGCGAACTGCTGAACAAGCGCGGCCGCCACGTCCACATTCGCATCGGCCGTGCCGTGCCGCCAGCCACGCTCCAGTCGTTCTCTACCGCGCGGGAAGCCATCGAATACCTGCGCTGCCGGACGTACCTGTTGGACGACGCAGCGCCAACGTCCGTCTCCAGGTTCCGCCTGCCGCTGCTGCCGCCAAAGCGCCGCGCACCTGTCGCACCTGCCCCCGCCACCGACGATGTGGCCGCGGAAATCGCCGCCCTGCCGCCCCAGAGCAGGCTCTGCGATAACGGCGAATTCGCGGTGTATCTGGCGAGCGAAGCCGAGTTCCCCGCCGTGGTCGCCGAAATCGGCCGCTCGCGCGAGATCGCATTCCGCCAGGTTGGGGAGGGCACCGGACGCGCGGTCGACCTCGACCGGTTCGATCGCTACTACCGGCACCTGGTGCTGTGGCACGTGGGCGACCGACAAGTGGCGGGCGCGTATCGTCTCGGCGCCACTCCCGACATTCTACCCGTCCACGGCATGGGCGGCCTTTACACCAGCACGTTGTTCCGCTTCCGCAACGACCTATTCGACCGCATCGGCCCCGCCATCGAACTCGGCCGTTCTTTCGTACGCCCCGAGTACCAAAAACAATTTGCTCCACTGCTGTTGTTGTGGAAGGGGATTGCGCGCTACGTGGCTTCGCGGCCGGAATGCGCCGTGCTCTTCGGCGGCGTCAGCATCAGTAATCAATATCACGCCGTCTCGCGTCACCTGATGGTCCGCTTCCTGGAGGCGCATCGTGCAGGAGAAATGGCGGGCATGGTATTGCCACGCAGCCCCTACAGATTCCCCCAGCGGCAGTTTCGCCGCACCGGCGTCGTGAGCCACGTTCCGGCCAACCTGGAACAACTCTCCGGCCTGGTGGCCGATCTGGAACGGGACGGCAAAGGAGTGCCAATCCTGCTGCGGCAGTACCTGAAGACTGGCGGCAAGCTGCTGGACTTCAATGTGGACCGCGGATTCTCCCACGTGCTGGACGCGCTCATCATGGTGGATCTCCGCTCCGCTCCCGCGCCCATTCTGGAGCGCTACTTCGGCAAACCCGAAGCCGCCGCTTTTACGCAATGGCATCGGGAGCACAGCGGACCTCCCCGCTGAAACGCCTGGCGACGTTGTTGCCGATATGCTGGCCCAAGCGCCGCGCAACCGTGTCGGCAACGGGTGATGAATCGTGGAGTCCCGAGCCTCTACTGTCCGTTTGCGGTCACTCGGATACCAGAATCGTGCATGTCAGCATGGCGAATTATTACAGCATCGTTACAGATCGGAGTTTCAGCTCTGAAACCAAAGCGGAGCCGGACTATCCGGCGGAATGGCAGCGGAACTGCTATCTCCTCTAACCGGGGGAGGCCCGCCATGCTGACGTCTCTTAAGCACGCTTTCCGCGTATTGCGCAAGGACCCCGGCTTCACCGCCGTGGCCATCTGTTCCATGGCAATCGGCATTGGCGCAACATCGGCAATGTTCAATATGGCCGATTTTATGCTGCTGAGGCCGCTGCCGGTCGCCGATCCCGATCGCGTGGTCGCGATTAATACGGCAAAGTCGGCGCCGTTCGGCCGCAACACGGCAATTTCCTATCTGGATTACGTCGACCTGCGGGACCACAACCGCAGCTTCGACGGCCTGGTGGCTGCTTCCTACGCGAAGTTCGGTTTCAGCCCCGACGCCCGCTCTTTGCCGCGGATGAAATTCGGCTATTTCGTTTCGGGCAACTTCTTCCGCGTGTTGGGCGTTCGGCCGGCGCTGGGCCGCGACTTCCGTCCCGATGAGGATCGGGTCCAGGGACGCGATGCCGTGGTGGTGCTCGGCTACGATTTCTGGGTGAGCCAGTATAACGCCAGCCCGTCGGTTCTCGGATCGAGAATCCGGCTGAACGGGATCGAATTCACCGTGATCGGCGTGGCACCCAAGCATTTCACGGGCCTCGACGTCGTGTTCCGGCCAACCGTGTTCGTTCCGCTCGCCATGTCGCCGCGGATGGCGCCGAAAAACGAGCTCGACGACCGCGAGACCGGCTGGCTCCTCGTCAAAGGCCGGCTGAAGCCGGACGTCAATATCGAACAGGCGCGTACGGACGTCCAGGCAATCTCGGATGGGCTACAGAAGCTGCATACGCAGGCGAACAAGGATCGGCGGCTCACGGCGGAGACCGAGTTGCAACTTCGTGTTGATCAGGGCACCCCGGTCAAGTTCTTGGTCATGCTGGGCCTGCTGGGGCTGGCGGTTCTGCTGGTGGCGTGCGCCAACGTGGCGGGTCTGCTGTTGAGCCGGGCGCGCGCCCGATCGCGCGAAATTGCGGTGCGGCTGGCCATCGGCGCCGGTCGCGGCGCTTTGATCCGGCAGCTTCTGCTCGAAAATCTCCTCGTGGCCGTAGCCGGCGGAGTGGGCGGCCTGGTGGTGACGGATGCCTTCGCCCAATTTTGGCGCAGCTACCGGATTCCCTCCGACTTGCCGGTAGTGCTTGACATCGGCACCGACCAGCGGGTGCTGTTGTTCGCGCTGGTCGTCTCGGTGCTGAGCACGCTGCTGTTCGGTCTGGCGCCCGCCTTTGGCGTGACGCGCCCGGACCTGGTGCGGACCCTGAAATCGGCTGACGCCGATAGCGGCGGCAAGCGCCGGCTCTGGGGCCGCAACCTGATCGTCGCCGGCCAAGTGGCGCTCTCGCTGGTTCTGCTGGCGGTTTCAGCCGCCCTGGTGCAGGGCTTTCGTGGTGAATTGATGCAGGGACCCGGCTTCCGCACCGATCGCCTGCTCCTCATCAGCTTCGACACGCAACTGGCCCGCTACTCCGAAGACCGAACGCAGCGGTTTTACGACGATCTGCTGCTGCGAACGCGTTCCGCGCCGGGCGTGCGATCGGCAGCCCTCGTCTCCGATGTGCCGATGGGCGGATGGGAGCCCATGGACATCTTCGTGGACGGCTTCGAGTTGCCCCCCGACAACAATCCGCTCCCACGACTTGGCGCTTATGTCAGCGACGGCTACTTCGGCACCATGGGCATCCCCATCCTAGCCGGTCGCGGCTTCCTCGAGTCGGATCGGAAGGACACGCCGCCGGTGGCCGTGGTCAACGAACACGTGGCGAATCATTACTGGCCCAAAGGGGACGCCGTGGGGAAGCGTTTCCACCTGGGCACCGCTACCGGCCCGGTGATCGAGATCGTAGGCGTGGCCAGGAATTCGAAGTACATCTTTGTTGCCGAACCTCCGAAGGACTTCGTCTACTTGCCCTTCCGGCAACACCAGCGCTACACGCTGGTCCTGGTGGCCGAGTCGAACGCGCCGGACGCCGGGACGCTGGCGCCGGTGCTCCGCGACGTGATGCGCAGTCTCGATCCGGACATGCCCGTGTTCGACATTCGAACCATGGAGGACTTCTTCGCGCAAATCGTGGAAAAGACCTCCTTTGTCACTCGGGTGGTGGCGAGCATGGGTCTGATGGGTCTGCTTCTGGCGGTGGTGGGTCTCTACGGCCTGGTGGCCTATTCCGTGAGCCGCCGAACGCGCGAGATCGGCATCCGCATGGCCGTCGGCGCGGACCAGCGGAATGTGGTGTGGATGGTGCTCCGGCAGGGGTTGCAACTCGGCGCGGCCGGGGTTGCTGTGGGTCTAGTCCTGAGCTTCTTCGCCTGCCGTATGGTTGTCTCGGTCTTCTCAATCGTCCAGTACAACCGGCTCGATCCCTGGATCTTCGCGGTTCTTCCGCTTTTGCTTCTCCTCGTCATGGCGCTGGCCACGTGGGCGCCGGCGCGCAGGGCGTCGTTGATCGATCCGATGCGGGCGCTGCGCGATGAATGAGCGCTCCGCACGAGTGATGTCCCATCTGTGACCGAAGGAACGGGGGAAACGGACGGAACCATCAGCAGTGTTCTGGCGCGCGCCGATGGCGCTAATTCAATGAACTGTCTCCGTTCGTGTTACCACCGAAGTCACAAACCCGTGACCGATTATTAATCACGCGTAGACATCCGCTTGCGAAGATTTCTGGTGAGGTTCAGTCCATGCGCCAGGTTTTCTCGATTGCAGTGTTCGTTGTGTGTCTTTTGAGCGCCACGCTGCTGTTCGCTCAGTTCGAAACGGCTGAAGTGCTGGGGACGGTGCGCGATCCTTCCGGGGCCATGATTGCGCGCGCAGCCGTTACGCTGACCAACCAGGCAACTGGCGCGCAATCCAGAGTTATCACCGCCGAGAACGGCGATTTCGATTTCTTCAACGTGCAGGTGGGCCGTTACTCGCTCACGGTTGAACATGCAGGATTCAGCAGGGTCACGACGAACGATGTGACTGTGGACGTGGGCGCGCGTCAACGCGTCGACGTTTCGATGAAGGTGGGCGCCATTACGGAATCGGTCGAGGTTACCGGCGCCGCCGCCGCCCTGGAGACCGACTCCAGCGATCGCGGCCAGGTGGTGAGTACAGCGGCGGTGACCGAACTTCCGCTCAATGGCCGCAATTACGCCGATCTTGCGCTGTTAGACGCTAACGCCGTCAAATCACCCATCGCGGATTCCTTTTCGGCCACCGGAACACCGCGAGAGGGCGCGTTTAACGTGAACGGGATGCGCAGCACTTACAATAACTTTCTGCTGGACGGCCTGGATAACAACGCGTACGGAACCAGCAACCAGGGTTACTCGGCGCAATTGGTTCAGCTATCCCCGGACGCGCTGGCCGAGTTCAAAATCATCACCGGCAATTACAGCGCGGAATATGGGCGCGTGGGCGGCGCGGTTGTGAACGCAGCGATGAAATCCGGAACCAACGAGCTTCACGGCTCTGCGTACGAGTTCCTTCGCAACACGGACCTGAACGCCATCGGATTCACCTTTAGCCCGGCGGTGTTTCAGAAGCCCACGCTGCATCGCAACCAGTTCGGCTTCACGGTGGGCGGGCCGATCGTCAAGAACAGACTGTTCTACTTCGCCGATTATGAAGGGTTCCGGCAGTTGCAGCGGTACCTCAACTTCGATTCGATTCCCAATATGAACGATCGCAACGGGATTTTGCCGGTGTCGGTGTACGATCCGTTGAACAAGACCGTCTATCCAGCCGGCACGACGATTCCCATCGCGCAATTGAATCCGTTCGCTGCGACGGTATTAAGCCAGTTGCCGGCGCCAAACGGCCCTGGGCGCTCCAACAACGACGAGGCACTGCTGCTGATCCGCGATTACGGCGATAAGTTCGACGCCAAAATCGACGGCCAGATCAATGACCGCATGTCGGCGTTCATCCGCTTCAGCCAGCGCAAGGACCTGCAGTATTACGCACCCGACCTCACTGGACCGTCCGGCGGGGATGGCAACGGTTACATTCACGTGGTCGATCAGAACGCTTCTCTCGGCTACACCTGGACCGTTACGCCAACCTCACTGTTCGAAGCTCGCTTGGGCTTCTCTCACTTGCTTGGCGGCAAAACGCCGCCGTATGTGGGCGGCCAGAGCATGAACGCTCTGTATGGCGGCTTTGAAGGCCTGCCGACGACATCCAATCTGACCGGCGGACTCGACACGCAGACCATTACCGGACTCACCGCCCTGGGCCGCCAAACCAGCAATCCGCAGTTCCAAAATCCCACTTCCTGGGATCCGGAACTGAATTACTCGAAGACCTGGGGCCGGCATTCCATCAAAGTGGGCTACCAATTCCTGTTGGTCCACACCGAGATTTTGGACACCAACCCGCTTTACGGCCAGGACACGTACAGCGGGGCGTTCAGCAAGCCCACCTGCGCGGAACTGGGCGAGGCTGCCGGTTGTACGGTGCCGAGCGACTCCACCAGCTACAGCCTCGCCGATTTCATGTTCGGCCTGCCCAACCAGATTAACCTGGGGAGCTACGCGGTCATCAATCTGCGCCAGTACGTGCACTCTCTATATTTTCAGGACGACTATCGGGTAAACACGAAGCTGACGCTGAACCTGGGGCTGCGGTGGGAGTTCGCCTCACCGCTTTATGAGCGCGACAACCATTACTCGAATTTCGACCCCACCACCGACACCATGATCCAAGCCACCAGCGGAAGCCTGTATGACCGCTCCCTGGTGCATCCCGACTACAAAGACTATGGGCCGCGCGTCGGCTTGGCGTACAGTCTTAACCCTCAAACGGTGGTTCGCAGCGGATATGGGATCAGCTACACGTTCTTCAACCGGGTCGGAAGCGCCGAGGAGGGAATCAACGCTCCGCAGGCCCTTTTCGGGGTCCTCAGCCAGACGATTCCCTCAGGCGGCGCGGTGCCGGCGACCTTCCTTACCACCCAAAACAGCTTTACCACGAACATCGCCAGTCCCGCGGCTTTCAATCCGGCTAATTCCAACGTGGTCTACACTCCGCCCGACAGCAAATGGCCATACATACAGAACTGGTTCCTCTCGGTGCAGCGGCAACTCCCCAAGGACACGGTTTTCGCGGTGACCTACAACGGAAACCACAGTCTGCGGTTGCCGATCATCGGCGATTTCAATGAGGCGGCTCCGTATAACCCGAGCGCTCCCTTGACGTATACTGCCCGCGTGCCGATACCGACTTTCGGGCCGATCACCTGGCTCGACCCTGCGGGTGACAACCATTACAACGGTCTTTCGGCCCGCGTTGAGCACCGTTTCACGAAGGACTTGTACGTCCTGAATTCATTCACCTGGGGGAAGGCGATGGGCGATTCCGAGCAGGCGCTGGAGTATTACGCGGGTTACTTCCAGGCCGATCCGCAGAATATTCACGACCTGGCCGCGGAAGTAGGGCCCTCCAGTTTCGACGTGAAACTGAATAACGTCTCGACGGTCATCTACCAACTTCCCTTCGGCAAGAGCCGCAAGTACCTTTCGAACTCGAATGCCGTAGTCGATGCGGTTCTGGGCGGATGGGAGTTCACCAGCATCAACACCGCTCGCACCGGCACACCGATCGATGTGGTCTACAGCGCGTCGGGGAACAACATTGTCAGCTCCCTTTCCAACGATTATCGCGGCCAGCCGTTCCTGCGCCCCAATGTAACCGGCAATGCCGTCAGCCAGAGCCGCTCCGCAATGCTGAATGCCTATTTCGCCGGCTACACGTTCAGCACTCCATCGGCGAGCGGGCCATTCGGCGACGTCGGGCGCAACTCGTTCCGCGCTCCGGACTTCGACCAGTGGGATTGCTCGATTGACAAGAACTTCCGAATTCGTGAAAGGGCCCGGCTGCAATTTCGAGCGGAGTTCTTCAACGTTCTGAACCACACGAATTTCGGGATACCGGACACGAAAACCACCGACGCCGCTTTTGGCACCATCCGCGCGACTTTCCCGTCGCGGCAGGGCCAGTTCGCGCTGAAGCTGATGTTCTGAGCGGCGCAGGGCACGGCGCGGATATCCGCTATCTCTGCGCATCGGGCAGCCAACTGTACTGCGCGCTGGCTTCCAATGCGATCGTCGAGTGTGGCGAGAGTCGCGTCAAGTACTCGCGATAGAGCCGCCTCTCGTGCAGTATGAGCGCGGCTTCACCCGCACGTCCTTTCCCATTCACGGCCACTAACACGGAAAACCGCTCGTGTGCATCGCATCCGATCAACTATTCCATATTGCTGTAGGCTCCTTTCTAGGTCTTACTTGCAATGCACGCCAGAGCCCGCCGCAGCGCTTTCATGGCATCAGTATCGGTACCGTATTATTGATCGCCGCTGATGCCGACTTCATACCGGCGCTTGAGAAAGCCAAGGGATGCCGCAAAGAACTCAGGGTGGCGTTTCCCCCAGGTCACAACTCCGAGGAGATGCAGGCCTCCTGCAAATCCGCCGGCTCACCGGCGTGACGCAGCCGGCAACTGTTTCTTATTTGCGGTGTGCGCCGTCAGTGCCGGAATGGGTACGCACCCGGGGACCGCGCATCCTCCTCGCCCCAGCCCAGCAGCCTGCGTATGTCCGCTGGAAGCATCTCCCCTCCGGGCATGACCGGAAGCGCCTGCAGCAGCTCGTACCGGCCGAGGTCGGGGCCCTTGAAGACCGACCTCGGAGTCCCGTCAATCTGCTGTCCACTGGCCTCGAATGCCGGCACCAGCTTGCGGAATTCGCCGAGCGAGCCGAGCCTGGCGGAGCAGCTATCGTTGGCCGCCGGGCTCCACAGGACGAGCGGTGGCGCGGCGGTGCCCGGCAAGTTCGTACGCACGTAAACGTTGCCGCCGACCTCTTTCGCCTGCGGGCGCGGGAGCTTCGTGCACAGCGACCTCGGCTGCTCGAACTGCAGCAGCGGATTGCGGTACCCCTCGCTCGCCACCAGCAGGTTGTTCACGAACACGTGGCCTTCGCGCTGGTCCACGTCTGGGCCGGTGGAAGGGTGCCAGCCAAAGTGGTCGCCAGTCGCACTCCGTTCATTGCGCTCGAAAGCCGCCCGCGTATCCACAAACGTGTTGTTGTAGACGTGCACGTCCGCGGAGTTCAGCACGCGGACGCCCTTGTCGCAACGGACGAAGACATTGCCCGCCACGGTTGCCCCTCGTGAGATCTCAAAGAAGAAGCCGTCGATCGCCCCCTCGATCCAGTTGTTCACGATTACAGCGTCGCGGTTGCCAACGTCGTACCAGATGCCATTCGAGTAGGGCTGATCGATCACCAGGTTGTCGCGGCAGGTGACGCGGCGTGTCTGGTTGAAGATCTTGACCGCGGCCGGGAAATAACCGGTGAGCTGTCTGATGTTGTTTCGCCGGAAGATGTTCTTCTCCAGGAGAACGTCGGACGACCCGATGATGTAGATCCCTTCCGTGCCGGTATCGCTGACCAGCGAGTTGCGGATGACAAGGCCATCCCCACGGAAGTAGCCAGCCACGCGTGAGCAGTACGTGATACTCACATTCTCCAGTACCGTGCCCGTCACCTCCTTGCCGAACGTAGCGGGATCGGACAGTCCAACGGGCTCGTCCGTCGGCTCGTCGGCGACGGTGAAGTGCTTCTTCCCCTCCACCTCCAGCGCCCGGTAGGCATACTGGGTAAACGTGATACCGCGGATGATCGGGCCCTTGTGATCCGAAGCCTTCCCGTTGACGGGACTACTGGTTCGAACCAGCGCGCTGTCGAAGGCGGTGATCTCAACGAGCCGGTTGGTGGGATCGACGCCGATGTACACGTTGCCGCTCTTGTAGTCGATATAGAAAGAATGTGCGTCAAGCTCTCCCTCCCAGCCCACCGATTTCAGCAGCTCGCCGTCGACGAACACCATGTCATTGTTGAACCGGTGCAGAGGCGTTCGCATTCCCTCGCGGTCGCGCTGCCACCAGCCCAAGGGGGCGGCTGGGAACAGCCGGCTCCAGGAGGTCTTCCAGACGTTGTTGCGCAGTGCCTCCCATTTCGTCGCAACCTCGGTTCCCTTGAGGACCGGCCGTTCGCCGTCGTACGGTTGCAGCGTGATGCCCTGGTTTAGGCTTAGGCCACCCGTGCGGTATAGGCCCCCGCGCATCACGATCGCGTCGCCGGTGACGACCCGCTCGATTGCGGCTTCGATCGTCGTCGGTTGTTCAAGCGTCGTACCCGAGGATTCGGCCTTTCCGTCGGGGGCGACGTAATAGACATGCGCGGCCTTCGGGATCTCGTAACGCCGATCGATCGGACCGTAGGGTCCGCCGGACGGCTGAGCGTACGCCGGCGCGCCCACGAAGAGAAGAGAATAGAGGAAGAGGCAGTAACGAACGCGTTGTGCCGCCCGGTGAACCAAACGCATCTACTGTCCTTTCGAGGCGAACCAACTCCTACCCCAACTTCCGCACATCCGGGCCTCCGCGAGTTTTCTTGAGGTTGTTTGCGGCCACTCCGGCGGCGCTGGAAACGGATCGGCTCTTTGTTTCCAGCGCGGCATTTTCAGGCCGTCGCT
>Ga0181529_10000985_pt1 | contig 39203 bp, 31 predicted proteins | sample PEATcosm2014_Bin_36_FD_119763 | JGI IMG/M metagenome (GOLD analysis project Ga0181529, IMG submission 119763) | Peatland microbial communities from MTU Mesocosm Facility, Houghton, MI, USA - PEATcosm2014_Bin10_30_metaG | ecosystem: Environmental > Terrestrial > Soil > Wetlands > Peat | place... | reverse complement strand
GCACGATGGGTCGTTTGGACAAGTGTCTTTCTTCTGCTCTTACTCTTGCATTTCTTGCCTTCGATGGACAGCCATATCGAGCGTGGAAGCGTATTTCGGGCTTCCACGCTCCACCTCGATCCACTCTGGAGTGTTGCAATAGCCAGCGTCTGGGCGGTCCTTTCTCTCTGGCGTGGCGCGCAGTTGATTTCGAGCGCCATCCATCTTCGAGGATTGGCGATGCGGGCGACTTGCATTGAACCAGCAGATTCCATACGGACGCATTTGCAGGCGGGAAAGAATCGTCGCGCCGCCAAGCTTTGTACATCGACGGAGGTTGAACGGCCGTGCGTGGTTGGCTTCTTGCAGCCGCGCATCCTCCTTCCCGAGGCTCTGCTGCATCAACTCAGTGCGACTGATTTGGAACAGGTAGTCTTGCACGAGATGGAGCATCTGCGCCGTGCGGACGATTGGTTCAACCTGCTGCAGAAGGCCGCCGTTGTACTGTTCCCGCTGAATCCAGTGTTGTTCTGGGTCGAACACCGACTGTGTGCTGAACGGGAGTTTGCCTGTGACGATCGGGTTCTGAGCTCCAGTTGCTGCAGAAAGAGCTACGCTCTTTGCCTTACGCGGCTGGCCGAAATCACGCTCGTCAGTCGAGGCCTTTCTCTGGCGCTCGGCGCCTGGGAGCGACGACCGGAACTGGCGCGGCGCATTCATCGAATCTTGCGGCGTCCAAGCGAGACCCTGCGGCGTGGATCGGCAATGGTGGTGACGGGGTGTCTGATTCTCGGTCTAGTTGCAGGTGCAATCGCCTTGTCCCGCAGCCCTCAGGTTGTGAGCTTCACTCCGCTTGCGCCATTGACCATGCAGGCCAGTACGTTATCAGCATCTGTGATTCAGCCTGCGAGCAATCCTGAATCCAGGGTCCATCCGACACTGGTCAAGGCAGTATTGCCCCAACGAATCTCATCGAAAGCGACTCGCCTGAATGACCGGCGAGGAAGTTTGCTGAAACAAGGGCCTCGGCAGAACCGCTCCACAATGAACCAGCCTGAGTTGATTGTGCTGACGGAGTGGGAAGTCAATGGCCCGCCTCCGCGCTTGATCTTCACCGTAGCTGAAAATCAACGCTCTTCGTATGCCGCCGTTGCTGTTGCAAACGGCTGGCTGATCGTTCAGATTTAACCTCAACCTCAACCAGAAAAGGAGTCGTCATGCTTCATTCAACTAATCAATTAGTTGCAACCGTAAAGCAAATTGGCTTTGCTGCCGCATTTGTAGGCGTCTTTGCGCTAGGCGGGATCATTTTCGCTGGAAATCACAGTGCTCATGCCGCCGCAACCAAAATGGACGACAGCAGTATTGCGGCCCTCACATCGCTCGATCAAGCGATGGAAGCTGTTGCCTCGCGCGTCACCCCGGCCGTTGTGAACGTCGCCGTCACGTCAAGAGGTTCCAGCGAGTTTGCCACTGGAGACGGCCAGATGCAGAGCCTGCCGCCCGGACTGCAACAGTTCTTCGGACCCATGTTTCAGCAGCCAGTCCAGCCGCAAATTCAACATGGTGTTGGCAGCGGTATCATCATCTCGCCGGATGGATATATTGTGACCAACAATCACGTTGTGGACGGGGCAACGCAGATCAAGGTGACGCTCAATGATCGACGGATATTGAGTGCGAAGGTTGTCGGCGTCGACAAGTTGACCGACCTTGCGGTACTCAAGGTGAATGCGACCGACCTTCCCACCATCGCCTGGGGAGACTCCACCAAACTGGAGCCGGGTCAGACGGTTCTAGCCTTCGGCAGCCCCTTCGGCTACTTCCAGTTTTCGGTCACCCGTGGCATTGTCAGTGCCGTGAATCGCCCCAACCCCTATTCGGATGACGCGCGCAAACCCGGCGGCTACATCCAGACCGATGCCGCCATCAATCCCGGAAACTCCGGTGGACCGCTGGTGAATTCACATGGCGAATTGGTCGGCATCAACACCTTTATCATCTCGAACAGTGGTTCGTTCGCCGGAGCTGGCTTTGCGATTCCATCCCAGATCGTGCGCGCCACCACCGAGCAATTGATCAAGAGCGGCAAGGTCGAGCATGGTTATCTCGGCATCGGAATGAATGACGTCACCCCGGACAACGCTCATTTCTTCAACCTGCAGGACGCTACTGGAGCTATCGTCTCCCAGGTCACGCCTGACTCTCCGGCAAGCAGGGGCGGAGTGAAGACAGGCGACGTGATCTCGCAACTCAACGGACAGAAGATCGTGGACGGAAGCGCTCTGCAGGTTGCCGTCAGCGAAATGGCTCCGGGCACCAAGATCACCCTGGGGATTCTGCGCGACGGCAAGCCCACCACACTCAACCTCACGGTGGGCCAGTTCCACGGCAATTCTGAAGTCGCAGACAACAATGGTGAGGACGGTCAACCAAACGGCAAGATCGGCATTGAGGTTGGCAACCTGACGGAGGAGGCGCGGCAGCAGTTTAATGTGCCGGATCAGGTGCATGGTGTCGTTGTCCAGAATGTTCGCTCTGGCAGCCCCGCTGATGATGCCGGCCTGCAGCCGGGAGACGTCATCCTGGAAGTCAACCGGAAGCCGGCCGAAACTGCCAGCCAATTTGCCAGTGCAGTGCACCAAAACAAGGATGGGAAGGAACTCCTGATGCTCGTCTGGTCGAAGGGCAATTCGAGCTACCGCACGATTCATCCCGATCAGGAAAATCAAAACGGCTAGATGATCTGCAACAAAAGGCCACCGTGGATCAATGCGGTGGCTTTTTGTTCGATGACTCAAGCCGTTGCCAGGATGGAAGCAGTTGCGGAGAATGAAAAGGCTGCTGCAATTTGAATTACCTGCCGCTGAAAGCACCGCGCACGATCGCCATGGCGTAGATGGCCTGCCCTTCGCCGTCATCCTTCAGAGATTCACGAACCTCAATCCTGCGAACGGATCACGGATGATTGCTCTCACTTTGGCATGGGCAAAATCGGTGGTCTGGCCGTGCCTTTGGGCTGCTTCTGCGTCTCCAGATCCTGAAGCAGCATGGCCGGAGCCACGGCGCTGACTGGAATCGTGCCCGACTCCGCGCCGCACTCGCCGTTGAAGACCTCGTACTTGTCGCCTGTGGCCAGGATGCTCTTCATCGCCGCCAGCGGCGTGCCCACAATGCTGACGCCGCGCACCAGTTCATCGGGCCGGCCATCCACATAGACGCGCCACACCACCAGCGGAACCACGCTGAAGGCCTGCGGCGAGCTGCGCTGCGTGACGGCAAAGCCGGAGGAGATGTCCTCGAAGTACAGGCCGTAGGGCTTGCCCTGCTTTTTGGCCTCTTCAATCAACTGCTTGCGCAGTTCGGCCTCCGGCACGGTTTTGGTCGAGGTCACGATCAGATTGCCCTGGCGTCCGGTAGGCATTTTGCCGCTCTGCGCGCGACCGTGGCCGTTGGAGTGGGCAAAGCTGGCAATCGGCAGACGCGACATCAGGAAGGTCTTCAGCACGCCATCCTGAATCAGCGTCACCCGCTGCGCCTTCTCTCCCTCGTCGTCATACTCGTAGCGGCCGCTCAGCCAGCTCTTCTCAAAGTGGGTCAGCGTGGGATCGTCAACCACGGAAAGAAACGCGGGCAGCACCTGGTTGCCCAGCTCCTTGGTGAAGGTCTGTCCTTCTTCGTCGCCGCGCTGACGCTGGCCCTCGAGCCGATGGCCCAACACCTCGTGGAAGAAGACCGCCGCGGCGCGCCCGGACAAGATCGCAGGGCCGTCAAAGGGCTCGGTCACCGGCGCCGTGCGTAGCGCCTCCAGACTTTTGCCTAGCTCGCGCACCGCCCCTTCCAGCTCAGCCTGCGCGGGCAGGCCAGCGGCCGTTTCGGCCTCGAAGGTCCGCGCCCGGAAGAGGTCCATGCCATCCTCGGCGCGGGTCACGGCATAAATCACCAGGCGCGCCTGCACGTGCGGCGCAACCACTTGGGATTCCTCGCTGGAGGCGTAGTAATCTGTTTCGTTCTGCGCCGACAGCATCACCGAGTTGCGATAGACATCCGGATACTCGCGGAAGATGCGCGACAATGCCCGCACCCTCTGCTCCCAGGCCGCGCGATCCACCACCACTGGCGGCGCAACCTGGCCCAAGTGCACCTGCGGCGGCTCTTCACTGAAGTCGGGCGAGCTGTCCTCTTCCTTGGCGCGCACCTCGGCCTCGGTCTTTACACGCAAGTAGTTGTCGAGCGCGGTGCCGTAGCTGGTGTTGGTGGCTCGCCACAGCGCGCGCGCCAGCGCCTGACGATCGTCGTTCAGCGGCAACTCGGTGCTGTGGACCCCCGAACTGCGATGCGTCCCATGCGTGTTATCTAGCCGAGGATCGCCCACGCGAACCTGCACATCGGCCTCGCGCACGCGGCTGGTTGAGCTGCCGACCAGTGCCCCATACTGCGCGCTGATGGAAACAAAGCTCGCGTCGCTGACCGAATAGCTGAGGAAGTACGGCGGCGCCAGCTTCGAGTCGCTCTGCTTGCCCAGGGCGGTAAAGGCGCGATGCAGTTCGGCAGTCATCGTATTCAGCAGCACCGGAGCGCTTTGATTTTGCGCGCCGGCAATCGCGGAAGGCAAAAGCACGCAAGCCGCAACCGCCATGGTGAAACCGGCTCTGACCCTATCCCGCCCAGCGGAAGCTAAGAGATTCTCTCTCATCGTTTGAAAACTCCGGATATCCTCTTCCAGTAGGATTGTCTCAGAGGATGCTGCAAAAGAGGAAACCGCTTGTGGACTTTCATGCTCTCAGAACTCAGGATCCGATGAAGGGTATGGGCTTTGGCCGGTACATCAATGCTCTGGCTGCGACCAGGGCTTTAGCCACTAAGCTTTGTTTTTACTGGTATTCCCGTACAGCTCGCTTCCTTTTTCTGCTTTGTTTCTTTATCGTGCTGATGGCGAACGCAACCCGCATCTGCCCAGCCCAATCCACGCCATCCGCGAACGGTTTACTCGCGGCTCCGTCCCCGCATACTCCCAGTCAGCCGGCTTACTCGCTGCCGCCCCAAAAGCTCGCCAAAGCCATCGCGCTCAATCGCATCCGTATCGCTCTCGATATCGCCGGGTCGCTCTGGGGTTTGGCCTTCCTCTGGATTCTGCTCACCCTCCGCTGGGCTGCCCGGCTCGCCGCCTGGACCGAGCGCCTGCTGCCCCGCCGCTGGATGCAGGGACTCGCCTACTTTGCGGTCTTTCTGGTTCTCACCGCGGTAGCCGATCTGCCGCTGGAAATCATCGGCCACTCGAGTAGCCTGCACTACGGAATCAGCGTGCAGGGCTGGGCAAGCTGGTTGGGCGATCTGGCTAAAAGTCTGGGCCTTTCGTTGCTCATCGCGACTCCGGTGCTGCTGCTCTTCAATTGGATCGTCCGCTGCTCGCCGCGCCGATACTGGCTTTGGGCGTGGCTGGTCTCGCTGCCGCTGATTGTGCTCTCCGTGCTGGCTGAGCCACTGCTGGAGCCGGTTTTTAACCACTACGAACCGCTGGCCAAGAATCATTACGTCCTGGTCGCAAGACTGGAGCAGATTGTCGCCCGAACCGGAACCCACATCGCACCCGACCGTATGTATCTGATGAAGGCCAGCGAAAAATCCAATGGCCTGAACGCCTACGTCACCGGCATCGGCGCCACCAAGCGCTTTGTCCTGTGGGACACGGCCACCGACCGCCTGCCCGACGACGAGGTGCTGTTCATCTTCGGTCACGAGAGCGGCCATTACGTCCTCAATCACATCCCAAAGGGGCTGATCGCCGCCGCCGCCGGATCATTCTTTCTACTCTGGGGCTGCGCTCTCGTCGCTGGTTGGCTGGCACGCCGCTTTGGCGCGCGCTGGGGATTATGCGAGATGAACTCCGGCCAGAACCCGCTGGGTGAAAACCATATAGTCAATGATGCGAAAGCCGGCAAGACACAGCTGGGTGCCCCATCCATCGCGTCTTTTGCGATGGGTGGGAACCATGAAGCCAATCGCGGCGAAGCCGGAACCACCCCGCTCGCCAGCCGTCCGGGCTTTCTCGTGCTGCTCCTCACACTTTCGGTGGCCACATTTCTGCTCCAACCAGTGACCAACGCCTTCAGCCGTCACATCGAGCACGAGGCCGACATCTACGGTCAAGAGGCGATCCATGGCCTGGTCGCCGATCCGCAACGCACCGCTGTCGCTGCCTTCAATCATCTCGGCGAAGCCTGGCTGGAAGACCCCAATCCCAGCCCCTTCATCGAATTCTGGAGCTACAGCCATCCCAGCGTCCAGCATCGCGCCGAGTTCGCCATGCACTATAACCCATGGGCCAACGGCGGCCATGGCAGATTCTTTGATCGGTAGTAATCCGAAAGACGAACGGAAGATTTCCGCAGCTACTCCGATGTCGTGGGGTCAATCATCGATCGAACCTGTGAGATCCGGTTGGCCGGAAACCCGCCCCGCTGCGCGTGTTCCCGAACCGCCTCTTCATCCGGAGCGATGTAAATGCAGTAGACTTTATCATCGGTAACGTAACTCTGAACCCACTGTATCTGCGGACCCATCTCGCGCAGAACACCGCACGATGTCTGTGCAACCATCTTCAATTGCTCAGGCGACGTCTTGCCAACTTCGGGTATATCTCTCTCGATCACGAACTTCGGCATGGGGAAGACCTCCTTAGTCTTGACACCAATTATCAGAGATCATAACGCATTTTGGAGTGCTATAGGGTAAATTGCAATCCAACACCGAAAGAGAATGCGCTTTTGATTTCTACCACTACAAATTCCGATTACATTTCTCGCCGCCGCATTGAGCACGAGGTCGAGATCTACGCTCAGAAGGCCATCCATGACCTGGTAAATGATCGTCAATCCATGCGGTCTGCTTGCCCGGAGCACTTGCTCCGGCAGCAAAACAGTATCGTTGCGATATACTTGGGCTGCATCCTGCCGCGCTCCGGCCCGCGGATGCAAGCATTTTCAGAGGATTCATCATGACTTCCAGCAAAGATTCCGCCGCCGCAAAGAGCACCCGCATCCGTTCGACTACTGTGATTTGCGTCCGCCGCAATGGCCAGGTGGTGATGGCCGCCGACGGCCAGGTCACCCTCGGCGACCACGTGCTGAAACATTCAGCCAAAAAGATTCGCCGCCTCTACCAGGAAAAGATCCTGGCCGGTTTTGCCGGTTCCACCGCCGACGCCTTCTCGCTCTTTGCCCGCTTCGAGACCAAACTGGAGCAGTACGCCGGCAACCTGAACCGCGCCGCCGTCGAGCTGGCCAAGGACTGGCGCACCGACAAGATGCTGCGCAACCTGGAGGCCCTGCTGGTCGTTGCCGACGTGAACCAGACCTTCCTGATCTCCGGCTCAGGAGATGTGATTGATCCCGACGAACCGCTGGCCGCCATCGGCTCCGGCGGAAGTTATGCCACAGCCGCCGCACGCGCATTGCTCGAAAACACTGACTTGGACGCCCGCACCATCGCCGAAAAGGCCATGAAAATCGCCGGCGACATCTGCATCTACACCAACGACCGCGTCACCATTGAGGAGCTGAAGTAGCTCGCTGAGAGCAATAGTCAAAGATTTGGTGCCCCATCCATCGCGTTCGTTGCGACGGGTAGGAATCCACAAACCCAATCTGGTCGCTTTGTAATAAGCAAAAATTGTTTTGAAGGGCACGGTTTCTGCCGTGCCACTATAGCGACTGATGAAAGTCAAGGGCTTTAGCCCTGTTACAAAGCCAAAACATGTAGTGTGAATCGTCACCCGATCTGCCGAAATACTTCTATAAACATTGATATAAACTCCTTGATTTCCGAATGAATTTATTTCACCAGTACTGCCTTCCCAGCGCAAACTTGGCCACCCATCCAAGCACGAGCGCAACCGCCCACATCCATCCGGCCAAAGGCGGTAATGCAAGCCGCTCGCTGCGCTGCATTTGGCGCAGAAGAATGACCCCTGAATACCCAATGAGCAAAAGGTAGGCCAGCAGCAGAGGATTGTAGAGGAACGATTGCGTAAAATGGCCGGAGCAGAGAGCCGCGAAGCTTCTGATTCCGCCGGTCGTGGGAGAGGGAATCCCTGAGACCGCTCTCAGCATCGAGGGCGGAATCCGCCCCTTGGCAATCCAGAGGGCGTTCCAGAGCAGATAGAAGCCAAACAGTCCAAGGGCGCAGCCGCGCACCACCCGCCGGGTCAGGCTCTGCGGATGCCGCAACTGGGGCAAGTCCATACCTCTTCTTTGCATCCGTCAATCACAAACGGAAGCCAGCACAGCGGAAAGCAGCAAAGCAGCAGGACGGCAAACAGAACCCATCCACCGGTGGACAAACCCTTCTTCTGCATAAACGGCACGGCCTCGCGGCCACAAAACGGACATTGAGGTGTCAAAGAGCGCCCTCCTCCAAAGAGTGAATAGTGCACTGAAAATATGGTGCTACCAAACTAGCGCCGCAGCCTGGCCTTGTCAACAAAAAAGCTCTGCGGAGCTAGCGGCGATCCGTTGAGAACAGCCCCGCCGCCGGGCGCCGCCGGTGTTTGCCCCCCCTGGGATGAGGCTCGTGCGCCATTTGATGCGGATGCAGTGCACGTTCCGTCCACTGGCCTTACAATAGGGTCTGAGGGTTTACCGGTCTCACAATGTCATCCAATGGTTATCCATCCCGCTCTACGCGGTCGCACGGCATCCGCTCGCTGTTCAGCATGTTTTCCAGCGACCTGGCCATCGATCTAGGCACTGCCAACACTCTGGTCTATGCGGCCGGCAAGGGCATCGTTGTCAACGAGCCCTCCATTGTGGCCATCAACAAGAACACTGGCGATGTGGAAGCCGTGGGCAAAGAGGCCAAGGAGATGCTGGGCCGCACGCCCGGCAACATCGTGGCCATCAAGCCGATGAAGGACGGCGTCATTGCCGACTTCAAGGTCACCGAAAAGATGCTGAACTACTTTATCCAGAAGGCCCATAACCGCAAGATGCTGGTCCATCCGCGGATTGTGATCGGCGTGCCTTCCGAGATTACCCAGGTGGAAAAGCGCGCGGTCGAGGACTCCGCCTACCGCGCCAAGGCCAGCGAAGTCTTTCTCGTCGAACAGGCGATGGTGGCGGCTATCGGCGCCGGACTGCCCATCACCGAGCCGGGCGGCAACATGGTGGTCGATATCGGCGGCGGGACCACGGACATCGCGGTCATCTCGCTCTCCGGCATCGTCTACTCGCGCTCCGTGCGCATGGCCGGCAACCAGATGGACGAGGCCATCACCAATTACCTCAAGCGCAAATACAACCTGCTGATCGGCGAGCGCACGGCGGAGCTGATCAAGATCACCATCGGCTCGGCCTTCCCGCTGGACAAGCCGTTGACCATGGAGATCAAGGGCCGCAACCTGATTGAGGGCGTGCCCAAGAGCATTACCGTGGACGACAGCGAAATCCGCGAGGCGCTCGGCGAGTGCATTGCGGTCATCATGAACGCCATCCGCGTGGCCCTGGAGCGCACCCCGCCCGAGCTCTCGGCCGATATCAGCGACCGCGGCATTGTGCTGACCGGCGGCGGCGCGCTGATCAAGAACCTGGACAAGCGCATCCGCGAAGAGACCGGCCTGCCGGTCAGCGTGGCCGACGATCCGCTGGCCTCGGTGGTGCTGGGCACCGGCAAGATGCTCTCGGACTTCCGCCTGCTGCGCAAGATCAAGATCGACTAACGGCAGTGATCAGTGAACAGTGATTAGTTTCCCAGGTCTGAGACCCAGACCTGGGAAACCTCGTCGCTAAGGTAATTATGCGATGCCTCGAATGCGTTGGGTGATAATCACAGTCATTTGCGTGGGAATTTTAGTCAGCTTTATCCCTGTCTATTCGATTGTTCTAGAGATGAGGGCGGAATCGCTGATTCACAAAGCGACAATCTTATCCGAGAATCTAGGCAAACCAACAACGCTAAGTACCGTGCAGGCAGTCTACGATGGGAAACTCACACAAATACCTGGGTGCACACCAACCGGTTGTGGGTATGAAATTGTTGAGAGCAATCAGGTGTTGGCGGCTCTTCACTGGGCGCCATATTCCGAAATTCGATCTGAAGTCTGGTTCCGGGATGGAATAATGAGCACATTGATCCTTGATTTCACCAGCAGCGCCAATCCGTATCACAGCATAGTGAGTCATGTATTTATCCAGGAAGGCAACGGACTTGAATTCGATCTGGCACCGTGGGAAGAGAGCTCACCGGCCGATACGAATGGGATTGTAGACATCAGACAAGAATCACTGAAAGTTCATGAGCAGACGGTGTTGGGATTCGACTTAACGTGCCTTACAAACCATCGCGGGTGTATGTCAGTAGCAGAATTGCTTCCGACAGTCTGGGAGCAGCGGAAAGATGGCAAGATTCGTTGCCGGCTTGAAAACCATGAGGGGTTTATTGAAAGACTGTGGTAATGAACGGCAAGTACTCGATGCTGTCGGTATAACACCAAGTGCCCCAGGTCCGGATGCTTGTACCTGGGATGCCTACCAAAAATTCCAACTCATCAAATTAGAGGCTCGGCGTCTCCGCAAAGGCCCACAGCGCGGCGAAGATGCGGGAATAAGCCTCCAGCTCGGCGCTGCCGTAGACCTGATAGCCGCGGTCGCCGGTGCGCATGCGGCCATCGCTCTCTTGCACGGCTAGCTCCACAATGCCCAGATCCTGCGCTGCGTAGAGCGAGAAGTCCACATACAAGCCATCCTCGATGCGGCGCAGATATTTGTCCGCGCTGCGGATGTCCAGCACGCGCACCTCGACGCCTTTGCTTTGATGCTCGCAGATGACCGACTTCAGCAGATCGCTCAGCGCGTTGGGCGCGCCGAGAAAGATTCTGCGCACGCTCACCTTGCCCGCCTGGATCTGTTTCTCTTCAGTATTCAAAATCTCCAGCGCACGTGAGTTCTTGGTATCCAGATAGCGCTCGGGAAAAAGATCCACGCTCAGCTTTTCTCCGCGCAGATGTTCGGCAGCCTCTTTGGACCAGGCCTCCAGTTCATCCAGATCGCCGCGCTTATGCCAGCCATTCACGCGCGGAATATCCATCAGCGGAATGATCAGCGGCTCGGCTCCCAATGCGCCTTCGCGCTCCAGATATTCCTTGATCGTTTTGACCGTCTGGCGAATCTTTTTGATCGAAGCGCGCTCCACGGTCACGGCGAAGGGCAGATACTTCCACTCGCCGCCCACAGGGACAGCGTTCGTGCTGGTCGCGACACAATCAAGCAACTCGCGAATCTCTTCCACCGGATGCTCAAGCTGCAAAATCTCGCGGATGCCGATCTCCGATTTGCCGATCAACTCGGCGATTCCGCCCACCAAGCCAGCCTGATCCTTGACCACAAAGCGCAGGTAATATCCGTTGAACCACACCTCTTCGAAGGGCCGCAACTTCAACGCGGGATCAGAGTGCCGCTGCGCCGCGCCCGCGGCAAAGTTTGTCGCGCCGGGATGCGCCGCCCGCTCGCGGAGCAGATAAAGAAGATCGGAGATGATGGCATTAGCGGTGGGCGACGGTCCCGCGCCAGGCCCAACCGAGAGCGTGGTTCCGGTAAAGTCCGAAGCCACCACCAGCGCGTTGTTCTCGCCATCAATCTGGCATAGTTCATGCCCATGCGGCAGCAGCACCGGCGTATAAAAAACATCAGTGCTGTGCTCGCCGGCGGAGTTGATCACCTGCCGCGCCACGCCCACAAAGCGGATGGCGGAGTTCAGCTTCTCTTTGGCATAGCGCAGGTCCGCGCGGCGAATAAAATACGCGGGCAGGCCATGGCTCTCGATCTCTCCGTTGAGCGAGACGGCCGGGCAACCCCACGCCAGACGCGCCAGCAGCGAGGTCTTCGAGTAGGTGTCCGAGCCGTTCAAATCCAGATCTTTCTCCGGCTCCCACTGGCCACGGCTCGGCTCGGCCAGGTGGCGCGCGCAAGCCTTCAATCGGGCATTCGCAAAGCCCGCACCCTTTTCCATCGTCGAGAGAATGTAGTTCGTCGTTCCATTCAGAATGCCGGCCATCAAACTGATCCGGTCGCTGCCGAAGATGTCCCGCAGCATCTTGATCGTCGGCATTCCTCCGCCTACCGATGCCTCCATCAGCAGCGGAACCTCGGCCTCCATAAAGGCGTCCAGGTAGTGAATATTTTTCGCCAGGAAGGCCTTGTTGGGCGTGATGATGGGTACTTTGTTGGCCAGGCAGCTATCAAAAAGCCCGCCGAGCGCAAGGCTGCCCGTGCATTCAATGACCACGGTGGTTACGCCCTGAGCTCTGGCCGCGGCAAAATCCTTTTCAAGCAGCGCAAGCGAAGCCGCATCCACGCCGTCAAAAGAGAGCGAAGCCGAAGGAAAGTATCCTGCCAGAAAGTTTCTGCGCTCTTCCTGCTCGTCTGGGTTCTTCAGGTAGTCGATGACCGCGCTGAGGGTAACTTTCATCCCTTTGGGAAACGGAGAAGCCTCGTCGCGAACCGCGTGCAGATGCCGCACCACGCCTTTGCCGATCGCACCCATTCCAACCAGAATCACATGAACAGAAGATTCAAGAGACGGCATTCAACACACTCCTCACCACGGATTGCACCCACAAGTTGTCTTCGGGTTCCACCCCAAACTATACACGAGCAGGGATGCGCGAGCCAAAGAATGCAGCTTCTCGAAATGCAAATTCCCACTGATTCAGTAGCACCATGCCTCTACGGCTGGCTTATCTTTCACAGTTACGATCAGTTGGCCTGTTGCATCTTTCGGTGGGCCAGGCTCATTGTCTCCGAAGCATCCCAATCCACCTTCAACTCGGTAAACAGCCGCGCCTTTCTTGAATGTGTAAATCGGAACCGCACAAACATTTGAGCCTTCAAAGGTTCCATCTCCTGTTGATATTTCCAGATCAGGTGCTTCGGTCAATGGCCGCGGCTTGTTCCATGCTCGATAGCGCAGGTCGCCACCTTTTACCGTATCAACTACGATGCGATGCGTCTGCGTCTGACAAATATATTTGATTGCTGGAGTATTCCAGTTGTTCATTTTGAAAGGAGGAATAGCATCTCTATTCACCACTTCGATTGCATATCCACGTTCCGAAGCGTTTACCCAAATCACTCCTCTTCCGTACATGATCCCCTCGGTCATGCAGCCCACATGATCATTCTTCTCACTCAGAATTTCATTGCGCACCGCCGGATTAAAGACCTCTTGAAAATGGGTCTTCAACGCGGCGGCATCATCGATTGAGATTGTTCCCCCTGTCGCCTCATTCACGCGCAGCGGAAAGTTCACAAGAAATGCCAATGCCAATGCATCCTGCCAATTCAGAGCGCTGCGCAGCTCTTTGTCGAATTGATCGAAGCTGAGAAAATTCTTTGACCCCTCAGTTTTTGCGTTGCATGGATCACTCAAATTCGCATTTTGTGCGAGCATCGCCGATGCAAACACGAAAGCACCAAGTGCAAAAAACAAAATGGATCGTCTCATTCGGAATCTCCAAAGCAAAACTGAATTGCACTGATTGTAGCGCTTCAAATATGGAAGATTTTAAAAAATTGACATCGAATCAAAATTTGGCTGGAGAAGCTCTTCTCGTGATACCATCTCGGCAAGGGCCTTCCCCGCCCGCAAACCAGACCTGACCAGGAGGCCATGATGAGCCCACTCTCCCGCCGCGATTTTCTGAAAGCCTCGCTTGTCGCTGGAACCGTCGCCGGCGCGCTCCCCTTGCACGCCGCAACCAGCAAAGCCACGGACCTTGTGCCGCTGGGCAAATCCGGCCTGAAGGTCACGCGCCTGGCCTTTGGCACCGGCAGCAACAACGGCTACGTGCAGTCCTCGCTTGGGCAAAAAGAGTTCACGCGCATCATCCACTACGCCTACGAGCGCGGCATTCGCTTCTTTGAGACCGCCGAGTCCTACTCGACGCCCGCCATGCTTGGTGAAGCGCTCAAAGGCCTGCCGCGCGAGAGCTATCAACTGATGCACAAGGTGACCACCGACGAGGGCGTCGATCCCTTCAAGCGCTTCGACGAGATGCGCCGCATCTCACAGACCGAGTACTTCGACATCATGCTGCTCCACTGGCAGCACGCATCCGACTGGCCGGAGAGCACCCGCAACTGGCAGGACGCCATTCAGCAACTGCAAGGGAAAAAGGTCATTCTCACGCGCGGCGCGTCGGTGCATGGCCTGCCCGCGCTGCGTCGCATGCCGGGCAACCAATGGCTCGAAGTGGCCATGATCCGCATGAACCACAACGGTACGCGCATGGACGGACCGGACTATCGTACCGACACCAATCCCGCCAACCGGGATGAGGTCGTCGAACACGTCCAGAAGGTCAGGCGCGAGGGCATGGGCGTTATCAGCATGAAGCTGGCCGGTGACGGAACCTTCACCCGCCATGAGGACCGCGTGGCGGCGATGCGCTTTGCCTTCAAGAACGCCGGGATCGATTGCGCCACGGTGGGCTTCAAGAGCACGCAGGAGATCGACGAAGCGATTGACAATATGAATCTCGCGCTGAGCTAGCTGATTCGGCTCGAAACAATTGAATCACCATGATTCTGTCATCCTGAGCGGAGCGCAGCGGAGTCGAAGGACCTGCGGTTGATCTTGCTTTTAGTGTTGGTAATCCAGAAAGGTCATCCTCCCGGAGGGAGGAAACGATAATAGCCCAGGGTGAAACCCTGTGAAAGCGCTCATCCGAAAAGGTCTCCGCCCCGGCGGGGCGGATCGAATCGTGAATTGGACACTGAGTTCCAAAGATTTTTGTGCAGTATTCGTTTCGCTCTTACAGGGCGAAGATTTCTTATCATGCTTGTAACCCAGGGTTCCGCTGCGCTTTACCCTGGGCTATTTTCGATACTCCCTCCGGGAGAAAATCCTGCAATAGGGTTGCGCATTCTGTACAGCCAACGATGCGCCATCACTACCTCACTCCCCTGCAGCAGCGCCGGCGAACTGGCGCGCCTTCACATCCCGCATCGGCGGCTGGCCGAAGAAGCGGCTGTACTCGCGGTTGAACTGGCTGGCGCTTTCGTAGCCAACCTCGAAGGCCGCGCTCGCCGCGTCCAACCCCTCGGTCAGCATCCGCGCGCGCGCCGCGTGCAGCCGCAGTCGCTTCTGATATTGCAGCGGGCTCATCGCTGTGAGCGAGCGGAAGTGGTGGTGCAGCGTGGAGACGCCCATCTGCGCCACCGAGGCCAGTTCATCCACGCGCAACGGCTTGGTGAAGTTCGTCTTCAGCCAGACGACAGCCTTCGCCGTTCGGTTGCTCTGCTCGCCGAGCGTGGCGATGGCGCGCAGATGTCGGCCCAGCGGCGAGCGCAGCAGCCGGTAGAGAATCTCGCGCTGCATCAGGCCACCAAGAAACGGAATATCCTTTGGTGTGTCGAGAAGATCGAGCAAGCGGGAACAGGCCCCCAGCAGCTCCACCGGCGTCTTGCCCACAGCCATGCCGCGCACTCTGGAGGCAATCTCCTGCGTCAAAAACTCATCCTGACTCAGAATCTCGCGCACCACCGGCATCTCCAATTTCAGCACTAGCGCCAGGTACGGCTTGCTCGCCGAAGCTCCGATGATCTGGCTCTCCACCGGCAGATCGACCGAGGTCAGCAGCATGTTGGAGCCGTCGCAAATATGGATTGCGCTGCCGACCTTGAGGCGCTTTTCTCCTTGCGCAAAGACCACCAGCTCCGGCTCGTAGGTGGTGCAGAAGAATTCGGATGGCGCGGTTCTGCGGGAGAGAACCAGGCCGGGAATGGCGGTCTCCACTGGGCCTTCCACCGCAACGTGCGCGTCAATCTTGCGCGCCAGCTCGGCCCTCAATTCCTCGATCTCCACCCGCGATCCGGCGCTTACAACAAAATCCTTCACCATCTGGTCCTCCAATTGATGCAATTCCAGCCTACCGCCGATCGGGCCTTCGATGCACAGAAAAATGATTAATCGACAGAAATAGGCAATCAATCGGAAGAATCTGGATACCGCTCGGAAGTGAACCCGCCGTAGGATCGAATCACGGTCAAGCTCAGCCGGATACAGCTCCGGCGGCAAAGCGAAGGCCGGGGGAGAAGAAATTGCGGAAGACGAAAAGCCACCTGCATACGTCACTGTTCATAGCTGTTCTCTTTGTTCTGGCCGGCGCATGGGCCGTTGCGCAGAGCGGCCTGGATGCGCCGAAGCCAACGGCGGCAACCGCGCTGGAAGACCTGAACTGGCGGGGCGGAGACGCCGCCATGCCGCCCCTTACCGACAGCATGGTGGATGTGAATTCCAGCTTCCGCCGCACACTATTGAGCAAGGGCATGGCGCTGCGCTTCATCTCTCAAGAACAATATGCGCAGGATTTGGCTCAGGCTCCGGTTCCGGCCGACAGCCAAGCTTTTGTCGGCGACCATCCATTCGAGAGCGCGATGATGAACCCCATCTTTACCGCCGATCTGCATCAGCTTGGCCTGCGGCACGCGCAGTTGAACGTGAGCGGCATCTGGAACTGGGTGAGCTGGGAGCCGGCAGGGCCGAAGGTGCTGGACCTGTGGACGCTCTATCTCTATAAGGAGTTCGGCAAGGACCGCGTGGAGATCAAGGCGGGCTACAACTCCAACGATTTGGAGTTTACCGGGATGCAGGTGGGTGGCTCGACGGCCAGCGGCGTGCAGGGCGTCTATGCCGTGCTGCCGTACGAGGTGGGCATGGCCTTCTTCCCGCTGACCGCGCCGCAATTCAACTTGAAAGTGAACGGGCCGTCGCACACTTACGTCAAGACCGGCGCGCAGCGCAGTCTGGATGCGGCCGGCGGACCGGCCACCGAGGCGCGCAATCACAGCGGTTTGCGCTTCGATCCCAAGGGCGACAAGCTGCTGCTGCTGGAAGAGGCCGGCTATCGCCGCGCGCCCAGCGCCACGGAGCGCGAAACCTGGTTCCGCGCGGGTTATCTGCATAACTCGACGCTCTATATGGATCAGGCCAATGGAAGGCAGGAGAAGGGCAACCACGCGGCCTTCGCGCTGATGGATGTGCAGCTCACCAGGCCCGACCCGCTGAAGCCCTGGCAGGGACTTTACCTGGGCGGCTCGGCGATGACCGCGGCCTCCAAATTCAATGCCTACGACCGCTACTACGAGGCGCGGCTCTACAAATTCGCGCCCTTCCAAAAGCGGCAGGGCGACGTTGTCTCGCTTCTCTCCACCTATACCGAACACAGCAAGTATTTCACCGATCCGCTGGTTGCGGCGGGAAAAACCGTCTGGCGCAATAGCGGCTCCGTGACCGGCAGTTATAACATCCATGTAGCTCCGGGCAACTACCTGAGTTTGGGATTGAGTTACATTCGCGGCGCGGCCATTACTCCGCGGGTTGACGATACACTCACCTTTGCCGCAAGCTATACCGTGTTCTTCTAGGGATGCGCCGGGCGTGGACCGGGAGGTCCACGCTACAGCCGGCCAGGAGGCCAGCGCTACAATTTTCTTTCCCGGGGTTTCCGGCACGATTCTTGCACCGGGACGTAACCAGAATCATCCACTCCAACAGGAAAGACTGAGGTTCCCCATGTACAACGCAAAAGCTTATTCCGTAGCCAGCGCAAGTTCGCCGTTTGTCTCCACCTCGATCGCGCGGCGCGATCCTACCGACACCGACATTCAGATCGAAATCCTTTTTTGCGGCATCTGCCACTCTGACCTGCACACCGCGCGCAACGAGTGGGCCGCTGTGATGCCCACCGTTTACCCCTGCGTTCCCGGCCATGAGATTGTGGGCCGCGTAACCAAAGTCGGCTCGGCCGTAACCAAGTTCAAAGTGGGCGACCTGGCCGGCGTCGGCTGCCTGGTGGACTCCGACGGCACCTGCCCCGCCTGCAAGGCTCTCGAAGAACAATTCTGCCCCGGCGCAACCTTCACCTACAACGCGCCCGACAAGCATCTGGGCGGCGTCACGTTTGGCGGCTACTCGGAGAGCGTCGTCGTGGATAAGCGATTTGTGTTGCGTGTTCCTGAGAACCTAGATCTCGCTGGAGCCGCGCCGCTGCTCTGCGCTGGCATTACTACGTACTCGCCTCTGCGCCGCGCACAGGCCGGTCCGGGCAAAAAGGTGGGCGTGGTTGGCCTCGGCGGCTTGGGCCACATGGGCGTGAAGCTGGCCCATGCGATGGGCGCGCACACCGTCGTCTTCACCACCTCGCCCAAAAAGAAAGAAGATGCCCTGCGCCTGGGCGCCGATGAGGTGGTTCTCTCCACCGATTCCGCCGAAATGCAAAAGCACATGGCCAGCTTCGACTTCATTCTGGACGCCGTTTCCGCGCAGCATGACATCAACGCCTATATCAACCTGCTGCGCCTCGACGGCAAAATTACTTTGGTCGGCGCACCTGACAAGCCGCTTCCGGTCAATGCCTTCGGGCTCCTCTTCGGACGGCGCAGCCTCGGTGGCTCGCTGATCGGCGGCATCGCGGAGACCCAGGAGATGCTGGACTTCTGCGGCGCTCACGACATTACCTCGGACGTGGAAGTGATTCCGATTCAGAAGCTCAACGAAGCCTACGAGCGGCTGGCTCGCGCTGATGTGAAGTACCGCTTCTCCATCGATATGGCATCACTCAAATCCGAGTAACCACGACAGCGCATGAACGATTGGCAACGCTGCTTCCAGCACCTCAACCGGTCAACCACACGCATCGAAGGAGAGCCATGAAAACCTGGATGTTCGGTCTGTTTCTATCAGCACTGATTGCGCCATCGTCCTATGCACAGCAATCGCCCGCGCCGCCAACGGAAACGATTCAAACCGCCGCAAATCAAACACCCGAACAGCAGGAAGTCATCAACCTCTCAAAGATGCAATGGGATTGGATGGCCGACAAGAAAGTCGATTCCCTGGAGACGCTCTTTGACGACAAAGCCATGTTCACTCACATGGGTGGAACCTGGGGTAAAATCCAGGAACTGGCGACCATCAAGAGCGGTGGCATCTGGTACAAAAAGGCTGTAGTCTACGCGGTGGACGCTCGCATCTTTGGCAACACAGCCGTCCTACTGTCGGACATCGATTTGCTGGCAGCGGTCGGTGAGCACGAAGTCACCAATCCTTTCATGGTGACTGAGGTGTATATCAAGGAAAACGGCAAGTGGAAACTCGCCCAGCTCACCTTCTCGCATCTGCTCAGGCCGGTCAAAATGAACAGTACCAAGAATTAACTGCAAACTCCAGAAGGAAGGCAGGAAGTATCATGCAAAAGCGCACATTGGGAAAGAGTGGTTTGGAAGTATCGGCCATCGGCCTGGGTTGCATGCGAATGAGTGAGGGCCACGGGCCGGTGGCGGGAACTAAAGAAGAGATGATCGCCGTGATGCGTGGAGCGGTGGAGCGGGGCGTCACCTTCTTCGATACGGCGCAGGTCTACGGTCCGTTCGTCAATGAAGAGGTGGTGGGCGAGGCTCTCGAACCGCTGCGCGAGCAGGTGGTGATTGCCACCAAATTCGGCTTCGCTTTGCAGGCTCATGGCAAATCCGCACCAGGGTTGGATAGCCGCCCCGCGTATATCAAGGAGAGCGTTGAGGGTTCGTTGAAGCGGCTGCGCATTGAGACGATTGATTTGCTCTATCAGCACCGCGTCGATCCCGAGGTGCCGATTGAAGATGTGGCTGGCGCGGTGAAAGATTTGATCCAGCAAGGCAAGGTGCGGCACTTCGGCCTCTCGGAAGCCAGCGCGCAAACCATTCGCCGCGCCCATGCCGTGCAATCGGTGACCGCGCTGCAAAGCGAGTACTCGCTCTGGTGGAAGCGCCCGGAGGAAGAGATTCTGCCGACGCTCGAGGAGCTGGGCATTGGCTTTGTTCCCTTCAGCCCGCTGGGCCGTGGCTTTCTAGCCGGATAGATCACTGAGAAAACTCAATTTCACAAGGAGGACAATCGCGGTTATCTGCCTCGCTTTGCACCGGATGCTCTGAAGGCCAACCTGGCGTTGGTCGATCTACTGACGGCCTTTGCGGCGCGCAAAAATGCGACGCTCGCGCAGATTGCATTGGCATGGCTGCTTCATCAGAAGCCCTGGATTGTTCCCATTCCCGGCACCACCAAATTGCAGCGCGTCGAGGAAAATATTGGAGCCGTTGCGCTGCAACTCAACACGGATGATCTCCACGAACTTGATCGCCTCACCAGGCAGGTAGAGGTGCAAGGAGGCCGCTATCCCGAAGCGGTGGAGCGCATGACGAATCGCTAACGAAGACGCCGACGCAATTCACTATTTGAGCAAAGCCGCACCGGAGCATTTACAAATTGAAAGCATGAAAGGCAAGATGAATCAGGAACAGGGAGGATTGGCATGACACAAGTGATTGTTGTCATAGGCGCGGGATCGATCGGTCAGGCGATCGTGCGGCGAATCAGCGCAGGCAAGCACGTTTTACTAGCAGACTTACGGCAGGAGAATGCCGAAGCCGCCGCGCGCACGCTCGACGATGCCGGTTTTACCGTTTCCACGGCGACGGTCGACGTTTCATCCCGCGCATCCGTTCACGCGCTTGTTGAAACCGCAACCAAGATTGGCGAAGTATTTGGCGTTATCCATGCGGCAGGCGTCTCTCCTTCGCAGGCGTCGCCGGAGACTATCCTCAAAGTTGATCTTTACGGCACCGCGCTCGTGCTCGAAGAATTCGGCAACGTGATGGCGCGCGGGGGCGCGGGGGTCGTGATCGCCTCCCAGTCCGGTCACCGGCTGCCGCCTCTCTCCACGGAACAAAACGCCCTGCTCGCAACGACACCGACAGAAGAGTTGCTCTCCCTTCCGATGCTTCAGCCGGAGAAGATCAAAGACTCTCTTCATGCTTACCAAATCTCAAAGCGTGGAAACTCGCTGCGCGTGATGGCGGAAGCCGTGCGATGGGGCAAGCGCGGCGCACGCATCAACACCATCAGCCCCGGCATTATCATCACTCCTCTGGCGAATGACGAACTGAAGGGACCGCGTGGCCCAGGCTATCGGCGCATGATCGAGGTCTCCGCGGCTGGGCGAGCCGGTACGCCAGACGAGGTCGGAACCGTGGGCGCGCTCTTGATGGGAGCAGAGGGAGCGTTCATCACGGGAAGCGATTTCTTAATGGACGGTGGCGTGACGGCTGCCTATTGGTTCGGCGATCTTGCCCCGAAGTAATTGCCCACATATTCAACATTGGTCGATGAAGGAGAATCAATGCAAAAACGCACACTAGGAAAGAACGGTCTTGAAGTATCGGCGTTGGGCCTGGGCTGCATGGGAATGACCTTCTCCTATGCGCCCTTCCCTGAGAGAAAGGATTCCATCGCGCTGATTCGCGCGGCTGTTGAACGCGGCGTCACATTCTTTGACACGGCGGAAATCTACGGCCCTTTCAACAACGAGGAACTGGTCGGCGAGGCTCTCGAACCGCTTCGCAATCAAGTGGTCATCGCCACCAAATTCGGCATGGACATCAATCCCGATGGAAGCCGCGGCGCGCGTGGATTGGACAGCCGGCCGGAGCACATCAAGCAGGTTGCCGAGGCCTCGCTGAAGCGCCTGCGCACAGACGTGATTGATCTTCTCTATCAGCATCGCGTCGATCCGGAGGTGCCCATCGAAGAGGTCGCGGGCGCGGTCAAGGATCTCATCCAGCAGGGCAAGGTCAAGCACTTCGGAATGTCGGAGGCCGGGGCAAAGACCATTCGCCGCGCCCACGCCGTGCAGCCCGTCACCGCGTTGCAAAGCGAGTATTCGCTGTGGTATCGCGCGCCGGAGGCAGAGATTATTCCCACGCTCGAAGAACTCGGCATAGGCTTTGTTCCCTTCAGCCCGCTGGGCAAGGGTTTTTTGACCGGCAAGATGGACGAGAAGACCACCTTCGAGGCGACCGACATTCGCAGCAAGATTCCACGCTTCACGCCGGAGGCGCGAGTTGCCAATCAAAAGCTCGTTGACCTGCTGGGCAAAATCGGCGCGGAGAAGCAAGCCACGCCGGCGCAGATCGCGCTCGCATGGCTGCTCGCGCAGAAGCCGTGGATCGTGCCGATTCCTGGCACCACCAAGCTGCACCGGCTGGATGAGAATATCGGCGCCGCCGCCGTCGAACTGACCGCCGAAAACCTCGCGGAGATTGAAGGCGCGCTGGCGCAGATCGAGGTGCAAGGCGCGCGGTATCCAGAGGCGCTGGAGAAGACGACCGGGCGCTAGGGGCCTCATCGAAGCGGAATGGTTCTGACATCCCAGGTCCCAAAATCGGGACCTGGGGCACCCACTGTTTTCGGAAATTCTGAGAAGAATTATCCATTCTGAACCAGGAAAATTCGTATTCATCAAAGGAAAAGCAATGAACAAAAAAGTCTTGATTCTATCCTCCAGCCCAAGAAAAAAAGGCAACTCGAATGCCCTCTGCGACCGCTTTATGGAAGGCGCAATCGAGGCCCATCATGCCGTTGAAAAAGTGATGCTGGCGGAGAAGAAGATCAACTACTGCACGGGCTGTTACGCCTGCCAGAAGATTGGCCGCTGCACGCAGAACGATGACATGGTCGGCATTCTCGACAGCATGATAGCGGCGGATGTGATCGTGATGGCCACGCCCGTCTACTTCTACACCATGTGCGCGCAGATGAAAACCGTCATCGACCGCACGGTTGCCAAGTATACAGAGCTATCCGGCAAGGAGTTCTATTTCATCGTCGCCGCGGCGGACAGCAACAAGGCCGCGCTGGAGCGGACCATCGAAGGCTTTCGCGGATTCACCGCCTGCCTGACGGGCGCAAAAGAAAAAGGCGTCCTCTACGGCGCGGGCGCATGGGAGATCGGCGACATCCTGAAGAGCCGCGCCATGCAACAAGCCTACGAAATGGGCAAAGCACTGTAAGTAGCAAAGGAGAAACCATGCAGATCAAACGAAACGGCACGCAGTCTTCGTACAAAGGTCCGGCGGATTACTTCACCGGCACGGTGCGCGTGGACCCGCTCTTTGACGCCCCCGATCCGGCGCGCGTCAACGGCGCCAGCGTCACCTTCGAGCCGGGAGCGCGCACGGCATGGCACACCCATCCGCTCGGGCAAACGCTGGTGGTCACCTTCGGCTGCGGGCGCGCGCAGCGTTGGGGTGGGCCGATCGAGGAGATTCGCCCCGGTGACGTGATCTGGTTTGCGCCTGGAGAAAAGCACTGGCACGGCGCCGCGCCCGCCACGGCCATGACCCACATCGCCATTCAGGAAAAGCTCGATGGAAGAGCGGTTGATTGGCTGGAACAGGTGAGCGGCGAGCAATATGGCGGATAGCTCCGTCAGGGTGGATTGCGGCGGTTTGCCAGCGCTCCAGTTTCCGTCTCTCCGCGAAAATTCACACAACGTTTGCAATTCTTTTGCCCTGCTGCATTACTCTGTTAATGATCCGTGCGGCCTCCGCATCAGAACATGAACGGCCGCCGGCGAGGGCAGACCGGTTGAGCCAGACTATTTTTGTATTGGAAGACGAACACGATATTGCGCGCCTGGTGCAGCATCACCTGGAGGCGGCCGGCTTTGCGGCGCGTCTCTTTCACACGCCCACCAACCTGATTCCCGACGCCGAGCGGCAGCCACCCGCGCTCTTTCTGCTGGACATTATGGTTCCGGGCGGAGACGGGCTGGATGTTTGCCGCCGCCTGCGTTTGCATCCCGGCCTGTCGACCGTGCCGATCATCTTTCTGACGGCGCGCGCGGCGGAAAATGACCGCGTGCTGGGCCTGGAGATGGGCGCGGATGATTACATCACCAAGCCCTTTGCCACACGCGAGCTGGTGGCGCGGGTCAAGGCCGTGCTGCGGCGCTTTGAGCGGCCGACCACGCCGTCGGTGATCCGCTTTGAAGATGTGGTGATCGACGCCAACGCCATGCAGTTGATGGTGCGCGGCGAGTTGGCCACCACCACCGCCACCGAGTTCCGTTTGCTCGATTACCTGGCGCGCCATCCGGGGCGCGTCTTCAGCCGCGATCACCTGCTGGACGCCGTCTGGGGCGACGCCCGCTTTGTCACGCCGCGCTCGGTCGACGTCTATGTGCGCCGCATTCGTGAGAAGATCGAAATCGATGCGGAAAATCCGCGCTACCTGCGCACCGTGCGCGGCGCGGGCTACCGCTTCGAATTGCCCAAAGGCGAGTAGGACTGCTTGAAATCAAAGATCTTCACCAAACTGCTCGGCCTCTTTGTCGTGCTGCTGCTCTTGCAGGCGGCGGCGATGGAGTTTGTCCTCATCCCATTCATGGCCAATCGGGCGTTGGAACTGCCCGTCGGTAAAGCCTCTTTTCTACTGGGGCATGAAGCGCTTTACTCCGGGCTGATTGCGCTGGCTGTGGCGCTCACTCTGGCGGTTTGGGTGGCTGGGCGTATCGCCGTCCGGCTGGCGCGCATCATCCTCTTTGCGCGGCAGTTGGCGGCGGGCGAGCTGGGCGCGCGCATCCCGCTATCCGGCGAGGATACGCTCTCCTCGCTGGAGTCTGCGCTCAACAATGCCGCCGAGCGGCTGGAAGCAAGCCATGCCGAGATCGAGAGCCGCCGCCAGGAACTGGCCGCCATGCTCGATTCCATGAAAGAGGCGGTGGTAGCCGTTACCGCCGAGGGCCAGGTGCGCTGGTCCAACGCCCAGATGCAGCGCATCGTCGGCACGCAGATTCGCGCCGACCGGCCGCTGGTGCTCGCCGTGCGCGATCCGGAGCTGCTGGCCTGCGTCAAGGCTGCGCTCGAAAAACGTGAGGCGCAATCCGGACTCTCCAGTTCGCTGGCCCCCGGGCGTATCTTTGAGATCAACGCCGCGCCGATGCCCCGCGGCGGCGCGCTTGCCGTGTTGCACGACATTACCCGGGTCGAGTCCGCAGAGAACTCCCGCCGCCAGTTTGTGGCCAACGTAAGCCACGAGCTGCGCACCCCGCTCACCTCCATCCAAGGCTACGTTGAGACGCTGATGGAAGAGCCGCGCCCCAACCGCAAAACCGCCGATGAGTTCCTGGCCATCATCCTCAAAAACGCCACCCGCATGAACCGCATCACCGAGGATCTGCTCGCCCTGGCCAGCGTCGAAAGTCCGGATTACAAGCTCAAGCTCCAGCCCGCGCGTGCCAGCGTCCTGGTGGCGGACGCCATTGACTCGCTGGGCGGCCTGGTGGTGGACTCCGGAGTGGCCCTGGAAGCGAGTGGCGCGCCCGACGCGCTGGTGATGGCCGATCCCGACGCCATGAATCAGGTCTTCGGCAACCTGGTCGAGAACGCACTCAAGTACGCCAAGGCCGGCAAGCGCATTCTGGTGGGCGCGCGGTTGATCGAATCGGAAGGCGTGCCGGAGGTGGATTTTTGCGTGCGCGACTTTGGTCCCGGCATCGCCAGCGAGCACCTCAGCCGCATCTTCGAGCGCTTTTATCGCATCGACAAAGCTCGCTCACGCGAGGCGGGCGGCACGGGACTCGGCTTAGCCATCGTCAAGCACATCGTCCTGGCCCACGGCGGCCGCATCTGGGCCGAAAGCTCCCTCGGCCAGGGAGCGGCCTTCCACTTCACGCTGCCGCTCAATAAAGACGCCGTGAACGGTTGAATTTGGCTCAAAGGGAATAGCGGCTGCGAGGAGTGGTGAGCTCGCTGGGACTCGAACCCAGGACCCACGCCTTAAAAGGGCGTTGCTCTACCAACTGAGCTACGAGCTCGCAAAAGGCCGCTACATCAAAATTATCACAGTCGCGGCTTTGCCGCCCGCCCAACCTTCCCATCCCGCGCCAATCGCTGGAAATTAAAGTTTTTTCCAAACATAATGCTATTGCTGATGCCATTTGCAATCGCAGGGAGAAGTTGCCCTGCTTACGGGCGATTCTGAGCGATGGGCCAATGGCACAAAGCTGCCGAAATCTCTGTGCGCGAAGATCTCTCAGTTGACTCTCAGGTTATCTTGCAGAGATTCGTCCAACCATCCTTTCTGCCCATTTCCATCTTTAGTCGGCGTGCAAGCCTTGGCGTCTGCTATATTTCTGAGCGGAGAAGAAAAATGAGCTTCGCAGATTTTCTAGCCAAGCAGTTCATCAGCGTTATCGAGTGGAATGAGCCGGATAACGGCATCCTCGCCTATCGCTACCCGATGCGGGATCTGGAGATTGAGAACGGCGGCAAGCTCACGGTGAGCGAGTCGCAGATGGCCGCCTTCGTCAACGAAGGAAGGATCGCCGACATATTTGGCCCCGGCCTGCACACGCTCACCACGCGCAACCTGCCTCTGCTTACCGATCTGATGAACTGGGACAAGGCCTTCGAGTCGCCCTTCAAATCCGAGGTTTACTTCTTCTCGACCCGCCTGCAGATCGACCAGAAGTGGGGCACAGCTACGCCCATCACCATCCGCGACAAGGAATTCGGCGCCGTCCGCCTGCGCTGCTACGGCATTTATTCCTACCGCATCACGGACCCGCGCGCCTTCTTCAACCAGATCAGCGGCACCCGCGACCGCTATCTGGCCATCGACCTTGAAGGCCAGTTGCGCGACACCATCATCGGCTGCATGACCGAAGTCTTCGCAAACAGTGATCTTTCTTTCCTGGACATGGCCGCCAATCACACCGCGCTCGCCGAGAAGGTCGTCGCCCAGATGAAGCCGACCTTCGCCGCGTTAGGCCTGGAACTGGACAAATTCGTCGTCGAGAATGTCTCCTTGCCCGAAGAGCTGCAAAAGGTCTTCGATCAGCGCATCGGAATGAACATGGTGGGCGATCTGGGCCGCTACACGCTCTACGCGGCGGCCGAGTCGCTGGACCTTTCGGCGGCCAACTCGAGCGGCGCGGCCGGCATGGGCATGGGCCTGGGAGCCGGCGCGGCAGTCGCTCAAGTGCTCTCCAACGCCCTCAAGCCGTCGATGAGCGCGCCGGCCGCCCAGCCCGCGGCAGCGCCAGTCCTGATGGGAAATTCGCTCGGCGCTCCGGCTGGCGCGCCCGCCGCAATGAACGGAGCGACCAAGTTCTGCATCGAGTGCGGAGTCTCCATCCCTCAACAAGCAAAATTCTGTCCGGAGTGTGGAAAGCCCCAATGAACTGCCCCAACTGCGGCGCTCCCATGCGCGTGAAATCCGATATGGTCAGCTTTCGCTGCGAGTACTGCCTGAGCGTCTACATCCCTGAGATGAGTGACGACGGCGTGCGTGAGCTGGACGAGCAGGCGGACGAGCAATGCCCACTCTGCAACCTCCAACTGGTGCAGGCAGTGCTGGCCAAGACGCCGATCCTTTACTGCAAGAAGTGCGGCGGAATGCTGGTGTCGATGGGTGCGCTGGAGGATCTGATTGCGGAGCTGCGTGAGAGCGAAGGGAAGCCCAGCGGGGCCAAGCCATCCGTGTATGACCCGGACGAACTGCGCCGCATCATCCACTGCCCGCACTGCCATCGCCGCATGGAGGCCCACCTCTACGCCGGTCCCGGCAATGTGGTGATCGATTCGTGCGAGGAGTGCGCGATGATCTGGCTGGATCGCGGCGAGGCCAGGCGCATCGCCAGCGCCGCTGATCATCGGCAGCCGCAGGAGCCTTCGTTCTCAGAGGACTTTGATGCGCCCCCTGATCAGAGTTGGATTGGCGTTGGTCAACGAGCCGCGGGCAGCTTTGCCGTAGACACTCTCGTTGATGGAGTCGTTGATTCGTTCTTCAAATGAAACGGTATGAATTTGCGAGAGGTACGCCATGGATTCCAGTTTGTCTGTTCATAATGAATCGGTCATTCCAAGCGAATTGATGAGTCAACTGCCGCGTAAAACGCGCCTGTCGAGAGACGGTATCTGGGGCGTTATCACCATGGCGGTCATACTGGCCTTTCCCGCTTTCATGGCTTGCTTCACATTCAATAACTGGTTCCAAGTAATCCAGACAAGAGATGCGTTGCGCCGCGAGAGTCGCGAAGCTGAAGGAGTGATTACTCAAATTAAATATGGAAAAGGCTATCGTGTTTACTACACATTCGTCGTGGATGGCAGATCATTTACAGGCCACTCTTTCATGCCGAGAGAGGTCGGAAGCAGGTTACGGGATTCAGATCCTTTGGTTATCCGCTACCTTCCCTCCAATCCTGCTGTTAACCATCCTGCCGGCTGGGAAAGCTCTCAATCGATTTGGCCTGGAATTCTGCTCTTGATACTCCTGTTAGCATCGTCATTCGTGTTTTTAAGGATGTTACGGAGAGAACGGTTGTTAATCGCCAACGGTACGCCAGCGCTTGCGCTCATCACGAAATGTTCCTCCACCAAGGGTGGGTATTTGCTGAAGTATGATTTTCGCACTGCGGATGGGATGGTAGTTACAGGAAGCGGCGGGAATGGAAGCTGTCCGGAAATTGGCGCACATATTTGCGTCCTCTATCTACAGCAGAACCCATCCTGCAATCAACCATACCCATCGCGCTACTACTGTGTGGCTCAATGAGCTTTGCCGCTTCCTTAAGCTCCGCCCTATTTCTTCGGTTTTTTCTTTTCCGCTTTCTCCGCCTGCTCCTTGGCCACATCATTAAAGTGGTCCCAGATAGTCTGAAGTTGTTCTGGATTGTGGATACAGTTGAGATAGACCTGGCGCATATCTCCAAAGATAGCCTGGCCTCCGAAATCGTGATAGTTTTCCGGCAACGGCGGACCGCCGGCAGCTCCCGCTGGAGGAATCACCTGCGGCAGTTGAAAGAGAAGCATGCTGCCGCCTGCCAGAGTCTCATGCGGAAACCTCAGCAGCCAGGCGCAATTGTGACTTTGCTGAATCATGTTGGCGGAGACAAAGGCCCACTGGCCGCCATCAGCCGGCACAGCCTCCTGACAATTCCATACCCTGCCTTCAGGAAGATAGGCAACAGGATCGGAAAAGCCATACGAATCAATCAAAACGTGGGAAAGGCCGCGCTGGCGTGCGATCTGCTCGGCTTCAAGAAGGCCCTGGTTCCAGTCGAGATTGGAATCGCCCACTAATTCATAGGCTGGACGCCCGCCGCTCAAGCTGTTCATGAAGGGAAGATAGTAGGGATAGGCGCGCACGGCCGTGGCAATCGATGCCAGCGCCAGGGCAGCCGTCAGCCAAAGACCGGCGCGGGCTGCCGGCCAGCCAGAACTGCGCAGCAGCTTCAGGGCGCGCGGCACGGGCGCCAGCAGCAGGATCAACAGCGCATAGGAAACGGAGAAGTGGCGGATGCTGAACTGGAAAGGGCTAAAGATACATGCGCCGGTGAAGACCATCAGCGAAATCCACACCGCCCGCCAATGCAATTCCATTTCTTCCGGGATCACTGCGAGACGCGCCGGACGAAACTTCGCCGTGAGGCCGACCACCAGCGCCATCACCAGCAGCAACAGAAAGGCTAACGATGACTTCAGCAGGAACAGAAGCGGAAAGAAGAACCAGACGCCAAACGGATAGTTGTGCCCCAAAAGGTAAGCAGGCGGCTTTCCGGTAAAGGCAAAGATCGCCAGTCCGCGCAGGTAAACGCAGGGAGGCATCAGCAATCTGCGCAACAGCAACGCCGCCCAGTTGTGACCAAGAAAATCCAGTGAGTCGGTAGGCTCATTCCACGAGAGAATAAAGTAGACGGCATAGACGACCAATGCCGCCACAAGAATTCCCTTGAAGAGACTGCGCCAGCGCAAACGCCGCCACGCGCGCAGCTCCGCCTTGTCTGCCGGCTGTTGCCGGCAACGAAGCCAGCGCAGGCTGAGAATGAAAGCGGGAAAGCAGAAGAAGAGAAGTCCCGCGGAAAACTTGGAGAGCAGTGCCCCGCCCAAAGCGAGACCAAAGAGCAGAACTGTCTTGCGGGACGGCGAGCGCCACATGTTGGCGAAGGCCCACATCGTCAGCACAACAAACAACGCGATGGCGATGTCGGTCAGTACCAGCGGGCCAAAGGCGAGCATCACCGGCATGGTGGCATAGACGCAAAGGCTCAGCAGTCCGCCCCACGAATCGCCCAGTCGAGAGCCAAACAGAAAGAGAACGACGCCCAGAAGAAGCGTCAGCAGCAGCATGGGCTGCCGCGCCCAAAAGACCGTTGCAATCGGGTCATTCCACCGCGTGATCAACCAGTGGCCCCAGACCCATTCGCCGAGAAATTGCTTGAACACGCCATTGCCGCTGAAGGTCCACGATACGTGGGAGTAGTCGGCGCGCACCCCGCGCAGCACCAGCGGCACGGCGGCCAGCGCCTTGGCCAGCGGCGGATGTTCCTCGTTCATCCGCATATCCAGCTTCTGCAGATAACCCACGCCCGCCCCGATGTGCGCGATTTCATCAAAGGTGACGGATTCACGCCGCACCGAGCCGTCGGCAAGCAGAGCCATCAGGACAAGGAGCAGAACCGCTCCCGCAAAAACAATTTTGGATTGTCTCTTCATGTGTATCATCCAAGTTAAAGAATGATGGATAGGACCTGTACTTCATAAAAAAACTCGCTCTACGTCAAAGACGCATTCTAACCTACGAATCTTAACCCAACCAAGTTCCAAATTTATTCTCGGCTGAAATTGCCGCAAGCCTTCTCTTTGCCCTGTGGCGTACTATGAGGGACGGCGAGCGTTTCCGCCGGAAGCGCCATCTCAGCGTGGAGAGAGTCTCTTGAGTATCAATTTTTCTTCAATGCGCATCTGCTTCCGTGGGCATGCAACTCCGCGCAAAGGCGTATGGGCGTTGAGGTCGATTGTGCCGGTTACCGCGCTTTCGCTGGCCCTGGGTTGCGCTTGCCTGGCCGCCCAGCAGCCGGCCGTCAAGCCCAACCCGGTCGACAGCGAGCAATGGAATTACACGACCCGCTCCTGGCAGTCGCAGGACGGCTTGCCAGAGGAGACGGTGCAGGCCTTTGCCCAAACTCCCGACGGCTATCTCTGGGTGGGAACCAGCGGCGGGCTGCTGCGCTTTGACGGCGCGCGCTTCCGGCTCTTTGCGCATGAGAATACCTCGGCCTTTGGCGAGAACAGTGTCTTTTGCCTGCTGGCAGGACGCGATGGGCGGCTGTGGATTGGCACCGATGGAAGCGGGCTGATCGAGTGGAAGGACGGCGTCTTCCGGTCGTATCCCGTGGAATCCGGTGAGACGGCGAATTTTGTGCGGGCTATTGCCGAAGATCACAACGGGCTGCTTTGGGTGGCCACCGACGACGGTCTTTTCTGGGCCAGGAACGGACGCCTGGAGCGCGCCGACAAGCCACTCGGTTTGCCCGTCTTCAATGGTCATGCGGTCATTGAAGACCACACCGGCCGCATCTGGGAGGGAGGATCGCGCATTTACGCGCTCAAAGACGGACGCGCGCGCGAGTACTCCCTGCCTGACAATGACAGCCGCAACAAAGTGAAATCTTTTTTGGAGACCCCGGACGGAGTCATCTGGGTGGGGACCATCGGCGGCCTCTTTCGCATGCGCCCGGGCATGGATCGCTTCGAGCCGGTGGCTGGTGTTTCCGGCACCATCCGCTCCTTGCGCCAGGCGCCGAATGGCGAGTTATGGGCCGGATCGATCGGCGAGGGCATCTTCAGGATTCGCGGCCAACAAGTGACCCGGCTGAAGGCTCCGTCGCCTTTGGTCAGCAACACCGTGCTGTCCATCTTTACCGACGCCGAAGGCAATCTGTGGATCGGCACCCAGGCCGGCATGATGAGGCTCTGCCGCACGCCGGTGCGCGTCATTGACCTGCCCGCCGCCGCCGACTCGGACTTCGGAACGGTTGCCTTGGATTCCGACGGTTCGCTCTGGGCGGCCTCGAATCAACTGGTGCACTTCGACAGGGAGATCGCCGCCAGATTTCAGTTTCCAGGCACGGACGGCGCGCGCGTGCGCAACGTGATGCGCAGCCGCGACGGATCGCTTTGGATCGGCACCGACGGCAGCGGCGTCTATCATCTTTCAGGACAGACGATGAGGCATTTCACCACCAGCGACGGATTGGTGAACAACTTTATCCGCGTCTTTCTGGAATCCCGCGACGGCAGTCTGTGGGTGGGAACGGATAACGGAGTGAGTCATCTGGACCACGGTGTCTTCCACAATTTCACAGCCCTGAATGGACTGGCGTATAACAGCATCCGCTCGCTGCTGGAGGACCGCGACGGCAGCGTCTGGATCGGCACCGAACATGGACTGAGCCGCTATCGCGCGGGCCAGTTCATTGCCGACGCCATGACCGCGGCGCTCGGCGACGAAAAAGTCTGGGCGCTCCACCAGGATACCGATGACAGTTTGTGGATCGGCACCCGTGCTCATGGCCTCTATCGCTACCGGAACGGCCAGCTCTCCCATTACACCACCGCCAATGGGCTGGCCAGCGACAGCATCTATTGCATTCTGGAAGACCGGCTGGGCCATTTCTGGTTCAGCGGACCGGCCGGCGTGATGCTGCTGAATCGCGCCGAACTCGATGCCCAGGCCAGCGGCCGGGAGCAACTGCTTTCCTTGCGCTTCTTCCGAGCCAACGAGGGCGGAAAGTCAGCGCAGTTTTACGGAGGAACGCAGCCGGCTGGAGCACTGACCAAAGAGGGCGTGGCGTGGTTCCCCACCAGCCTCGGGCTGTGGAGCATTCGCCCCGACGAACTGGAACACCCCTACATCTCCAACCTGAATATCGATACGGTCACTCTGGATGGGCGGCCAGCGCCGCTGGCCGAAGCACTGCATCTGGAGGCGGGCAACAGCCGCGTTGAAATCGGTTACGAGCCGGTCCTATTGGCCTCGCAGGAGGGGCTGCGCTTCCGCTACCGGCTCGATGGATACGACCGCAACTGGACCTACGCCAACGCGTTGCAGCGGCTGGCAACTTATACCAACCTTCCCGCTGGCCAATACACTTTTATGGTGGAAGCCTGGGAGACCGATCAGCCGGGGCACACTGCCCGCGCCTCAATCGGCTTCATCAAGAAGCCCTACTTTTACCGCACCTGGTGGTTTATCGTGCTCTGCTCGCTGGGCATCGGGCTGATCTCGTTTCTGGCTTATCACGAGAAGATGAGACAGGTGCATGAACGCTTCAGCGCCGTGCTGGCCGAGCGCACCCGGCTGGCTCGCGAGATGCACGATACGCTGATCCAGGGTTGCGTCAGCGTCTCGGCGATGCTGGAGGCCGCTTCGAGTTGCGCGCTCGAAGACGCCGAATCCACCAAGCACTTGGTTGACTACGCAACACCCAGATTCGCTCGACCACCGATGAGGCCCGCCAGGCCGTCTGGAATCTGCGCGGCAGCGAGCAGCCGCCCACTGACCTGCCCGCCAGTCTGCGGGAGATGGGCGAGCGGCTCAGTCGCGAATATGCGGTCAATGTCACGCACAGCGTCACCGGCGAGGTTTTTCCGGTGGGCCAACAGGCGGCTCATGAGGTGATGATGGTGGCGCGCGAGGCCTTTTTCAACGCCATCCTCCACGGTGAGCCGAGCCAGATCAGCGCGCAGTTGAGCTTTACCCCCGAGAGCCTGCGGATCGAGATCAGCGACGATGGCAAGGGCTTCGATCTGGACTCGGTCTCCAGCGGCCACTTCGGATTGCAAGGCATACGCGAGCGGGTGAATAAACTGGGCGGCAGCTTGGAACTTGTGAGCCGTCCCCAGCGGGGAACGCGGATTTGCGTCACCCTTCCGCGGCCGGGCATCCTTCGCTGACTGTATGATGGAATGAAATTCATCATGCAGAGCGCAACCAGCCCAATTCGAATTCTCATCGTGGACGATCATCCCATCATGCGTTTTGGGATTGCCGCTCTCATCAACGCTTCCAAGGAGATGGTTGCGGTGGGCCAGGCCGGCAGCGGAGAAGAAGCAGTCGAGCAGCATGGCGCGCTCCAGCCGGATATCACGCTGATGGATCTGCGTCTGCCCGGCATCAGCGGCGTTGAGACCATTCGCCGGATCAGGTTGAGAGCGCCCCAGGCCCGCTTCATTGTGCTCACCACCTACGAAGGCGACGAGGATATTCATCAGGCCATGGAGGCCGGAGCCAGCGGCTATCTGGTCAAGGGCTTGCCGCAGGAGATGCTGGTGGCCGCGGTGCGCCGGGTGCACGGCGGCGGACGGTATTTTCCTCCGCCGGTCTCCAGGGCATTGGCGGCACGCACCCACGATTCCAGCCTTAGCCCGCGCGAACGCCAAGTGCTGGAGCTGGTGGCCAAGGGAAGATCGAACCGCGAGATCGCCTCCGCCCTGGGCATTACCGAAGCAACGGTCAAGTGCCACGTCAGCGTGATCCTCAGCCGGCTGAACGCGGCCGACCGCACCCAGGCCGTGATGACCGCTCTGCAGCGCGGTCTGATTCATCTGTAAATTCCCACTACGGTTTGAACGCTGGCCTGCCTCCACCCGTAAAAAATATTTTCATCAACCCGACTTTCGTTGGATTCGCATTGCATATTGAAGGGAATACCATGCTTCCAGTGGTTCAGGTGAAGGCCTGGGCCAGGGCGCCGTCCTCCGGTGATTTCCATTGCGCCGCCGGCCGGTTCTCAGCCAGTGTGACATTTTAGACGTATGCGCCAAATGAAGGGATAATAATGAACCAGACTCTCCGCACAATTGCTTACAGCTTTGCACTCCTCGGGTTTCTGTTGTTGGGGGCAGCGGGTTTGATGGCCCAAAACAACAATGCGACTCTGTCAGGAACCGTCTTCGACACGACCGGCGCCGTAATCCCCAGCGCCACCATTGCCGTCACCGATGCCGCTTCCGGCCTCACCCGCGCCACCATCAGCGACGGCCGCGGATTCTTCTCGCTGGTCGGCCTCCCGGTGGCCACCTACGACGTCAAGGTCTCCGCCAAGGGCTTCAACAGCCTGCTGCGCAAAGGCATCAGTGTGCACATCGACGATCAAATTGAGCTGAAGGGTATTCAGCTTGGCGTGGCCGGAGCCAACTTCTCGGTCACTGTAACCGCCGAGGCCAATGAGCTGACCCCCACCACCTCCGGCGAGGTCAGCTATACCATCAGCGACACCCAACTGCACAATATGGACATCGAGGGACGCAGCGCCATTGAACTGCTTGGCCTGGTTCCCGGCGCGGCCAATACCGGCAATTTTAATGGAACCTACAATAGCTCTTCCGCCGGATTCACCCAGAATTCCAGCGCCTTCACCGTCAATGGCAACCGCTTCGACCAGGTGGCTCTGGTCAGCGACGGCGCTTCAGTCTCCGACCTCAACACCGCGGGCGCTGCCGCCGTCACGCCCAACGTCGATATGATCTCCGAGTTGACGGTTCAATCCGCGGCTTACTCATCGGCGCAACCCAACGGCCCCATCGTCGTCTCTACAGAGACCAAGTCCGGCGGCAGAAGCTTCCATGGACTGGCCGAGCTGACCGCGCGCAATCATACCCTGAACGCCGCCGACTGGCAGCAGAAGGCCAACGGCCTGCCCGCGCCGCAGACCTCGCTTTACTATCCGCAATTCCAACTCGGCGGACCCATTCCGGGCGGCAACACCTGGTTCAAGGACAAGCTCTTCTTCTTCGCAGCCAGTGAAATCTCAGCCCAGAAGGTCGATCTGCTGCCGCGCAAATCGCAGGTTCCCGCCGAGGCCGGCTCGCCCGGCTACACCGGCATCGGCATGGCCAAAGGCGACTTTACCGATGCCGCTTATCTGGGTAACCTGTCGAACGCCGCCAACGGCTGGCTGGGCTGGCCGGTCAGCGCCCAGCCTTGCAGCGGCAACTACTGGAGCAACACCTGCACGACTCTGGCCGGGTATGGAAACAACTGGGGCCAGATCACCAACATCGATCCCGCCGGGCAGATTCTGCTCGCCGCCATCCCAGCCGCCAACGTCGATCCCAGCCTGCACGGCGGATACAACCTCATCACCGATTACACCGTCAGCCAGCCGCGCAATCAAGAGATCGTCAAGATTGATTTCGCCGCCTCTGACAACCAGCATCTTTCGCTCCGCTATAACCACGAAAATGAAAGCGTTCCGTCGCCCTACGGCCCATGGAATATGTGGAACAATGTTCCCTATCCCGCCGCGCAAACCGAAAAGAACGCATCCAACTCCCTCAATCTCAACTTGACCAGCGTGCTCAGTCCGCGCCTGACCAACGAAGCTTCGCTCGGCTATACGCGCTTTACGCTCGAGACCGCCATCACCGGCCTTTCCGCCGTCAATGCCACCGCGCTCAGCTACCCTTACGCCAATCTTTATCCTGCGGCCGACCCGGCCCAGCGCCTGATTCCCAACGTCAGCTTTGAAAAGCAGGTGGGCGGCCTGTACATCGCGGGCGGCGAAAATCCTCCCTATCTGGGCGCGCAAAACAATTACACCTTCAACGACGGCCTGACTTACATGAAGGGCACGCACCTTATCCGCGCCGGCTTCTTCGCTCAGGTGGCCCGCTATAACATCCTCACCGACGGCAGCGACAACGGCTCAATCGATACGGAAAACTATGCCAGCCCCACCGGCAACGACTGGGCTGATCTGCTGCTCGGTTACACATCCAACTTCTCCCAGACCAGCAGCAACCTGCTGGCCAACATGGTCGACAACCGCTTTGACTTCTACCTCCAGGACACCTGGAAGGCCTCTTCCAAGCTCACCCTGAACTACGGCGCGCGCCTCGATCACATCGGATGGTGGTTCGACAAGAACGGCCACATCGCCATCTTCAATCCTGCCGCCGATACGGATGCCAATACGCAGAACTTCACTGGGTTTTCCGGCATGCAATCCCATGCCACCAATTCCTCGGTTCCGCTGTCGGGCTCCAAGCCGCTGAGCTTCCAATTTGCGCCCTCGGCCGGCTTTGCCTACGATCTGACCAGCGGTGGGAAAACCATTCTGCGCGGCGGCTTCGGCACCAGCTATTACACTGACCCCGGCACCAACGCCTATTCCGGGATCATGGCCCCGCCCAACTTCAAAGTCTCCAGCGAGTGGGCCAGCACGGCGGACTTCACTTTGTCCGGCATCTCTCAGTTGAATATCTCCTCCATTCCTCCCACCGTATGGGGCTCGGCAAATCCCAGCGATCATCTGGCGCCGGTCACCTACTCCTGGAATTTGGCGCTCTCGCACATCTTCTGGGGCGGCAACAAAGTGGAAGGCAACTACGTGGGCAACTCCAGCCACAACCTGGTCGGCTACGGCATTCGCAATGTCATTCCTCAGGGCAGCGAACTCGGCCCCTGGTACGGAACCTGGTATGACGAGCAGGCGCGCCCTTACCAGAACTTCGGAGACATTCAGACCCACTTCCACAACCTCAACTCCAACTACAACGCCGCGCAGTTGACCGTCACCCGCGAAAAAGGATGGCTCAACTACTGGGCCAGCTACACCTTTGGCAAGTCGCTCGCTTACAACGCCGAAGACGCCTTCGAGATGAAGCGCTGGTATGGACCCACGCCCTTTGACCGCTCGCAGGTGGTCAGCTTCTCCTACTATCTGAACCTGCCCGACTTCGGCAAAAAGGTCATGGGCAATCACAAGTTCATCAACGGCCTCACCGACGGCTGGAAGATCTCAGGACTCTTCCAGGCCATGACCGGCGGACCCATCCAGAACACGACCTACAACGGCAACGAGTACGCGGCCAGCCGGAACTCGATCAGCATCTGGGGAACCCTCTCCAACACGGTCAACGGCACCACCAACAGCAGCATCAACCTGGCCACCAACGGCGGCGCATTCACGGTCGGCTCAGACGACGAAATCGCCGTGCCCAAGGTGATTTGCGATCCGCGCAAGAACCTGGCAAAAAATCAGTACTTCAACCCCGCCTGCTTCGTCGCTCCGTCCTATCTGGAGAATGGAACCTACCGCCTGCCGTACATTCACGGACCGGCCTACATCAACGATTCGCTCGGCCTCTTCAAGGCCTTTGCCCTGGGCGGAAGCCGCAAGCTGGAGTTGCGCGGCGAAGCCTTTGACCTCTTCAACCACTCTTGGAACGAGTTCCTGCAGTACGACGATGATGGAAGGATGGACATGGGATTCAACGCGGCCGGCGGCGCCACCACTTCCACTGAAGCCGGAACCGCCGACAACAAGACCGGCCATCGCGAAATCTCTCTTGCCGCCAAATTCTACTTCTAGCCGGAATTCTCCGTTTAGATTGTTGGGTGCCCCGGCTCTCGATTTTGAGAGCTGGGAGACCATGAAATCTCAACCCGCGTAACCCGGAAGCCTGCGCGGACGGAAAGAAGCAAAACAAGCCATGCGTACCTGCCTCAAACTCGCCGCCTTTGGAATGTTGCTGAGCCTGGCCTCTCCAGCAGCAGCGCAGGAATACGCTGTCGGAGCGGATCTTTCCTTTCTGGCCAAATGCGAGCAGGACGGAATGGTCTTCAAGGAGAATGGTCAGCCAAAGGATGTGCTGGCCATGCTGCGCGAGCACCAATACAACTGGGTGCGCCTGCGCCTCTTTCATGATCCGGGCGCAGCCGCTGACCAGTTGCCCAATGATCTGCCCTACACCCTGGCCCTCGCCAGGCGCGCCAAAGCGCAGGGTTTTCATCTTCTTCTCGATCTGCACTACTCCGACAGTTGGGCAGATCCTGAGAAGCAGCCCACGCCTGAAGCCTGGAAGAATCTCAAACACAAGCAGCTTGTGGATGCGGTATTCAACTACACGCGTGACACCATTGCGGTCTTTGCTCGTGAAGGGGTCATGCCGGAGATGGTCCAGGTTGGCAATGAAGTTACCCACGGAATGCTTTGGCCTGACGGCAAGCTGCCCGGCAATTGGGACAACTTTTCCGATCTGCTCAAAGCCGGGATTCGCGGCGTGGAAGCCGGCCGGGGCTCTGCGCCCAAACCGCGCATCATGATCCACATCGAGCGCAGCGGAGACTATGACGCAGCCGTCTGGTTCTTCGACAACCTGATCGCCCATCATGTCCCATTCGACGTGATGGGCCTCAGCTACTATCCGCGCTGGCACGGCGGCATCAACAAGCTGCGCGGCAACCTGCACGACCTGGCGCTGCGCTACCAGCATCCGATCATCGTGGTGGAAACAGCCTACAACTGGACACCGGGAGATTTCATCGGGAAGAAAACCGAATTTCCGGAATCTCCATCCGGCCAGGAGAATTTTTTGCGCGCCGTGGACGCCGCCGTGCGCGCCGTTCCGCGCGGGCTGGGACAGGGTGTCTTCTGGTGGGAGCCGGCGGCGGAACACGAACTTGCCGGTCGCGGCTTCTTTGACAACGACGGCAATCTGCTGCCCGTGATTCATGCGCTGGATCGAGATCTCAAGCCATGAAGCATTCTCACTTGCCACCGT
>Ga0181529_10000984_pt1 | contig 39215 bp, 31 predicted proteins | sample PEATcosm2014_Bin_36_FD_119763 | JGI IMG/M metagenome (GOLD analysis project Ga0181529, IMG submission 119763) | Peatland microbial communities from MTU Mesocosm Facility, Houghton, MI, USA - PEATcosm2014_Bin10_30_metaG | ecosystem: Environmental > Terrestrial > Soil > Wetlands > Peat | place... | reverse complement strand
GGTCCACTGCACCGGCGCCCCCGGCGCGTGCGGCAGCGACGTCCGCCACATCTTCCCAATGGGCGAGCAGGCGCACGGCGCGTACTGCGTCTCGACGATCGTCACCGTGGTGCTGTCGTACCCGGAATCCACCTCGATGGCGCGCCCGAACCCGTCCAGCGTGGTCTTCTTCCATTGCTGGTGCCCCTGCGCGTCGGCATCCAGGGTGGCCGTTTGGGTGTTGGGATTGTAACTGTAAGTGTAGGTGGTCTTCACACCGTCCGACGACGTGGCCGTGGCCGGGCGGCCGTAGATGTCGTAGGTGGTATTGACGGTGGCCCCGTTGGCGCCGGTGACTGAGGTGACGGCGAAGGCCCCGTTGTAAGTCACGTTGGTGGCCAGGTTGGATTGCGAGTTGGGAGTGATCAGCGAAGGCAGCGAGTAGTTGGTGGATTCGCCCGTGGCCGCCGTGACGGTATTGCCAGTGGCGTCGGCGGTCTGCCGGGCGACGCCCGCGATGTCGTACGCCGCGCAACGCGATGCGCCCATGCTGGTGATCTTCACCGGATTGCCGCGGTAGCGGAAGCTGGTGTTGTAGGTGGAGTCGTGATAGCTGATGCTGGGGACGTCGGTCAGCGTGTCGTCGCACGACATGCCCGATCCCTGGTCGTAGACATTGGCCGTCAGGACGATCTCCGGGTCGGTGTCGCGCCCGGTCACCGCCTGCGTCACGCGGTTGCGGATAAACTTCGACGTATAGTTGGAATCGGTCAGGTAGGTGTAGAAGAAGTTCCACTGGTTCCGATTCAGGCTGGGGTAGTCCTGGATGCTGGCCGATGCAACGTTCCCGTACTGGTCGATGGACTGCCAGTTCGAAGTTGAGGTGGCGTTTGCCGTGCCGACGTCCAGGTTGGTCGTGAGCGTCTGCACGTAAGGAGTTCCCGTCGAATCCTGCAACCAGATGAACCACTTCTCCAGCAGGGACACGGCCGATGTGAAGGTTCCCTGCGCCATGTTGACGCCGCTGAGCTGGCTTTCTTCGTACGTCGTGGCGAGCTGGTAGAACGGACCGGGACTATCGGTGAAGTACCAAGACTTCTCGCTATTCGCCGTCCAGTCGATTACGTCGGTCCAGCCATGCCTCGTACCTGCCTGATCGTACCAGATGCTATACCAGGTCGCGGTGGCCGACGATGATGGCGCCATGATTCGGTACACCACTTCCCGGTAGGTGCGGTTTCCCATGGTGTACGTATCCGAGTTGTACACGTACCCGAAACTGCCGCCCAGAGAAGTGATCGCCTGCGTCATTTCCCCGGTAGTCTCCCCGGAAGCCGGGGCGTAATACTGAAAGCGGTGCGCCACCTGTGCTCCGTTGCTGTCGGTCAGGCCCAAAAGCCCCACCGATTGCAAAACCACCGTGGTGCCGAAGGCCGATTGGTCGAACGGCGACACCAGCGTCTGGCTGCCGGAGTAGGTGAGAGCGTACGATTCCACGCCGGCCAGCGCGGTCACCTGCACCAGGTGCGGAATCGCGTCCGAATTGTAGACGAACGTATAGGACGGGAAATACTGGTTGAGCGAGCGGGCATCGTAGATCGTCGTGATGCGCGCGCTGCTGCCGGCCGTGCCCGTACCCGAACCGGCCGCGTAGTTGATCGCGATCTGGTTGCCGTTGGTGTCCTCCATCTGCGACGGGTACAAGGTCCCCGCGTCCTGTTCGGCGCCGCCCGATTGCACCGTCATGTTCCAGAAGCTGCCGTCGGGGAAGCGCAGCGCGTTGGCGTTGGCGTCGAAAATCACCCGCGTCCCTTCCTGCGAACTCCACAGGTTCTGGCCGTTGCTGGTATTGTTCTGGTCCAGCCGGTACTCCGCGCCGGTGGAATCCGTGAAAACATAGTGGTCGATGCTCCAGGTCCCGGTATAGTACGGCGTGATCGCGCCGGCCAGCAGCCGCCAGCCCAGTCCATAGCCCACGTCGCGCCCGCTGTTCCAGGTGCCGCCCGAGTCCTTGCGCCACATCTGCGAATCGTAGTTGAGCTTCAGGGAGACGCTCCAGCCGCGGCTCTGCGGCGCGACCAGCGGCAGCGAAAAGTTGAGATTCCCCGACAGCATATTGATCTGCTCGCCCGCCGAGCCCCAATAGGAGCCGAGGGACCGGACGCCCACCAGCCGCGGCTCCACGCTGTTGGCTGGCGGCACCGATACGGTGAGCGTCACCGCCGGCGCCAGGTTGTAATGCTGGTCGTAGGGCACCACCTGGTAGTGGTATGTTGTGTTGGCCGCTACCGTCTGGTCGCTGAAGGTGGGCGTCGGCGTACTGGCAAATAAGGCTCCCTCGCGATAAATCAGGTAACCTTCCAGTCCCACGCCGTAAGTGTCGTCGGTGACGCCCTGGAACTGCGCGTCCACGCGGCCCGACCACACCGCCAGTCCCACGGATTGCGGGTTGATGGGGTTCGGCGCCACGTTGTCGGCGGGATACACTTTGGCCAACTGCAGCGCATTGCCGCTGGGAACGCCGGTAGCGCCCACGCCCGGCAGACCGGTGGTGAGAAGGTTCTGCGAATCCGGGTCCCAGTTGTTGATGCCATAGGGTTGGTTGGCCCAGACTCCGATGTAGCCGGGGCTCCCGCCGGCCATCGCGCGCACCACCATTCGCAGCGTCATGCCGTCGTGGCAGCCGTCCTGGAAGGTGGCGAGCACGTTGGTGCTGCCGCCGCTGCGCTTGTAGAGCACGAAGTTAGCCGGGGATGTACAAACGCCGTTGGTCACCTGCGGGCTCTCCATCTCGAAGGCGTAGAAGCTGCCGGAGTTGGTGTACAAATTGGCGTCCTGCGTGGCCCGCGCGTACAGCACGTAATTGCCGCCCGAAGCCGACAGGTGTACGTTGACCCGCACCTCGTAGTCGTGGCTGCCGTCCGGAGGCGGGTTGTTGTAGATCAACGCGCCGCTGTTGGCGTTGGGGGCGTCGTCGTGGAAGTAGTAGGTCCAAGGCGTCTGCGGCGGCCCGCCAGTCGAGATCGTGTAGGCGGCCGTAGCCACGGAGCTGTCCGTGCGCCCAGTGAGGTACGCGATGGCCTTCACGGTTTCGCTGGCGCCCACCGTGACCGTGCCGCTATAGACGGTGCCCGCCGTTTCGCTGGGCGTGCTGCCGTCGGTGGTGTAGCGGATGGTCGCCCCCGATGTTGCCGAAGAGATCGTGACACCCAGCGCAGCGGAATAGGCGCCGGCGGCGGGGTAGAACGTAGGAGTCGCCACGGTGCCTGCAATGGTGTAGGCCGCCGAAGCCACGGCGCTATCCGTCCAACCGGTCTCGTAGGCAATGGCGCTGAGGGTAGTCGTGCTGCTGATGCTGACCGGGCTGGTGTAGATCGTGCCAATGGTCTCACTCGGCGTGCTGCCATTCGTTGTGTAGCGGATCGTCGCACCGGATGTAGTACTGCCGATGCCGACCGTCTGGGTAGCGCCATACGTCCCCGCGGCCACGCTGAAGGTAGGCGTGGCGACGGTGCCTGTGATGGTGTACACAGCCGTCGCGACCGCGCTGTCGGCCCATGAGGCGAGGTACGCGATGGCCTTCACGGTCTCGCTGGTGCTCACCGCGATCGCGCCGCTGTACACCGTGCCCGCCGTTTCGCTGGGCGTACTTCCGTCGGTGGTGTAACGGATGGTCGCGCCCGCGGTCGTAGTGCCGATCGCGACGCTCTGTCCCACCGTGTACGTTCCCGGCGCTACGCTGAAGGTGGGTGTGGCGACCGTACCGGTGATGGTGTATGCCGCCGGCGCCACCGCGCTGTCTGTCAGACCGGACTTGAAGGCGATGGCCTTGAGCGTACTGGTTGCGTTGACCGCCACCGCCCCACTGTAGATGGTGCCCGCGGTTTCGCTCGGCGTGCTTCCGTCGGTGGTGTAACGGATGGTGGCGCCCGGCGTTGTCGTGCTGATGACGACGCTCTGTCCGGATGTGTAGTTTCCCGCTGCGGGACTGAACGTGGGAGCGGCCACCGGTGTCGTATATGTAGCCGACGCCACTCCGCTGTCGCCATACCCGCTCCCGTAGGCCATGGCCTTGACCGTCATGGAGCCGCTGACCGGGATTGCGCCGCTATAGACCGTCCCCGCCGTCTCACTGGGTGTGCTGCCATCCGTTGTATATCGGATAGTGGCGCCCTGGGTTGTAGTGGCTATCGTCACCGACTGCGCCGACGAGTACGTTCCCGCGGCCGGGGAAAAGGTAGGAGTCGCGGCGGGTTGAACGGTCGTGAACTGCCACGTCGGAGAATTCGAGGACCCGGCGGGGTTTGTAGCTTTCACGTACCAGTAATAGGTGGTCCCTTGAGTCAGGCCGCTGATCGTCTCCCCGCCCCACTGTGGTGCGGCGTCACGAAGTGGCGGCGGGTTGCTCGTCCCCAAGTAGAGCGAGTACGTAGTGTCGTCTTGGGTGACCGTACCCCAACTCACTCTTGGGCTGGTGGAGAAACCGGTCGAGTTGTTGGCGGGAGAAGTAAGGGTCGGGGAGTCCGGCGGAGTCGTCCACCAGATCTCCAGGTAGACATAATCGACGGTCACCCAGTCTTCTAGCACACGGTCGCAGCAGGGCGGCGTTTGAGACGGGAAGGTCGTATTGATCGCCACGGTTGCATGCGCTCTGAGCAACCCGGTCCCCGGATCGGTGTAGAAGTAATCAATTGCACAGCCGACGGAGTCGCCTCCTGGATAATAATAAGTGGACACCGTGGTAAAGTTGCACGAACTACTGATAACCGCGGCGTTGCTGGGCAACGTGTAGCCGAGGAAAAAAATCCCTTGCGTATTGTCGTTTGTGTAGTAATTTCCATCATCATCGAACCCGGCATATGTGTTGAGCGTATATGTTCCGAAATCTTGATCCTGCGACGTCGTGTAAGGATCGATCTTGTAGGGCAGTTGGCCGTCCGTGAAACCGGAATCGTCGCACGTGAAGGATGCGCCTTCCGCCTCGGTGTAAATCCATGGGGAGCATGCCACCCTCGTCCCGGTCTTCGGAATCATAATTGCCCGGGTCAATCCGATGGTCTTGTCCGCAACTAGTTGACCCGATGCGTCCACTGCCAATGTCCCGGAGCTGCTGACCGGGAACGTGTACGTCTTCGCCCCTTGGCGTTTCGCCACCATGGTCGAAAAGTCGAACGTGCCACCCCCGGTGAAGAACAGCGTCCAGTTCAGCCCGCCCATCGCGAAGTGGAATCCGAAGCCTCTGTCGTAGGTCAGGGCTGGAAACGTCATCGACAGAACCGAGTCGTGCTTGGTTTCGAAATCGCTGTACGTCTGAGTGATCGTGTGGCTGGAGGATCCGTTGCCGCGGATGATGGTGCTCACGCCCGCCCCGTCAACCCGCCAGCCACTCCCGGTTTGCGACAGGACGGGTGTGTCGTCTATCCAGGAGCCCTCGTTTGGATCCCGGTGAGTGATATTGCCCACGATTGCCGTGGTCGTTCCGTCCTCATTGCGAAAACGAGCCTGGCCCTGCAGAGACGGCAGCGCTGTCGATTTCGGGTGCGCCTTCAAATATAACGATTGCGGCGTGTCGGGCTGGCTCACGACCGCCAGCGGCACATCGCGCGGGTCCATCGCCTGCGGACTGAACGTCCCGATCCCCTGGGCGGATAAAAGCCCGCCCGTAACCGCCATCAGAAATGCCAAACGGCTATCTTCCAAACGTCGCACTGTACCCCCCGTCGCTTCTGCGGCTGACCTTCTGGCTGACCCGCCAAGGTAAACCAGCGCAGCCTAGGGACACACCTCTCCCTTGTCGCTCAACAACCTTCTTTAGCTGGCCGCTACGGGAAGCTCACCCTGCTTCCCCGGCATCGCGCGTTGAAACGCGGCTACCGCACAGCCATGCCGTACTTGTCGAAGCTAAAATCCGACTTGACTTTCCGTAGCGCGGTTTCGATGTCGTTCTTCTTGTCCTTGCCCTTCTCGAAGACGGTAATGCTTTTGTCCGCAAGGATAGCTTGGAAAGCCGACCGGTTCCGCGCTACGAACTCTACGATCGCGGATTGCCCGTTATCGGTGACGATATGCGAATACCCGATGATATCGGTTGGCGATTGGCCTTTCGCCGGAGGCCATGGCGTATATTTTGGTCGCTTCGGATCCGCCACAGTGCCGCTTCCAACGATGGGCACCACGGCAATTACACGGCTATATGAATTGCGCGCATCCACCTTCGGCGCCGGCTTTATGGCGGCCGAAGCCTGGGCCAGCAACGTCGTTGCCAGGCATGTCGAACACACGAGGAGCCTCAAGAAACACAAGTTCATTTGGTCTCCAGCTTGTCGAGGAGAACTCACTCATTCGATTTGTTCTACAGGATCTACCTGATAAGATCGCCGATGTCTTACGATTTGTCATCGTGACATCGACTAATCTCGACTAGTTGTGCGATGATCTGTAAACAGTGTCAAGAAATAATTGAAGAGGTTAATACCCTAATATACGATATACGCAGTTTGAGTTCCGCGGCCCTCCTCCGCGGCGCCATGCCGCCGCAGCAAGTGAACCTACTCCGGGAAATCCCCTCCGGAATCTCCCCGATCAGCCCCGGCTCTATCGGCCAACTGTACCTCTTCGTAAGTTTCTTCCGCAGCCTGCTATCGTCCATGCGCCGCGCTCGGCGAGCCGAGCGGTACAAATAAACTGCGATAAAGATATTGCTGCAGCCACACCGGCCCGCCGGCGCTACTCCAGCGGAAGGCGCCCAGGATCTCTGCAGCGAACTCCGACACCAGGTAGATGGCGATCGCGTTCATCCCCAGAATCACCAGCGGCTTCACCGGCTTGCGCCAACCCAGGCCGTCGATCACCCAGGCGAATCCGGCGTACACCACGAAGTCCAGCCCGGCCATGAACAGGCAGAAGGAATCCGTCCACAGCTTCTTGTTGATGGGCATCCAAAGGGCGCAGATCCAACCCGCCGACAGCAAAACCGCGCCCGCAAGAAAGAGCCACTTGAGACGCTCAGCCAGGGATCGGCGCAGCCCTAGCAGATGACCGGCCATAACTCCCAGCAATGCGGTCGCAACGGACGGAATCGTACTAACTATGCCTTCGGGATCCCAGGTTTTCGTGTGCCGGTAGTTATGGCTGCCGAGAACCATTTGGTCCACGTAATGCGCGAAGTTACCCTCCACATCCAGCCGCCCCGGACCGTAACCCGGCACCGGAACCAGAGTCATCAGCATCCAATAGGCCACTAACAGACCGGCCAACCAGCAGATTTGCCCGCGTAGACGGGTGAATAAGAAAATGGACGATGCCACCAGGTAGCAGATCGCGATGCGCTGCAACACACCCAGGATCCGTTGCGTCGCAAAAGTGAAGTGGGGGAAAGCTTAGACCGCCAGCCCCAGCGCGAACAGGATGGCGGAACGGCGGCAAACCTGCGCCCACAGCTTGCCCCGCGGGCTTCCCTGGTCCAGGCGCTTGCCCAGGGAAAGCGTAATGGCGACGCCCACGATCCACAGAAACGAAGGAAATACCGTATCGGTAATCGTCCAGCCGTTCCACTCGGAGTGGCGTAACTGCATGTATGAATCGCGGCCGCTCCCCGCGTTGTTGACCAGCACCATCAAGGCCATGGTGAAGCCGCGGAACGCATCCAGCGAAACCAGCCTCTCGGTCGCTTTCGCTAGCGGTACGGAAGACGGGGTCATAGAGAGTCGGACGGGCGGGCGAACGGCCTGCGCCACCAACACCATCGCCCGCCTCGCAGCGTTAGGCAAGCGAAAGGTTAGGCCAGCACCCCCGGCAGACTATCGCGAAGGAAGACGACGCACCACGCCAGCGCGTCCCTCGGGCGTAGTCCGCGTAAACGATCCCGGTTCCGGGGCGCTCTTTCGAACCGGCTCCGATTTCATGGGTGTCGGCGGCACCTCCAGCACGTATTCGTAAACTCCACGCCGCCGTTCCACCGGGTCCGGTGGGATGATGGTGCGCTTCTCCAGAATCGTACAGCCTTCGACCGTACCCCCAACTTCGTGCTCGAATCTGGAACGGGTCGTCCTGGTCATGCACCGCCAACCTTTCGAACCTTCAGGTTAACACGGTGAAGATCGTCTTCCAGCCGGGGCGCTCGGCGAAGATCGTGCGCAAAGGGGCGGAAGGAGGCTCCAGATGAACCCGAAACCCGGCGCCGGGTTCAGGCGAGTTCGGTGCCGGACCCGGGTCGGATTGGCCGGTTGGTTTCACCTGCGCGTCGCTCACCGGTACCGCGTGGTATGCGGTGGAAGTCTCACTGCGGCGCTTTCCACCGTCACTTTCCGCCGCCCGTCACCCCTACGCCCGCAGCGCCCCCGCCGAGGGCTGTGCATCGATCAGGTGCGTGTCCGGCCGGAACTCGGCGCGTCCGGCATAGTATCGGGTCATTAGTCCTTCGCGCACCGTGGCGAGATCGCCCGTGCGTGTGAAAACCACCACGCAGCCTCCGAATCCGGCGCCCGTCAGGCGCGCACCCAGGGCCCCGGATTGCATGGCGCTTTCCACCAGCTTGTCCAAAGCCGCACTGCTGACTTTGAGCCGGTCCCGCAGGCTGGCGTGAGAATCCAGCAGTAGCCCTCCGAACTCCGCGGCGTCTCCCCGTTCCATGGCGCCGACCGCCGCCCTCACCCGCAAGGCTTCGCTGGCGACGTGCAGAAAGCTGTCGCGTTCCTCGACCGTTGGCAGACGTTCCCGCGCAATGGCGGCCACTTCTTCCGAACTGCGGCCATCCAGGACGGCGCCGTAGGACGCGAAGCCGAGACGCGTCAACGCCACACTCCCCGCTGCCCGGCGTGCGTTGTATTGCTCCCGCACGGAACCCGATTTCTCCGCTATCGTCAGGCTGTGCGCCACCAGAAAACTCCAACCCTGCGGCACGGGAACGGCGCGTACCGAGAGCGGCTGGAATTCAATCAACGACGCGCAACCCGCCTTCGATGCCAGCGAGGCCGCGTGGTCCATGCCGCCGCCGCGCGTCCCCACAAACTGCTCGCCTTCGGGCAGGATCTCCATCAGTTCCTCGAAACGCGGCTGGCGCCCGTTGGCTCGCAGAAGAGCCAGGGCAAACGCGACGATTAGTGCCGAGGACGAAGAAAGCCCGGCCGCCGGCGGCAGGTCGGAAACCACAGCGGCGTCGATCCCTCGCCCCGCGCCCCATTTCCGCGCGATGGCCTGTGCCGCGGCCCGCAAATAATTCTCCCAATCGCCCGGCGGCGCCGGTAGCAACTCCGGCGTCCATTCGAATTCGCGCGCGCCGTAGCCATCGCTGGCCGCGCGGATGCGCCCGTCCTCGCGGACGCGGAACGCCACGCGGACCCTCCTCTGAAGGGCGATGGGCAGCACCGCCAGGCCGTGATAATCGATATGCTCGCCGATCAGGTTGACCCGTCCCGGGGCGGAGACGAAATCGATATCGCCTCCAGTTCCGAAATTCCGCGTCAGGGCTTCTTGCGCCAAGTCACTCACCCTCAAATCGTATCCTATTGTCTTAGAGCCGCGCGCGTCAGAAGTTCGTGGCGTGCGCACTCATGCGCGCCGCATCCCGACTCATCGGGATGCCCGGCGAACACCCGTAGATTCCGAGGTTCTCCGCCGGGCATCGCCACTGGCGACGCGGCACGGATGAGTGCGCGCCAACTGTTTCACGGCTTCTCACCCTCGCGGTTTCGGGAGCAGACCAACCTTCGTCACGTCCTCCTTCTCACTCCTGCGATACTGAATAGGTCGTATGAGCGACGCCGACAGAATCCAGCAGCTTCTCGCCCGCTCTCCGGGATTGAAGGCGCAGCAGATCGCCAGCGAACTCGGGATCGAGCGGTCGCAGGTGTTGGTGACGCTGCATGGCCTGATGGAGAGCGCGCTCGTCCAGGATAGCTCCTACCGCTGGTGGCCCAAACTGCGCGCCCTGCGGGACTCCACCGGCAATGCTGCATCCCCCGAGAACCAGCCGCGCACGTTTCTGGCGAGCCTCTGCCGGTATTACCTTGAATGCCTGGCGCGCGAGAGCGGTTCGGGAATCAGCCTCCCCGCCGCCGAGCCCGCCGGCTATGTGGCCCTCGACCGTCTTCCGTTTGCCAGCCACGCCGAAGAGCCCTGGGGAGCCGACCGCGCCATCCGCAAGATCGTTCAGAAGACCCGCCGGGAACGCGGCCAGCTCACGCTCTATGTCGGCTATCCCGTCCGCCTCCGGTCCCTCACATTGCGCAATGCCGAGGAGTTGCGCATCGAACCCCTGCTGCTCTATCCCATTGAAGATTCGCCCGACGAGCCCGCCTTCCCACTCCGTCCGGCCAGCGGCATTCCGCTCTTCAACCTCGAAGTCCTCAAGAGCCTGCCGACCGTGGACAGCGGCAATGCCATCGATGAAGCCATCCACCTCTCCGAGGAACTCGGCCTTGCCGACGCCGAGGACGACCTGCCCCAGTGGGACGAAATCATTCTTCGGCTGGAGCGTTGCCGCCCCGATTGGGCCTGGCGCGAGTCCCTGAATCCGTACGAGCTGTCCACCGGCCTGCCCATCGCCGAGTTGAGCGCGCCGGGCATTTACAACCGCGCCGTCCTGTTCGCCGGCACCCGTTCGCCCTTCACCTACGGGCTCGAAATCGAGCTGCACAAGCTGATGCAACTCGACCAGGACGCCGTCCGCAATACCGCCCTGGGGATGTGGCTGAGCGGCGACAGCGCCGCGATCGCGCCGCCCGAAGACCGCCCCATTCTGGAAGTGGTGCCGCACAACACCGAGCAGAGACAGGCCGTGGTTCAGGGATTGAGCGCGCCGCTCACGGTGGTCACCGGTCCGCCCGGCACGGGTAAGTCGCAGGTGGTCACCTCGCTGTTGGCCAACATGGCCTGGCAAGGCGGCAGCGTGCTGTTTTCCAGCAAGAATAACCACGCCGTCGATGTCGTGGAATCCCGCGTCAACGGCCTGGGCCCAAGCCCCTTACTGCTGCGCCTCGGCAAGGAAGAGCACCATGTCAAGGTCGCCCAGACTCTGGCGGCCGGGCTGGCGGAATCCGTCAGTCCCGATGCCGCGGCTCGTTACGCCTGGCTGAACCGCGCCCACGAAGAGGATCGCGCCCGGTTCGCCGCCGTGAAGAGCGAGATCGCCGCCGCGGTGTCCCTGCGCAATTCCGTGGACGAACTGGAGCGGGCGGCCGAGCCGGCGCGCACTCTGTTCGGGCCGGCCAGCTTCACCGATATCCTGCTGGCCGACGTGCCCGCCATGCGGCGGCGAATCCTGGCGCTGGCCGCGGCGATTGAGACGGCTCGCGAATCCGCGGGGCCGGCCATGGTCCGTTTGCTGCGCGATCCGGGACGGGGCCGCCGCTTCGAGCGCATCGTCGAAGCCGCCGCCGAAGTGGCGCGCGACGCCCAACGGCTCGGCCTTGCGCCTCCCGCCGATCCGCCCGCGGAGCACACGCTCGACGATTGGGAAGAGTTCCGCGTCGCGCTCTCCGCTCGCCTGGACTTCGCCGAGCGCGTGCGCGCCTATGGCCAGGGCCTGGAGCGGCTGCGCGCCTCCAGACCGCTCGACCACCTGGCCTGCGACCTGACGCGAATCGCCGAAGAATCGGCGCACAATTCCCTGGAATTGTGGCAGTGCTGGCTGCGCCTCTGGCCCAGCCGCTGGGATCCGGAACGGCGCAAACTGCTGAGCGAATATGTGTCCCTGCTGCAGATGATCGCCACCGGAGACCGCTACGACGAAGGCGCCGGCCGGCGCGTCTTCCGCCGCTACTACAGCCTGTTTCCGAAGGTGGCGAAGATTCTTCCGTGCTGGGCCGTGACCTCTCTTTCGGCGCGCGGACGCCTGCCCTTCGAATCCGGCTTCTTCGACCTGGTGGTAATCGACGAAGCCAGCCAGTGCGATATCGCCTCCGCGCTGCCGCTCCTGTTCCGCGCGCGGCGTGCGGTGATCATCGGCGACCCGCTGCAGCTCAAGCACGTCAGCACCGTGGCTCCCCAGGAGGATCGCCTCCTTCTGGCCGCCCACGGGCTGGCCGAAGGACATGCCGCCTGGGCCTATTCGGTGAACTCGCTCTTCGACCTCGCCCGCAGCCTGTGCCGCCACGAAGACATCGTCAATCTCCGCGACCACCACCGCTCGCACCGCGATATCATTTCCTTCTCCAATCGCCATTTCTACCGCGGAGGGCTGCGCATCGCCACCGATCACGAGAGCCTCAACCGTCCGCGGACCGAGGGCCCGGCGGTGCGCTGGGTCGAAATGCGCGGCAAGGTGATCCGCCCCTCCGGAGGCGGCGCCGTCAACGCGGCCGAGGCTGAGGCCGTGGTGGCGGAGGTGCGGAAACTGGTGCTCGGGCAAGGTTACGGCGGCGCTGTCGGCGTCGTCACTCCATTCCGCGCCCACGCCAATCGCATCCGCACGCTGGTGCATCAGGATCAGGAGCTATCGCAGCGCCTGGCGGCGATGCAGTTCGTGGTGGATACGGTCCACGGTTTCCAGGGCGACGAGCGCGACGTGATCTTCTTTTCCCCCGTGGTGTCCATGGGAGTCGGCGAGAGCACGCTGCGTTTTCTCAAGAGTCACGGGAATCTCTTCAACGTGGCGATCACGCGCGCCCGTTCGGAGCTGGTGGTGGTGGGCGACCGGCAAGCCGCGCTCGATTCGGGGGTGGATTATCTGGCGCGGTTCGCGGAGTACGCGCATTCGCTCGGCGCCACCGAAACCCGCGTCCCTCCGGCCCGCGATGCCGGCCCCGAGTATCCCCCGGTGACGCATCCCGAACTGGTGTCCGACTGGGAGCGGATCTTCTACCGGGCCCTGCACGCCGCCGGATTGCGGCCCGTTCCGCAGTTCGAAGAGCCGCCCTACACCCTCGATTTGGCGCTCTTCGACGGGGAGCGCAAACTCGATATCGAAGTGGATGGCGAGAACTACCATCGCAACTGGGATGGCGAGTTGTGCCGCCGCGACCAGATCCGTTCCCGCCGGTTGAGCGACCTCGGCTGGGACATCGAACGCTTCTGGGTCTATGAGATCCGCGACAACCTGGCGGGCTCGGTACGCCGCGTGCGGGTGTGGGCGAACGCCCTGGAAGCCGCCGGTCTTACGTAGTCTCCACCGCCGCTTCCGCAAAGAAAACGTTCAAAAAAGCGAGAAAAACGACCCCCTCGGGTGTACTACGTTTGCGCACATCAAATCGCTGGAGGGCATCCATGAAAACTCAAACAAGATGTCGAGTGGTCACGTTCCGTCTGTCGGAAGCCGAGTACAACATCCTGAAATCGGCGTGCGGCACGGAGCAGAATTCGCTTTCCGCCGTAGCCCGCCGAACCGTTCTGGAATGGGCGGAGGCGGTTTCGGAGCGCCCTAAGGTGGAAAAACGCCTGACCGACATGGACGATAAGCTGGATGCGCTTCTGGGACTGCTGTACCGCGACCCGCACCTCGACGCCAAGGCGTCCTGATCCCCCAGCGAACGACGCCTTCCGAACTCCGGCCGCCTGCGCCCGCGCCCGCCAAGTGTCAGAATTGATAGGAGGGTGAGGAGCTAGCGCGTACAATGAGTCCCCAGGGCAGTGAAGCGTTCCAGTCCGTCTTTTCCGGCAAGCGAATCTTGATCACCGGGGGGCTGGGGTTCATCGGATCGACGCTGGCTTGCCGGCTTGCCGGGTTGGGCGCCGAAGTGCAACTCGTGGACAGCCTGGTCCCCGAATACGGCGGCAACCGCTTCAACATTCGCCAGTTCGAAGACTCCGTTCGCGTCAACATATCCGACGTCCGCGACGAGCACAGTTTCCGCTACCTGGTGCAGGGCCAGGATTACCTCTTCAACCTGGCCGGCCAGACCAGTCATCTCGATTCCATGTCGGACCCCTTCACCGACCTGGAGATCAATTGCCGCGCGCAACTCTCCATCCTCGAAGCCTGCCGCAAATACAACCCGTCCATCAGCGTTGTCTTCGCCAGTACCCGCCAGATCTACGGCAAGCCGGACTACCTTCCGGTTGATGAAAATCACCTCCTTCGCCCCGTGGATGTGAACGGCGTAAACAAGATGGCGGGCGAATGGTTTCACATCCTGTACCATAACGTTTACGGAATTGCCGCCTGCGCCTTGCGATTGGGGAACACCTACGGCCCGCGCATGCGGATCAAGGACGCCCGCCAGACTTTCCTGGGAGTCTGGATTCGCATGGCTCTGGAGCAAAAGCCGTTCGAGGTATGGGAAGGCCATCAACTGCGCGATTTCACGTTCGTCGATGACGCCGTCGAGGCCTTTCTGCTGGCCGCCGCCGCGGACTGTTCCAACGGCCGTATCTTCAACCTCGGCGGCCACGGCCCCGTGAGCCTGAAACAATTGGCCGATCTGCTGGTGGAACTGGGCGCGCCCGCGGGGTACATTGAACGCTCCTTTCCGCCCGACCGTAAGCGGATCGATATCGGAGACTATTACGCCAACGACGACGCCATCCGTCAAACCCTGGGATGGCAACCGCGGACCAATCTCCGCGAAGGTCTCGCGCGCACCATGGCGTACTTCAAAGAGTATTTCCGCGAGTACGTGTGATTAGTATGTGGGGCAGGTTGGCAAATCGGGTCGAGTGGCACTCGGCCAACTGCCTCACCGGTAGAACGAGCCGTGCCCATGGAAATAAGTGGCGAAATCGTTCTCCGCAACCCGTCCCTGCCGGCTGGAGTCATGCCGAATGGTAATGACGGGGTTACCACCGGCGTGCGCCGGAGGTCCCACCCGAATGACCAGTCCGGTATGATCCAGCGTCGGCGAGGCCCAGATGTCGTTGGCTCGTACCTGCGAGATACTCGCCACGCGCGTTCGCGAGTGCACCAGAATGGGGACGCGGTAAGTGAACCCCGCAAGGCAGCAATCGCCCGCGCCGCCCGCGTGAACGCCCAGTTGGTGAGATACCCAGTGCGCGCACCCCGTACCGGTAATCGGCTGCCAGTTGTCGTTGGAGACGTACCAGATGAAGCAGTCCTTCGGCTCGACATGCCGGTCCACGCGGCCGCGCGCCGCGGTCATTCCGTCCCGGCAAATCGAGCAATAGTTCCTTCCGAAAATCGCGGCAACCGATTCACGCCCGGGATGTAAAACGCATCTCGCCATTTTCCCTCCTATGACAACTTACTGCAGCGCACGGCCGACCTCATCCAATTGACGCTGAATCGCCGCCCGGGCCGCCGGATCGCGGACCTCCCGATACAGGCGCTGTTCGTCCAGAGCGGCCGGTGGATTTGGAACGAAATAGTGCTGCAGCATCTGACCGATGGACCACTTACTCGCTTCTCCCGTGTAGTCCGCGTAGCGCATTTGCCGCAATTCGGCCGGAGACTTTTCCAGCATGTCGCGGAGAGCGCGCTGAATCTCCCGGCGCTGTTCGTCGGTCTCCGCTTGCCTTTCCGCATGAGTCAGGAAGGCGGCGACGGAATTCCCGCCGTTCGATTCGGCTGGCGGCGGCGAACGGCGGTCGTGTGTGCAATTGCACTGAGTACAGGCCAACACAAACAACACAGCGCCCGCCCATCTCCTCTTCATAGTTGCCGATTATACGCTCATCGGCCGGCGCCGGACCGGCCAGCCTGTTCGTGCAGTTTCGCGAGGGCCTCGTTCAGCCTTTCGCGCGTTTGCGCGGAGTCGGGATTCACTCGCAGAGCCGCTTCAAACTGGGCAATGGCGTCCGCCAGCCGCCCGGGCACATCTGCCAGCGCGCGTCCCAGGTTGTTGTGCGCCTCGGCAAGATCGGGATTGATCCGCACCGCCGCTTCAAATTGGGCGATGGCGTCCGGCATCCGCCCGGGCATTTGCGCCAGCGCGATTCCCAGGTTGTTATGCGCCTCGGCAAGATCGGGATTGATCCGCACCGCCGCTTCAAACTGGCTGACGGCGTCCGGCAACCGCCCGGCCACTTGCGACAGGACGGTTCCCAGATTGCTATGCGCCTCGGCAAGATCGGGATTGATTCGCACCGCCGCTTCAAACTCGGCGATAGCGTCGGGCAGCCGCCCCGGCACTTGCAATAAAGCCTTTCCCAGGTTGCTATGCGCCTCCGCAAAATCGGGATTGATCCGCGCCGCCGCCTCAAGCTGGGCGATGGCATCCGGCACCCGCCCGGGCAGTCGCGAGAGGGCGTTCCCCAGGTTGCTATGCGCCTCCGCAAGCTGGGGATCGATTCGCACCGCCGCTTCAAACTGGGCGATAGCGTCCGGCATCCTCCCGGGCACTTGCGACAGTGCTTTTCCCAGGTTGTCGTGCGCGTCCGCGAGATCGGGATTGATCCGCAGCGCTGCTTCAAACTGGGCGATAGCGTCCGGCAGTTGTCCGGGCACTTGCGACAGGACGGTTCCCAGATTGTAGTGCGCCTTAGCGCTCTCCGGACAGACGTTCACGGCGCTGGTCCAGAGAGTGCGCTCATCCAGCCAGTCGAAATTTCGAGCGTAGGAGCGCGCGGCACATGCCAGGCACAAGAGCCCCAGCGAGATCCACGCGGTTCGCATGGCAAACAACCGCTTGCCGGGGACTTGCCGGCCAAGAGAGTAGACACCCGCAATCACGCACCCGGCCAGGCCGATCGAAGGCAGATAGACAAACCGCTCGGCCATGATGCTTCCGATGAGAATCGCCAGGTTCGACGTCGGAATCAGCGCGACAAAAAAGAAGGCGATGGAAAAGCACAGCGGCTTCCGCGTGCGGCGCCAGCGGACAGCCAGCGCGGCGCCGGCCAGGCAACTTGCCAGCGCAATCAAGGCCTTCGCGTCCTCCCAGTCCGCCGGATGCCAGCCAAACACCGGCACGGCATTATAGGAATAATCCGCCGACAGGTGGCCCGGCCAGACAAATAGCCACAGATACTTGCCGATTACTTTGATTGCCGTCATCCGCGCGGTCCAGAAATCCGCGGCCATCAGGGGATTGTCGGTGTTGGACGCTGCAATGTGCATCGGCAATGTGCCGCGCGCATAGAAAAACGCCGCAAACGGCAGTATCAGCGCGGCGTAGGCCGTCGCGCGCCCTCGCCACCCCGCACGCCCCCGCCACGTCAGGTCGTATAGGAGCATGAGGCCGGGCAGGATGGCGGCGTTCTCTTTGGAGAAGAGCCCGATTGCCTGCGCAGCCACCACGCCCGCCAGCCAGAACGCCTTGTCGCGCCCCGTGGCGGAAGCGCTTCTGATATAACACAGCAAGCCTGCCAGCACCCCGAAGGCCGCCAGCAGGTCCGCGCGGCCTACAACATTGGTGACGGATTCCGTGAGCAGCGGATGCACCCCCCATAGCGCCGCCAGCGCAAAGGCCGGCGCGGACTCCCCAAAAATCAACAGGCCCAGAAGGTACACCAACAACACATTCGCCGCGTGCACCGTCAGATTCACCCAATGATAGCCTGCCGGATGATTTCCATTACCGAACACCGTGTAATTCAGTAAGTAAGAGAAGGTGGTGAGCGGACGATACAGGCCCGAAGTGGCGCGGCTGTATCCCTCCGTCAAAATGCGCTGGACATTTTCCGGCGTCGCCGCCCGGATTCGGGCATCCCGCGAAATCACCTCTGAATTGTCGAACACCAGGCCTGCCTGGAAAGAATTGGAATACGTCGCCAGCACCAGGGCGCAGAGTGCCAGCATGCGCCATGCGTGCCGCCGCCAGGCGAGCCGCGCTGCCTGAACGGAGGAGTCTTCCGCCCCGACCGGCTGCGAGGCCTGGCGCAATCGCCGCGGCTTGCGGGTGGCTTTCATTCATGGACCAGCATAACGTGGCGCGGTGGCTCGACGCCTCAGGCGATCCCCAGGTTATACTGCGTTGCAGCATGCTTCCCCGGCCCACCACCGGCAAGGCGGAGATCCGCCGCCTGCTCAATCGCGACCGCGACTGGTCGCTCTATGCCCTCGCCGATCTCGACGACGGCATGTTCGAACACTGCGACTGGCTGGTGCTCGGCGACAGCCTCGCGTTGGTCTTCCGCGCCATCTCCATCCGGCCCATCTTCGTCCTGGGCGATGCCGCCGCTACGCGCACGCTGCTCGACGCCCTTCCGCACCAGTCCGGCTACCTCAATCTCAAGCCCGATCAGTTGCCGGCCGCCCGCGGCGTCTTCGAATATCGCGAGTGCCATGAGATGCACCGCATGATCCTCGAAGATTTCGTCCCGCGCGACGGCTCGACGGAGCCGCTCTCCCGCGCCAACCTGGAGGAGATCGAGTGCCTCTATGCCGCCGGCGATGGAGGCGGCATCGCCTTCGCCCCGTTTCAGCTCGATACCGGCGTGTTCCGCGGAATCCGCCGCCGCGGCGAACTGGTGGCCGTCGCCGGCGTTCAGGTGCTCTCGCACCAGGAGAGCGTGGCCGCCGCCGGGAACATCTTCACCCACCCAAGCTATCGCGGCGAAGGTCTGGCACAGATGGCGGCGTCGGCCGTGCTGCTGGCCCTTCGGGAGGCCGGCATCCAAACCATCGGCCTCAACGTGGCCGGCTCCAATGCCGCCGCCATCCACGCTTATGAGCGCATCGGATTTCGCACCCGCTGCCGCTACTATGAAGGGCCCGCAGTCCGCTGTATGTTCCGCGAGCCTCAATAAGGTACAGTGAGCGATGATGCCGGGCGCGCTGAGCGATCTCACCAGGAATACGCTTCTGATTGTCGGGGCGCTGTTCCCGATCGTCAACCCGATCGGAAATACGCCGATCTTCCTCTCGTTGACGCACGGACTCTCCGGCCACGGGCGCAATGTGCTGGCCCGGATGATCGCCCTGAACGGCCTGATTCTGATCCTGACCTCGATCTTCATCGGTACCCACATCCTGGCCTTCTTCGGCATCTCGCTGCCGGTGGTTCAGGTGGGAGGCGGGCTGATTGTGATTTCGACCGGCTGGACGCTACTCCGCCAACCGAACGACTTCCCGGCCGGCGACAAGGGCGCGGGACGGGAGTACCACGAGGTGGATTATTCGCGCCGCGCATTCTATCCGTTGACGCTGCCCTTGACGGTCGGGCCGGGCACCATTTCGGTGGCGATTGCGGTCGGCGCCAACCGCTCCCAAGGCGCGGAGTGGCATTGGCCTCTGATCGCGGGTATGCTGCTCGGCTCGCTTCTGATTGCCGCGTCCATCTACTTGAGTTACCGCTTTGCCGAACGCATCGGACGCACCCTGGGCGATTCGGCGATGAATGTGATCATCCGCCTGTCGTCGTTCATTCTGGTCTGCATCGGTGTCCAGATTCTGTGGAACGGACTGAGCGCCCTCCTCCGCACCGTCCTTCGGTAGCTGGACGACTCCGGCTCTCCCCCGGCGCCGCCGTGAAAGAACCTGGGATACCGATGTGGCGTGCGCACTCATGCGCGCGCAATGCCATTTGCTTTTCCCACAACCGGACACAGGCATCTCGTGAGACCCGCCAGATGCCTTATGTGGGGCAGGATGGTATCCTGCGGCCGAGTGGCACTCGGCCTGGGCGGCTCCTGCACACTGGTCGGCAGCCCGATTGAAATCGGCCTCAGGTTGAAAACCTGCCCCACAAATACCGCAGCAATTCCGATACCGGCAAAACTAACCGACATTGCGCACTCATGCATGCCGCCGCGTCGCCGCGCCAATCATTCCACGGCCCGGTTCCAAGGGTGTCTCGCGAAGCGACAACCGCAGCCGCTGCGGACCGGCTGGAAAGAACATACAATTGTGGCTTCCGCGTTTCACAACGCGTTAGGAGGTCTCATGCAGAAGGTTTCACGGCGCACGTTTTCCGGAGTCGTGCTCTCGGCATCGGCCCTGGCGGCGCAGGATCGCAGCGATACGGCCAGTCCATCCAAATTGGAACTGCCCCCGTGGAAGGCATCTTCGGCCGCCGGCGACCGCTTCGAGTTTCCCGGCGCACCGTCGCCGCGGACCCGCTGGAACGTGCCCGGTCCGCCGCGAAAGTACTTCGCCGAGTGGCTGCCCGCGCTATTCGAGCGGACCGTCGAAATCGACGAGTGGAGCGGCGCGAAGTCCCAGTTGCGATGGATCTTCACGGGAACCTCCGGAGGCTTCACCGTGGAAGCGGGCGGCGGCAAACTGCGGCTCGCCGTGCGATATTACGACTCCCCGGGACTCAGTAAGGTGCCGCCCGTGCAACCGCGCCCCGGCCGCCATCCCGAAGGCTTGTGGGAGGAATCGAGCGTCGAGTACAGCGGAGACCTCAAAGCCATCACAGTGGTGGCCGACTACAAGTTGACGGTGCGCGTGCTGCTGAACGGAAAGGACGCGCTTTCCTCGCGTGCCGCCCTGGACGTGAACCGCCATCAACTGGCCTTCGCGGGCGAGGATGGACAAGTGCGCGGCAAGCTGCTCCCGCCGGGCGAAGAAGCGGCGGCCGTGGACATCGACGACGCCGTGCGGTTCCAGGAAATGCTCGGGTGGGGCGGCACCACCACGCCTCCCGCCTTCGCGGAATTGAGCCCGCAAGGTGTCCGCCAGTGGTGGCGAATTCTGGCCGAGTACAACCTGCTGCTGCATCGCGAATATCCCACCGGCGCGCTTCTCAACCGCGAGATGACCAACTGGGACCGGCCGGAAGATGCCTCCCCTCACTATTACGGCGACAACTTCCCGAATTGCGAGACCAGCGATTTCGAGTACATTCGGCGAGTGCGGCGCCTGGGCGGAAAGGTAATCTTCGAATTCTGGGAACTGCCGCCGTGGGCCAAAAAGCGCGATGCCGCGGGCAAATTGACGCAGGCACCCGAGATTGAGCCGTACGTGAAGGCCATGGTGCGGTATTGCCAGGTTTTGCAGCAGCGGACGGGCCACGCTCCGGAGATCGTGGGCATTCAAAACGAAGTGACGCAGTCGGCCGAGGACTGGCGGAAGATGGCGCTGGCGCTACGCCAGGGGCTGGACGCCGCCGGATTCGGGGCCATCAAGGTCCACATGCACAACCCCCCGTTCTCCACCGGTGGCGTCGCGGCCGCCAAGGCGTTCCGGCAGGAAGCGGCGGTGTGGAAGACCATCGATTACTCCGCGTCGAACCTCTACGATTATCAAAACTTCTTTCACGATCCCGACGGCTTCGACGCCAGCCTGGCCCAGTTGCGGGAAGCCACCGGCGACAAGCCGTTCTTCGCCGTCGAACTGTGCGTCAACAATGGGGATTACCAGACGCGTGCCTACCGCGTAGCCTTGGCGATGGGGCAGCTCTATCACAAAGTGCTGACGCAGATGGACGCGTGCGGCGTGATGTTTTGCTGGACCCTGCTCAACGTGGTGCAGCCGTCTTATGGATGGACCCGCACGCTGCTGACGCCCGACGCGGAGCATGGGCTGATGCCGGTAGCATCCAGCCACCAGTTGCGGATTTTCGGGGCGTATACCCGCAGAGTGCGCGCCGGCATGACGCGGGTGAAGTCCGTCAGCTCGAACCCGCACCTGCTGGCGACGGCGTTCCGCGGCGCGGGCGGCGAAACCACGCTGATTCTGCTGAATCGCTCGTCGGTGGCGCAGAAGGTTGCCGTAAAGTGGCGCGGCGCCGCGTTCCGCTATCTGGAGACCGCCAGCCCGCAGCGCGAGAATTCGGTGGAACCGGCAGGCGCCACCATGGAAGCGCTCGTGGCTCCAGGCGCCATCGTCACGTTGACTAACGTGGAACTGGGCCAGGCGCCGGAGGATTTAACGCGGGCGTAATCCGGCGACAGGAGGCTTGATTCCGCAAAGGACCGGTTTTCGCCCAGCCGTGCCGATCACTCTCCGAGAAGCCGTGAAACAAACTGGGGACATCAATGTGGCGCGCGCACTCATGCGCAATGCCACTTACTTTTCCCACAACCGCACACCAATATTGACTGAGTCTCGCCCGCTGTCTTATGTGGGGCAGGTTGGCAACCTGCGGCCGATTGTCAATCGGCCTGCCGACCAGTATGCAAATGCCGCCCAGGCTGGTTGACACCGACAGCCTGCCCCACGAATTCCGCAGCATTTCCAACGCCGGGAAAAGTAAGTGGCATTGGGTTGAAAACCTGCCCCACACAAAACCGCGTGCGAAACTCAATCGATACCGGTGCCCGTTGTGGCATAACTAAGTGGCATTGCGCACTCATGCGTGCCGCGTCGCGACTTTTCGCGACGCCCGGCGGAGAACATCGGAAACTGCCGGTGTCGGCCGTGCATCCCGACGAGTCGGGATGCGGCGCGCACGAGTGCGTACGCCACGACAGGCCCTGATTCTCGCCCCAATTCTCAGGGAGCGGTTGCCGGCGAGTGCATTTTCGACGCTGTCACCGGATTGGACGTCCCTGAAACATCGAAATCCCCGCGACGCCAGCGGCCCCGGCGGCCAGGCATTCCGACGCATTCCGAAGGGTGACGCCGCCCAGCGCCAGCACCGGAATCCGCACGGATCGCACGGCTTCGCGGAGCCGCTCCAACCCCTGCGGCCGACCGTACTGCGCTTTCGACGGGGTCGGAAACACGGGACCGAAGACCGCGAAATCGGCGCCTTCGGCTTGTGCGGTTCGCAGGTCGTCGATGGAGTGCGTCGAGACGCCGATGACGAACCCCGCGGGCACGATGGAGCGCAGCGCGGAGGGGGCAATGGAGGCGGACGGCAGGTGGACGCCATGAGCGCCCGAGGCCAATGCAAGGTCCACGCGCGCATTCACCAGGATCCGCGAGCCGCGCGGGTTGGGCAGCGCCAGCGTGCGGCGGACCAAGTCGAGATACGGCCGCGCGGCCAGATCCTTCTCGCGAATCTGAATGCAATCGACACCATCTTCCAGCGCCCGCGCGAGAAACTCCAGCAACCGCTCCACGCCCCCGGCGGCCCGACGATCGGTGATGTAATACCGCAGGTGGCTCAATGGCGGGTCTGGTGGCCGGAGGCTTCCCAGCGGCCCACAATCAGGTCAACCAGGCTGGGCCATGCGCCCGCGGGAAGTTCCAGCGTCCGAAACAGCGCCACGTACTCCGGCTTTTTCAGCCCCATGCCGGCGAAGGCCAGGAAGTAGGAACCGTCGCTTTGATACGCGGCAATCTGCTCCTTGCGCCACTTGGCAGGGTCTTTGAGGTAGGGCGTGAGGTAGTCGATCACGGTAGCCAGCGTGGCTCCGTCCTTGGCGCGCACCGTCCAGAGATCGACGCCGCGCACCTGCGCGATGCGGCACACCAGGGAATAAGCCTCGGCATTGAACGACGAATAAGAGAGCGACTTGGTGCGCGCTTCCTCGCGCGGCGCGCTGCCATCGCGGCGGATTTGCGAGGGGAAAATGGTATCGCGATAAAAGTGGAACGTGGACTCCTCCGTCGCGTTGTCCTCGACGAAGGTCGCCACGGCGGCCACCTGCGCGGCCCACCAGGAAGCGTGGTTGTTGCCGCTGTGCTTCTCGTCGGTGGCGTGCCGGCTATGTGTGAGCCAGTGAAGGTATTCGCTGAACCACTCGTGTACGGCCTTCTGTTCCCTGGGGTCCCAGGCGCCCGTATTGGCCAGGAATTCCATGCCCTGGATGGCCTGGATGAATACCCGCCCGTCCAGGACTCCGGCGCCGCGGCCGTTGTTGGAGCCGCGAATCGCCTGCGAGTACTCCAGATTGGGATTCATGCGCGTTTGCGGATTGAGAAACCAGGTGTGGATCACCGCCGCGGCGCGCTTGGCGTAGCGCGGGTCGTCCAGCAGATAGGCGGCGGTGCCGAGCGTGAATACCGCATCGCACATGGAGTTGAGGGCGGTCTTGTTCGCCAGGAAACGCGCGGTGTTGATCACGCCGTCCTTGCGGACCCAAGGGCCGGTGGGATTGGCCGGATCCGGCCACCAGTAGGGCGCCTCGCTGTAGTAATCGTGGACATCGACGTCCAGGTCTTTGGGGCGGTCCGAGGTAACGGTCCAGGGCCCTTCCCGAAGGCGCTTTTCAGCCTCGGCGCGCAGGTGGCGGACGGCGTCCAGGGTCCACGCCTCCCTGCGAACGATGGCACTGTGGATTGGTTCGGCTTCATCGTCCGAGACCAGGGTCATCGGAATCTCCGCCGCTTGGACAGAACAAGCCCCCAGCAGCAAAAGCGCAATCGAAAGTCTCACCGTACCTGCAATTGTAGCGGAATTCGCCGCCCCCTCCGCGAGGCGCGCTATTCCTTCACTTCAGTGCCGTCGGCCTTCACCAGCACCTCGTGCTTCTTGCCCTTCGCATCGGTGTACTCCGCTTCGTACATGGGCGCCGGCGCTCCGGTCTTGGTCACGGTTTCGACCTCGGTGAGTTTGCCATCGCCAATCTTTTTCAGAAGTGCGGCCTTGGCCGCGGCTGGAACGGCGTCGATCGTCGTAGCTTCTTCCACCTCCAGAAGGTTCCCCTTGGTGTCCAACTCGATGTCCCGCGACTTCCCATTGAGCGTGGTTTCCACTTCGTACTGCTCCACGCCGTTCTCTTTCTCTTTCTCGATATTCTTGATCTCGCCGCCCTTGAGGTTGTCCTGAATGCCCTTCTGGACGGCCGCGGGCAGGTCTTTGAGCTGCAGGCTCTTGGCCTTCTTCTCCTGCGCCACGGCGGATCCGCCGAGCGCGACGATAGCGAGTAAAACAGTCAGTGTACGCATTGTGCGATCTCCTGCAAGAACCATAGCAAGCGGATCTGAAAGTTCGCTGAAAGGGCGTCAGCACTTGAGAACGAAGCAAAAACGCGCTCCGGCGCCAAACGTGCTAATCGCCCGGATCTCGGAACCGTGCGCCTGTGCAATGGCTTGGGCGATGGACAGTCCCAGTCCAAACCCTCCCCCGCTGCCTCGCGCCGAATCGGCCCGGTAGAAGCGCTCGAAGATGTGCGGCAGCGCTTCGGCCGCAATCCCCTCTCCCGTATCTGCTACGGCGAGTTCGACTCCATCGGCGCGCACGTGGGTCTCGATCGTGATGGAACCACCGGGCGGCGTGTACTTGAGCGCATTGTCGAGCAGGATCAGAAGTATCCGCCGGATAGCCGAAGCGTCCGTTCTCGCAACGGCGGGAAGCGGGCCGGCGTGCGTCTCCAGGCGGATACTCTTGGCCGCGGCCAACTCTTGGTTTTGACCCGCCACCGAGTCCACAAGCTGGTTCAAGTCCGTGTCGGCGAGCGCCATCTCAACTCCGCCGGCATCCGACCGCGCCACGGTGAGTAGCGACTCGGTGAGGGCGGTCATGCGCCCGGCCTCGCTCTCGATATCGCGCAGAAACTTACGGTATTCCTCCGCTTCGCGGTCGCGGCGCAACGCCAACTCCGCGGTCCCTCGAATCAGCGCCAGCGGCGTGCGCAACTCGTGAGACGCATCCGCGGTGAACTGGCGGATGCGCTTGACGGCGACGTCGAGGCGGCCCAGCACGTCGTTCCAGGTCTCCGCCATGCGCTGCAGTTCATCGCCGGTACGCTCGACGGCGATTCGCTGCGACAGGTTCTGCACGCTGATCGACCTGGCGGCGGCGGTGATCTGGTCCACCGGCCGAAGTGCGCGGCGGCTCAGCCAATATCCACCGAGCGACGCCAGCGCCAGCACGGCGGGGATCAACCCCAGCAGGACGTAGCGGAATACCCGCGTCACCGCCTCCACCTCGCCCAGCGGAATCGCTACGCGAAGCTGGAACATCTCGCCGCCCGACGTCAAGGGAACCGTCGCCATGCGAAAACGCGTGCCGTCCACAGGCAGTGTGAGATGACCGCCCGGGGATACCTGCAGAATGCGCGGGAACGCAATGCTGTCCGAGGTGGATTGCAGTAAGGCCCCGGTGGAGTCCCGCAACTCGAACACGGTTCCGTCGGGGACGTCTTCGGAGGCCTCGCGGACTTCCTGGTACAGATGCTGCCGGTCTCCGGTTTCGTTCATGAGCGACATCGCCAGACCGTGAGCGCGCTGGTCCAGACGGGTATCGATGCCGGCGACAAGGCGTTGGTAGAGCGCAAACCATATGCCGAAACCGAACAGCAGGAGGCTCACCAGCAGCACGGCGGCATACCAGGCGGTCAGCCGCAGACGAATGGAAACCGGGGTCATGGCTGCTCCCCGTTCAGCGAGTATCCCACGCCGCGGATGGTGCGAATCAGGCGGGGCTTGCCGCGTTCTTCCACCTTGGCGCGCAACAGGCGAACGAAGGCGTCCAGGGTATTGCTCTCGATCTCCGAATCGTTGCCCCATACGCTCTCGATGAGCGCGTCGCGCGTGACCACGCTCCCGGTGCGGCGCATGAGCAATTCCAGGATGGAATATTCCGTCCGCGTCAGCCCGATTTTACGCTCGCCGCGCGAGACATCGCGGGTCCCCTGGTTGAGGACGAGGTCGGCGGCCTTGAGCGGCACCGGCACGGGAATCGGCCCACGGCGGCCCATGGCCCGCACGCGCGCCAGTAGCACCTCGAAAGAGAATGGCTTGGTGAGGTAGTCGTCGGCCCCCAGGTCCAGGCCCTCGACGATGTCGTTCGGGGCGTCGCGCGCGGTCAGCATGAGAATCGGTGTCTGGTTGCGCCCGGCGCGAAGCCGCCTGGCGATCTCGAATCCACTGAGGCCGGGCAGCATGACGTCAAGTACGATGACGTCGAATTCCGCCGCTTCGGCCATCGCCAATCCCTGACGGCCTTCCGATGCCACGCTCACCGAGTGGCCCTCTTCCGCGAGGCCCTGCCGCAGCAACTCGGCCATTTTGCGCTCATCTTCCACCACCAGCAGTCGCATAAGTTACGTAGCCTGTCACCGGAATTATAATTGAATTGTGAGAACCTGAGCCGCGGCGCAGCACTGATTTTTGTGATCCACAGATGCGCGCTGTTGTCGATCGTCATTCTCTTCCCGCTCGCGGCCAATGCGGGCGAGCCGGGTCTCAAGACTCAGTTCATCGGCGGAACGCTGCCCGGTGTCTCCCCGCGCTCGACTGCGCGGTTGGATCTCACCGGCGCCGACATGCTGCGATTCTCGTCGGGGAATACTTCACTGCAAATCCCCTACCGCAGGGTCGATACGCTGGAGTACGGTCAAAACGTAAGCCGACGCTATGCCGAGGCGGTATTGATCTCGCCGATCCTATTGCTCAGCAAGTCGCGAAAACATTTCGTCACCATCGGATACCAGGACATCGATGGTCGGCGGCAGGCATTGGTCTTTCGCGTCGATAAAGGCGACATCCGTACTGTCATGGCCGGCCTGGAAGCGCGCAGCGGCCGGAAATTCACGTTCCAGGACGATGAAGCGCGCAAGGCGGGACAATGAAGAAGCTTTGGATTTTATGGATTGGCCTGGCGGCAGCCGCCGGCGCCGCGGGTCCGACCGTGCCATCCGATTCGGAAGCGGCGGGCCTTCGCCAGTTGTTGACAATCCACCGTGTCTACGTGGACCGGCTCACGGGTGGGGAAACCGCGGCACAAATGCGCGATATCCTGATCGGCAGCCTGGCGGGCGCCGGCATGTTCGTGGTGACGGAGAAAGAGGAACGCGCCGACGCCATCCTCCGCGGGGCGGCCGAAGATCTCATTTTCACCGAGGTGCACACCTCCTCCGACGGCATCAATGCGCACGCCAACGTGGGTAACCGGCAGGGGTCTGGAGCTTACCTTCGCAGCGCCCAGGCGGGCGTCGGCATCGGCGAGAACGAATCCGAACACTCGGCGGAGCGGCGCCACGAAGCCATGGCCACCGTGCGTCTGGTGAATAAGGAGGGCGATGTGATCTGGTCCGCTACCCAGGAGAGCATGGGCGGCAAGTTTCGCGGCGCCAGCGCGGACGTGGCGGACAAGATCACGTCGAAATTGAAAGACGATTTCGATCGCGCTCTGAAGCTGAACGCTCTGAAGCTCAAGTAGTAGCGCCCTACCGCAGCAGATCTTCTAACTGAATCCGGGTATCCGTTTTCGCATCGCGATACTTTACGATGACCGGCGTATAGATCGAAATCCCCCAGCCTTTTCCGGCGCCGCCCGTCACCGCGCGCGCGCCCGCCACAATCACCGCGCCTTCCGGAATCACCAGCGGTTGCTCCTCGGTGGCTTTGTGGATCGCGCCGCGCACCAGGTCGTACACCGGCGTCGAGCGGTTTAAGATTGTCCCCGTCCCCAGCACCGCGCGCCGCTTCACCACCGTGCCCTCGTAGACGCCGCAATTGCCGCCCACCAGGACCTCGTCCTCGACAATCACCGGCAACGCACCCACCGGTTCCAGCACGCCGCCGATCTGGCTGGCCGCCGAAATGTGGACGTTGCGGCCAATCTGCGCGCAACTCCCCACCAGCGCGTGCGAATCCACCATCGTCCCTTCGTCCACGTACGCGCCCACGTTGATGTACATCGGCGGCATGCAGGTCACGCTCCGGCCCACATAGCAGCCGTCGCGCACGCTCGACCCGCCCGGGACGATGCGCACGCCCGCGCTCGCGCCAAACTGCCGCGTTGGATACGTGTCTTTGTCGCGAAAGGTGAGCGTGCCGACCGACATGTCAACTACCCCGCCCATGCGGAAGCCCAGCAGGATGCCCTTCTTGACCCACGCATTCACGCGCCAGCCAGTAGGCGATTGCGAGTCGGGTTCGGCGGCCCGCACCTGTCCCGCGTTGAGCGCGGCCTTGAACCGGTCGAACAATTCGCGGTGCGCGCGCGTGTATTCCTCGGGCTTCTCGTCGTACAGCCGCTCGATCTCAGCTTGCAACCTGGACCTCCCCGAGCAATCCCACCGATTCCAGGACCTTCCCGATCTTCTCCAGGTTGGCCGCGCTGGGCGCCACCATCGGCAAACGGTACACCGGCTCCAGTAAGCCCATCAACCCCATCGCCGCCTTCACCGGAATGGGGTTCGACTCCAGGAAGTTGACGTTCATCAGCGGCAAGTAGAGGGCCTGGATCTGCCGCGCCTCGGCGAAATCCCCACGCAGGCAGGCCGCCGTGAGCTTCGTCATCTGCGCCGGAATCTGGTTCGCCGCCACCGACACGATGCCGCGTCCGCCCAGCGCCATCAGAGGAATCGTGACCGCATCGTCGCCCGCCAGCACGTGGAAATCCCAGGGCACTTCGTTCAGCACCGTAGCCATCTGGCCGATATTGCCGGAGGCCTCCTTCACGCCTACGATATTGCGGATCGCCGCCAGCCGCGCCAGCGTGCCCGGCTCGATGTTCACGCCCGTGCGCCCTTGGACGCTGTACAGCACGATGGGCATGCGCACCGCCGCCGCGATGGCCTGGTAGTGCTGGAACAGTCCTTCCTGCGTCGGCCGGTTGTAGTACGGCGTGACGGAGAGAATGCCGTCCGCGCCCAGAGCCTGCAACTCGAGCGCCATCTCGATCACTTCCCGCGTGTTGTAGCCCCCCGCGCCGGCCAGGACGGGAGTCTTCCCGCCCGCCTCTTCCACCGTGATCTCGACCACGCGCAGGTGCTCCGCATGCGTCAACGTGGGGCTTTCCCCGGTGGTCCCGCAAGGAACCAGAAAGTCTACGCCCGCATCGATCTGCCGGCGCACCAGGCGCCGAAACGTCTCTTCATCGAGGGACAGATCGCGCCGGAACGGAGTTACCAGCGCGGTCCCGCATCCTGTAAACATGTGCCACCTCCTCGCCCCACATCACCCAAAAACAACTTCTCCGAACTCGTGAAATCCCTTTTTCCCGATGACCCACCGCGCCGCCTGCAGCGCGCCGCGCGCGAATCCCTCCCGATTGCGCGCCGTATGTCTCAGCGTGATGCTGTCGGCCGCCGAATCGAACCCGATCTCGTGCGTCCCCGGGTGCGCCCCCGCACGGTTCGACGCCACATCGACGGTCCGCGCATACCCGGACTTCCGCATCTCCTCTACCAGCTTCAGCAGCGTGCCCGACGGAGCGTCCTTCTTGGTGGAATGGTGGATCTCCCAGGCCCACGCGCCATATTCCGGCTGCGTGGCCAGCAATCGCGCGGCCTCCGCCACAATGCGGAAAAAAGCGTTCACCCCCACCGAGTAATTGGGGCTCCACACCAGTCCCGTCCCATGCCGCTCCACGGCTGCTTTGACCCGCTCCATATGCTCCTGCCAGCCCGTGGTGCCGATCACCAGGTTGACGCCCAGCGCGGCGATTCCCTCGGCATTCGGCGGCACGGCCGGCGGAATCGAAAAGTCGATGGCCACGTCGATCGAGCGAAAATTCTCCGCCGTCAGACCCTCGAAGTCGCGATTGTTGAACTCGTCCAGCTTCAGCGCCGTCTCGAATCCGTACTCCGGCGCGAGCTGTTCGATCAGGCGGCCCATCTTGCCGTAGCCCACAATCGCGATGCGGCGCATCTCAGGCATGCACGCCTCCGTTGGGTTCGAATACGGCGGGGTCGAGCGATGCGAAAAATTCCTCGTGCAGCGCCTCCACCACGCGCCGCAGGTCTGCCTCCGCCACCGCGAAACTGATATTCAGAAGCGACGCTCCCTGCGAAATCATGCGGATGTTCACGCCATCGAGCGCCATGAAGGTGCGCCGCGCCACGCCCGGTGTGAATCGAATGTTGTCGCCCACCAAACAGACGATCGCCTGGTCGCGCTCCACGGCCACTTCGGCGATCTGCCGCAGTTCCCCCAGAATCTCGTCGAGCCGCTCCGTATTGTCGATGGTCAGCGACACGCTGACTTCCGACGTCGCCACCATATCCACCGGAGTCCGGTAGCGGTCGAACACCTCGAAGATGCGCCGCAGAAATCCGTGCGCCATCAGCATGCGCGTGGAATGGATATTGACCAGCGTGATCTTGCGCTTACAGGCGATCGATTTGACCACGTTGCCGCACGGCACCGGCTCCGACACAATGCGCGTGCCGGGCACCTCCGGACGCCGCGAATTCAGGATCAGCACCGGGATGTTCCGCTCCATCGCCGGCACCACCGTGGCCGGATGCAGCACCTTCGCGCCGAAATAAGCCAGCTCCGCGGCTTCGGCGAATGAGATGGTCTTCACACGGTGCCCACCCGGCAGGATCGTCGGATCGGCCGTGAGCATGCCGTCCACATCCGTCCAGATCTGGATCTCCTCGGCGCCGATTCCCGCGCCCACTATCGCCGCCGTGAAATCCGAACCGCCGCGCCCCAGCGTCGTCGTGACTCCGTCTTCCGTAGATGCGATGAACCCGCCCATCACCACCACGCTCTTTTCAGCCAGCGGAGGGACCACCGCGGCCAGCCGCCGATAGGTCTCCGCGAAGTTCGGCGCGGCTTGCGTATGGCGCTTATCGGTGACGATCACGCGGCGCGCATCCACGTGTTCGGCCGCCATTCCGAAGTGGCGGAACGCCAGCGTGACGATGAAGCTGGAGAGCCGCTCGCCGTAACTGGAAATCGCGTCGATGGAGCGTGGCGTCAACTCGCCCAGCACCGCCAGGCCCTTCACCAGTTCGGTGAGTTCCTGAAAATGCGCGTCGAGTGTCCGGTCCAGCTCCGCCCGCTGGTCGAGCGGCACCACCAAACGGGCTTCGCGCGAATGGAAATCTCGCAGGTCGTGGAGCTGCGCGATGTACTCCTCGCGCTTGCCCTCGATAGCCGCGTTGGCGATCGCCAGCAGTTTGTTGGTGGTCTTGCCCATCGCTGAAACCACCACCACCGGGCGGCGATTTTCGCGCGCCCGCACAATCCCCGCCACCCGCTCGATGGCGGTCGCCGACTCTACCGACGTGCCGCCGAACTTCATCACGATCATCAGTCGAGCATCCCTTCCGAGTTCATCAGCTCGGCGTTGAGCACCGCCGCCCCAGCCGCGCCGCGTACCGTATTGTGGCCCAGGCAGACGAACTTATAGTCCAGCACCGGACACGGCCGCAGACGGCCCACGAAGGCCGCCATTCCGCGCTCGCGCTCTGCGTCCTTGCGCGGCTGCGGGCGGTTGCCTTCTTCCATGTAAATCACCGGACGCGGCGGAGCGCTGGGCAGTTGCCGTTGCTGCGGCACGGCGGTAAACCCGTCGATAGCGTGGCGCAGATCGGCGAACGAAGGCTTGGCGGCAAATTCCACCGACACGCACACCGTATGGCCGTCCACCACCGCCACCCGGTTGCAGTGCGCGCTCATACGGGCGGGCAGCGGCTCAATGCGGTCGCCGCGAAATTCGCCCATGATCTTCTGCGTCTCCTGCTCCATCTTCTCTTCTTCGCCGCCGATGAACGGAATCACGTTGCCCACAATGTCCATCGACGCCACGCCCGGGTAGCCCGCGCCCGAAATCGCCTGCATTGTGGTGGCGACAATGCGCGTGATGCCGAACTGTTTGAGCGCCGCCAGGCCCATGGTCAGCACGATGGTGGAGCAGTTGGGATTGGTGACGATCTGCCCCTTCCACCCGCGCGCCTTCTGTTGTCCCGGCACCAGCTTCAGATGCTCGGGATTGATCTCCGGCACCAGCAGCGGCACGTCCTGTTCCATGCGATGGTTGCGCGAATTCGACACCACCACGTGCCCCGCCTGCGCAAACGCGCGCTCGATATCGGTGGCCACGCCCGCGTCCATCGCCGAGAACACCAGCTTCGGCGCATTGCCCGGCTTGCATTCCTCCACCGTCAGATCGGCCACCGTCTCGGGTGTGCCGCCCATCAGATGCCAGGTCATGGCGTCGCGGTACTTCTTGCCGGCCGAACGGTCGCTGGCCCCCAGCCACTTGAGGTCGAACCAGGGGTGGCCCTGCAGGAACTTGATGAAATGCTGGCCCACCATGCCGGTGGCGCCTAGAATGCCTACTTCGATACGATTTTGCATAAGTGCCTTACGATGCGTTGATAAATGGAAACAGCCTCGACTAACTGTGCCTTGGGAACCCGCTCTTCCAGAGTATGCGCGACGTGGATCGACCCCGGACCGATGAGAAACGGCTCGCCCCATTGGCCGCCGAACGCCGGGATGTCGGTAGTGAACGCCACCACCGTGGTTTCGATGCCGGGGATGGCGTTGAGCCGCAGCGCGGGAATCTCGATCACCTCGCGCAGTTCGGCGCGGCCCTCCACCGCGGCCTCCAGGTCCTTCTTGATCTCCGCCGAATCGCTCACCAGGCGGATCATGATATCCGCGTGGGCTTCATCCGCCACCACGTTCGGCGCGCGTCCGCCCCCGAGCGTTCCGATATTCAGCGTGCTCGGCCCCAGCAGCGGATCGACCGGCAGTGAAATATTGCGAATGGCCGAAAGCGCGTCCACCAGTTTGTGGATCGCCGAATCGCCCAGCTCCGGGTAGGCCGAGTGCGCCATCTTGCCCGTCGCCGCCACTTCGTAGCGCAGCGCTCCCTTGGAACCCAGCGCCAGTTTGTTCCCCGTGGGCTCGCCGTTGACGATGTAGCGCGACCCGCGTTCGTCCTGCGCCGCGCAAAACGCGCCCGCGCTGTTGCGCTCCTCGCCTACCACGAACAGCAGTCCGAAACCGCGCTCCCCGGACTCCAGCAGTCCCTCGACAGCGTGGATCATGGCGGCGATGATGCCCTTGGCGTCGCAGGCGCCGCGTCCCCAGATGTGCGTCTCATCCTCGCGCGAGGCGCAGAACGGAGGCACCGTATCCATGTGAGTGGAGAGTGTGACGGTGAGCGGCTCGCCCCATTGGGCGAAAACGTTGAAGCGCCGCGGTTCCACCTCCATGCGCTCGACGGTCCCGCCGAACCGCACCGCCAGGGGCGCAAGGCGCGCGTACAGAAAATTACCGACGGCTTCCTCGTTGAGGGTGACCGATTCGATGTCTACCAATGCGCGTGTGAGCTCGAAAACGTCCATGCAGTTATTGTAGGGGGAGGCGAAAGAGAAAAACTTACGCCCGGACTGCCGGCGTGTGTCGTTCCCGATAGCGCTCCACCCGCCTGAGAAACGGGTGACAGTGAGCGGGTCTTAACCCGGCTCCCCAACCGGAAGGAATTGCGCTTTCCATCCCGGTTTCGGCGGAACCACCGGCCCCTTTCGCACGGGCGTCCGAAGCGAAATCGGAACTCCCACCCGGCTACTCATGGCCGCCGCACCTCTACCGTGAAAAATCCAGAATAGCCGAGGGGCCGAGAGCAAGTCAAATTGACGAGGGTAGTTGGGCCGGCGCGGGCTGCAAGGCCAAGGTCTACGCCCGCCCCAGCCGCGCATCGGCAACTCACTCGCGGCTGGTGGAACTCTCGTGCGCCGGTGTTCGACCTATATGTTTCCGAACTCGTCCCGGAAGAGGCCTCGGCCGGAAACCCGATCCTGGCCAGGACAGGAAGCGTCTCACAGGTATGTTCCATCCACGCGGAAAGCTGCGAAAACCTGGGGACTGACGAAACTGTCCCAAGGCGCGCAACCACGTTCGAAAAAACAGTGTATTGCCCTACGCCGGGCGGACAGTTCCGTCTGTCCCCCTGGTTTTCGCCCCGTCCGCGGGACTCCGTCCGTTCCCCTAGTAGAGTCGAGGTCATAGCGGAGAATCTCGTGATGGAGGGCCCGATCCCGCACCAAGCCGCCGGCGATGCGCTTCACATTTCCATCGCGACGGCTTACGCTTGCGATTACCTGCCGACCTGGAACTGCCGGCACATCGCCAACGCCGAAATCCAGAAGACGGTCGGCATGGTAGTCAAGAGGTGCGGCTTCGAACTGCCGACTATTTGCACGCCGGAAGAACTGATGAAAGAGCAAGCCCATAGCCGCAATATCGCGCCGCTTCAGCCTGTAGAACCCCGGATGGACATGCCGGCTGCAAACTGAAATCTCAGTCCCCGGCCGACAGTCTCCACATTGAGGGCGACCCCTTCGATGTCGATCCCCTGGAACCGATCGCGGGTCCCTTGCCAAGCATGCAGAAACGGCTGGTGGAAGCGTGGGCGGAGTTACGAGCCGATTCGGAGCGGCTGCAAGAAGGCCAGCAGCCATTGAGCCATTGAAATAGGTCGGTATGAGTTATCCGATTTATCGAGTCCGGTCCTTCGAGATAGTCGCTCCGTACACGCTCCGCGTTTGTTTCGACGACAACACTGAACAGTCAATCGACTTTCGGCCCGTTCTTGCCGGCGAACTGTACGGCCCGTTGCGCCATCTCGAACTGTTCGACCAGGTACGGATCAATCCCGAAGTCGAGACACTGGTGTGGCCTGACGGAGCCGATTTCGATCCGGCCACCCTGCACGCTTGGCCCGCCAATGAGCGGGCGTTCCGAGAACTTGCGCGCCATTGGGAGACCGTTGAAGCGTGACCGGCACAGCTCGCCGTGGACGGCCCCAGGACGGCGAAGCGGTCCTGGTTGGCGCACGTTGAGTGTGCCCTATGGGCGTCATTCGGCCCCTTTCGCGCAAGCGTCCGAAGCGAAATCGGAGTTCCCATTCGCCTGCTCATGGCCGCCCCACCTCTACCGTGACAACTCGGGACCCCGCATCACTTAGAGACAAGCTGATAAATTCGCGCTTCATTCGCCGATATCGCCGTAATCTGCGCGTTGGGCATAGTAGGTCCGCCCGCCACCTCGCTGCACGTCTCGATCCACGCCCCCGTGTCGATCAACGTGAAGAGCTTGCCTTGCGCGGTCTGCGCCGTGGCGATCCGCGCGCGGTGCGTATGTCCGATAACCACCACGCGCAGGTCGGTCTCGATCCACGCATTCACCTTGGCGCACTCCGCAACCGCCTGGTCCAGATACTTCAAGCTTCCGGGCAGGCTGCCCCCCGCGGTCTGGACGTTAAACCGGTACGGTCCCGCCGCCGGCAGCGGACCGCCCGGGCCGACTACCACCGGCGGCGGCAAGTGGATCGCCTGGCTGAAGTCCGAGCCATGATTCAGGGCGTGATTCCAGTCCATAATCTTCCCCATAACCTCGTTCGGAGCTTCAATCAGCCGCGCAAGGTAGTGGACCACGAAGTCCTTGACCGGCTCCGGCAGCATTTCCATCCAGTCGAAGTAATCGCCGTGCATTACCAGAATCGCCGGATCGTTGCCGTCGGGGAGATACATACGGCGATCCCAACCTCGATAGTCCGCCCATTGCCAAAGGTCGAAATCGTGGTTCCCCAGCAGGAAATGCACTCCCAGATCGCCGCTCTCGAAGACATCGACGATGTCCGTGTGGTCGGCTTTGATATCCGCGGCTACCTGTTCGTCGTTCGGCGGCTCCAAGGCTTCGCGCCAGAGGTCCAGGTAATCGCCGATCTGGTAAATCTCGATTGTCTCGCCCGCCGCGCGGCCCAGGCGCAACGCGGTCAGCGCGCCGGCGACTCCCACAAAGAGGTCGTTACAATTGAATCCGTAATGATAATCTCTGGCGATAGCGGCCGACGAAAGATGCATGTCGGGGATGAAAATGCGCAGATCGCTCTGGTTCGGAAAGTTCAGCCCGTCGTCGCGAATGCCCGCGACCAGCTTGATCTCCTGCAACTGCGGGACGGCTCGCAGGGCTTGCAGCAGACGGTCGTGTAAGCTCACTGGGCGCTCCTGGACTGCGAGGCCGGCACAGCTTCCTTGAAAACCATCAGACCCGCCAGGTTATGGCCGTGGGTGTAGAAAACCCACCAGTAACTGCCTTCGTGCGCCGCGATAGGCGCATAAGTGGGCGGACTCTCCCACCGCGCGTCCACCACACCGCCGGTCTGCACGCGGTCGAACCATTGTCTCAAGGCTCCGCCCTTTTCAAGGTCGCGATCCGTAAACTGCTTGGATACGTCGGCGAGTTGCGCCAGCAGGGCGGTTTCTCCCTTGGTCGCCAGCGTGCGTTGCGAGTTATGAGCGTCGCCGCCAGCCTCCAGGAAGTCCCTGACGTGGCCGCTATTCTCCTTACTAAGTGGTAGTGGCAGCAGGCTGTAAGTGGGGTTTACGGGCTTTGTAGAATCGGGATTCAGCGGCTTACCCGGATCGGGGTTCAGCGGCTTCCCAGGGCCGGGATTTAACGGAAGATACGGGTCGGGATTCAATGCCCGGTCGAGCAGCGGATTCGGGTCCGTCCCGCTATCGTTCTTCGCTTCCATGCGGAACCGCGCTTCGGGGACGGCGACGACGGCCTGCGGGTGGTGGCTGGTACAACCGGCCGCCGCGGCCAGTAGAACGACCGTGATACGTAACAAGGCTCTGTTCATTTCAGCTTCTCGATTGGCCGGCTGGGGAAGGCCGAATCTATTGCCGCCGGCGCCGGTTGGTCGGTTGCGTTTGCGGCTACGGAAAACGGCTTTGAGATGACGCTCCAGTTCTCGCCATCCAGGCTCACCTCGAACCTGTACCGGTCCGTGTAGGCCGCCCACAACGGAGCCAGCCAGATCGCAGACCAGCGCAGCGTGTGCTCCTGGTTGCCGGACGGGGCTTTCGTGAGCATCTTGACGAAGTCGTTTTCCGCGTCGCTTACGGGAATGCCCGCCTCCGTGATCACGCGGACCCGCCGCTTCCCTGCCGCGTCGAATTCCGCGTCGAGGTTGGGGGTCGGTTCGTCCCAAACAAAGAACGGAAGGTGGCGCTCCGGTGAGTGTTTGGCGTTGAGAAGAATCTCTTCCAGCCCTTCATCCGGCAACTCGCGCAACTCTCCGACGAACTTCGGACCGAATGGGCCGGGGCTCGGCTTCGGTCCGGGGCGAAACGCCTTGGCGGGAACCGAGTATGCCGCGCCGGGCGCTTGCGCCGCGAGATCGGCCAGTGTGCACTCCAGGAATTCGCCCTCGTGCGGTCCCCACACCGTGGACGCCGCCATATAGTCCTGCGCTTCGTACTCCGATGCCGAAGCCACATACGAACCGTACTCGTTGGCTAGTCCGAGAATGTGAAACCGCCCATCCGGCTTGCCAAACTGTTCGCGGATTCGCAAGCCCTGCGTAGTGCTCATTTCCACCGGAATCGCCGCCAGCGCCAGGTCCCCGATGCTCGCGTAGACCACCGGCCAGAGCAGCGGGAAATGCTTGGGAGGCGCCAGCAGTTGCGTCAGTTTGATCTTGTGCAGAATGCTGTCGTCGAGCGCCGGCTGTTTCGATCCCTGGCCCGCCAGCGCGCGTCCGCGCACGCCTTCGCGCCAGCCCAGGTCGTATAACTGTGTCCGGTCCAGTTCCGCCCCGCCCACCGCCGCGACGCCAAACTCGGGCTTGTCGGCGATAGCGACTTCACCCTTGCAAGAGCGGCCCTGCGAGGTGCCGATATCGATGAGTTTCGAGTGGACCGCAATCCGCGGCTCTAGCGATTCCAACGGCGGCGACCCCCAGACTGTCTCCACCGCCTGGCGAAACTGGGCGCTGCGTTCGCGGGTCTCCAGGATGTCTCGGTACATGCGGCGGGGCGTGATATCTCCCTCGGCCCCATTGAAAAAGGCGACGATTCCGTGGGTGCCGTCCCGTTCCAGGTCGTCCAGGGCAAGCCCCACAAAGTCGGAGTTATTCAGCGGCGCCGAGTGCATCAGCACGGTGGGGTGGACCGCGAAGAAAACCAGCGCCCCCAGGCGGTTCCCCTTGCCGAGGATGTCGAGCACCGTCATGCGGCGGTCGGCGGCGCGCAACCTCGGGCATCCCGGCAGATCCCATCCATCCTCGGGCTCGCCGGCCCGGCGCGCCTGTTGGCAGGCTTCGTCCGGCAGCCCCGCGCCTAACTCCTCGAGTACATGCCGCCGGTCCCAGTTCAACATGAATGTCGCCGGCGAGCGATTCAGGATGAATTGGTTGTCGTAACTGTCGCTCACCGTCCCGAAGTGCAGTCTCAACTCGGCCTCTTGGGCGCTGGCTATCGCATCCTGAATCGCGGAACCGATTTGTTTCGCCAGGAAATCGAACAGATGCCGGCTGAAACCGGAGTACTTGGAACCGAAGTCGTTATATATCTGAGCGGTGACGAAGTTACCCGGTCCGTGGTGCGTATGAGTCGCCGTAATGACGATATCGCCTTCAGCGAGACCCGCTCCGGCCGCGTCGTGGGAGATCCGCTTCCAGATCTCGCGGTGCAGGCCCAGCGGAAACGCGAACAGGTCGCACGAGACCAGCACCACCGCCTTTCCGCTTCCCTGCCTCTCGCGGAAATAGAAAGCGCGGGCGTGCAGCTTACTCCAGTACCCCCGCGCCACTTCGCCCGCCGGACCGTGTCCGCCAGTAGGGAACCCCGGCGGTGGTGTAATGTCCCGCTCCCCCGCCCCGGCTACCAGAGTAGATGGCGAGGCTTTCATGCGAGCGCCGAAGAGTAAGACCAAGGCGACTAAGATCGGTGGAAGAAGTTTCCGCATCTCGAATCCCCCGTACCGAAGATTGCAGCATTATACATCAACCGCAAAATCTATGAGTGGAGCCGAATTGGGTCATCAAAAAAGTCACCGAGAGACCCCTTGTTGGGCCAAATGATAAAGTAACCGTACGTGTGAGACAGCCAGGCCCTGAAGGGAGGCGAATCGGGGTGCTGGCGGG
>Ga0181529_10000981_pt1 | contig 39338 bp, 39 predicted proteins | sample PEATcosm2014_Bin_36_FD_119763 | JGI IMG/M metagenome (GOLD analysis project Ga0181529, IMG submission 119763) | Peatland microbial communities from MTU Mesocosm Facility, Houghton, MI, USA - PEATcosm2014_Bin10_30_metaG | ecosystem: Environmental > Terrestrial > Soil > Wetlands > Peat | place... | reverse complement strand
GTCTGCGACGACCAGTTGAACAAAAAGCCCCTACCCGCACATTATGCCGCTGCGTTGCGCGCGCTCATGGCGCAAGAGTAGGAAATCGTGGCAAGCTGATCACATGGAAGAGAGTGAGTACAAATCAAGGATGTGACCAGAATGAAAGCCAGAACATGGGCACCTGCCAAGCCCCAGGCCACGCGGCCAACCGATGTGGAGAAGCAAAGGATTGTCGCGGCCTGCGATGCCTTTATCCGAGACGTTCTGAAACCGCGCTTTCTGCCGCGGATTGAGCCCACCGAATGGAACTACCCGGTAGACATTCATGGCGCTTGGGCGGGAGGGCGGTATCGGTTCATACAGCGCTACCGGTCGGGCCATAAGGGAAATCGCGGAGAAGAGTTCGACGCGCCATTCGCGCGCATCGACCGCGTGGGGCCAGACCGCTTCGATATCTACTGGATGCGTCATACGGGAAAATGGTGGCGGCTCTACACTGGGGTGACGCTCACCGCGGCGCTGCAAATTCTGGAAACCGACAGTATTCTGCATCCGGTCTAGCCGAATTGGTTCTGGACACCTCCACTATACTGTTCGCATGAAAGCGCTTGAATCCTGGTCCAAGGACATGGAGCCCCTTCTTACAACCGCTCCTGAACTCGAAGACATCCTCGCCGAGCTATCAAGCCGGGAGCCTATCTTCCATCGCTCCGAATTCGGAACGGCAAGAGCCGATTTCGAGCGCATGACGGCGGAGGATTACTGGGAAACCGGCGCTTCCGGACGCCGTTATTCCAGGCAGGCCGTCCTCGACATGCTGGAAGATCGTTTTTCCGTCCCACACGCCGATGTGTGGGAGACGAGCAGCTTCCAATGCCGCAAGCTGGCCGAAGGTGTCTATCTGCTGACCTACACGCTGCTCCAAGACAAACAGCGCCTCACCCGCCGCGCGACCGTCTGGCAGAAAACATCGGAAGGCTGGAAGATTGTCTACCACCAGGGAACCATCGTTCAGGACGCGTGAGGCGGCATTCAACGCACCACGACAGCCATAGCAAATCCGTCCAGGCCCTTCACGCCTACCGTCTGCATCGCGAAAGCGCTCAGCCGCGGATGGGCCGCCATCATCTCCAGGCAGCGGCGCGGCCCCTGGATATCGGGATCGGCGCTATCGGCTTCAGTCAACCTTCCCTGGCGCGTCATGTTATCCACCACGATCACAGTTCCGCGCCGCGAAAGCTTCAACGCCCATTCGAGATACCGCGGATTGTTGCCCTTGTCGGCGTCGATAAAGATCAAATCGAACTTGCCGCCGCGCTCGGCCGCAAGCACCGGCAGGCTGTCGAGGGCCGGTCCCACGCGCACATCCACGCGCTTCAGCAGGCCGGCGCGCTTCAGATTCGCGCTTGCCACCTCCGCGTGCCTGGGGCTGAATTCGAGCGACACAATCCGACCGCCCCTGGGCAGCGCTCTCGCCATCCAGATGGTCGAGTAGCCGCCCAGCAATCCGATCTCGAGCACCCGCCTAGCCTGCGTCATCTCGACCAGCACGTGCAGAAACTTGCCCTGCAGCGGTGACACTTCGATGGCCGGCAGCCCGGCCTCGCGGTTGGCTTTCAGTGCTGCTTCAAGATGTTCGTCAGTAGGAGCCAGCAAGCTGCCCATGTACTGGTCGATCTCGGTCCACAAGGTTTTGCCTGTTTTTCTTCGTGCCATTACTTCTCCCTCGCCACCACAAAATCCGGCACCCACAGCAGGGCGCGCTTGAACTCGGAGTCTTCCAGCGGCGCCAGCGCCTTGCGGCTCTGCTCGGCGTAGCGGTCGGCGACCGTCATGGCGTATTCGACCGAGCCGTTGCGGACCAGAATATCGCGAATCTGCTGGCGGCTTACATTCTCAAAGCTTCGATCGTCCAGAACCCGCTGGATCGTTTGCCGGTCCTTGGCTGTTCCGTGGTCGATCGAATGAATCACAGAGAGCGTTGCCTTGCCCTCGCGCAGGTCGCTTGCCACAGGCTTGCCCAGAACCTCTTCGGTCGCGGTCAGGTCCAGCACATCGTCCACAATCTGGAAGGCCAGGCCGACGGTCCGTCCATAGGTAGCCAGGCGGTTCTCCTCGACCTCGCTGGCCCCTGCCAACACCGCGCCCAAACGCATGGAAACCGAAAACAGGCACGCGGTCTTGCGGAAGATCAGGTCGTAGTACTCAGCTTCGGAGACGGCTTTGCCCAGCTTTTGAATTTGCAGCAGCTCGCCCTCGACCATCTGCTGCGTCAGCCCAATCAGCAGGTCCAGCACGCGCAGGCTCTTCTCTTCAAGCGCCACCCTGAAGGCCTGCATGTATAGCCAGTCGCCCGCGAGAACGCATTTTTCATTGCCCCAGGCGGTGTTTGCCGAGGGCCGGCCTCGCCTGGTATCCGCGCCGTCGATAATGTCGTCGTGCACCAGCGTTGCGGTGTGCACCATCTCCACGACCGCGCCCAGCCGGATGGAGCCCTGGCCGTTGTAGCCCAGCGCGTGTGCCGACAGCAGCAGCAATGTTGGTCGAATCCGTTTGCCGCCGCCCTCGCGCAGATATTCGGCAATCTCCGTGATTGTGCTTACGCCGGATGCGGCATCGCGACCCAGCTCCTGCTCGATCGCCACCAGGTCGTCCCGAAGCAGATCGAAGACCTCTCTCGCCGTCGATGTCGCCAATGTGCTCAATGCCTTCCGGATCTCATCCCGATGTTCCTGTCCCGCTTAGGTTCCGTTCTTCCTGACTTCCGCGTTTTCTAATTGGATCGGTAGTTGGTGAACTGCAACTCCAACCCCATCTCTTTTGCCCGGAGCATGGCAATAATCGATTGCAACACGTCGCGGTCCTTGCTTGAAATCCGGACCGTATCGCCCTGGATGCTGGCCTGCGCCTTTTTTTTCGAGTCTTTCACCAGGCGAACGATCTCTTTGGCCTTTTCTACGGGGATGCCCTGTTGCAAGGATATCTTCTGGCGCACGCTTTTGCCCGTCGCGGGCTCAAGCTTGCCATAGGTCATGTTCTTGAGCGAGACGCCGCGCTTGACCAGCTTTTGCGCCAGGATGTCCTTGACCGCCTCCAGATGGTACTCCCCATCGGAGGCAAGCTGAATAGCGTCGTTGCCTTCGAGCGTTACCTCGGAGTTGGAAGCCTTCAGATCGAAGCGCTGGTGAATCTCCTTGAGCGCCTGATCGATGGCGTTGCGGACTTCCTGCATGTCCACCTTGCTCACAATGTCGAACGAATTCTCCTGGGCCATGGTCTTCCTGTCCTCTTGAGTTCTGTGGGCCGGCCTCGCAGCCTGTCTGGTAAGCCGGCCGGCTCCGCCAGTGCAACTCTACCAGTTTCCCACGTCCGCCTGAAGGTGAAACAGCCTCTGGAAGTTTTTCGTGGTCTCCGCGGCAATTTCTCCCCGCTCTACCCCCAAAAGCCCGGCCAAAACCAGTGCGGTGTGAATCACCCAGGCCGGCTCGTTGCGCTTGCCGCGGTCAGGCACCGGGGCCAGCCACGGCGCATCGGTTTCCACAAGCACCCCATCCAGCGGCATCCGGGCCGCCACATCTCTCAGCGGATGAGCCTTGGGATAGGTAATATTGCCGGCAAAGGAGACTAGAAACCCCATGTCCAGCGACCGCCGCGCCTGCTCCCATCCGGCTCCGAAGCAGTGCATGATGCCACCCAACCCGGTCGGCTGCCAGTGAGCCTCGAGAATCTCGAAAAGATCGTCCCAGGCGTCCGTCGCACCGTCTTTCGGCCGGCAATGGATCAGGATCGGCGTCTTTCGCGCCGCGGCAATCTCCATTTGGCGAATGAGCCCCTGGCGCTGTACATCGCGCGGCGCGCCCTCGTGGTAATAGTCCAGTCCGATCTCCCCGCAGGCAATCGTCTCCGGCTCGGCCAGCAGCCCGTCCAGCTTGGCCAGCACCGCGTCGTCGATCTCCGTCGTGTTGTGCGGATAAACGCCCGCGCTTGCATAGAGCCGCGGAATCCCCGCGCCGCTCTGGGGCAGGGAATTGAACTCGCGGCAAATCTCCAGCGTCTTATGCATCTCGGCCGGCCCCTCGCCAATGCCGATGGCCAGCACGGCGCCCACGGCCGCCTCCCACGCGCGAGCCAGCATGGCCGCACGGTCTTCCGCGTAGCGAGGGCTGTCAATGTGCGCATGAGAATCGATTAGCAAAAGGAAATGCCTCACGGAGCGCAAACTCCGGCCTGATTCCAGTTTAAGGGACAGGCAACGGCAGCGGGTGGAGCACAGTCAAATTCAGATGCCGCTCAAAGAAGTCGTAGTCGCTGTCGCAGTGCAGGAGCTGGTGGCCGGTCTCGATGCAGAAGGTAGCAATCAGGCAATCGACTGTGCTGCGAATGGTGATGCCGCGCGCGCGCAGGGTGCGGAAGTTGCTGGCAGCCCGGACCGCGAGCGCGTAGTCATAGGAGTCCATAACAGGCAAGTTGCGAAAGAACTGCTCGGCCTGGTTAAAGCGGCTGTCGTGGCGGATTCCCTGGAGAACCTCAGCGAGGACGATGGTGTTGAGGCCGACATTGCCGAGACTGCGCGAGGCGCTGAGCCAGTTTGTTTGCGGCGTGTGCTTCCGATTCAGAAAGTCAATCCACACCGATGAGTCGACGATGACCATCTCACTTGCCTTGCGCATCAAAATCGGGTTCGGTTCAAGGGGGAATCCGGTTCAAGCGACGGATCTTTGCCTGACCGGCGCTTCGGAGTGCGCGTCTCCCGCCGCATGAGAGTCCCAGTCAGGGAAACGCGAAGCGCGCATCTCGTCCAGGTTGCCTTCCCAGCCTATGCCCCAGAGCTGGCGAATGGCCCGAGCCTGACGATCCACTTGCACGGTAAGGCGCAGAGCCTCCTCAACCACGGCCTTTTTGGCGCCTTTGCCGGTAAGCGCCATGGCCTGGCTCATCAACTTGTCGTCGATCTCGATGTTGGTTCGCATGGTCACCCCTGGGGCTCGGCGGGAAACTCCGGGTAGTTGCCGTTCTTCTTAAGGTCGGCGAACCACTCTTCGAGCCGTCCTTCGCGCTCGGCTTTCTGCCGGGCAATCTGCTGCAGGCGGTAGTGCTCGGCGACGTCTTTCTCGTGGAGCTTGAGGGCGATGAGCTTGCGAAGGCAGGCCTCGACGGCGGCCTTCTTGGTGGTGGTCCCTGTGGCCTTCATCGCCTCGCGCATCAATTCGTCGTCGATCTCGATGTTGGTCCGCATAAGCCATATCCTCAATGTGTAAGGATAACACGATTTATGTGTATTGTATCGAGTGCCTACTTCAGCCGCGCCCCGAGCGGCACTTCTTCCAGGAATCCGGTCAGGACCGGCGCTCCATCGGGCAACGATGCCGCCAGCAGCATTCCATTCGACTCGAGGCCCCTCATCTTGCGCGGCGCCAGGTTGGCCACAATCACAATCTTGCGGCCAATCAGCTTTTCCGGCTCGTAGTACTGCGCAATGCCGGCCAGAATCTGCCGCTTCTCGTAGCCCAGATCGACTTCGAGGCGCAGCAGCTTGTCCGCCTTCGGAACCCGCTCAGCCACCAGAATCTGCGCCACTCGCAGATCCACCTTGACGAAATCGTCGATGGAAATGTGCTGCGGCAATGCCGCCGTCTGCGCAGATGCATTCGCCGCGGGCGTCAAAGGCGCATCCGCAGGCGCGGTGGCTGGTATGGTGCTCAGCCGGGCGCTTTCGAGAGCCGCCGGAACCGGATCTACTTTCGCGGTAGCAATCGGTGCGGAGTCGAGTGGAACTACGGTAGTGGGCGTCAGAGTGCCTTTCGCAAGCGCCTCTGCGTGTGCTGCCGGCGCCGTTGAGTTCACTGAGGGCGATGCCGTCGCCGCTTTACCTTGGCTTGCTGCTTCAATCACGGTCTTGCTGTTCTGGTCTTCGATATTTTGCATACGTTCAACCGCATCCTTCTCCGCGCGGGGAAACAGCGGCGCGGGTTCGCCAAACTTTGTCCCGGCCCTCAGTCCGCCCCATGCGAGATTCTTCAAAAATGCCTTCTTTGCCGCTTCAGAAATTTCGCCTTGCCCGAGCTGCCGCCAAACCTTCGCGGCCGACTCCGGCAGAATCGGATACACCAGCGCCGTAATTACGCGAATCGCCTCCGCCGCCGTAGCTAACACCCGCGCCTGCAGCAGCGCATGGTCGGCATCGGACCGCTCCGCCGGCTTCTTCCAGGGTGCATTCGCCGTCAGGTAGCCATCCGTCTCCGCCACTAAAGTCCACAGGACCTTCAGCACCTCGGAAAAATTCAAGGCGTCAAACTCTGGCCCGAATAAAGCAATCGCGTGTGCCGCACTTTCGCGCAGAGCCTTCTCGGCATCCGTCTCCGCGCCCGTCCCCGGCACAATTCCGCCGAAGTATTTGTGCACCATGTTCACCACGCGGCTCACCAGGTTGCCGTAGCCGTTGGCCAGATCGCCGTTGTAACGCTGTACTAACGCATCGAAGGAAAAACTGCCGTCGTGCCCAAACGGAATCTCGCGCAACAGAAAATACCGCAGCGCATCGGCGCCGAGGACGTCTTGTACCGTCTCTGCGCGCACAATATTGCCGCGCGACTTGGACATCTTGCCCTGGTCGAACAGCAGCCAGCCGTTGGCCTTGACGGAACGGGGCGTAGGCAAGCCCGCCGCCATCAAAAACGCCGGCCAATACACGCAGTGGAACCGGCTGATCTCCTTGCCGATCAGGTGCATATCTGCCGGCCAGAACTTTTCAAACCGCGCTTGGTCTGCCGGATCGTCCGACCCGTAGCCCAGCGCCGAAATGTAGTTGACCAACGCATCCAGCCACACATACACCACGTGCTTCTCGTCGCCAGGCACCGGAATGCCCCACGAAAAACTCGTGCGGCTGACCGACAGATCCTTGAGCCCCCCGCGGACAAAAGAAATCACCTCGCGCCGCGTTGACTCCGGCCCCATGAACCCAGGATTCGATTCGTAAAACTCCAGCAGCTTGCGCTCGAAGGCAGACAACTTGAAGAAATAATTCTCCTCGCTCACCGTCTCGGTGATGCGCCCGCAATCGGGGCACGGTGTGCCCGGCGGCCCATCGACATAGGCCTCGTCGGAGACGCAATACTGCCCCGTGTAGCTGCCCTTGTAAATAAATCCCTTGTCGCGCAGCGTCGCAAACAGCTTCTGCACGCCGCGCTTGTGGCGCTCTTCGGTGGTGCGAATAAAGTCGTCGTAGCTCAGCCCCAGCCGGTCCCACAACCCGCGAAATTCGCCGGAAATCGCCGCGGCAAATTCGGCAGGCGTACGCCCGGCCAGTTCCGCCGACCGCTCGATCTTCTGTCCGTGCTCGTCGGTGCCGGTGAGGAACCACGTCTCAATGCCCAGCGCCCGTTTCCTTCGCGCAATGGCATCGCAAACAATGGTCGAGTAGGCATGGCCCAGGTGCGGCCTGGCATTCACGTAGTAGATCGGCGTGGTGAGATAAAAGCGGTCTGGACTGGATGCTGAATTGTTCATAGGCGGGATTTTGCTATCAATTCTCCGCTAACGCCAGCCGGAAATATCAAGGCAATCTACTCTCCATCTTACGGCATTCAGCGAGGTGCGGCCGTTCACACTAACTCCGGGTGCCCCAGGTCTCGATTCTGAGACCTGGAAAATGCAAGCATCACAAGCGTCCAAGTCAAGCTGCGCTACCGCCAATCTGTTAAAATTACCTTGAAAATCAAGGATTTCTGAGGCCCGCCTGACGTGTATCTCGAACTGCAAAATCGTTTCGCCGAACATCTTCGCGGTGTTCTCAAGTCAAAGTACGATCTCGAACTCGAAAACATTCCCATCGAGATTCCCCCGGAGCTGAAATTCGGCGAACTCTCGACTCCCATTGCCTACGAGCTGGCCCGCAAACTTCGCAAGGCGCCCAAGATCATCGCCCAGGAAATCGTCGCCGCTCTCGGTACGCTCGATGGCTTCGCCGGTTTTGAAGTCGCCGGCGCAGGTTACATCAACGCGCGTTTCGACCGTGCCGCCAGCGTACGCCTCATTGCAAGCGGTGAAGGCCTCGAACTCAAATCCAGCGGCCTGCATTCTCTTGTAGAGCACACCAGCATCAATCCCAACAAGGCCGCGCACATCGGCCACTTGCGCAATGCGATTCTCGGCGACACCTTCGTCCGCCTGCTGCGCGCCGCCGGCCAAAAAGTCGATATCCAAAACTACATCGACAACACAGGCGTACAGGTTGCCGATGTGGTGGTCGGCTTCCTTCATCTCGAAGGCCGCTCTCTGGCCAATGTTCGCGCGCTTCTCGACGAACTCAAGCAGAAGGGCGAACGCATCGACTACTACTGCTGGGATCTCTACGCAAAGACCTCGCAATGGTACGAGCAGGGAAGCGATGCAGAAAATGCGGAGCGCAAAAAACTGCGTTACGCCACGCTGCACGAGCTCGAACAAGGCGGCAACGAGACCGCCGAAGTCGCCGAGCTGATCTCGACCGCCGTCCTGCACCGCCATCTTGAAACCATGTTGCGCCTCGACATTGAATACGACTTTCTGCCCCGCGAGAGCGAGATACTTCACCTCAAATTCTGGGACGCCGCTTTCGAGCAACTCAAGAAAACCGGTGTGCTTTACTTCGAGAACGAAGGCAAGAACAAGGGCTGCTGGGTGATGACCCGGCCCGGCGCTTCAACGCAGCTTGTACAAAATGAGGACGGCGACAAGGACGTCGACGAAGACGCCAAAGTCATCGTCCGCTCCAACGGCACTGTCACTTACGTCGGCAAAGACATCGCCTATCACCTCTGGAAGTTTGGGCTGCTGGGCAAGGACTTTGGTTACAAACCCTTCTTTACTTATCCGGACAACGAGTGCTGGATCTCCGCGGTAAAAGGCGACGAACCCCACCCGCACTTCGGCGGCGCGCAGGCCATCTACAACGTCATCGACACGCGCCAGTCCGATCCGCAGGCCAACGTCATCCAGGCTCTGCGCGGCATGGGCTACACCGAACAGGCCGATCGCTACACGCACTTCAGCTACGAAATGGTGGCGCTCACGCCGCGCTGTGCCGTCGAGCTCGGCTATGACATTTCCGCCGAAGACCTGGCACGGCCTTACATCGAGGTCAGCGGCCGCAAAGGATTTGGCGTTAAAGCAGATGACCTGATCGACAAACTCATCGCCGCTACGCGCGCTGAAGTCGACGCGCGGCAGACGGGGCGCGACGAAGCAGAGCGCCAGCAGATCGCCGAACAGATCGCGATTGGCGCCCTGCGCTACTTCATGCTCAAGTTCACGCGCAACTCGGTCATCGCTTTCGACTTTAAAGATGCGCTCAGTTTCGAAGGCGAGACCGGACCTTACATTCAATACGCCGTCGTCCGCGCCCGCAACATTTTCCGTAAGGCTGCAACCACGCTCGATGAGGTGTTGCACGATTTCGCCGCCATCAATCCCGTCTCTTACCTCGCCGGCGAAGAGAACGAAGACATCTGGGCTTTGTGGCTGCGCGCCGCGCGCCGCACACTGGTGCTTGAGCAGTGCATCGCAACCTCCGAGCCCGCTTATCTCGCCAAGCACGCCTTTCAGCTAGCGCAGGAGTTCAACAACTTCTATCACCGCCATCACATCCTTACTGAAGAGGACCCGGCGCGTAAGACATTTCTTCTTGCGACTGCCGCGGTAGCGTTGCGCGAGTTGGTCGTTGTGTTGGCTTGGCTGGGCATCGAAAGTCCAGAGGCAATGTAAAGGCAGCTTCCAGGACTCTGACCGCATGATTTCGTACCTTGAATTTCTGCTATCCCAGGTCCCAAAATCGGGACCTGGGGCACCCGCAATTGGTGCAAAAACAAGCCGCCGGAGACCTGGCTTTTAGCCAACCTTTCAGACGTCACGCTGGTTCAACTTGCGAAGAAGATGCCGCGCTCGATTTCCTGGGCGGCCTGCGCCACGGATTCCGGGCGCCCCAAGTCGCGCCATCGATATCGATCCGCGCTAAATCCGGCGATCCTTTCTCCCTGTGCGGCAAGATGCAGATAAGCGTCGATGATGGAAAAGGCGCCAATCTCCGCCATCTTCGCGAAGATCTTCGGAGTGAGGATGTGAATGCCGCAAAAGGCTAGCGCTTGCGCCGCCGTCGCGCTGCGCGCAAACTCCGGCTCTCCTTCGCCCGCGGCCCTGCGCCCGCACAGCATGTTCTCTTCGTCAAAGAGCAAGTAGCGCTTCGTCTCCCGGTCCTGCACCGCAAGCGTCGCCAGAGCGCCCTGCTCCTTGTGAAAGCGCACCATGCCTGCGAGGTCGATGGTACTGATCACATCCACGTTGTGCACAATGAACGGGTCGTCGCTCGTACCGCCGGTGTCTTCAAGAAAAAACCATGCGGCCTTTTTCAGGCCGCCGCCAGTGTCCAGCAGTTCTTCCTCGCGCGAGATTTCAATCCTCATGCCGAAGTTGCGGTTGGCCTTCAGGTATTCGTCAATCGTCTCGGCGCAGTGATGGGTATTCACAATCGCTTCGGTCACGCCAAACTGCCGCAGCCGGGCCAGCGCGATTTCCAGCATCGAGCGTCCGCCAACCATCACCAGTGCCTTCGGACGGTCGTCAGTGAGTGGCCGCAGGCGCGTGCCCAGGCCCGCAGCAAGCACCATAGCCTTCATTTAGACAGCCTTTCAGACGTAGCCTCTGTGGCCATGTGCATCTTTTCAAGCTCCACATGCCGCAGCACCACTTCCACGCCGCTCGATCCGCGCAGATGCTTCGCAAGCTGCTCTGCCAGATACACCGACCGATGCTGGCCGCCGGTGCAGCCGAACGAGACCATCAGGCTTGAGAACCCGCGGCGCCGATAGGTGGCTACGCTCGCATCCACCAGCGCCATCGCATGGGCAAGAAACGTGCTCACGCTTTCCTCGCGGCTCAGGTAATCGATCACCGCGCCGTCCCGGCCGGTCAGGGCGCGGAACCGCTCCTCTCGTCCTGGGTTGGGAAGCCCGCGCGCATCGAACACAAACCCGCCGCCGTGTCCCTCTTCATCCTTGAGCGCCGATTGGTGGAACGAGAAACTGAAGATCCGCACCGTCAGTCCCGCCGCCGGCGCCGTTAGCCCCTCAAGTTTTTCCGACGAACCTATCGCTTCCAGAGCCTCCATCAGCGCGGGCAGCGCGATGGGAAGCTTTACATTCTCCGCCAGCCAGCGCAGGTTTTTGAGCGCGTAGGGAACGCTCTCAAGAAAATGCGCCTTGCGCTCGTAAAATCCCCTGAAGCCGTAGGCGCCCATCGCCTGCAAAATGCGCACATAAACATACGCGTAATAGTGCTCCATGAACGCGCCGCGGTCGAGGTCGATCAAACCCGCAAGGCAGTCGAGATAGTGGTCCAGCAGCTGCTGCCGCATCGCAGGCGGCAGGTCGGCCTTGCCGTCGAAAAGCAGCGAGGCAATGTCGTATTGCAGCGCGCCCTTACGCCCGCCCTGGTAGTCCAGAAAAAACGGCCCTCCCTCGCGCAGCATCACATTGCGCGATTGAAAATCCCGATACAGAAAATAGTCGCGGTTTGCCGTCAGAAGAAATTTTGTGAGCTTGTCAAAGTCGTGTTCCAACGACTGCTCGTTGAAGGGCACGCCGGCCAAGCGCAGAAAATAGTACTTGAAATAGTTCAGATCCCAGGCAATGGACTGACGATCGAAGCTCGATCGCGGATAGCAGACCTTGTAATTCAAGTCCCTGCCCGCCACAACCTGGAAACGCGGCAGTATCGCGACCACTTTGCGATACGCGTCCATGGCCCGCGGATCGATGCTTTCTCCGCTGCGATGCGCGCCCAGAAATTCGAACAGCGTGGTGTCGCCCAGGTCCTCTTCCAGGTACGCGCCCTGGCTCAAATCCTGCGTGTAGATCTCCGGAACCGGCAAAGCATGGCTGCGAAATTGCTTTGAGAACTCGATGAATGCAACATTCTCTTCGCGGGCAGTGGAGAGTATGCCTATAGCGCTCGTCCCGCCGCTTCTGAGCCGGACGATCGCGCGCCCCGAGCCGCCCAGTTGGCCTTGAAGCGGCTTCACTTCGTCTGGCGGGAAACCGTAATGCTGCTCGAAAAGCTGTCTTAGAACGTCCATGAACCTCTTTCCGGAAAAATGCGCATGCTGCTACACAAAGATACGCAGCCGACGGCCATGGAATCAAATCTCCAGGCAGACCGGAGCTCGAGACTTAAGCCAGACATTCGGCCCGATGCGTGGCTCGATTTTCCGGGGGGGTGTCGTGACGCATAGCTGCCGCCCCGTTTGCCGCGGCAGATGAGATATGGGAAAGCACTGAAAGCTAGTCTGGTGAAACTGAAGTTCGTGTCGTAAGTCTGGCGGAGATTCTTCAAAAAAGGACAGCAGGTTAGCTTCCGCTTCGCGGAAATGGCAAGTTGGCAAGTTAGCGGATTTGCGCGACGGCAAGATGTTCAACGCACGGGTGATTTGGGGGACGATGGAACGGTCCAGACTTGACGATTGGATTTGTGGAACGAACTTTCGACTCAGGACGCTAGCAACTGCCTTCAATCGCGCCGCCGCCGCTGGTGCGTGGAGGGAATATTCATATCCTCGCGGTACTTGGCGACGGTGCGGCGGGTAAGCTGAATGCCTTGAGATTTGAGCATCGCGGCAAGCTGGTCGTCGGTCAGGGGATGACGTGCATCTTCATCCTCGATCAGCTTTTTCACTTTGCGCTTCAGCACCAGCAGCGGGGTGTCGGCGCCCTCGGGACCGTTCGAGCCCTCGGAGAAGAAGAAGCGCAACTCCAGCACACCCTGCGGCGTGTGCGCATATTTGTTGGCCACGGCACGGCTGATCGTCGAGGGGTGAACGCCGATCTCTTCGGCCACTTCCTTGATCATCATGGGCCGCAGCGCTTCGACGCCACGGTCGAGAAACTCCTGCTGGCGGCGAACAATCACTTCGCAGGTGCGCAGAATCGTGCTCTTCCTCTGCGCGATGTTGCGCATCAGTTGCATCGCGGAGCGGAACCGCTCCTTCACATAATCCTTGACTTCTTTATCGGTGTTCTCCGCTACCAGCATGCGCCGGTAGCGCTGGCTCAGCCGCAGGCTGGGCATGTCCTCCTCGTTCATCGACACAACCCACTCGCCGCCGCGCTTCAGAAAAACCACATCGGGTTCAATCAGCCGCGTCTGTTCGCGGTTGTAAAGGCGGCCCGGCCGCGGGTCAAGGGTACGGATGAACTCCATCCCCAATTGGGCCTCTTCAGTGGTAATCATCGCTGCCCGCGCCAGGTCTTTCAGGTCCCGCTTTTGCAGCAGATGCAAGTGACGGTCCACAATCAGCACCGCTACCTCCATGCTGCGCCGGCGCTCTTCAAGCTTTTCCTCGGCCTCGGCCTTGAGGCTGCGATGAGGATTTTCTTCCTGCTCTCCCGGCCGCTTTGCATACAAATGGTCAAACTCTTGCTGCTGTGCCGCGATCTGGATCAGCAGGCACTCGCGCAGGTCTCTGGCCGCAACTCCGGCCGGGTCAAGATGCTGCACGCAATCGATGCCGCCGCGCACCAGCTCAAGCGCCTCTGCCTGCTCCGGAGGAGCGCTCGCCAGCGCCGACCCATTCCCAGGCGTCCGATTTCCAGACACGCCGTTTCCATGCGCCCCATTGTCTGAAGACCAGCTTCCGTCAAACTGACCGAGCGCCGCGGCCAGCTCTTCGTCGCTTGCGGCCAGATAGCCATCCTCATCCAGATTGCCAATCACCAACTCCGCGGCCCGGCGCAATCCCGAAGCCAGGCTCAGAGCCCCCAACTGCCACGCCAGGTGATCGGACAGAGTCGTAGGCTGGGAGAGAAAGTTCTCAAACGAGGGCTTCTCGCTGTCTTCATACTCCGGCTGTGTGCGATAGCCGGGGTCAAGATAATCCTGGAAGTACGATCCGAAATCGACCTCTTCAAACGGGTCTTTGGGAGGGGCCGCGGGCTCTTCAACCCCTTTGTCGACAAGAACCAGCCGTTCCTCCCGTTCGTCGCGCTCCTCGCGGCCCGCAACTTCATCCAACATCGGAACCGATTCGTCAATCTCTTCCAGGACGGGATTCTCCACCATCTCGGCATCGATCATCTCCTTGAGCTCGAGCTTGTTGAGGGCAAGCACACTGACCATCTGCATCAGGCCAGGTGTCAGAACCTGGCGTTGCGATACTCGTAAGGTCAGTCTTGGTTGCAGCAATGCCATAAATGGGACTCGTTCCCTGTTTGGGACTTGATACAAGTCTAGTCTTGCAAGAAAAATCCTAGAGCGAAAAAATGCACAGGTTCATACAACTTTCCGGTTTTTGGCAACCATCCAAAAGGGGATTCTGTTTGAGAATTTTTTCTTGGCTTTGCGCCAGGGATGCTTGACAGTTTTCCCGGACAGGCTGCCCCCGGAACTCCTTCTATACCAGCCGCGCGATCCTCTTCAGCCCAGCGAGAATCCCTCCCCTAGATAGACGCGCCTCACTTCCATGTCGTTTCCCAGTTCGTGGGGAGTTCCGGCGCGAAATATTCGGCCCTCGGCAATAATGTAGGCGCGGTCGGTGACGCTCAGCGTCTCGCGCACGTTATGGTCGGTAATCAGTATTCCTATGCCTCCGGCCTTCAGGTCGAAGATGATCTTCTGCAACTCCAGCACCGCAATGGGGTCGATGCCGCTGAAAGGCTCATCCAGCAGGATGAAATTGGGCTGAATGCACAAGGCGCGCGCAATCTCGACCCTTCTGCGTTCGCCGCCCGAGAGCGCGTAGCCCCGCGTGGTGCGGATGTGGCCCAGGTTCAATTGGTGGATCAGCCGCTCGGCCCTGGTCCTTCGCTCGCGGTTGCCCAGCGGCTGCGCCTCCAGGACCGCCAGGATGTTCTCCTCCACGGTGAGCTTGCGGAAGACCGAAGGCTCCTGGGGCAGATAGCTGAGGCCGAAGTTGCGCGCCCGCAGGTACATGGGCAAACGCGTAATGTCGGTCTCGTCCACCAGCACGCGCCCGGTTTCGGGCGCCACCAGTCCCACGATGATGTAGAAGCTGGTCGTCTTGCCGGCGCCGTTCGGCCCCAGCAGTCCCACCACCTCCCCGCGCGAAATCTTCAGGTCAACGCCGCGAAGAACCTGCCGTCCCTTGTACGACTTGCCGATTCCTTCGGCTATCAGTGTTTCCATCTATTTGTGCTGCTCGCTTCTGCCTTGTCCCTGGCGCACAGTGGTTTCCGTTCTGGTTTCGCGTCCGCCGCCTTCGATACTGACGCTATCATCGCGGCTACTGAAAATCAAAGCTTCGCCGGTCACGTTGCCCCGCGCCGCATCTGTGATACGCGGCGGCGCGGCCGCGGTTCCCGTCAGCACATACTCCCCGGTCTTGCTTGCATAAGTCAATTGCTCTCCGGTTCCCCGGCGGCCAGGGGACGCGATCACCACGTGTCCGCTCGCCGTCATGCGATCGACCTGTCCCTGCCCGGCATCCCTGGCCGCGCCTTTGCCCGCCGGCAAAAGATAGAGTTCCACCTGGCTGGAGACAACGGTCGCAGTGCCCGTCTCCGCAACCACGGGCCCCAGCGCGCCTGCAACCATCACCGCCTTGCGCTCGATGTCGGAGTAATTCAGCTCGCCGCCCCGCACCCGCATCACGGAAGGCCCGCCGGATCCGCTGGCCGTGTTCACAGCCGATTCCTTGTCTGCACCGGAGCCCGCACCGGAACCCGCGCCCGAACCGGCTTCCAGGCCCCCGGCGCTCAACATCACTACCCTCACCGGCTCCGCACGGTCCGCACTGCGCGCAACCAGCGTCTTCGTCCGCCTGTCGATCGTAATCGCCGGCCCGGCGATCGAGTTGGCCTGCTGCCACAGCCGCGCATGGCCGCTGAACGTAACCTCATCGTGCGCGCGGTTCAGTTGCGCCTCCTGGGCAATCGCGTGCGCCGGACCCTGCCCGCCCAGAGTCATGCTTTGCTGGCCGCTGACGACGCCTGCCTTCGCATTGCCACTCTTCCCGCTATCCAACCACGTCGCCTTCACGTTTCCGCGCGCAAACGCATCGCCCGACTCCTGCGACACGTCGAGCCTGTCCGCTGTCAGTTGCATTGCGCCATCTTCCACGCGCGGGTTCATCGTCAAGCGCAGCCACTGCCCCGCGCCCTCATACACGGCATGGCCCGCCGTGGCCCGCATCGGCGGCTCCATTTGCTCGCCGGGCTTGGCCGCTGGCTGCTGCACCAGCACTACATGCCCATCCAGCACCGCCGACTGAATCTGCGCAGCGCCAGCGGCTTCGCTGTTTCTTAAACCCGCCGCCCCCGCTCCAGCCGGACCGTGCATATCGAAGCTAGCTGTCAGCCGGTCGCCGGTCGCGGTCTCCGTCGCGCCCGCCGCGGTGGTTTCCTCAATGCCAGCATGGCCCGCGCCGGTCATCGCCGTCAGTGTCGAATTCGGTCCAAACTGCCCCGTCAGCTCGTCGGCGGCCAGCCGCGAAGGCACGGGAGCCGCCTTGCCGCGCTGGCTTTCGCCTGTAATCACCACCCCGCCGGTGCCGTGGATTGAGGCCGGTTCCACCTCTCCATGCCGCGCGTTGCCATGCCCCGCGTCTCGAAAAGCCACATCCGCCACCGGCGAGCGCCACGTCCGGCTCATCCGCTGCGTCGCTCGACCGGAGTTTTCGGCAGTCTGGCTCACCTCTTCGCTATCGATCTGCACACCGCGTTCCAGGTGCGCCAGGCTCAGTTCGCCGTGCTTGCTGAACTCGAGCTCGGCGGCGGGCGACGTCGCATGAATCTGCCGGGCGCCGTTCACCGAGTCCATCCGCACGCCGCCCTCCAGATGCCCGTGCCGGGGCTGGTTGTGCTCGTCGAACTCCATTGACCCCTTGGGCGCCGCCAGGTGTCCGCCGGTTGCAGTGGCCAGCGTAAAGCCGTTTGTCGCTTCCATTCGCACTGCCGAACCATCTGCGCGGAACAGAATTGTCGCCTCCTTTGCGGTTGCTTGTCCGCCGCGGTAGCCGGCCGTGGCCTCACTCAAACTGCACGCCAGGTTGTCGCGCTCAAAGACCGCATGTTGCGCATGAATCCCCACCGTGTCATTGCCGCGCCGCGTGGTCAGCTCCACCGCGCGCGCCAAAACCAGAATGCCCTGCTGCGAGTCGTAGGTGGCGCCCTCGGAGCTGCCCGAACCTTGGTTCATCGAGAAATCAACGTGCTGACTGGTGGTGGTCACGCCGGTATTCCAGTCGAAGCTAAGCCCTTTGGTCTCCACGTGGATTTCGGCCGCCTCGGCCGTCTCGGCAGCCGTGGCCAGCGGTTTGCCCTTGAGTTTGTCGCCCGCTGCCAGGTCCGGTGTCGCTTTGGGTGTCTGCCGCGGCGGACCGGCCGCCACCTCCGGGCGCATCAGCGTAATCTCCACCGGTCCGGCGGCCGTCGCCTTGCCGCTCTTCGGGTCGTACTCAAACTCATCGCCGGAAATTCGGTCCACGCGGCTCCCGTCTCCGCCATAGAGCTCAATCTTCACGCCGTGCAGTTGCACGATCCCTTGCTTCAACTGAACCTCTTTTGAAGCGTGAATCTTGTACTGCGAATGCGCACCCAGAGAATGCGAATAGGTGATGCCGTTGGCCTCCTGCTGGATATCGACACCCAACCGCTTGGGCAGCTCTCTCAGGTTGAAAGGGTGGCGGAATTTGGCCACGCCGAGAAACACGCCCAGCGCTGCCAGCAGCAGAACGCCTGCCGCCAGCACCAGCGTTCGCAGCCTTTCAATGGTGAATCGCACGGACTTAATTCCTCACTCCCAGCCGTGCCGCCAGCCGTTGCGCCAGACTCTCGCCCAGCTCCGACCACAACAGCCGCGCCGTTGCCCCCGAGGCCTTTTCGACTGCCCCGGTCAGCTCCACCAGTTGCCGCACATTCTCTTCTACGTGCCTGGCGCCCACTGAGTCGAGATCGGCGTCTTCTTCCAGGAACGGAGTATCGGAACCAAAGTCCACTCGAATGTGCCCATCAGCCTCGTAAGCCCCCTCGTCGAACAGCGGGCCAAACCCCGTTACCCTAACCAGCCGCGGCTCGCGCACCCAGCGGGGATCGAGTTGGTTGGCGACCTCCAGTTCCCAAAGACTCCAGCCAATCTGGAACTCGTAGGCGTAGTCGTCGTGGAGCAGCTCCAGCGCCTCTTCGACAGCCGCACGCGGCTCGGCGCCCTGACCGGCTGTCTTGGCCCCGCGTCCCCAAACGCGCTGAAAGATGGGCGTCTCGGTCCAGTTAATGGGGCAAACCGTGGCTGCATACACGCCTGCCTCGCCGCCGTGCGAGGCAAAGGCCCCCAGCACCGCCGTTAGCTTGTCGGGAAGCGCTTCGAGGCGCAGATTCGGGTACCACAAACTCAAGTAGAGAGTGTCGGACATCTGTATTGATTGTAGACGTGCGGAGGCACGGGAAGATGCGGGGTAGAAAGCGATGGTTTTGATGATTGATGAGAAGGCCTGGGTGCCCCAGGTCTCGCTCTTGAGACCTGGGAGTTTCTCCTACCCGGTAACAATCTCGCTAAAATCCGCGATCCCCGAGAACCCGCGCAGCACCTCGTCGATCAGCCCCAGGTGCGCCCCACGCACACGAGGATCGGGATCGAGCACCATCACCTTGTCGAAGAAGGCATCGACCGCCGGCCGCAGCGTGGCAATCAGAGCCAGCGCCTCGCCGTAAGCCCGCTCCTGCCGCAGCTTGGCCACCTTCGGCGCAAGAGCAGCGGCTTCATCGGCCAGCCTCTGCGCCTCGGCAGAAAGCGTCACATCGTTCGCCGAGCCAAGCGCAAACTTTTTCTCTTCCGCCTGGCGCAGAATATTCTTGATTCGCTTGAACGCCGCCGAAATCGCCGCGAAGTCCTCGGAGCCGCGCACCGCCGTCAACGCCTCGGCTCGCGCAATGGCATCGCGCACATCATCCGCATCGGTTGCCAGCACTGCCTTCACCACGTCATAAGCAAATCCGCGCACTTCTTTGAGATAGAACTGCAGCCGCTCGCGGAAGAAATCTGAGAGCTGTTGTCTATTTGCTTCTTTCGTTGCAGCAGCGTTCAACACGCTAGCTAGCGCCAACGGAATTTCCGATTCGGCGAGAATTTTAATAATGCCGTTAGCGGCACGGCGCAGCGCAAAGGGGTCCTTCGATCCGGTAGGCGCAGCGCCGATTCCAAACATAGCCGTAATCGTCTGGATGCGGTCTGCGAGGCCGAGTAACTTGCCTTCTAAGGCCGCGGGGATAGGATCGTCTGCCGAGGCAGGCGTGTATTGGTCGTAGACGGCCCTAGCAACGGTGGCGCCTAAATCCTGCGCCTTGGCGTAAAGTCCACCTATAACCCCCTGTAACTCAGTGAATTCTTTTACTAACTCAGTGGTCAGGTCGGTTTTTGCCAGTCTAGTCGCGATTTCAAGGGCGGTCCAATCGCAAATTATTGCGCTGACCTGAGGCATTCTTGCATACAGCCCTTTCACGACCGCCAGATTCTGCTCCGTCTTCCAGTGGTAACTCCCCAGCTCTTTCTGGAAAGTCACATTCTTCAAACTCTCCACGCGATCGACGAGAGGCATTTTCTGATCGAAGTCCCAGAAGAACCGCGCATCCTTGAATCGCGCCCGCAGCACTTTCTGGTTGCCGTGGCGGATGGTCGCTTCGCCTTCTTCATCCACCTGAATATTCAGCACCGCAAGGAAGTGCGCCAGCAGCTTGCCGTCCGGGCCTTCCACCGCGAAGTACTTCTGGTGGTCGCGCATCACCGTGACCAGCACTTCTTCCGGCAGCGCCAGATACTCCGCCTCAAAGTCACCCAGGATCACCGAAGGCCACTCCGTCAGGTGTACAACGGTCTCGATCAGCGCCTCATCCTCGCGCCACTTTGCTGCGGCAACCGTCCGCGTCGCCTTGTCCAGCGCCTTGCGAATCGATTGCCTGCGCTCGGCTACATCGACCACAACCTTGGCCGCGCGCAGCGTCTCTTTGTAGTCCTTCGGCGCGCCGATAAGGACGGGCGCTTCTCCGTGGAGGATGCGATGTCCGCGGCTCACATTTCCCGCCGCGATCCCGGCAATCTGCACAGGTACAATCGCCGCATCCAGCAGCGCAACAACCCAACGCACAGGCCGCACAAACCTCTCCGGCTTGCCCGCGCGCCAGTACATATTTTTAGCCCAGTAAAGCGCCAGCACTTCCTTGGGCAATTCGGTAGCCAGCAGCTCCGAGGCGGCACGGCCCAGCTTTTTCATCGTCGCGCCCACATACTCGCCCTTGGCGTTGGTGACCTTCTCCAGAGCCTCAACAGCCACGCCGGCTTTCTTAGCAAAGGCCTGTGCGGCGGCGGTGGGAACACCATCTTTGAAAGCTACCTTCCACGAGGGGCCCGTCATCTGCTCTTCGGTGCCGGCCTGTCCGGCCAGCACGCCCTCGGCCAGAACGGCGAGGCGGCGCGGGGTGGAATAGGTGGTCACGGTGGCGCCGTCGGCGAGCAGACGCTCGCGGGCCAGAAGATCGTTTACGCGGCGGCCTAGTTCGGCCTCCGCCCCGGCAATCATGCGGGCCGGAATCTCATCCAGCCCAATTTCGAGTAAAAAATCCGCCATAACTTTTGACTATCTTTCCGCTGACTCGCTACTGCCGCGTAAGCGGCGCTAACTTGCTGACTAACTGACCTGCTAACTCACTGCTTTGAAGGGTACGGGTTTGAGCCCGTACATAAACTCAAAAAAACACCTAGGCTTTATTGGTTCCTGCATAAATAATGTCCTTGCGCCGTCCCTACGGGACTCCGTAATGAACTTGTGGAGTCCCATTTCCCCACGCTGAAGCGCGGGGCTAGCCAACTATGCGCCTCCGGCGCGTTTGTCCGGACATTACTTATGCAGTCCTCAATAGCCCCTGAGGGAATGCCCATTCCACTAACTCCGCTGGCTAACTCATCAAAACTTCACCCAGACCTAGCAGCTAGAAGCTAGGACTCTGACCGCATGATTTCGTGCCTTGAATTTCTGCTATCCCAGGTCCCAAAATCGGGACCTGGGGCACCCAGAGTTGGTACAACTTCAAACGGACAGAAACCTAGGAGCTGTTTCTGCCTGTCCCACATACACCTTGGCCACGCCCACTGCCAGGTTCCTGATGCGCGCAATCATGCCTACGCGCTCGGTCACGCTGATCGCCCCGCGCGCATCGAGAAGATTGAACAGGTTTGAGCATTTCAGCGCCAGCTCGTAAGTAGCAATCAGCGGGAAGCGCCGCTTCTCCGTCGCGCTCGCCTTCTCGTCAGCCAACACCTTATTGCCCTTCACCAGCAGCGCCTGCGCCTCGGCCTCGTAGCTATTGAAGTGCTCCCACAGCCGGGCAACATCGGCTTCTTCAAAGTTATAGACGGAGTATTGCAACTCATCGGTCAGCCGCACGTCGCCGTAGGTGACCACCGCGCCCGTCTCCGGATCGCGCGCCCACACCACGTCGTAGACCGAGTCCACATCCTGCATAAAGGCGCAGAGCCGCTCGAGGCCGTACGTCAGCTCGGCGCAAATCGGGTCGAGATCGAGTCCGCCGCACTGCTGGAAGTAGGTGAACTGGGTAATCTCCATCCCGTCCATCATTACCTGCCAGCCCACGCCCCATGCGCCCACGGTCGGGCCTTCCCAGTTGTCCTCTTCGAACTTCAGATCGTGCTGCGAGAGATCGATCCCGATTGCTTCCAAAGATTGGAGGTAAAGCTCTTGCACATTCGCTGGCGGCGGCTTGAGGATGAGCTGGAATTGCGTATGCCGGAACAGCCGGTTGGGATTCTCGCCGTAGCGTCCGTCCGCAGGCCGCCGCGAAGGCTGCGCATAGCCCACGCGATAGGGCTTCGGTCCCAGCACGCGCAGAAACGTCTCCGGCGCCATGGTGCCCGCGCCCACTTCGACGTCAAACGGTTGTTGCAGCACGCACCCGCGCGCCGCCCAAAAATTCTGCAAGCGGAACAACAGTTCCTGAAATGTAAGCGCCGCAGGTTTAGCGCTAGATGCGGCGATAGCCGGTGAAGCTGTGGATGAAGTCACTCTTAAAAACTCTCTCTCGCGGTGCAACTGGATTGAGCCAATTTTATCAGCCGGGCTGGGGGCCCTTTTCGACATTCAGGCCAGTGTGAGCAGGTTGGCCGCGTAGGTCTCGCCGGCCAGAGCCTGGATGGCGCGATCAAGGGTGACCAGGATAGCTTCGTTGCGAATGGCGAGGCCAAGCAGGAGGGCGTCCGTGACCTGGCGGTGGCCGAGCAGGCGAGGAGTGAGGGGCTGGATCAACTCCAGCCAACTAAAGGAAACCGGCAGATGCGCAACGTTGGGCAAGGCTGCAATCGCCTCGAGCATTCGCATTGCATCCGCGATTGACTTCTTCCCGACCAAGGGCGAGGCCGCGATGCGCACAAAACCAGCCTCGGTCACAGGACAAAGCAATAAGCGCGCGCCATGGCTGCCCAACAGCCACTCGGTAGCCTGCTCATAAGCTGCGTGTGCCGGATCGCTCAACGCGACCCAGATATTTACGTCGGGGAGATAGTCCTTCAAATAAAGTCCTCCAGAGCCTCTTTCACCATTTCCGTCGTGATGACGCGCCCGCTCGGCGGGAAGGTTGGAAAGCCCGCCGCGGATCGCCGAAATTCCACTGTTTCGGCGGGTAAGCTGGCTGCTTTGCCGCCTTTGCGGATCAGGTCGGTGATGGCTTCGCCCAAGGTGAACCCGTTTGCGTGAGCATAGACCTCGGCGAACTGACGGGCGTCGTCGGCGAGATTGACGTTGGTTCTCATATGGTTAGTATGCACCGATTCGACTGGACGTGCACGTATTTTAAATACGTGCCAGATAAGGCGCTTGCACGCACTGCTGCCGTGGCGCCTCCCTTTGTGAGAACGTGAGATGAACCGACGGTCACCCGCCCAGCCGCCCCAGCGCCTCCGCCGTCCCCTCGATTTCACGAAGGGTCCGGTTATTCGCACTCAAATAGCGACTTTTCGAGGCCCGATTGGCGAATGATGCTCTGGAGAGTGCCGCGCCTGAGGGAATCGTGGAGCGGCACGGGGACGGTGACGGTTGTCCCCTGCATTTGCAATTGCATGATTCGGTGACTGCCGCGCTGGCGCACGGTGACAAATCCGTGCCCTTCGAGAATCTTACAGGCTTCTGTGCCCGAGAGGACTCTCAACTTACCCAACCGGCACCTCAACCTGAGTGACGAAGACCTCACTGTGCAGCCGCCGTGCAACTTCGGAAGAAGCGGCGGTCTCGAAAAAGAGCGTCAAGGCTTCGACGAGATTGGCGCGCGCCTCCTCGATTGTGGAACCCTGGCTTGCGATATCGAGCTCGGGGCACAAGGCGACAAAGCCATCGTCTTCGCGCTCAATAATAGCCGTCATTCGCTGCGGTCTAGGCATATCCGAATTCTACGCCAACCGTTTCTACGCAATTTTCGATCATCCGGGAGATCGTGCTGAATTCCGGAGGGTTTCACCCTCCCAGCCGCCCCAGCGCCTCCGCGGTGCGCAGCTTGCGTTCCAGGTGCCGCTCCAGCGATTGCAGAGTGAACCGGCGCAAATCCGTCCCTCGCCGCCGCGGCCACTGCTCGCCCGCAAACGCCGCGACCGGCGCCCGCAGCATCCTCTGCGCCAGTTGCCACGAGTCGGCCGACAAGGCATTCGCGCCCGACCCGCGATGCACAGCGCAGAATAGGCCATCCCCATAGGTCTGGAACCAGATCTCCCCCGTACGCAATGCCTCGCCGCAAGCCGTGCAGTGGGCGACGTCCGGCAGCAGGCCCAACAGCCGCGTCATCCAGAGCGAAAAATACGTCAGCGCCATCCATGACCCGGAGAATTGGGGCTGGACGAAATCGGACGGCACGGCCGTCGTCTGCTCCAGCACGCTCACCAGCAGCCGGAAGACCGTTTCCTGCGGATCGTGTTCCGGCAGCGCCTCATCCAGCAGTTCGGCGTAAAAGCTCAACACCGCCATCCGTACGTGATCCACCGGCGCGGCCAGGGGCGACCGTAGAATCTCCAGTTGATCCAGCCGCACCAGCTCCTGCCCCGGCTTCTCGGCAAACCACGCCCGCGCCACCGTCATCGGCTCCAGCGCCCCGCCAAACCGTTTGCGGCTCTTCAGCGCCGACTTGGCCACGCCCTTCATTCGCCCGTAATCGCGGGTAAAGAAGCTGACGATCAGGTCGGCCTCGCGCAACGGCCAGGTCCGCAAAACAACCGCTTCTGAGGTCAGCACGCTCATGCGACTACTATCTTCGCACTGCTGCCGCGGCCAGTGGCCGACCCGGTCCGATGATGCCAAAACTCCTTCCTGGCGAGTAAGGATTTTTAAAATAAGTAAGGAATACGCAAATAAGTAAGGTATTCTGTTAGAAGTAAGGCATACTGGGAAATGAAAGGAATCCTTCATGCCGACCGCGACCGTAACCTCCAAAGGCCAGATCACCATTCCCGTCCAGGTGCGGAAGGCGCTGGGACTCAAGCCCGGAGTTCGGATTGACTTCTATGAGATCGAAGACGGCGAGTACGCGTTCCGGCCCAAAAATAGGTCGATCATGGAAATGGAGGGCTGCCTTCCCAAGCTCGACCATGTGCCGACCATCGAAGAGATGAATCAGGCAGTTCTCGATCACGCCGCGGAGCTGGATGCGGCAACCCGAAGTGATGCGTATGCAAGGGTTTCGGATGGAGAGGCCGCGTGACTGGACTGGATACGAATATACTGGTCCGTTTCTTTGCCAAAGACGATTCGTTGCAGACGCCCAAAGCCAGAGAAGCATTGAGTTCGCTGACGTTAGGCGAGCCTGGATGGGTGGGAGTGGCGACGATACTGGAGTTGGTTTGGGTTTTGACAAGTTCGATGAAACTCGGACGCGATCCAGTTGCACGGATTCTTTCTGAGTTGCTGATGCGGGATACGATTGTGGTGGAGCAGCCTGAGACCATTGCAAGGGCCGTGCAGCGATATAGGAAGGGAAATGCAGACTTTGCCGGCTGCCTTATCGCCGTCTCCGCCCAAGCCGCCGGCTGCTCCCGCACCGTCACCTTCGACCGCCGAGCCGCCCGCGATGCCGGTATGGAACTCCTCGAATAAGGCATCGAACACGCCAGATCGTGCCATTTTCCACAAAATCGGGAGCGAACCTCAAGGTACAATAAGAACAGAGGTTCCAAATGCCATCCGCAATGGTCACCTTCAACGGTCGCATTACACTCCCCAGCGACATTCGAAAACAGCTTGGACTGAAAACTGGCGACAACATCGATTTTGTTGAAATCGAGAAGGGCCGGTTTGAGATTTGTCCACGTACCGCCGCTATCCGCGAAAAGGAAAGAGGCGTTAAGGCAACGGCCTATATACCCGCCGTTGACGAAGTAAACGAGACCGTCAACTAGGACGGGTACTCGAGTTTCCCCTGCACAAAAAAAGAGTGGCCGCCTCCTGAAGAGGAAGCCACTCGATCCCTCGCTATTGCCTGAATAGAACCCTCGAACAGCATCGAGCAGCTTTGCGCGCGCTTACATGGGTATCCGTTTGCCGCAAACGCGCAAACGCGCATCCCGCTGGAGCAGGATGCGCGTTGTGAGAACGCTCAGTGATTGAGGTGTGGCCGAACTGCGTTAGTGGCCGAAGTGCGCGGCGTTTTTCTCGGTAAAGTGAGCCCACTTCTCCGGCAGGTCATCCAGCGCGAAGATCGCCGAGACTGGGCAGGCTGGAACGCAGGCGCCGCAGTCAATGCACTCGACCGGGTCGATGAAGAGCTGGTCGGCCTCGCCGAAGCCGTCTTCGTCCTTTTTGGGGTGGATACAATCGACAGGACAGGCGTCCACACAGGCGGTGTCCTTGGTGCCGATACAGGGTTCTGCAATGACGTAGGCCATTTCCTAATTCTCCAGGTAACTATTTCCTCGACGCTGATAGTAGCACACGACCCCAAAGGCTGACTCTCTCTCCGGCCTCCCCGTTTTGCGATGCGGGAAACAGAAGAATCACTTTCGCTTTTCAGCCCGGCGCCGCGCAAACTCCTGCGGCGTGGGGATGGGCGCCAGGTTGCGCCCCGCGAACATGTCCTCGAACAAAGCCACCAGCTCCGCCTGAATCAGCCCGTTTGAAGCCAGAATCTCCCGGCTGTCCAACTTGAATGGGTTGCCCGCAAAGTCCGTCACCCGTCCCCCGGCCTCTTCCACCAGCAAAATGCCGGCGGCCGTGTCCCACGGGTTCAGGCTGAACTCCCAAAATGCCTCCAGCCGGCCGCAGGCCACATACGCCAGGTCCAGCGCCGCCGAGCCCGCCCGCCGCACCCCATGCGAGCGCAGCGTAAACTCCTGATAAAAATGCACATTGGGACTGGCATGGCGCTTGCGGCTGGGAAAGCCCGTAGAGATCAGCGCCTCAGCCAGATCGGGAATCTTCGACACCCGCATCGGCTTGCCGTTGAGCCGCGCGCCCTGTCCCCGCTCGGCTGTGAAAAGCTCATCCCGCATCGGGTCGTAGATGACTGCGGCCTGCAGCGTTCCGTCCTGCTCTGGCGTCATTCCGGCCGCGCGCCGTTCCAGGCCCATCGAAACGCAGAACTGCGGAAACCCATGCGCAAAGTTCGTCGTCCCATCCAGCGGGTCCACGTACCAGCGGAACTCCGCTTCCATGCGCTCCCGCGTGCCTTCTTCGCCGTAGACCCCATGTTCGGGAAAAGCCACGCCCAGCCGCTCGCGGATCAGCTTCTCCACCGTCCGGTCGGCTACCGTCACCAGGTCCACGTCGCCCTTGTACTCGGTCTCCACACCCTGGGCCAGAAATTCGCGCAATCGCGCACCCGCCTCGCGCGCAATCTCCGCGGCTTTGGGAACCCACACAAGATTCTGTGCTGGCGCGGCCGCACCGGCGCTCACGAAACTTCCTCGCGCGCAATCGGCTCGCTGGCCGGGCCTACGCCGCGCACTGCCTCAAAACGTGGCGCACGCCGCTTGCCCGCTTCGCTGATGGTGCGGATCTGGTGCTTGTAAATAAAAAGATTGGGCTGCCCCTCGCGCGTCAGCCGCAGCATGGCGTCGTCGAAGTACTCAATCCAGCCGCGCACAGTGTCTCCGTCCCGCAGCTTGATCTGGACCACCATCTGGCGGTCGCTGAGGGAACGCAGATAAAGCGCCTCCTGGCCGGTTTCGCCCGGAGGAGGTGCTTTGGAACGCCGGCGGGAAGACAGTGGCGAGGTCATCACTTTATTTTAAATGCAACATTGAGGCAGGACGCCAACTTGTCGGGAAAGAAGACGGTGATCCGAACGCCCTCAGTTTGTTTCAGGAGATGCGTCCGCATAGTACCCGGTCTTGTGGCGGACAGTGAACTCGCCAGCCGATGCCCTGGGAACGGCGACCTCGATGCGATGGAAGATTCTTCCCGGCTCCTGGTTGTGGGGATAGTAGCCAAGCAGATACTGCGTGCGCAGATCGTCGCTGACCTTTGCAAAGGCCTTGTCGAGTCCACCGTCGGCCACGTAAAAGTATTTGCCGCCCGTCTGCTCGGCCAGCGTGATCAGCGCGTGTTCCCCGCCCAGGTCGCGTCCGGCGCTGGCCTCGATGGGTACGTCGATCAGCGAGTAGATCATGACCTCGCCGCGAAGGGCCTGTTCCAGCGCCTGCCCGTAGGTGGTGTTTTTGGCGGTGTCGTCGCCGTCGGAAATCACCACCAGAACTTTGCGCCCCTCTTTCTGGCCCAACCGCTCGGAGCCCAGGGAAATGGCGTCGTAGAGCGCGGTGGCCCAGTCGCCGTGCAATTGGCTCAGGCCGCGATCGATCTGGGGCAGCTTGTTGGTGAACGGCGTCAGCTCGCGCACGTCGGTGGCAAACTGCATCACGCTCATCAGGTCCTGTGGGCGCAGAATCGCATGAGCAAATCGCCGCGCCGCCCCGGCTTCTTCCGTCATGTCCTTGCGCACGCTGCCGCTGGTGTCGATCGCCAGGGTCAGATTCAATGGCAACTCCGACTGCTTTTCGAAAACTGCAATTTGCTGCGGCCGGCCGTCCTCCGACACCCTGAAATCGTCGTGCGCCAGCCCGCCTACCAGCGCCCCGTTCCGGTCGGTCACATTCACAAAGATACTCACCAGCTTCACATCCATATGCAGGGTAGTCTGCTGCGCGGCGAGGATTGGCGAGAGGGTAGCAGCCAGGGCAAGAAGGGCAATGCAGGCGATTCGCATGAGCATTCCCGCAGGGGCTAAACAGGCTGCGGGAAAAGGCTTGATTCCGACTAGAAATGGCGAAAAGCATACCTCAGGGGCTAAAGCCCCGGCAGATTTTTCTGTGGTCACGTACGGGCTGAAGCCCGTACCCTTCACCGGGACGACTTTTTCCGCGGGCTGTAAAGCCCAACGTCCCCACGCTGTCGAATGTTCGGGCTGAAGGCCGTGCCCTTCGCATGAAACGGTGATTCCAGATTCTGAAAATCCACCGGGATTAACGCTCATGCGAACCCTCCGGCTCCAAAGCCAGCCCCTCGGGAAACGGCTCGCCGTCCGCCCAGACTTCTCCATCCACAAACGTCTCCTTCTTCCAAATGGGCACCGTCTTCTTGAGCGTGTCGATCACCCAGCGGCAAGCCTCGAAGGCTGCCCCTCGATGCGCCGACGCCACCACGATCAGTACGCTCGTCTCTCCCACCCGGAGCCGCCCCAGCCGATGCACCAGCGTCACGGCCCGCACGCCGAACCTCTCGCGCGCCTCTACCGCAAGCGCCTTCATCTGTTTCAGCGCCATCTCTTCATAGGCTTCGTAGTCCAGGTGCAGCGTCTGCCGGCCGCGTGTGTTGTTGCGCACGATGCCGTCGAAGACCACCACCGCGCCGTCTTCGCCCCGTTTGGCCGCAGCCACCAGCTTTTCCGCGTCGATGCGCTCACGCGTCAGCGCAATCGCCGTGGGCCGATCCATAAACTCATCCAAAGTTTTCGCTGGACGCGTAGTCCCACCGCCGGAGACAGGCGGCAGCAGCCCCACCTCATCGCCTTCTCGCAGCAAATGTCCCGCAGTGGCATACTCGGCATTCACGCTGACCGCAATGCCCCGCAGGACATCTCCTCGGCCAGCCACGCGGGCGGTCACCAACTCCAGCAGATCCGCCACCGAGGCGCCTTCCGGCAACTCGACGGTAGTCTCCGCCGCGCCCAGCCAATCTTTCGATACCCCGAAGGGAAGAACTCGCACACGCATCGCTTGAAAAAGAATACCGCCTGTTCGTTAGCAGCCTGTGGTGGAAGTCAAACCCTGGGGGGGGAAACCGTCCCTCAGGGGCTAAAGCCCCGTTGATTCTTTGGGCCTTACGGCACGACTGAAGTCGTACCCTTTCAAAACCAGACTCTTGCCACAGGCTGTTAGACGCGGCAGGCGGCATTCAGGGGCGTATTGCAGTCCAGATCAAACCAGTTTGTAGAGAAACCCCGTGGGTGTGCCCCAAAGGTTGCGCGCCCGGTCGTCGTAAAAGATGCTGAACTCGATGCCGGAAAGATCGAAGTCAAACAGCGGCACGCGGTCAAACGTAAAGTCGCCCCGCACCGAGTACTCATCGCCCCCACAGTCGATCATCAGCGTATCGCCGGTCGATAGGCGCTCGGGATGCGTCAGCAGCATGCATGCAAATGAAAACGCGCCCAGCCCGAATTCGTTTCCGGCCATGGCAACGCGCGTCCGCCGCGAAGAGGAGCCGCGATGCAGCATGCCGGCCTGCGCGCCCAGCACCACAATGTCGTTGCCCTCCTGCTGCTCGCCCAGAATCTTCTCCGCCAGTCTGGAGCGCTCTGCCTGGCGAAGGTACATCGCGCCCAGCTTGCCGGTGATGCGGTTACTGAACCTGCGCCGTGCCGATAGAACTCCCAGCGCCATCTCCACGGCCTCGTTGTAGGTTGACGCCAGTGCCTGCCAGCGGGGAATTGCAAACCAGGCTTCCGCGCCCTCCGGAAGCTCGCGCCGCGACAGCTTTTCCAGGCAAGCGCCCAGGCTTGGGAACGCCTTGCGCAGCTCTGTTACCTGCGCCTCGATTGGCCGCACCTTGTAGGTGGGCGGATAGACGCGGTTCGAGCCCACCTGTTCGTCCTTGTACTTTTCGCTCACCGCATGACGGTGAATAATCTCCACCACTTTCTCCGCCACCTCTTTCTTCAGCGTCAGGTTCATATCCAAAACCGACTGCGCGCTCTGCCGGTCCAGTTGCTCGATCGCCATCTTGTAAGCCGTCTGAGCCGCGTCGCTCAGAAAATCCTGTAACATGCGATTCTGCTGCTCGGTCATGTTCCCGGAAAGATGCAGCGGAACAATCTGCTGGGGAGTCGCTTGTGTTGTTGCCATGGCTGCCGCTCTCGGCGCAGTTGCGCGTTGGATTCTGCAGTCATCATCGGCAAAACGGGCCTTCTCAACAGGTCAACATCACCAAAGTTGCTTCGTTTTGGTGCACGCTCCGAAATCCAAAAGGGGCAGAAACTGTTGCAGAGTTGCCGACCTTCGGCCAGCCGTTGCCCTGTTGAGACGATGGCGCTTGCCTGTTGACTTCTGTATCGCTTAGCGATACAGTCAATGCGTGATCAAGTCGTTCAAGCACGCGGGGCTGGAAAAGCTCTTTAGGGACGGCTCGAAGGCAGGAATCAACCCAGCGCATGCAGAGAAGCTGAAAAATCAGATGGCCATTTTGAATCGAGCCACGAACCCCAGCGGAATGAATGTTCCTGGTTGGAACCTTCATCGGCTGCACAAGGAGCTGGCTGGTCATTGGGCCGTAAAGGTCAGTGGGAATTGGCGCTTGACGTTCCGGTTCGAAGGACAGGATGCAATTCTGGTGGACTACCAGGATTATCACTAGAGCTTGGCCGGTGCGAGTCCCGGCGTAAAGGAGGCGACCATGCGGATGCACAATCCACCCCATCCCGGAAGGATCGTTAAAGAAGCTATTCAGGCCATTCCCATGAGCGTCACCGGGTTTGCCGCGCATATTGGCGTGTCGAGAGTAGCCCTGTCCCGTGTCCTGAACGAAAAGGCCGCAGTCACGGCGGAGATGTCTATAAAGATCAGTGAAGCGTTCGGGCAAGATTCCCCCGATATCTGGTTCAATCTCCAAAACGATTACGACTTTTGGCAGGTGTCGAACGCGAACACCCGGCGGAAGAAAGTCGAACCGCTTCGTTCTGTGGCGGCCTGATCGCAAGCCTCACGGTCTTCAAGAACGTATCCCCGGTTCTTTTTGGACGTGGTTACACGCAAAAAGGCCGGCAGGTTCGCCGGCCTTTTTGCTTCTTAGCGCACTTTAAGAAACGGATCTGGCAACCTCGGCCTCCGCCAGCTGCTTATCTGGCCGCGCCTTTATCAGCGGCAAGGCCACATGCAGCACGTCTTCAATGCGGCTGGCGTAGTGCACCGTCAAGCCCTCCATCATTTCCGCCGTCAGGTCCTCTTCCACATCCTGGCGGTTCTCGGCCGGCAGGATGATGGTTGTCACTCCCGCCCGCCGCGCCGCCAGAAACTTCTCCTTGATCCCGCCCACCGGCAGCACATTGCCGCTCAGCGTGATCTCTCCGGTCATGGCCGTCAGAGGCCGCACCGGCGTATCGGTCAGCAGCGATGCCAGCACCGTGGCTATGGTTACGCCCGCCGAAGGACCATCCTTGGGAGTGGCTCCGGCCGGCACGTGAATGTGCAGGTCGATCTCCTTGGTAAAGTCCTCGTCCAGCCCCAGGCTCGCAGCATTCGAGCGCACCCAGGTCAGCGCGGCCTGCATCGACTCCTGCATTACATCGCCAATCTGGCCGGTCATGGTAAAGCCGCCCTTGCCTTTCATCTTGTTGGCTTCGATGAACAGAATGTCGCCGCCGGCCGGTGTCCATGCCAACCCGACTGCAACGCCGGGCCGCTTCACGCGCTCGGCCACTTCGGTGTCCACGCGCACCTGGATGCCGCCCAGGAACTCCTTGATCTGGTCGCGCGTCACCAGCAGCTTTTCGGCGTGGCCTTCCACCACGCGCCGCGCCTGCTTGCGGCAAACCGTGCCGATGGCCTGCTCCAGTTTCCTGACGCCGGCCTCCCGCGTGTAGTGCCGTACCACGTAGCGCACCGCATCCTCGGGAAACTCGATCTGCTCCGCGGTGATTCCGTTCTCCTTGATCTGCCGCGGAATCAGGTACCGGTTCGCGATCTGCACCTTCTCCTCTTCCGTGTAGCCGGGCAGGAAGATCAGCTCCATCCTGTCGAGCAGCGGCGGCGGCACCGTATCCAGCATGTTCGCCGTGCAGATAAACAGCACCTTGCTCAGATCGAACGGCACGTCCAGATAGTTGTCGCGGAAGGTGTTGTTCTGTTCCGGGTCCAGCGTCTCCAGAAGCGCCGAGGCCGGATCGCCGCGGAAGTCTCTTCCCAGCTTGTCCACCTCGTCCAGCATGATCACGGGGTCGTTGGTATCCGCCCGGCGAATGCTCTGGATGATCTGCCCCGGAAGCGCGCCGATGTACGTCCGGCGATGTCCGCGGATCTCCGCCTCGTCGTGCATGCCGCCCAGCGAAACCCGCTGGAACTTGCGGCCCAGCGCCCGCGCTATCGAGCGGCCCAGGCTAGTCTTGCCCACGCCCGGCGGCCCCACAAAGCAGAGAATCGGTCCTTTCATATCCGGCTTCAGTTCCAGCACGCTCAGGTAATCCAGAATCCGGTCCTTCACCTTCTTCAACTCGTAGTGGTCCTCGTCCAGAATCTCCTTGGCCTTGCCGATATCGACTTTCGCGCCCGAGCTCTTGGCCCAGGGCAGCACTGCAAGCCACTCGACGTAGTTGCGCGTCAGCGAGTAGTCGGCCGCCATCGGTGACATTCGCGACAACCGCCCCAGTTCCTTCAGCGCTTCCTTCTTCACGTCCTCCGGCATGCCTGCCGCTTCAACCTTCTGCTTCAACTCGTCGGTGTCGCGCTGGCCCTCGTCCTGATCGCCCAGCTCCTTCTGGATCGCCTTCATCTGTTCGCGCAGATAGTAGTCGCGCTGCGACTGCTGCACCTGATCCTGCACCTCGGTCTGGATCTTGGCGCGCAACTGCTGCACCTCGATCTCTTTTGCCAAGTGCTTGTTCAACTGCTCCAGCCGCTCCACAATCCCAGGCGTCTCCAGCATTTTCTGCTTGTCGTCGGTGGTCAGGAAGGGAAGCGAGGAGGCCACAAAATCCACCAGCCGGCTCGGCTCATCGATGTTGGCCGCAATCGTCCGCAACTCGTCAGACAAGGTCGGCGACTCGGTGACAATCTGTTGGAACTGGGCCACCACATTCCGCACCAGGGCTTCAAAACTCGAGTCGGAAGCCGGCAAAATATCCTCCAGCGTCTCCACCTCGGCCACCATGAAAGGCTCGGTCTGCGAGTAGCCTAAAAGCCGCACGCGGCTCACGCCCTCGGTAAACACAAACCGGCTCTGGTTGGGCATCCGCACAACCTTGTGCACCGTCGCCAGTGTGCCCACAGTATGCAGATCGCCCGGTTTGGGAGAGTCCAGCCGGGGATCCAGTTGCGTCGCCACCACGATCATCCGCTCCTCACCCAGCGACTCAATCAGTTGGATCGAGCTCTCACGGCCAACCGTAAGTGGCAGAACAGCATGAGGGAACAGAACGGTGTCCCGCACCGGCAAGACCGGTACCAGGCGTACCTTTGACACATTTCCTGGGGAGGAAATCAGAGATTGCGATTTGGAAGGCTGATTTTGCATTGAGTGTCCTTTTGTCAGGTTTCCTTCATTAGACAGCGCAGACTTTGAAAAGTTTCAGAAATCTCACATCTTCCCCGTCCTCTTCCCAATCCCCAAACTGCCCACTCCCACCTCTACGCCCCGCCTACGGGCAAGGTTCCCGGGCATAGGAGGCCCGTGCTAAGCTTGACTCCCCGAAGGGCACGGGGTTCGCCTCCCGGTCGTCTCAAAAAACTCAACCGGGGCACTGTTGCGGGGCAGCAAAGCCTAAAGAAAAACTCAACCGGAGCATAGATAAGTGTCAGCGCATGACTTCAGTCGTGCCGGAAATGCCCCAAAATGAATCAGGGCTTTAGCCCCTGCGGGCTTTTCTCTTCAGGCCACGCATCCAGCCTGCTCCTCCCCGCTACAAACTTAGATGCACTGTCGCTCGAAGGTTGTATCGGCTAAACCCAGTGGAAGGTGAGGGGGGACTTCCGCGACCTTAAAAGAGCCGAGCCGGTGTGAACCCGCAGCACCCGCGGAACAGCTTCACCGTCGCTTGTCACTCATTGAATTGCAGACTCGCTCTCGCCGCGCAGACGGGGGCGAACTTGCTCAAATCAGTTTGAATCGCCGGGCTCGCCTTCTTCGCTCTTGATGGCCAATTCGATGTGCTCCCAAAGCTCCTCGGGCGGCTCCTCAACAGGGAAGAGTTGCCGAGCGGCTTCGGCGATTGTCTCCAAATCCGACAGCAGCGCCCGGCAAAGCTCGCAGCTTTGGATATGTGGATGCGCCCCCGCATCCGCCCCGGAGCCAACCAGCTCCGGCAACTGGGCCTGGAACTCAACGCAGCTCATCTTGTCTCGATCGCCGGTCACCGCTGCGCCTCCTTTTGTGCGCTCCTGCGCAGAGCATCGCGTAGCCTCAGGCGCGCCTTGTGCAACTGCGACTTGCTGTTGCCGATCGAACACTCAAGCATGGAGGCAATCTCATTATGCTCATACCCCTCAACATCGTGAAGTATAAAAATCAGCCTATAGCCGGCGGGAAGATCGCCCACCGCGCGCTCCAGCGCCAGCCGGTCGATAGCGCCGCTCAAGGCCAGGTCGGGAGCGCCGAAGCTGCGCCCGGGACTCTGCTCAGGCACCGGCTCCATCGCTTCATCCAGCGAAATCAGGTTCAGGCCCTTCTTGCGCAGTTGCATCAGCACCACGTTCACCGCCAGCCGGTGCAGCCAGGTTGAAAACGCAGAGTCGCCGCGAAAAGTCGCGATCTTGCGATGCAACTGCAAGAATGCCTCCTGCGTAAGATCCTCCGCCTCGGCAATATTGCCCACCATGCGCAGACACAAAGAATAGATGCGCCTTTTATGTAAAGAGTAGAGCTGGGCGAAGGCCTGATGGTCGCCTGCCTGGGCGCGCGCCAGGGCATCTGCCTGCTTCGGATCGGGAGAGGCCGCGGGCGCAAAGGTCACCCGCCTGGCTGGTTGAGTGGGAACGGGAACCGCTTTGTCCAAGTCAAGTGACGTGCTTTCTCTCATCGGGGCGGTTAACCGGGAACGGGGCATGAGCTTCCTTGGGGGGAATCCCTCTTGTGACTGGGCGCCTGCGGCGCACGGCGCCTGTCCTCGCTAGTATAAGGGGAAAGGGGAAGATGCGCAGAGAGGTGGAGCGTCGGCATAAGATGACCGCAGCCATCACCGTGTGATTTCTTGCGTCGAGGCCGCACTTTCGCGCAAAACGGGGCCTGTGCACCGCGCTTTTTTGGGAGATATCGTCTTGCGGAGAAAGTCGGCATTGAAGTGCGGCAATCCGGAGTTGATCCGGTCCGGAGTGGCTCGGTCTGGAGCGGCTCCGTGTCGGGTCCGGCTCGCATGCGCGCTTGTCTTCAGTCTCCTGTTTGCGCCAGGCTCCGCAATCCAGCTGAGCGCCCAGACTTCTTCCCAGTCCGTCGCCGGAACCCTTTCTCAATGGAGTGGCCTGCCGGTGCGCGGCATTTCCTTCGCCGGCGTTTCCGCGGATCGCCTTGACCCGCTGGCTGGCCAACTGCCCCAACTTGCTGGAAAGCCCCTCGATTCGAAAGACGTAAGAGAGAGCCTGCGCCAACTCTATGCCAGCGGCCTTTACGAGACGATACAGGTGGAAGGCACAAAGACCGCGGTATTGCCCGACCAGTACGTCGTCGACCTCGTCTTTCGTGGCCGTCCCCGCACCTTTATCGGCACTGTGGGAGTTTACGGCGCCAAAGGGCCCACCCTGAATACTCAACTGCAACGCGCCAGCCGGCTCCAGGCCGGCACGCGCTTTACCCAGGCCGAGCTCGCCGACGCGCTCAAGCAGATGCGCCAGACGATGGCCGAAGACGGATTCTACGAGCCGCAAATCACCCCCTCGCTCACGCCTCACTCCGATGAGCAGCTCGTCGATATCGTCTTTCAGACGGTTCCCGGACCGCAGGCCCGGGTGGGTAAGGTCGAGGTCTCCGGCGACCCTGGAATGAGCGTGGCGGAGTTCCGCCATTACGCGCGTTTGAGAATCGGCGCCCATGTGGACCACGATACCGGCAGTCGCGCTCTCACCGGCCTGCTCAAGCACTACCGGGGCGAGCAGCGGCTGGAGGCCGAGATCAAGATCGTCTCGGAAAAGTACGATTCCGCGGGGAAGAAAGTAGACTTCATCTTTTCCGCCAACCGGGGCCCCGTTGTCAAAGTGCTGGTTCAGGGAGCAGCCATCGGCGCGGACCGCGTCAAACGCATCATTCCCGTCTTTGAAGAAGGCAGCGTAGACGAGGACCTGCTCAACGAAGGGAATCGCCGCCTTCGCGACTACTATCAGAGGCTCGGCTACTTTGACGCCAAGGTGAATCACCAAGAGCAATCCAACGCGGACGGCGAGGTGGTCATCGTCTTCAAGGTGGACCTTGGCCCGCGCCGCCGCGTGCAGAGCGTTTCCGTTGCCGGAAACCACTACTTCGACTCGGCGACCCTCAAGGAACTGCTCAGCGTGCGCGCCGCCGATTCGCTCGACCGGCATGGTTCCTACAGCCAGGCCCTGGTCTCCGCCGACGTCAGCGCGCTTGAGTCCGTCTACCGCAACAACGGCTTCTCCAACGTGAAGATTGTTCCCGAGACCAGCACTCCGGAAACCAGCCTGGCGGATAACCCAGCCCCGCAAACAACTGCCGTGCCGGCTGGAATGTCGCGCACAGCTCCGCTGGCCGTGACTTACCGGATCGAGGAAGGCGAACAAATCCGCGTCGGCACGGTGCGCCTGGAAGGAAACGACCACGTCGATGCCGCCGGCCTGACTCCGCAGTTGAACACCACGCCTGGCCAATTGCTCTCGCCCGAGAACCTGGCCGGTGACCGCGACGCGCTGCTCACCGACTACTTGAGCCGCGGTTTCGAGCAGGCCAGCGTAGACGTCGCGCAGCAGACCGAGCCTGCCGACCCCGGCAAAGTGGACGTCGTCTTCCACATCACCGAGGGCCCGCAGATCTTTGTCCGCAATGTGCTGTTCACCGGGCGGCATTACACGCGGCCCGCAACCGTGGCGCGCGCCATCACCCTTCATGCCGGCGATCCGCTCGACCAGACCGCCCTGCTCGATACGCAGCGCAACCTCTACGAACTTGCCCTGTTCAACGAGGTCGATGCCGCAGTCGAGAATCCGACCGGCGGCGCAACCCGCAAGACGATCCTGCTTCAGGCCACTGAAGCGCGGCGCTGGGCTCTTACCTACGGCTTTGGCTTTGAGGCCCAGACGGGAACGCCCCAGAACAACTGCGCAGGCGCAAATGCCGGCGGCGTTCCCTGCAATCCCAACGGCAAAACCGGCGTCAGCCCCCGCGTCATCGCCGACCTCACCCGCAACAATCTCTTTGGCCGCGAGCAGTCGGCCTCGCTGCAAGGCACCTACGGCCTGCTCGAGCAAAAAGTGGACCTGCTCTTACAGGTCCCGCATTTTGACGGCAATCGCAACTTCGGCGTCACCTTCTCCGGCGGCTACGCCAACAGCCAGGATGTGACCACCTACGTCGCGTCCAGGCTTGAGGCCGGCTTCCGTTTTACTGAGAACTTCCAGCTTCCCGGCTCCTGGCTCTCCAAGGCAAATACTCTGGTCTACGAATACGACTTTCGCCGCGTCAAGGTGGCCGCCAGCAGCCTTCAGGTCTTTCCCGGCGAAATTCAAGCCCTCGCCACGGCAGCCCGCGTCGCCGGGCTGGGCCTCACATGGATTCGCGATACTCGCGACTCGCCCCTCGATGCGCATCGGGGAACCTACACCAGCTTTCAGGAGTTTTTCTCAGAGAAATCCTTTGGAGCCGACGCGCAATTCAACCGCCTCGACCTCACCAACTCGAGCTACTACGGCTTCCTCAAACAGCGCCTCGTGCTCGCCCGCAACACGCGCTACGGCCAGATGCGCGCATTCGGCACCGGCTCGCCGGAGTTGATTCCTCTTCCGGAGCGGCTCTATTCCGGCGGTCCCACATCTCTGCGCGGCTTTTCTTTCAATGCCGCCGGCCCCCGCGATCCAGAGACCGGCTACCCCATCGGCGGCGCCGGCGCCCTCACCAACAGCACTGAATTACGCCTGCCGCCGCCCCCCTTGCCCTGGCTCGGCGACACCGTGAGCTTTGTTATCTTCCACGATATGGGCAACGTCTTTACCAACGCCGGCGACGCATGGGCCAGCGCGCTGCGTTTTCACCAGCCTGATCGCGACGCATGCAAGATACCGTCCGGCTACGTTCACATTTCCAAGCCCGTTCCCCCCGGCCCCACAACCTCCACCGGCATTCAAGGTCCGTGCAGCTTCAACTACTTCTCCCATGCGCCGGGCATTGGTTTGCGCTACCATACGCCCGTTGGGCCCATTCGGCTTGATTTCAGCTACAACATCAACACGCCCATCTACCCCGTTTACCTCAACTACTCGCTCTCGGTGCCCGAATCGCAGCCCCATGTCGGCGAGGCCTCCCACTTCAACTTCTTCTTCAGCCTGGGACAAACCTTCTGATGCCCATTGCTTCGCCAATCCGCAAAACCGCCGTCGAGTGCCCCATCCCAGGGCTGTTTTTGAGCGATGGGCCTGAAAAATATACCTCACGGGTCAGACAGGCTGCGGGAAAAGGGCAGGATTTGTGCTTTGTGCGAGGAAGAATATTGCAGGGGCTAAAGCCTCCCCATTGTTTTCACACATTTTTGGCACGACTCAAGCCACCCCAGCGACGAAGACCTGTCGCCGGGGACCCCGGCAAGTCATGCCCCGATAGAAAACAAAATTGCAAGTTCAACGAAACTGGACGCCGTCATGGAGTTCTACGGACGCCCACCCATCGGACAAAAACAAAGACGTCCGATGGATGGGGCACAGTTTCATTCCCCGTCGGTCGGCGAAGCCGGTGGACGACTGATACAAAGCCGTTGAGTATCTCCGATGTAATGTGTTTTTCCGCAGCCTGTTTATCGCGGCTGGGGATCAGGCTTCTCGTCTTTATTCTTCTCGCCGCTTTCGCCATTCCGGCCCGCGCCCAATCCCCGGTAGTCCTTGACACCGTAGTCGCCGCCGTCAACCGCCATCTCATCCTGTCCAGCGACATCGACGAAGAGATCCGCCTCTCCGTCCTCGATCCCGGCCGCGCCGGACAAGGG
>Ga0181529_10000980_pt1 | contig 39341 bp, 31 predicted proteins | sample PEATcosm2014_Bin_36_FD_119763 | JGI IMG/M metagenome (GOLD analysis project Ga0181529, IMG submission 119763) | Peatland microbial communities from MTU Mesocosm Facility, Houghton, MI, USA - PEATcosm2014_Bin10_30_metaG | ecosystem: Environmental > Terrestrial > Soil > Wetlands > Peat | place... | reverse complement strand
CGGATTCCCGCCACCCTGGTGGTGGTCGCCGTCTCGATCATCGCGGCCGCCACCCTCCGGCTCGACCAGCACGGCGTCGCCGTCGTCGGGTCGGTGAAGGCCGGGTTCCCGCCCATCGGCCTACCCCACGTCACCTGGGGTCAGGTTCCCGGGCTGGCCGGGGTGGCCGCGTCGATCTTCGTGGTGGTCCTGGCCCAGAGCGCGGCCACCGCCCGCAGCTTCGCCCAGAAGCGCGAGGAACACCTCTCGGAGAACCGTGACCTGGTGGGTCTCGCCGTCGCCAACCTGGCCGCCGGCGTCACCGGCGCGTTCTGCGTCAACGGCAGCCCGACCAAGACGGCCGTGGTGGACGCCGCCGGGGGGCGCACCCAGCTCGCCCAGCTGGTGATGGCGGTGATCGCCGTCGTCGTGCTGGTGGCCGCCACCGCCCTGCTCCACTTCCTGCCGGAGGCGACCCTCGGCGCCGTGGTCTTCGTGATCGGCATCCGGCTCATCGACCTCGGTCACCTGCGCGAGCTCTGGAGGCTGCGCCGTGACGAGCTGGCGCTGGCCGGGATCACCGCGCTGGTGGTGGTCCTGATCGGGGTCGAGCAGGGGATCGCGCTCGCCGTCGCCCTCTCCGTGCTCGACTTCGTCCGCCGCGCCTACCGGCCCCGGGACACGGTGATGGTGCCGGTCGCGGGCGCCCCCGACAGTCTCGTCCCCGAACCGGCGCGCCCCGGCGTCGAGACCCTGCCCGGCGGTATCGCCTACCGCTTCGACGGCACCCTCTTCTTTGCCAACGCCGACCGCTTCCGGCAGCGGGTGCTGGACCTGGTCGCGGCCGCCCCGCACCCCGTCGCCTGGGTCGTCCTCGACCTCTCGCCGGTGGCGGATATCGACTACTCCGCCGGCCAGGTGCTGCTCACCCTTCTGCGTGACCTCCGGGCACGGTCGGTGACCGTCCACCTCGCCCACGTCGAGGACATCCACGACCTGCTCCAGCGGTACGGGGTCTTTGAGCTGGTCGCGCTGGCCGACGTCCACCACGGGGTCCGGGACGCCGTGGCCGCCGCCACCGCCCCCGCCCTGCCCCCGGCTGAGGTCAGAGAATCTGCAGCGTCTCCACCAGGTTGAAGATGCCGTGGACGATCGCCCCCGGGAGCAGTGAGCCCGAGTACTCATAGAGGAGTGCCAGCAGCACCCCGAGAAGGGCCAGGGGGAGGAAGAGGATCTCCTCCGTCGACGTCCCCCAGCCGACGTGGGCGGCGGCGAAGAAGCATCCCGAGAGCACCGCGGCCGCGGGGACGTTGAGGTGACCGCGCATCCAGCCGTAGACGAAGCCTCGGAAGAATGTCTCCTCGGCCAGCGGTACCTCCACCGACAGAAGCAGGAGGGCGATGCCGACCTGATGGCCGTATTCCCCCTGCACGGTCGACACCTGGGCGTTCTGGACGTGGACCAGGCCCGCCTCCAGCTTGAGGAGCCAGGTCAGCACCACCAGGGCGGCAAGGCTGGAGACGACCGCGATCGGGATCCAGCGAACGCGCGGCATCCGCCACCCGAGATCCCTCAGCGAGGCGTGCCGGCGGCCGAACACGAGGACTGCGACGACGCCGATCGCGAACGCGTAGACGGCAGTCTGCTCCGCGAAGTTGGCGAGCGCCGTCTGCACCTGCGGGCCGAGCCCGCGGGTCAGCCCGCGCGCGAATCGCTCCACACCGGGGTCGACGAAGACCTCCGAGAGCACCGAGACCCCCAGGAGGTAGGCGCCGAAGAAGATGACCACGTCGGTCCAGTCCCAGGGCACCCGCGGGGAGGCGCCGCCCGTCCCGCCGGCGGGGGTGGCGGCGAGCTGGCGCGTCGAGCCCTGGCGCATCGCGCCATTGTGGCAAGCTGGCCGCGTGGCGCTCGGTGACCTCCTCGTCAACCCCGGCGCCGTCGCCGGGCTCCGCCACGCCCTCGACTCAGGGCAGCTCGGACACGCCCTCCTCGTCACCGGGCCCGACCAGGTGGGCAAGACCACGCTGATGCTGAGCCTGGCAGCCGAGTTGCTGCCGGGCGGTTCCTGGCCGGGCGACCCCACCACCCATCCCGACCTCTGGTTGGAGGACTCATCGGACGAAAGGATCTCGATCCGGCGGGTGAGGGCCGGCGGCGAACCCGGGAGCCTCCAGGAGTTCCTCAGTCTGCGCACCTATGCCGGGGGGGCCCGCGTCGCGATCATCGCGCGCGCCGATCGGCTCACCGAGGAAGCCGCGAACTCCCTCCTCAAGACGGTCGAGGAGCCGCCCCCCCGCACTCATCTGCTGCTCACCGCCCACAGCCCGGAGCGCCTGCCCGCCACCATCGTCTCCCGCTGCGGCCGGCTGGCCCTCGGTCTCGTGGAGAGCCTCGCCACCGAGGCCTGGCTCCGCGACCGCCACGGAGTGGACTCCGCCACGGCCCTGCTCGCCGCCGAGTTGGGCGCGGGGCGCCCGGGTCGGGCGCTCCGCCTCTCCCAGGATCCCGAGGCGCTCGACGCCGAGGTCAAGGTGCTCGACCGCTTCCTCGCCATCGGCGGGGGGGGCGCGCCGGCGGCACTCGCGGCGGCCGCCGAGCTCGCCCCCGGGAGCGGAGGCGAGGGTCGGGAGCGCCTCCTCCTCGACCTCTCCATCTGGGCCTCCTTCGTCCGCGACGCCGCGGTCCACGCCGCGGGCGCACCCGAGCTGGCCCGGCTGCGCAGCCGGAGCCGGGAGGCGGAGGCGTGGGCGAGAGCGCTCTCACCGGGGCAGTCCGGCCGGATCCTGGACGCCCTGCTCCGCGCCGGTGGCCAGGTCGCCTCCTACGCCCAACCGCGGCTGCTCTTGGAAATCCTCTTCCTTGACACGTTTGCTGCGTTTCCAGCACCGCCCGCCGTAGCCTGAGCTGTCCAGCCCGGCGCTCTCCGTCAGAGGATCGGAGCGACCAATGAGCCACCGATGATTGACAGCTCGCCCCGGTGCCCCTAAAGTGTGGAAACGCTCTCACCGCCCCGGGGCCACCGGGTGCCGGAGCGCGCGGTACCTGATTCCCAGCCGGGGAGGGCTGAGCGGCAGACCAGCCCTCGTCGCAAAGCCCTCCCACCGGCGGGAAAGTGAGGTTCCTTCCCGCACCTTGGTTCGGGGCGCAGCCATGGCGGGACGGCGAGCTCCCGTGAGAAGTGGTCGCGGCGGCAGAACCCGCTGAGTCACGGGACGGCCACGTCCGTCAATCGTCGTCACCGCTCTTCGGCACGGTGCAGCGGCGCTGTCACAGGCCCCGAGAGAAGATGCGCCGGTCAGGGCCAGGCCACTGAGAGCTTGGCATGGCTTCAGCCGGAGTGCGGATACGGCGACGTGGACATGCTGAAGAGTGCGGGTTCGCGCTTCGACCGCCTGCAGGGTAGCTACTTCACCCGTTTCGTGTCCGGCGTGCTCGCCATCTGCGTGGTGGTGATGGGCTCGATGGTGCTCCTTCTCGGCAACATCGCCGAGGGAAGCCTCACCACCTCCACCTCCGACGGGGTGCAGAGCGTGGCCCAGGAGGTCGCCAGCAAAGTCGATTCGTGGGTGGAGGACCGGGAGCGCGAGCTGACCCAGCTTGCCAGCATCATGTCCGCCTCCGGCACCAGCACCGCCCAGTCCGCGATCGAGCTGATCAGCAAGGCCACCGCCGCCGACCCCTTCGTCGAGCTCGAGCTGGTCAACGAGTCGGGGGTGCCGCTCGCCAGCACCGGTAGCGGCGGCGCGGTCTCCCTCGCCGAGCAGTCGTGGGTGCAGGGCATCTACGAGAGCAACGCGCCCTTCGTCGGGGACGTCGCACTGAACTCCGCCGGTAACGACCTCCAATGGCTGATGGCGGTCCCGGCCAGCACCAGCACCCTCCAGTTCAGCGGCCTGCTGGTCGGTTTCATCGGCCTGGAGCCCTGGACCGGGCCGGGAGGAGGCAGCAACCAGGTCGCCAGTCTCCTCTCCGGCGTCACGGGCACCGGGGGCACGGGCACATCGGTTACCGCGGTGGACAGCGCGGGTCTGCTCGTGTACACGACCCAGATGGGCAGCTCGACCAAGCTCACGTCGGCCCAGATGCTCGCCAAAGGGGCGCTGCGCACGCGCATCGACAACGCGGCGGTGGTCGCCGCCCTGGAAGGGCGCTCCGGCTCGGCCCGCCTTCCCATGTATCAGAAGGACACCATAACGGGCTACGCCGAGGCGCCCGACATCCAGTGGGCAATCCTGGTGAGCGAGCCCGCCAGCCAGGCGCTCGGCGGTGTCGACGCGCTGCGCAACTCGGGGTGGGTCGTCCTCGTCGCCGGGCTGGTCCTGGCCGCGCTCTTCTCCTTCGGGATGGCGCAGCTCGAGGTGCGTCCCATCCGGGCGCTCTCCCGCGCTGCGCGCCGCGTCTCCAGCGGAGATCTCACCGCGCGGGTGTCGCCTTCGGGCGCCGAGGAGGTGGCCACGCTGGGGGAGGCCTTCAACCTGATGGTCGCCCGCCTCGAGTCCCTCATCACTCGGGTCCAGGGCACCAGCACCGACCTCTCCGATTCGGCCATCCGCCTTGCCGCAGCCTCCAACCAGCTTGCCGCCACCACCGCCCGGCAGAGCTCGAGCGCCACCGAGACCTCGGCGAGCATGGAGGAGCTGGCCCGGACTTCGGGGCAGATCGCAGAGACCGTGGAGAGGGTGGCCTCCCAGGCCGCCGAGACGCGGGACAAGCTGGAGCGCGCTCGCGAGGACATCCTCGCCTCCACCGAGCGCACGCTGAGCCTCACCGACCGGGTCCGTGACATCACCCGGATCCTCTCCATGATCAACGACCTCGCCGATCAGACCAACCTGCTCGCCCTGAACGCCGCCATCGAGGCGGCTCGCGCCGGCGAGGCGGGTCGGGGGTTCGCGGTCGTCGCCGACGAGGTGCGGCGGCTTGCCGACCGGTCAAAGACCCTCGCCTCGGACATCTCCCAGATCACCGCCAATGTCCAGGTCGAGACCAATGCAACCGTGCTGGCGATGGACAAGGGGGCGGAGCAGCTGAAAGACGGCCTCGTCCTCATGGAGCATGTCGCCGAGGCCAGCTCGGGCATCCGGCTCGCCACCCAGCAGCAGCAGTCCGCGACCGAGCAGGTCGTGGAGGCCATGGAACAGGTGCGGATCGCGAGCCAGCAGGTCTCGACCACCGCTCAGGAGCTGGCCCTCGCATCGGGCAGCCAGGCGACCATGGCCGGCGACCTGAAGCAGGTGTCGACGGTCGCCCCACCGGCACCGAGCACCACCGGCCGGCATCAGAAGGTGAGCCTGCCGTCCGGCAACGGTCAGGCCCGTGCCGCAGACGGGCGCCGTCCCGGCGCCGAGGCCCGCCGCCCTGCCCCACCCGCCGCCCCGTCGCGCAGCGGGCTCCCGCTTGCCCCGGCCACTGCCGTACGGGCGGCAGCGGCACCGTCAGGGCCCCCACCCGCTCCTGCCCCTCCGGCCGAGCGATCTCGCTGAGTGGTTGCGCAGCCTTCGGTGACCCGCCGATCACCCGGCTGGGTGATTGACAGTCGACCCCCCAGCCGCGAACACTTTCGCGGCTCCTCGGCAGGGTCGGGATGCGGCATCACCCGCTCGGGTGAGTGCCGTCGCCAATCACCCGTTGGGGTGATTGACACCCCCTCCGAGCCGTCTCTAGAGTGTGGGACCGCTCCCAATGAAGGATCTTCACGGCACTAAGGTGACCCTCGAAGAAGTGGCGCAGGCGGCGGGCGTCTCGCGGGCGACCGCGTCCCGAGTCCTTACCTCCGACCCTCGAGTGAGCCCTGACGCGCGCAGGGCTGTCGAGCGGGCCGCGAGCAAGCTCGGCTACGTTCCCAACCAGGCAGGGCGGGCGCTCGCCACCGGTCGTAGCGACGCGATCGCTCTGGTGGTCTTCGAGCCCACCACTCTCCTCTTCGGTGACCCATTCTTCCCGCGGCTCATCCGTGGTCTGGGCGACGTCCTCACCTCGCGCGACATGCAGCTCATCCTGCTCGCCCCCCAATCGGCGCCCGATGCCGACCGGGTGGAGCGCTACGTGGCCGCCGGCCACGTCGACGGAGCGCTGCTCGTCTCGCTGCCCAGCTCCCACCCGCTTCCGGGACGGCTGGCCGCCCGGGGCATCCCGCTCGTCATCGGCGGCCGCCCCACCGAGCCCGATCGGTACAGCCATGTCGATGTCGACAACGTGGCGGGTGCCGCTCACGCCGTCGCCCACCTGGTCGCCGGGGGGCGGCGGACCATCGCCACCGTCACCGGGCGCAAGGACGTGGCTGCCGGCCAGGACCGGCTCCGGGGCTACCAGGAGGGGCTCCGGACCGCGGGCATCCCCGCCGACGACGCCCTGGTCGAGGCGGGCGACTTCACGCGCGACGGCGGCGCCCGGGCGATGCGTTTCCTGCTCATCAAGCGCCCCCGGCTGGACGCGGTGTTCGTCGCCTCCGACCTGATGGCCGTGGGCGTCCTGCAGGCTCTCGCCGAGGCCGGCCGCCGCGTTCCCGAGGACGTGGCCGTCGTCGGCTACGACGACGACCCCATGGCCGCCGCCCTCCAGCCACCGCTCAGCAGCGTTCGTCAGCCCATCGAGGAGATGGGACGCGAGATGGCGCGGCTGCTCATGGACGCCGTCCACTCGCCGGACCGGCCGCCCCGCAAAGTGCTCCTGACCACACGGCTCGAGGTTCGCTTCTCCTCGGCCCCCGTCGCTCCGAAGCTCACTGGGGAGGCTGTCTGACCGTGCGATTCATCGCCCGCAGGGTTGGTTTCTACGTCATCGCCGCCTGGGTCGCGATCACCCTCAGTTTCTTTCTGCCCCGCATGGTCCCGGGCAACCCCGTGGCCGGCATCATCGCCAGGGTGGAGCTGAACGGCCAGTGCAACGCCATCTGCGTCCACGCGGCGGTCAGCCAGTTCGGTCTGCAGGGCGGCAACATCTTCGTCCAGTACCTCCAGTACTGGGGGCACCTCTTCCAGGGCAACCTCGGGATCTCGTACTTCGAGAGCAGCCAGCCGGTGACCACCCTGATCGCCGCCTACCTGCCCTGGACCATCGGGCTCCTGGGGTGCGCCACGGTGATCAGCTTCGTGCTCGGCACCACGATCGGGATCTTCCTCGGCTGGCGGCGCGGCTCGCGGATGGACTGGGTGGTGCCGGGTGCCACCTTCTTCCAGGCCATCCCCTACTTCTTCCTGGGGATGATGATCATCGAGCTCTTCGCCAGCATCCTGAAGTGGTTCCCCCCCCAGTACGGCTACGACATCACGCTGACGCCGGGGTGGAGCCTGGGCTACATCTGGAGCATCATCGACCACGCGATACTGCCGGCCGGCACCGTGGTGCTCGCCTCGGCGGCCGGCTTCATCCTGGGGATGCGCAACCAGATGCTGACCACCATGGACGAGGACTTTGTCCTGGTGGCCCGGGCCAAGGGGCTGCACTCGCGCCGGGTGGTCTGGTACGCGGCCCGCAACGCGATCCTTCCCTCCGTCTCCAACTTCTCGCTGGCCATCAGCCTGGTGGTTGCCGGCCAGCTCCTCGTCGAGGTGGTCTTCAACTACCCGGGGATCGGCTACCTCCTCTACAAGGCGGTGATCAACCACGATTACCCGCTGGTTCAGGGGGTGTTCGTGGTCATCGTCCTGGTGGTGCTGGCCGCCAACCTGATCGCCGACGTGGTGTACGCGTTCATCGACCCCCGTGCCCGGCAGGAGGCCTGACCCGATGACCACCGACCTCACCACCTTGGTCACCGGGCCTGTGCCGTCGACGCCCACGACCCGCGGCTCCCGGGCGATCCGGTTCCCACGCTCGCCCAAGATCATTGCCGGGCTGGTCATCCTGGCCGTCTTCGCGGTCCTCGCGATCATCGGCCCGCTCCTCGAGCCCTACAGCCCCAACGAGATCAATCAGAACTGGGTGAAGATCACCTGCCAGTACGGTCCTTACCAGTGCATCGGCCAGATCGATCCGGTCACCCACCTCCCCGGGACCCAGGTTCCCCTCGAGGTGCCCCTTCCCCCGTCCAGCGCCCACCCTCTGGGGACCACCCTTCTGGGCCAGGACGTCTGGTCACAGCTCCTCGACTCGACGCGTCCCACCCTGGTCGTCGCCTTCCTGGCCGGCCTGGTGGCGACCGCTCTCGCCGTTCTGGTCGGGGTCAGCGCCGGTTACCTGGGCGGCAACGCTGACGAGGGCCTGTCCCTCCTCTCCAACGTCTTCCTGGCCATCCCGGGACTGCCACTCCTCATCGTGCTCGCGAGCTACATCCCCGGAGCGGACACCAGCGTCATCGTCATCGGGTTAATCGTCGCCGTGACAGGGTGGGCCTATGGGTCGAGGGTGCTCCGCGCCCAGACGCTCTCCCTGCGCAACCGCGACTTCGTCGAGGCGGCGCGCGTCTCCGGCGAGGGACGCCTGCGGATCATCCTCGCCGAGGTCATGCCGAACCTCCTGCCGATCATCGCCTCCTCCTTCCTCTTCACCACCCTGTACGCGATCGGCGCCTACATCTCCCTCGCCTTCCTCGGCTTGGCGGGTGTTCCCACGTCCTCTCCTCCTGGCCCTTGGAACTGGGGGATCATGCTCCAGCAGGTCTTCGACAACAACGCGGTCAACACCGGCTACTGGTGGTGGTGGCTGCCTCCGGGACTCTGTATCGCCCTGGTCGGCACCTCGCTGGCCCTGCTCAACTTCGGCATCGACGAGTTCATCAACCCGCGGTTGCGGGCCGTCGGTCTCACCCGCAAGGCCGCCCGCAAAGCGGGCATCGCCTTCCGCGCCACCCTGGGATTCACCCCGGTGATGGGCGCCAAGAACGCACCAGCTCCGTCGGCGCCCAGTGGCAGCGACGGCCATGGTAGGAGCGCCCGATGAGCGAGATGTCGCACCCCGCCCCGCCATCCCGCATGCCCACCTCCACCACGACGCGCAGGGCGGAGCCGGTGCTGGAGATCCGCGGGCTCAATGTCGATTACGGCTTCGGGACCGAGGCGGTCCACGCGGTCGTGGACTGCGATCTGGTGCTGCGACGGGGCCAGGTGCTGGGCCTGGCCGGGGAGAGCGGGAGCGGCAAGTCCACGCTCGCCATGGCCGCCATCCGGCTGCTCCGGTCCCCCGGAGTGATCACCAGCGGTGAGGTTCTCTTCCACTCCCGGCCCCTTGCCGGCGAGAGCTCGGGCGCGACCATCGATCTGCTGAGGGCCGAGGAGGCGGACTTGCGCCGGGTGCGCTGGTCCGAGATCTCGGTCGTCTTCCAGAGCGCGCTCAACGCGCTCAACCCGGTCATCACGATCGGCGCCCAGTTCGACGACCTTCTCAGGATCCACCGCCCCCAACTTTCCGCGACCGAGAGATGGGACCGGGGCGTCGAGCTCCTGGAGATGGTCGGGATGACCGGGGACCGGCTGCGCAGCTACTCTCACGAGCTCTCGGGTGGGATGCGCCAGCGGGCCATGATCGCCATGGCCCTGGCCCTGGAACCCCAGGTCATGTTCCTCGACGAGCCGACGACCGCTCTCGACGTGGTGACCCAGCGCGAGATCCTCGAGGAGCTGATGGGGCTGCGGGACCGCCTCGGGTTCGCCGCGCTCTTCATCACCCACGACCTCTCCCTGCTCGTGGAGCTGGCCGACGAGATCGTCGTCATGTACGCGGGCCGGCTCATGGAGAGCGCTCCGGCGGCCTCGATGTTCCGTTCCCCGCGACTTCCTTACACCTACGGCCTGCTGCACTGCTTCCCGCCCATGCACGGCGAGCGCATGCCGATGGAGGGGATCCCGGGCTCACCACCCGACCTGCGTGCGCTCCCCTCGGGCTGCTCTTTCCACCCCCGCTGTCCGTGGGCCATGGAGCGCTGTCGAAAGGAGACGCCCGTGCTCACCTCCCTCGACGGCTCCGGCCGCGAGGTGGCGTGCTGGCTCCATGCCGGCGGCGCGACCGTCCCGACCGAGCTGGCCGTGCCCGACCCCGGCGACCGGGGTCTGTCCTCCGCAATCCGGAGGGCGACACGATGAGCCTCACCGCCCAACAGTCCGCCGCACCGCCGGTGTCCGTCCGCCCGGTGCTCGAAGGGCGCGGTCTCACCAAGTTCTTCTCGGTCAAGCATGGCCGCGGCATCTTCGCCGGCACCGCGCGGCTCTTCGCGGTCGACGACGTCACGATCGTCCTCGCACCCGGGACGGTGACCGCGCTGGTCGGCGAGAGCGGGTCGGGCAAGACCACCGTCGCCCGGATGCTGGCCAAGATCATCAACCCCGACGGCGGCGAGGTGCTGCTCGACGGGGAGCCGGTTCTCCACGGTCGGCCGCGCAGCTACGCGCGCCAGGTCCAGATGGTCTTCCAGGACCCCTTCGCCTCGCTCAACCCGATCCACCGGATCAATTACCACATCGTCCGGCCCCTCAGGATCCACGGCCTGGGCGGCGACGACGTCAACGAGACGGTCGAGGACCTGCTTCGCCGTGTCGCCCTTGAGCCCCCACAGCAGTTCACGCGGAAGTTCCCCCACGAGCTCTCCGGCGGGCAGCGCCAGAGGGTGGCCATCGCCCGCGCGCTCTCGGTCCGGCCCCGGGTGCTGCTCGCCGACGAGCCGGTCTCGATGCTGGACGTCTCGATCCGCCTCGGCATCCTCAACCTGCTCGCCGACCTGCGCGATCGGGAGCACCTGGCGATCCTCTACGTCACCCACGACATCGCCTCGGCGCGCTACCTCGCCGACACGATCGTCGTGATGTACGCCGGACAGGTGGTGGAGAGCGCCCCCAGCGCTCGCCTCACCGATCATCCGGCCCACCCCTACACCCAGCTGCTGCTCTCCGCCGCCCCGGACCCGGACCGGACGGAGCCGCCGAGCCTGGCGGGCAGCGGAGCCCCGCCGAGCCTGATCGCCCCACCCAGCGGCTGCCGGTTCCACCCGCGCTGCCCCCACGCCATGGCGATCTGCAGCACGACGGCCCCGCCGAGCGTCACCGTCGACTCCGGGCATGCCGCCAACTGCTGGCTCCACGTCGACCCGTCGCGCCGTGTCCCCACCAACCCGGAAGTGGCTGCCGCCAGCGCCGGCTCCACGTCCCTGCGGCCACCCGCCGCGCCACCCAAATAGGCACCACCCAGATGAGGAGGACTGAGGAGGATCGGAGCATGGAGTAGCTTTTCGGGCTCCGCCGGCCCCGAGGGGCGGGCGGAGGCAGAGGTCGGCTCCCCCGGTGGGGACAGCCGGCCGCAGGCGGCCTCCGTCACGCCAGACCCTGCCGGCGACATCACATCAGCAGTGCACGGCCCCATCGGGTCGTGCCTCACGGAGATCGTGTAGCTAGATGAATCTAGGAAAAATCGCAGTAGTTGCCGCGGGGGTCGCCCTGGGGGTGGCCGCATGCGGCAGCACGTCGTCGACGACGTCGTCGTCGTCTTCTTCTTCTTCGTCGTCGTCCAGCACGGCCGCGCCGGGGCCGGCCCTGTACGAAGAGGCGAACGTCGGCGTCACGTTCACCCAGGACTTCAACCCGTACGACACCAGCTCGCTGGCGCACGGGATGAACATGACCACCCTGGTGTACGAGCCGCTCTACGAGATGGACGCGCTCAACCCCGCCACCTCGGGCATGCACCCCTGGCTGGCAAGCTCGTACCAGTTCGAGAACGGTGGCGCGGAGCTGGCGATCACCGTCAAGTCGAACGTCAAGTTTAATGACGGCTCGACCATGACTGCCAACGACGTGGCCAACACCTTCGCGCTGCTCAAGGCCTTCCCGGACGCCGACTACAGCGGTGTTCCGACCCAGAGCTCTGCCCCGTCCGTGAGCGGCCAGGTCGTCACCCTGACCTTCGCGAGCCCGCAGTACACCAACCTCTGGGCGATCCTCGGCAGCACCTACATCACCCAGGCGAGCGCATTCCCGATCGGGACTGACCCGAGCAAGGGAACTGTTGCGAACCCGGTGGGCACCGGCCCGTTCATGCTGGACAGCTTCAGCACCCAGGCCGTCAAGTTCAAGCCAAACCCCGACTACTGGGGCGGCAAGCCACCCGAGTCGGAAGTTGTGGTTCCGAACGAGTCCAACAACAACGCGGCAACTGAAGCCCTCGACAGCAACACGCTGGACTGGGCCGGGAACGAGATCCCGAGCGTTGTCGCCAACTACATCAACCTGAACCCGAACACGAACCACGTCTGGTACGCCTCGGGCAACACGGTCACCCTGGACTTCAACCTGTCCCCGGGCAACGGCGGTGCGACCGGCATCGGCGATGCGGCCGTTCGTCAGGCTGTGAGCCTCGGCATCGACCGCACCGTCCTCTCCTCGATCGGAGAGTCCGGCTATGAGGCAGCAGCCACCTCGGCTGGCGGACTGAACCCCGCACAGCAGGCGGCGTACCCGAACACCACCTACACCAACGACCTGCCGGTTGACGCGGCAGCGACCCCGACCAGCGTTCCCAGCTGGACCGGCCCGACCGTCCAGAGCGTCCTCGAAGCCGACGGCTACACCGCACCGGCGAACTGGGGCACCTCGACGGAGGCCAACTGCGACGGCAGCGTCGTGGCCAACTGCTGGAACAAGGGCGGCGCCATCATCAAGTTCTCGATCTGGGACCCCGAGTCCTTCTCGGACTACTGGGCGGACGCTACGGAGATCTCGGGCCAGCTCCAGTCTGAGGGCATGGACGTGACCACCAACAACGCGTCCGGTGGTTACACCCCGTGGCAGAACGACATGAACACGGGCGATTACCAGACCGCACTCCACTGGGGCGCGGGTGGCAACATCCCGTTCGTTCAGCTTGACAACTGGCTTGACTACACCACCAACTGCACCGGCACTCCTGTTACCTGCACTGGTGACTTCAGCCAGTTCAACTCCTCGGCTGCCCAGACCGCTCTGACGCAGTACGAGGGTGCCGACCCGACCAGCACGGCCGGCCAGTCGACCATCTCCTCGGCGGTCGCCACCCTCGAGGGAATCATGGCGACCCAGGTTCCTGTCGCACCCGTTCTCTACGGTGCCGACTGGAACGTCTACAGCACGGCGCACTACACCGGTTGGCCGAGCGCCAGCAACCCGTACATGGACCCCTCCCCGGACGACCCCGAGCTTCCCTACATCCTCATGCAGCTGAAGCCGGTGGCCTCCTAACGGATCAAGGGATCCAGCTGACCCGTCGGTCAGCGATCACAACCGAATAGGTCCCACCCCCTGAGGTGGGCGGGCCGAGGCCCGGTCGGCAATGTGCCGGCCGGGTCACCGACCCGGCGACGAGACGGCCTCCTGGTTCACAGCGAGTCAGGGGGCCGTCTTTATACGCCGGGTGGCCGACAACGCGCCAATCGATGGTCAGAGTGGTAAGTTGCGTGCCGGCCACCCGCTGGCGCGCACAGGAGCTGGCATTGCAATACGGGCACTTCGACGACGACCGCCGCGAGTACGTGATCTCCCGCCCCGACACCCCCCTCCCGTGGATCAACTACCTGGGGATGGAGGAGTACTTCGGGATCATCTCCAACACGGCCGGCGGATACTCGTTCTTCCGCGACGCAAGGCTGCGCCGGATCAGCCGCTACCGGTACAACAACGCCCCCTTTGACCTTGGTGGGCGCTATATCTACCTGCGCGATGACGCCACCGGTGAGAGTTGGTCGCCGTCCTGGCAGCCGACTCAGACCGCCCTCGACGCCTACGAGTGCCGGCACGGCCTCTCCTACACCAGCATTGCCGCCACCCACGGCGGGGTACGGGCCGAGACCCTCTACTGCGTCCCGTTGGGCCAGACCCTGGAGGTCTGGCGGCTCCGCCTCGCCAATCTGACCGGCGCGCGGCGGCCTCTCTCGGTCTTTTCCTCGGTCGAGTTCTGCCTCTGGGACGCCCAGGACGACAGCACGAACTTTCAGCGGAACTTCTCCACCGGTGAGGTCGAGGTGGAGGGGAGTGTCATCTACCACAAGACCGAGTACCGCGAGCGGCGTAACCACTTCGCGTACTTCGCCTGCTCCGAGCCGCTCGCCGGCTTCGACACCGTGCGCGACGCGTTTCTCGGCCCCTATCGCGGATTCGATCGACCCATCGCGGTCGAGCGAGGGAATGCCGGCAACTCGATCGCCCATGGTTGGGCGCCCCATGGTTCCCACCACGTCCAGCTCGAGCTGGGGCCGCGCGAGGAGCGCGAGATCGTCTTCGTCCTCGGCTACTGGGAGAACCCGGTGGCCGAGAAGTTCGACCCGCCAGGGAGCCAGGTGATCAACAAGCGGACGGTCAAGCCGCTCATCGACCGCTGGCTGCGATCGGAGATGGTGGAGGCGGGACTCCGCGGGCTGCACGATCGGTGGGACGAGCTGCTCTCCAACGTGAGCGTGGTGACCCCAGACGAGCACACCAACCGGATGGTCAACGCCTGGAACGTCTACCAGTGCATGGTCACCTTCAACCTCAGCCGCTCGACCTCCTTCTACGAATCCGGGATCGGTCGTGGGATGGGCTTCCGCGATTCCAACCAGGACCTGCTCGGCTTTGTCCAGATGATCCCGGAGCGTGCACGGCAGCGGATCCTCGACATCGCCGCCACCCAGCTCGCGACCGGAGGGGCGTACCACCAGTACCAGCCGCTCACCAAGCGGGGCAACAACGACATCGGTTCGGGCTTCAACGACGACCCGCTCTGGCTGGTGTTGGGTGTCGCCGCCTACCTGCGCGAAACGGGGGACGACTCCATCCTCGACGAGCAGGTCCAGTACGACAACGCCGAGGGCTCCGAGGTGCCGCTCCTCGACCACCTGCGCCGCAGCGTCGCGTACACCCTGGACCGGCTCGGCCCTCACGGCCTCCCGCTCATCGGCCGGGCTGACTGGAACGACTGCCTCAACCTCAACTGCTTCTCCGACACCCCCGGCGAGCCCTTCCAGACCACCCAGAACAGGAGTGGTGGGGTCGCCGAGTCCGTGTTCATAGCCGGGCAGTTCGTCCTGGCCGCCCGCGAGCTGGCCGCCATCGTGGCTCTGCGCGGTGAGAGTGACGAGAGCTCACGGCTGATCGCCGGCGCCGAGAAGATGGCGGGCACCATCGCTGAGCACGGCTGGGACGGCGCCTGGTTCCGGCGCGCCTACGACTTCTTCGGCAATCCGGTCGGGTCCGCGTTGTGCGACGAGGGCCAGATCTTCGTCGAATCCCAGGGGATGTGCGTCATGGCCGGAGTCGGTATCGAGGACGGGCGGGCGCGCCAAGCCCTCGACAGCGTCCGGGCTCGGCTCCTCACCGATCACGGTGTGATGCTGCAGCAGCCTGCGTTCACCAGCTACCGCATCGAGCTGGGGGAGATCTCCTCCTACCCGCCGGGGTACAAGGAGAACGCCGGAATCTTCTGCCACACCAACCCCTGGATCATGATCGCCGAGGCGATGACCGGTGACGGCGACGGGGCTTTCGACTGCTACCGCCGCACCAACCCGTCGGCACGCGAGGCGATCAGCGAGGTGCATCGCTGCGAGCCCTACGTCTACGCGCAGATGATCGCCGGCCGCGACGCCCCCACCCACGGCGAGGCGAAGAACTCGTGGCTGACCGGCGCCGCCGCCTGGAACTATGTGGCCATCACCCAGTGGATACTCGGCATCAGGCCAGAGCACGACGGGTTGCGCGTCGACCCGGTGATCCCGGCGGACTGGCCCGGCTTCACCGTCACCCGTCGCTTTCGTGGGGCCACCTACCGGATCGCGGTCCGCAAGCCGGCAGGGACCACCGGCCGTGTCACCCATCTCGTCGTCGACGGAGCCAGGGTCGAGGGCAGTCTGGTTGCCATCGCTCCCGCCGGCGCCACCGTTGACGTCGAGGCGGTCGTCGCCGGTTAGACCCGGCTCCTCCGGACTCCCGCCATGTCCCGATACCGGCGCGCGTCCCTTGGTTCCGGGACCGGCTACGTGCCCGGCGAGCAACCGCCTGACGGGACCGACTGGATCAAGCTCAACACCAACGAGTCCCCCCTGCCCGCGTCGGCCCAGGTGGGCCCGGCGGTGGCGGAGGCGGTGGCAGACCTTCACCGCTACCCGCACCCCCAGGGCGAGCCGCTCCGCTCGGCGTTGGCCCGCCACCATGGGCTGAGCCCGGAGTCGGTTGTCCTCGGCAACGGTGCCGACCAGGTTCTGGAGAGCTGCTTCCGAGCCTTCGCCGATCCCGGCGATGCCGTGGTGCTCACCCGGCCGACGTACTCCCTGCTCGCGTTGCTCGCTCGCGTCGGCGCAGCCCGCGTTGTCACCGTCCCCCTGGGTGAGGGAGGCTCACTTCCGGAGGCCTTCGCCGCCACGCCGGGGGTGATGCGACTCCTCTGCAACCCCAACTCACCCACGGGGAGCTGGGTGCCACCCTCCGCTGTCGCCGGAGCGCTCGCCGGGGTCGATTCCGTGGTCGTCATCGACGAGGCGTACTGCGACTTCGCACCCGAGTCCTGTGTCTCGCTGCTCACCAGCCACGCGAACTGGCTGGTCGTGCGCACCTTCGCCAAGAGCTACGGGCTGGCCGGGCTCCGAGTCGGCTACGCGCTCGGCCACCCCGATCTGATCGCGGACGTCTCTGCCGTGATCGAGACCTACCCGGTCGACCGGCTCGCCCTGGCGGCCGCGGGCGCCGCTCTCGCCGACCAGGCCCACCACGCACGCATCGTCCAGATGGTGGTCAGCGAGCGCGAGCCTCTGGCCGCAGCGCTGCGCGGGGCGGGGTGGGACGTGATCCCGTCGCAGGCCAATTTCGTCCTCGGCCGGCCCCCCGGGGGCGACGCGGCGGGTGTCCTCATTGAGCTGAGGCAGCAACGCATCCTGGTCCGCCACTTCCCGGACAGTGACCACGGCGACCGGCTCCGGATCACCATCGGGACGCCCGAGCAGAACCGGGCCCTGCTTGTGGCGCTCGGCATCGGGGCCTGAGCCCGGGCGGGCGCGGGCGCTCCCCGCGAGGCGCCGGGTCTACTGCTCGGGCCGGCTCTGAGGGCGGACCACCACGACGCGTGGTCCCCGGCTGAGGAGGAGGAGGGCGACGATCCCCAGCAGGATCCCGGGCACGAGCAGGGGGCGGCGGCCGAGGAACTCCTCGATACGGGCGCGCGGCCCGTCCTGGCGGGGAAGGACGATCGGTCGCTCGGTGACCAGATCGACGGTGCCTCCCACCTCTGTCTCTCTGCGCGGCTCACTGGTGGCCGCGGACGTCGTTTCCATCGCTCTTCTCCCCAAGCGCTGCGGGCCGCGCAATCCTACGCTTCCCCACGCCGCAGGCGGCGCGGGGGCCCCTCTCCTTCTCACGGGGGCCCGCCGTACCCCACGCCGCAGGCGGCGCGGGGGCCCCTCTCCTTCTCACAGGGGCTCGCCGCCCCTCGCCGGCGCGGCAGAGCCGCTTGCTCGGCAGTCGCCGGGCTGTGGGCCCGCCGTCCCGCCAATGGAGATGGCCGCCGCTTGCGAAAACCTGATTAGAATAGTCGGGATTATGGTGAGGACCACCGTCAGAGGAGAGCCACGGTGACCGATTACGCTCATCCCGAGGTCCTGGTCAGCACCGAGTGGCTGGCGGCGCACCTCGAGGACCCCACCGTCCGCGTCCTGGAAGTGGACTGGGATGCGGCATCCGCCTACGAGATCGGGCACATCCCGGGTGCCGCACTGGTGGACTGGAAGAGGGACATCAACGACCCCCTGCGCCGAGACATCCTGTCGGGGGACCAGTTCGTGACCCTCATGGAGCGCCTCGGGGTGACGCCGCAGACCACCCTGGTGCTCTACGGCGACATGCGCAACTGGTTCGCCGCCTTCGCCTTCTGGACCTTTCGGATCTACGGGCACGCCGACATCCGTCTGCTCAACGGTGGCCGGCGCAAGTGGTTCGACGACGATCGGCCCGTCACCGAGGCCGTCCCCGCCTTTGCGACCACCTCGTACCCGGCTCCCGTGGCAGTCACCGGTATCCGGTTGTTCCTCCCTGGGGTCCGCGACATCCTCGGTCGCTCCGACCACGCCCTGGTCGACGTCCGCTCTCCCGCGGAGTTCAGCGGGGCGATCTCGGCACCTCCCGAGTATCAGAACGAGGGCGCACAGCGCAGCGGTCACATTCCGGGCGCCGTCAACATCCCCTGGGCCCAGGCGATTCAGGAGGACGACACCTTCAAGCCGGTGGAACAGCTCCGCGAGCTGTACCAGAGCAGAGGGGTGACCCCCGACAAGGGCATCGTGACCTACTGCCGGATCGGTGAGCGCTCCTCCCACACCTGGTTCGTCCTCACCAACCTGCTCGGCTATCCGCGGGTCGCCAACTACGACGGCTCGTGGAGCGAGTGGGGCAACGCGGTGGGGGTCCCGGTGGAGAAGCCCGGAGAAGAGGCACCGGCCCCAGTCGCAGCCTGACGCCGACGTAGACTCGGCTCATCATGGTGCCGTCCCACCTCGATCTCACCACCGCTGAGGAGGAGTGCGGCGACAGTGCGATGGGCCGGGTCCGGCGCGCCTACGCGACCCTCGGGCCCGGCGACCGCCTGGAGGTGGTGACGGGCGTGGCCGAGCATCTCTTCGGCATCCGGGCCTGGAGCCGGAGGGTGGGCGGCGAGATTCTCGAGGAGAGCACGGAGGGTCGATGCATCCGGCTCGTCCTTCGTCGCCCGGCGGCCTCAGCGTCCTGACCGGTGGCCCTCCCTCGCCCGAGCACTGACGGCACGACACTGTCGCCCGCTCTGCGGCGTCTCGGTCATCGCGACCTGGCCGACCGCCCACTGCGCATCCCGGAGGGCTTCCTGCTCGGCACGGCCAGTGCCGCGCACCAGGTCGAGGGCGGCCTCTGGAACGACTGGATGCGCATGGAGCGAGACGAGCCGGGGCGGGTCAAGAACGGCGACTCGGCGGCGGTCGCCATCGACCACTTCCACCGCTATCGCGAGGACCTCGCGCTGCTCGCAGCCATGGGGCACACGGCCCAGCGGTTCTCGGTGGAGTGGGCCCGGGTCGAGCCCGAGTCGGGCCACTTCGACCTCTCCGCCTTGCGCCACTACGCGGAGGTGGTCGCCGTCTGCCGCGAGCTGGGGATGGAACCGGTGGTCACACTCCACCACTTCACCCTGCCCGCCTGGCTGGCGGATCGCGGGGGCGTCCTCGACCCCGACGCTCCACGCCTCTTTGGCCGCTATGCAGCCGCCTGCGCCGAGGCGTTCGGAGACGAGGTCCGCTGGTGGGTGACGCTCAACGAGCCGAGCGTCCTCATGGCTCTCGCCTACGCGGAGGGGGAGTGGCCGCCACACCGCCGGTCGCCCGTTCTCGCCCTGCGTGCTGCGGCTGGAATGCTCCGGATGCATGCCGCGGCGGCGACGGTCCTCCACCAGGTTGGCGCCGCCCGCGGCCGGCCGACGATGGTCTCGATCGCGCACCATGAGAGGCCCTTGAGGCCAGTTCCGGGCTCTCTCGCCGCCCGCTGCGTTGCGTGGGTGCCGGACCTTCTCTTCAACCGGTGGTTCCTCCGGAGCTGCGCGCGCGGCCGGGTGCTCCCGCCCGCCGGGAGCGGCGAGGTGGTGCCCGGACTCCGGGGTTCCCTGGATTACCTGGGTCTCAACTACTACGCCGACGAGCGGGTGCGCTTCGACTGGCGCGCCTCCTCGCGCCTCTTCGTGAGCCCCGATCCGGACCCGTCGCTGCCCCGGAACAGCCTCGGGTGGAGCATCGACCCCGCGGGCCTGCGGCGGGCACTGGTCTCGTTGAGCAAGGAGTTCCGGCTGCCGGTGCTGGTCACCGAGAACGGGGTCGCCGACGAGGACGACGAGCTCCGCCCCGGGTTCCTCGTCGACCACCTGCGAGCGGTGATGGAGGCGATCGACGCCGGGGTCGACGTGCTCGGCTACCTCCACTGGACCGGATTCGACAACTTCGAGTGGCTCGAGGGGTACGGAGCCAAGTTTGGCTTGGTGGCGGTCGACCGAGCCACCCTCGAACGCCACCCCAAACCGAGCGCGGAGCTCTTTGCCGGTGTCTGCCGCACCGGGCTGATCCCCGCGCGGCACCCCCCGTCCCGCCCGCGCGCTGCGGCTGGTCGGAGGCCGGGTCTGCCTGACGGCTAGCAGGGTGCTATCTGCCCCCCCGAGGAGCGCCGGATCCTGAGCTCGAGGTCGAAGCGAGGGTGGACGGGTTGGCGGCGGGGGTCGGCGATCCGCTCGAAGAGGATGCCCACCGCCGCATCGGCCATCGTCCGCAACGGCTGAGCCAGCGTCGTGAGCGGCGGGTCGATCAGCCTCGCCCACGGTGGATCGTCGAAGGCCGCCAGGGCCACGCCGTCCGGCACTCGCACCCGACCCTCCCCCAGCACGTCCAGGGCGCCGAGCGTCATCAGGTTGTTGGCGACCAGCAGTGCGGTCACCGCAGGGGGTTCCCCGATCAGCTCGGCGGTCGCCCTCCTGCCTCCCTCGAGTGTGAAGTCGCCGTGGCGCACGACCGCTTCCAGCCCAGCCCCGCGGACCCTGTCCAGGTACCCGGCCAGCCTCTCGTCCGCGGTCTGCACCCCGGGCAGCCCGCCTACGAAGCCGATGCGGCGGTGTCCGAGGTCGATCAGGAGCTGCGTGGCCAGCTTCGCGGCACCGCGGTTGTCGACGGTCACCGAGTCCGCCCGCGGATCGGTGACCGATCGGTCGAAGGCCACGACCGGGATGCCGAGATCGAGAAGGGTCCCGATCTGCGGATCGTTCCCGTCGGAGGGAGAGAGGAGCACGCCCAACACGCGTTCGGCCGCCAGCACCTCGAGGTAGGAGGCCTCCTTCGCGGCATCCTCACTGGTGTTGCAGAGGAGGACCCGGCGACCGCGCCGGTACACCGCATCCTCGATGGCACGGACCAGCGACGCGAAGTGAGGGTTCTCGATGTCCGACACCACGACGCCCACGACATCGGTCCGGCCCTTGCGCAGATGGCGGGCGAGATGGCTGGGCTGGTAGCCGAAGCGGTTGGCCACCGCCAGCACCCGCTCCCGGGCCTCCGGCTTCACCCGCGGCGAGCCGTTCAGCACGCGGGAGACGGTCGCGTTGGACACGCCGGCGAGCCTGGCGACATCACCGATCCGAAGGCGCTCAGGCTGCTGGGGCATGAAATCATTTTCATCCTCCCATAAGCCCAATCTCGCTGTCAAATCTGGCGTGTCGCAATCGCATATTGAAACGCTCGGTACATGGTGGTAACCTCGGCTCCGCGCAAGCGTGAAAACCTTTTCACGAAGGCGTCGCGCCGAGGGTTGCCCCGCCTCGGCGGCTGCCGCCAGGGGCGGAAGTGGGAAGGACAAGGACTTTGAACGTTCTCAGTGGCCATCTCTTGCGACGGGCGACATTCGTCGCCGGGGTCGCTCTCGTCGCGGGAGCGCTGGGCGCGATGCCGATCGTCGCGTCCGCGGCTCCGTCGATCCCCGGGAGCGGACGCACGCTGCCGGCGAATACGCGCTTTTACGTTCCGCCACCCGCGCAGGGATCGCTCCAGCAGGTGGCGCAGCTCCTGCGCAGCGGCCAGTTCAAGGACGCCGCGCTGATCGCCGACATGGAGGCCACTCCGCAGGCGGTGTGGCTGACCGGCGAGACCTCGGCAGAAGATGCCCTGCCCGGCAACCTCGGGTCTCTCGAGGCCGACTTCCAGGTGCAGCAGTCGGTCCAGCAGACGGTGTTCGGGGCCGAGCTTCAGCGCGCGGTCCCCGTCCTGGTCGCCTACAACATCCCCGGTCGCGACTGCTCGGAGTACTCGGCAGGCGGCGCACCGAGTGACGCCGCCTACGGCGCGTGGATCAACTCCCTGGCCAAGGGCTTGGGCAACGCCAAGGCGGTCGTCATCCTCGAGCCGGACGCGCTGGCCAACCTTCCGACGGACTGCAGCGCGGCCTACCAGGCGGCCAACCCGACGATCACGGACGCCACCCGTGAGGCCGACATCGCCAACGCCGTGAGCGTGCTCGAAGGGGATCCCAACGCCGCCGTGTATCTCGACGCCGGTCACAGCGCGTGGCAGAACGTCGGCAACATCTCCCAGCCACTGGTGGCGGCAGGCGTCCAGAAGGCCCAGGGATTCTTCCTGAACGTATCCAACTACCAGTACGCGAGCAACAACGTCTACTTCGGGACCTGGGTGTCCGACTGCATCGCCATGGGCGGCGGCAGCCTCACCTACGATTACAACGACGACTGCCCCAACCAATACTGGAACGGCGGTCCGTCCGGAACCGAGATCGCCACCCTCCTCGGCGCGTGGACTGGCGTGGGGCTGAGCCCGTACGGCGTGTGGAGCGACACCACGACCACGGCTGACCTCAACACGTCGGGGATCGACGCCCGCTACGCCGGCGTCGACGGCACCACCCACTTCGTCATCGACACGAGCCGCAACGGCCTGGGGCCGAACAACATGAGCCTCTACTCGGGCACGCCCTACGACCAGGACTCGGGTGTGATCAGCGCCCTCCAGGCCGGCAACTGGTGCAACCCGCCAGGCTCAGGCACGGGCACCCTGCCAACCGCCAACACGAGCAGCGTCTCGCCCCTGCTCGATGCCTACCTCTGGGTCAAGACCCCTGGCCAGTCCGACGGCCAGTGCGACGCCGCCGGTGGTGTCCGGACCTGGAGTGACACCGAGTACACACCGCCCATCTCCGGTTGGCCGGCCAGCACTGCCGCGGCCTTCACCACCTTCGACCCACTCTGGAGCCTGCAGACCAACTCGGTCTTCAGCGACCCGGCAGCGGGAGCCTGGTTCCCACAGCAAGCTCTCCAGCTCGCTGAGAACGCCAACCCCGCTCTGAGCTTCCCGTTCCCCATCTCTTAGGAGAACACCTTCCCGGAGGGGAGATCCCAGCCAGCCGCCGGGGCGCTGACCGCCAGCGCTCCGGCGGTCTCAGCGGGTGGCGGCGATCGCCCGGAGGACCGCGGGCTCCCCTTCGAGCTCGCGCGTCGGACCGGTGATGGACTCGGGCCTGCCGAAGAGGAAACCCTGAGCTCGGTTCACTCCGAGCTTCATCACCTCGGCGGCGACGCTCAACTGCTCGATGCCCTCGGCGACGACGTCGGCGCCGATCTGCTCCGCGAGCGCCAGGCACTCGAGGATGAGCGCCCTGGCCTCGACCTCCTCGCAGCGGTTGGTCACGCTGGCATCGATCTTGATGACCTCGGGGCGGGTGGCGTAGAGCAGGTCGACGCCGATTCCCGGACGGCCGGTGTCGTCGATGCCGATCTTGAATCCTGCCCGGCGGTAGACATCGACCCGAGCGGAGAGCTGACCGAGATTGCTGAAGCGGTCGGCGTCGGCGATCTCCAGGACGACGTTGGCGGGGGGCCGGCCGATCCAGCGCAGCAGGCTCCGCATCTGCTCGACGTCCTCGTCAACGTCGGCAACAGCGGCGAGGTCGATGTTGAGGTAGAGCTGCGCGTCGCTGCGGATGCCCTCGGCACCGCGGACCACGGCGCGCCGGCAGATCCAGTCCAGCTCGTTGGTCACGCCGAGCCGCTGCGCGGTGGCGAAGAACTCCTCGACGCTGTCAGCCCCATCCAGGTTGATGGGCCGCGCCAGCCCTTCGTAGGCCACGATACGAGCCTCCGGGAGGGTGACGATCGGCTGGTAGACGGGGTGGATCTGCTGCGAAGCCAGGGTGCGGCTGAGCAGGGTCGTCCATCCTCGCCCGGGGGCTGCGGCCGGGCGGCCGGTGATCGACCCGGCCACCCGGTTGCGTCCCTCGCGCTTGGCGCGGCCGAGCGCTTCGTCCGCCCGGGCCCAAACCTCGGCCAGGTCCTCGCCGGCGGCGCCCACCGCCCAGCCGACGCTGACCCGAGCCGGGAAGGCTCCACTGACGAGCTCGGACACCGCGGCACGCATGCGCTCGGCGACGCTGCCAACTACGGCGGTGGCCGCCCCGACGGTGAGGATCGTGAACTCGTCGTCGCCGGTGCGGCTGACGACGTCACGCTCTCGCGTCGATGCCTGGAGAGCCCGGGCAACGGAGCGGAGGGTGTCATCGCCCGCGTCACGCCCCAGGGAATTGTTGAGCTGGTTGAGGTGGTCGACGTCGACCGTGATGATCGCGTAGGACTCGCGAACCTCGCGGCAGCGCCGCTCGAAGGCTGCGCGGTCGATCAGGCCGGTGAGCGTGTCGGCCGGCTCCGCCCGCGCACCCGGGACCCCGCGGGCGCGCACCAGGTTGGAGACCGCCAGGGTGGCGATCCCGCTGAGCCCCTCGACCATGGTGACCTCGGAGTCGTGGAACGCCCGGTCGCGCCGCTCGACCAGCACCACCGCCCGGATCGCCGCCCCGGCGTGGATCGGGCTGGCGATCCGGTGGGGCGATGATCCCGCCTCGGCGAGGGTGTGGTCCCCGGTGACCGCAGCCAGGATGAGTGGATCGTCGCTCAGGAGACTGCTCTCCCCGACGGTGGACTCAGCTGCTGCGCCGTGCTCGCTGACCACCACCATCCTGTCGCGTTCGATCCTGTGCACCCGGGCGATCACCGGGGACGCTGTGCGGGTCTCGAGGAGTTCGACGATGGCTCCGCCTGCGGCCGCCATCACCGAGTTGACGTCCCTCTCTGCGCTGATCCGGGTCATCGCCTCCAGGATCCGGTCCAGGCGGTCGCCGCGGCGGGAACCTCGCGGGCTGGTGTTGCGACCGAGCCTCCCCAGCTGACCCACACGGCGACGGGCGGCGCGGCGTGGCGCCGTGCCACCGCCGCGCCGGACCAGCGTGCTGGCGGCGGCGACGACAGCGCCGACCGCCGCGATGGTCATGGCCAGTGCGGCGGCGCGGCTGGCCACCAGGCTATCGGCAGCGAGGGGTCCGTGGCTATGTGCGAGGAGGTATGCGGCCACGAGTCCCGCTGCGGCTACCACCAGGGGGAGGGATGCCGCCCTGGCGCGCCCTGATCTGAAGGGGCGCGCGCAGGGCGGGGAGAGTGGGGGGCTGAGGAGGGGCGGACGGTGGAGGCTCACGTCTCTTTCTTTCGTGGAGCGGTGGTGGAATGAGCCCATTTTCCGGTGCCCGTGAAAGGCTCCCAAGAGCAACGAACGTCTAAATCCCGTAGTGCACTTGCACCCGTTGGTGCGATCTGTCACAAGGCGGTGTCCGGCTGTCACCGGGTGGCTGTCGGGCCGTCGCATCGCCCTCCCCACGCCGCAGGCGGCGCGGGGTCTCTCTCCTTCTCACCGGGGCTCGCCGCCCCTCAGGGGGGCTCTTGCCCTCCTTCGGCGCGCGGACGAATGCGCGCCTACCCCCGCGGAGCCGCGCTCGGCAGTCGCCGGGCCGTGGGCCCGCTGTCCCGCCGATGGACGCACGGGGGCACGGGAACGCCTGAGCGTGGCGATGGGCGGCTCATTGCTGGCGGGTTGTGCGTCGCGTCTCACTCCACTACGTGAGCTGACGCGAGAACGAGCGAAAGGGATGGCTTACCTCTAGACACCCCACTCTCTCGTCCGATATCCTTAGGCGCAGCGTACAAATCAGGAGGATCTCTTCAGGGGCCTCCGCCATCCGAGGTGCCCATGGCCTCCCCCCGCCACCGCCCCGAGATCCCCGATGCAGTCGCAGCGGCCCAGGCGGCCGGCATCCGCCACCTCGATCTCCAGTTCACCGACGTCACCGGCTCGGTCAAGACGGTGACCATCCCCGCCGACCAGCTGGCCTCGGCGCTCGAGCACGGGGTGTGGTTCGACGGGTCGTCCGTGGAGTCGGTGGCGCGCACTGCCGAGTCGGACATGTATCTGGTGCCCGACCCGTCCACCTTCGCCGTCCTGCCGTGGCCTGAGGCGCCGACCGGCCGGATGATCTGCTGGCTCACGACCCCCGAGGGCGAGGCCTACCCAGGTGATCCGCGGCGAGCGCTGCGGCGGGCCACCGAGCGCGCGGCGGGACTCGGCTACGAGTACCGGGTGGGGCCGGAGATCGAGTTCTACCTGCTCGAGCGCGACGAGCTGGGCCGGCCGGTGCAGCCACGCCATGATCGGGGCAGCTACTTCGACTTCGCCACCGACCCGACCGTGGCGGTTCGCCAGACCATGGCCGAGCAGTTGCGGGCGATGGGGCTCGAGGTCAACACCCTCCACCACGAGGTCGGGTGCGGACAGCACGAGATCGACGTGAGCGCTCAGGAGGCGCTCAAGGCCGCGGACGACGTGGTCACCTTCCGCTACACGCTCCGGGCGATCGCCCAGCAGCACGGCCTCACCGCCACCTTCATGCCCAAGCCCTTTCAGGGGCAGCCCGGGAGCGGCATGCACGTCCACCAATCCCTGGCCCGGATGGGAGACGGCGTCAACGCCTTTGCGGGCGACGACGACTACGGGCTGAGTGACGTCGCCAAGCACTTCATTGCCGGCCAGCTCCACCACGCCGCCGGGATGTGCCTTGTGCTGGCGCCACTCATCAACTCCTACAAGCGGCTGGTGCGCGGGTTCGAGGCCCCGGTGTTCGTCTCCTGGGCCCGCACCAACCGCGGGGCCCTGGTCCGGGTGCCCCATGTGGGACGGTCGGAGGTGACGCGGGTCGAGCTCCGCTCCCCGGATCCATCCTGCAACCCCTACCTCGCCTTCGCGGTGATGCTCCGCTGCGGGCTCGACGGTATCGAGCGGCGCCTGCCGCTGCCACCTCCGGTCGAGGAGTCCCTCTACGGCTTCGACGACGTCGAGCTGGAGCGCCGCAACGTCGGCCTGCTGCCCGACAACCTCAAGGACGCCATCACTGCCCTCGAGGCGGACGAGGTGGTGCTCGACGCTCTCGGGGACACCCTCTCGGAGCGCTTCCTCGAGGTCAAGGCTTTGGAGTGGAAGGAGTACCGCACCCAGGTCACCCCATGGGAGCAGGAGCAGTACCTGGAGCGGGCCTGATGAACGATCGGGATGGCGGCCGCCCGGTGCGGAGAGCCACGTGATCACGGTGATGGACCTCTGGCGAGGCGCTCTGCCCGCCGGCACCGACCTGCTCGGGGGACGGGCCGGTCTGGAGCGGCAGGTCGACTGGGCCACCTCGCTGCGCACCCGGCCTCCCGCCTTCGAGGCCATCAAGGGCGGGGAGATAGCCTTCATTGCGGTGCGCTCGATCAAGCTGCTCGACGAGCGCCTCGATCTCACCCGGGTCCTGGAGAGCTTCGCCGAGAAGGGCGGGGTGGCCGCGGCCGTCGTCGGCGACGTGGCCGCCGCGTCGATCGAGCTCGCCGATCGCCTGATGCTCCCCCTCCTGCTGCTGCCCGAGCAGGCCCATCTCGCCGACGTGCAGCAGGCCACGACGCGGTTCATCCTGGATCAGCGGACCGCCCTCCACGACCGTGCCCAGGAGCTGCAGACCGAGCTCATGGCGCTGGCGCTCAACGGTGCCGGACCGGCTGGGATCGTCGAACGGCTCTCCGAGCTGCTGGAGCTCGCCACCGCCTGGCAGGATGAGGGGGGCGAGCTCCGCCATGAGGCCGGAGTGCGTCCTGCGGCCGTGGCGTCGGATCCCTGGACGTTTGAGATGCCGGCCGTGCGCCGCTTCGCGGACTCCTCGGTGGTCCTCGCCGGCAACCCGCCCGTTCGCGAGTTCGCGGTGGGCGCTCCGGGGTTTGCCCGGGTCGTGGCCCCCATCCCTCTCCGCGACGGCATCGGCGGCTTCATCTCGGTCCTCGGAGCGGAGGCGGACCTGGGCCAGCTTGCCCGGCTCGGTTGCGCGCGGGGGGCATCGGCCTGCGCCATCGAGCTGGACCGCGAGCGGGCCGTCCTCGCCGCCCGTGACGACCTCGAGGGGGAGTTCGCCACCGCGCTCCTCACCGGCGCGTACGGCTCCGAGGCGTCGATGCTGGAGCGGGCGCGCCGCGTCGGCGCCTCGCTGGGTGACGAGTCCGTCGTCATGGTGGTGAGGCTGTCGGCGCGTCCTGCCGCTCCCGCTCCCCAGGGTTGGCCCGAGAGCGGCGTTCGCTCGGTACAGCGCTGGGCGCAGCGGCGGGACCTACCGGTGCTCGCCGCGACTCATCAGGGCGCGGTGGCCGTGATCACCGGCGCGGGCGTCGGCGACCTCCGGCGGGCGGCTGCGGAGCTCGCCGCCGATTGCCGCTCGGCGGTCGGCGGCGTCCCGATCGCGGTGGGCATCGGTCGGTCCAAGCACGGCCTCGGCGGTATCCGCACCTCCCACCGCGAGGCCGAACAGGCACTCGGCATGGGTCTCAAGCTCGATGGCGCGACGAGCGTGGTGTCTTTCGCCGACCTCGGGCTCCACCGTCTCCTCTACTCGATGGCCCAGCACCCCGAGGTGCACGAGTTCTACCGGGACAGCATCGGTGCCCTGATGGACTATGACGAGAGGGGGGGAGGCGACCTGCTGCGCACCCTCGACGCCTTCTTCCGGTGTCACGGCTCCCCCACCGAGACCGCTCAGCGGCTCAAGCTGCATCGCAACACCGTCCTCTACCGGCTCCGGCGCATCGAGGAGGTCGGGCATCTCCGACTCAGCGACCCCGATACGCGGCTCAATCTCCAGCTCTGCCTGCGCATTCGCGAGGTTCTCCAGGCTTCGGCCTGATCGGCGCCGGCGCCGTCCCTTCCGGCAAGCGAGGGGCCGGTAGCGGTTTTTGTGCGTCAAGCCCTAAAAACCGGGCCGGCTATTGGTGCGCCGCGCACGCCGTCCTCCGCGGGTCCACTCGGCTAGTTTGGGCGCCGCAGGATCGGGTCTGGCACGGAGATCTTCCTTTGCCTCTACTTGCGCGCGTCCGCGCCGGCGTCAGCGTGGCCATCGCCGGAGCCACCTTTCCCATCGTCACCCACGCCGCCACCCAGGCCGCGGGGCAGAGCGCGGGCGTCGCCGTCGACACCGTCTGGGTGATCCTCGCCGGGATGCTGGTCCTCTTCATGCAGGCCGGCTTCGCCATGCTCGAGGTCGGCTTCTCCCGGATGAAGAACGTCGGCACGGTGGTGGCCAAGATCATCGTCAACCTCTCGATCAGCTCGATCATGTGGTGGGGAGTCGGCTTCGCCCTCGCCTTCGGCGCCGGGAGCGGATTTCTCGGCCACCTGATCGGCGGCGGCGCCGGCGCCGGTTTCTTCCCCTCGTTCACCCCGGGTTCGACGCTGGATCTGCCCGCCCTTCACGGGTCGGACGTCCCCGCGGCGGCCAAATTCTTCTTCGAGTTCGTCTTCTGCGCCATCTCTCTCGCGATCGTCTGGGGGACGATGCTGGAGCGGACCAAGTTCATCGTCTACATCCTCTTCGCCATCCCCTTTGCGGGATTCATCTACCCGCTGATCGCCCACTGGGTGTGGGGTGGGGGCTGGTTGGGGGCCGGCCTGGGCGTCCAGGACTTCGCCGGATCGGGCGTGGTCCACCTCACCGGAGCCAGTGCCGCCTTCGCCGGGCTTCTCCTCCTCGGGCCGCGCATCGGCAAGTACGGCCGCGACGGCAAGCCCAACGCCATTCCGGGGCACAACATGCCGCTCGCCCAGCTGGGCGTGCTCATCCTCTGGTTCGGGTGGATGGGCTTCAACCCCGGCTCCACCCTGCAGGCCCTCAACCTGCACTTCGCCGACGTCCTCATCGTCACCAACCTGGCCGCGGCCGCCGGGGCGCTCTCCGCCATGGCCGTCATCTACCTCCGGCAGAGGAGCCTCGACGTCGGCATGATCGGCAACGGTGCGATCGCCGGACTGGCGGCCGTGACGGCTCCCTCAGGATTCATCCAGCCGTGGGCCGCGCTCATCGTCGGCGCCGTCGCCGGGGTGATCGTCGTCTTCGGCGTCTACTTCATCGACAAGTTCATCGACGATCCCCTCGGCGCCCTCTCCGCGCACGGGCTCGCCTGCGTCTGGGGCCTCCTCTCCTGCGGCCTCTTTGCCGACCCCCTCCTCGCCAAGATCGACGGTGCCGGCCGGGGCGGGCTCTTCTACGCCGGGAATTGGGCCCAGCTGGGCGCCCAGGCGGTGGCCGTGGTGTCCATCTTCGCGACCGTCTTCTGCCTCTCCTTCGGTCTCTTCTGGGCCATCAAGAAGACGGTGGGGCTCCGTGTGAGGGAGCGCGACGAGATCGAGGGCCTCGACATCAGCGAGCATGGCATGTGGGGTTACCCGGAGAGCTTCATGCCGGTGCCCGGAGGAGCCTATATTCACCCTGACGCTATTGCCGGGGCGACGCGCCAGCTGCTCGCCTCGGTCTCAGGAGAGACGACGACATGAGGAAGGTGGAGGCCATCATCCGGCCGGACCGGCTCCAGGCGGTCCAGGACGCCCTCGATGCCCTGGGAACGTCCGGACTGACGATCACCGAGGTGCTGGGTTGCGGCCGCCAGCGTGGCTACACCGAGATGTACCGGGGCACCCGCGTGCACATCTCCCTGCAGCGGAAGGTCAAGGTCGAGGCGGTCGTGGTCGATGCGAGAGTCGAGGCGGTCGTCGAGGCGATCGCCACCGCCGCCCGCACCGCCGAGATCGGTGACGGCAAGATCTTCATCCTCCCCGTCGAGGAGGCCGTGCGCATCCGGACGGGCGAGCGCGGCGACGTGACCATCCAGCACCTCGAGGCCGAGCACTGGGGTCACTGACCCGTCCAGGGTCCGGGCGCGCGCCGGAGCGGTGCGTCCCGCAACCCTTCACCTGAGCGCTCCCACCCCGCGGTGAGCACCCGGCCGTCCCCGGCCGCCGAGTGGCGGCTGGGCGAGCGCACTTGGACGCCTGCTCCTCGCCATCCCAAATCGCGCACAACCCGATTGCGTGGGCACTTGTGCGATTTGCACATACAAACCGGTCAGCTGCGCCCAATACGATGGCCCGACATAGAAGCGTCCCAGACCGGACGGCACGGGGAGGTTCTGATCTGATGCTCCTGGCACAGTACGTGGCAGATCCCAGCTGGCTCAACTCAGGGGACAACGCCTGGCAGATCACGGCGGCGACCCTGGTCGGGATCATGAGCGTCCCGGGGCTGGCGATCCTCTACGCGGGGATCATGAAGCGGAAGTGGGCCGTGAACTCGGCCATGATGGTGCTCTACGCGTTCGCCATGACCCTCATCGTGTGGACGCTCTTCGCCTACAACATGAGCTTCGGGCACCCTGCGGGCCTGGGGCACGGGCTGACCTTCGTGGGCACCCCCGGCACCGTGCTGAGCGCCAACAGCCTGGAGCAGCAGGCCCAGATACCGCTCCTCAACGGGCTGATGCCGCCGATCCGGTTCCCGCTCAGCTCCATGGTCTATTTCCAGTTCGTCTTCGCGGCCATCACCGTGATCATCCTGGGCGGCTCGCTGCTCGGCCGGATCAGCTTCAAGGCCTGGGCCCTGCTGGTCCCGCTCTGGATCACCCTGGTCTACTCGGTCGGCGCCTTCAGCATCTGGGGCGGCGGCTGGCTCTCCCAGATGGGAGCGGTGGACTTCTCCGGTGGCTACGTCATCCACGTGGCCGCGGCGGTCTCCGGCTTCACGGCGGCGGCGGTGATCGGTCCGCGGCTGCTCCGGGACCGGCAGCACACCTCGCCGAGCAACCTGATCATGGCCGTGGCCGGCGGCGGGCTGCTCTGGCTGGGCTGGGCCGGCTTCAACGGCGGTGACCCGTACTTCGCCAACATGGACGCCTCGGCGGCCATCCTCAACACCCACCTCTGCACCGCGGTGGCGCTCTGCACCTGGGTGATGTGGGACGCCCTCCGGTTCAAGAAGGTGAGCGTCGCCGGGGCCATCAACGGGATGGTGGCCGGCCTGGTGGCGATCACCCCGGCGGCCGGTTTCATCGACGGCTACGCCGCGCTGGCGCTGGGCGTCCTGGCTGGCAGCCTGCCCTGGGTGACCATCAACCTCGCGCCGAGATTCGCGCTCTTCCGGCGGGTGGACGACACCCTCGGGGTCATCCACACCCACGGTGTGGCCGGGGCGCTCGGCGGCCTCTTCACCGGCGTGATGGCCGACCCCAACATGGTCGAGTACCTGGGCGTCAAGGGCACCGCGAACTCGTCGATCACCGGGCTCTGGTACGGCAACCCGCACCAGCTCCTGGTCCAGTTCTTCGCCCTGCTCTTCATCATCGGGTACGACGCGGTCGCGACCTTCATCATCGTCAAGCTGATCGGCCTGGTGGTGCCGCTGCGGGCACCGGATGCCCACCTCGAGGTGGGGGACCAGCTGGTCCACGGTGAGGTCGCGGTCGACCTGGAGCCCTACCCCGGGGCCCCCCACCTACCGGTTCCGGCCGTGGCCGGGGCCACCTGAGAGAGACCTCAACTGAATCGACGGGGGGCGTGCGCATCGCGCGCACGCCCCCAGCCGGCCATCCCCTGAAGAGCCCCAGTGGAGGCGCCGACCATGATTGCGAGATCCGACACCCAGATCGCCGAGACCTTCACGACAACCGCCGCCGAACTGGCGGGAGACCTCTGCCACGCGAGCCGGCCCCTGCTGCCGGTGCTCCAGGGGAGCATGATCCGCATCGACGAGCTGTGTGTCACCTCTGGGCTGGAGCGCCAGAGCCCCCTCGCCGCGACGGTCATGGCGCTCGGGCCGGCGGTTGCCGCCGCCGGAGCGAGTGTCTCCGGCATGGGCCGGATGACGTCCGACCAGGCGAGCCGGCTGGCGGGAGTGGCGGAGAGCGTCATGGACGTGGCCGGCGACGCGCTGGACGCCCTGGACACCCTGGGGGATGGCGGCGAACCGACCGTCGCCTTCGCGCATCGGTTGGCGCACGCCACCCACCTCGCCACGGGCTTGGCTGTCGGGCCGGTGAGCGCGCGGGAGGGCGCCGGCCATGGCCATCCTCCCCGCGCTCCGGCGCTGTGGCCGACGCTGCTCGCGTCGCTCAGCACGCGCATCGTTGTCAAGCAGCACTGGAAGGACGGTCCGGGGCTCGCCGCCTGGACGCACCGTGTCCAGGCCGCCTCCGCGTGTCGTGACGCGGCGGTCCACGGCATGAGGGCGCACGCAGTGGTGGCTGCCACCCAGGCGGCGTCCTCCAAGGAGCGCCTGCTCCGCTGTCTGACCTTCGCCAGCCTCTACTGCGGCTTCGCCATGCTCGAGCGTCCCCCCTGGGCGACCCCCTGCACGGCCGCACCCGCCCACCGGACGGTGGCCGACCGTGGACCGGTGCCGGTGCAGCTGCGACGGAGGCTCGTCTACCCCTTCAGACCCGGCGGGCAGGGGGCGGTGGCGCTCATCTGACCGGGTCCATCCCGGGCGACCCCATGGGCCCCCTGTCCCCGTGCCGGGCAGGGGGCCTTCCCGGGCCCGGCCAAGGCGTGCGCTGGCCTTTGCTAGACTTCCACCCGGAATGACCTACATCGTCACCGAAACCTGCGTCGATCTCAAGGACAAGTCCTGCATCGAGGTCTGCCCCGTGGACTGCATCCACGAGACCGACGACGACCGGATGGTGTTCATCGACCCGGACGAGTGCATCGATTGCGGTGCATGCGTCGATCCGTGCCCCGTCGACGCGATCTTCGCCGAGGAGGACGTCCCGACGGCCCAGATCGCCTACGTCGAGATCAACAAGCTGTACTTCAAGGACAGGCCGGGCGCCCTCGCCAAGCTCGAGGGGATCAAGCCTCGCGCCTGACGGCCTGCCCGCCGTCACGCTGACACGCCCGGCCTGGAACAGCCGCACCGGGCGGTGGGCCTGACCCTCACGGCGTCTGTGCATTCATCGCAAACCGCCGGCCGTCGTTTTGTGCGTATTGCACAAGCGCTCGACCACGCCTCTCGTCCTCCGAGTCCATGGCAGATCCGCCCTCCAACTCGCTAGGCTCACTCAGTTGTGAGAGCGGAGGCTCGGCCCACAAGGCCGTGCCCGCCGGCCGGCGATTGCAAGGGGAAGTGGATGGCAGACGAGACCAAACAAGCAGGCGGGGCCACCCCGAAGGACGTGATCAAGCGGGCCAAGGACGCGGGGGTCAAGTTCGTGGACGTGCGCTTCACGGACCTGCCCGGTACGTGGCAGCACTTCAGCATCCCGGTGAGCGAGCTGAATGACGACCTCTTCGAGAACGGCATTGGCTTCGACGGCTCCTCGATCCGCGGGTTCCAGAAGATCTTCGAGAGCGACATGCTCCTCTTCCCCGACCCGGGCCGCTGCTTCATCGACCCGTGTCTGGAAGTCCCCACGCTGGCCATCGTCTGCGACGTCAAGGACCCGCTGACCAGGGCGCCGTACTCGCGCGATCCGCGCTACATCGCCAAGAAGGCTGAGGCCTACTTGGCCAAGTCCGGGGTGGCGGACCTCTCCTACTGGGGCCCGGAGCTCGAGTTCTACATCTTCAACTCGGTGCGCTTCGACCAGAATTCCCACGAGGGCTACTACCACATCGACTCCGACGAGGGCATCTGGAACAGCGGTCGCGAGGGTGCCAACCTCGGCTACCGGCCGAAGTACAAGGAGGGGTACTTCCCCGTCCCGCCGGCCGACCAGCTGCAGGACCTGCGCAGCCGCATCGTCTTGGCGATGCTCGAGTCCGGTCTGGACATCGAGGTGCACCACCACGAGGTCGGCACCGCCGGTCAGACCGAGATCGACATGCGATTCCAGTCCCTCACCTCGATGGCGGACAACGTTCTGCAGTTCAAGTACATCGTCAAGAACGTCTGCGCCAAGAACGGCTACACCGCGACCTTCATGCCCAAGCCGCTCTTCGGTGACAACGGCAGCGGGATGCACGTTCACCAGTCGCTCTGGAAGGGTGGCGTCCCGCTCTTCTACGACAAGAACGGATACGCGCTGTTCAGCGACCTCGGTCGCTGGTACATCGGCGGCCTGCTCCAGCACGCTCCCGCACTGCTCGCGCTCGCCGCGCCGACCACCAACTCCTACCGCCGTCTGGTCCCCGGCTACGAGGCGCCGATCAAGCTCGCCTACAGCGCGCGCAACCGCAGCGCCTGCATCCGGATCCCGACCTACAGCGATTCGCCCAAGGCGCGGCGCCTGGAGTTCCGCTCCCCGGACCCGACCTGCAATCCGTACCTCGCATTCAGCGCCATGTTGATGGCGGGCCTGGACGGCATCGCCAACAAGACCGAGCCGCCCAAGCCGATCGAGGCCGACCTCTACGAGCTGGAGGGCGAGGAGGCCGCCCAGGTCAAGGATCTCCCCGGCTCGCTGCCCGAGGTCCTCGACGCCCTGGAGGCTGACCACGACTTCCTGCTCAAGGGGGATGTCTTCACCCCCGACCTGATCGAGACCTACGTTGCCTACAAGCGCGAGCGCGAGGTGGACCCGGTGGCCCTTCGCCCGCACCCCTACGAGTTCTTCCTTTATTACGATGCCTAAACGGAGCGAGGCCGGGCACGCCGCCTGAGGCGTGCCCAGGCCGCCGCCCACCCGGGCGCCGCGCACAGCGCGAGCGCTCGGGTGAGGCGGAGGCCGTCAGGGGCGCGTGAGCGCCCCGGCCGAGCGAAGTGCGAGCGTCGTATCGCGCAGCGATACGACGCCTGAACCGGGTACCAGCGCGGAGCCTGGGCGCGTGAGCGCCCCGGCCGAGCGAAGTGTCCGCGTCGCATGGCGCAGCGATATGACGCCTGAACCGGGCACCAGCGCGGAGCCTGGGCGCGTGAGCGCCCCGGCCGAGCGAAGTGCCCGCGTCGCATGGCGCAGCGATATGACGCCTGAACCGTGTGCCGGTGCGGCGCCGTCAGCGGCGCGCAGCGCTCTCAGGCGATCCGGCAGGGGATGTCGGCGTCCTCGTCCAGGTGGTAGCTGGCGCAGATCCGGTGGTACCCATCGGCGACCGTCAGCGGCACGTCGGCATCGACCCGCCCCCGGACCAGCAGGATGGGCGAGAGGAGGGTCCCGGCCGAGACCTTGCCGAGGTCCTTCTTGACGTGGGCGTTGTCGGCAGGCAGGAGCTCCAGCCGGCTGGCCCTCAGCAAGTCCTTGGCCTTGAAGTGGGTGATCGGCGCCTTCCGCAGCGCCGCCACCGCGTTGGTCACCTCCCCCTTGGCCATGATCAGGCTCAGGTAATCGGCGGCTGCGGGGTAATCGTGATCGTCCGGATCGGTCTTCCAGTGCTCCTTGGCGGCCATGGGGCGTCTCTCCTGTCTTGGTGATCGATCGTGGGACTAGCCGCCGCCGCAGCTGGGGAGAAGGCCAGGATGCGGCTGCCAAGCTTCGGACGGTGGCTGCTCATGCGCCACTGTACCGCCGGGCTCGGACCACCGGGGAGGTGGCGGAGCCAAGGCCGCCGCCGAGCAGCCCGTGGTCGCCGCCCGCCGTGGACGGGAGGACCCGTGGAGTGACCGCCACCAGCTGTCGCTCGGGACCCGAGCGTGGCGGCGGTGCCGGCTCAGGCCACGCTCATCCCTTGCGTCAGGTACGCCGGCTGGTGGAGCAGGGCTCGGGTCGCGGAGATCCGGCAGCCCAGCATCTCGAGGATCTCGTCGAGCCGTTCGACCAGCTCCGCGGACAGCTCGATGGGGTGGTTGTCGATGTCCCGCAGCAGCGCAGAAAGTCTCATCGCCTTCTGATCGATCTTCGCAACGATCTCCTGCGGGGCTTCGACCGCTGCGGCTGACTGGCTCGGGTCCATACGTCGACCTCCGTGCGGATGGCGATCGGTGAACCGGCGGCTGGCCGGACTGAGGCCAAGCGTAGGGGTCTTCACCGGCCATGTCCAGGGCTCATGGTCGTGCCCGGCTGAGGGTCGACCAGCGTGAGTCGCCGGCCGGCCGGCGACCCCTCCCGGTGGCCCGGTGCGCCTGGCGCGGCCTGGCCCTCCGATCGATGCAAATGGCGGTGCTACACTCGGCCGGGCCTGCCAGAACCGGCGCGGGTGGCGGAACCGGTAGACGCGCGGGACCTAGGATCCCGTGGGGTGACCCGTCCGAGTTCGAGTCTCGGCCCGCGCACGTGGGCGGCTGGCGCCGCCGCCCGCGCCCTGCCGTCGTCCAGAATGCGGGCCTGTGACACCTGAGGAGACCACGTGACCACTGCACCGTCCGAGCTGTCCGTCTTCGTCGAGCGCAAGCCGGGCTGGATCGTCGAGCTCACCGTCGAGGCTCCGCCCCAGGAGCTGGACCGGGCACTCGGCGAGGCGGGCCGGAAGCTCGGAGCCCGGCTGCGTATCCCGGGGTTCCGGCCGGGCAAGGCGCCCGCCGGTCTGGTCGAGCGCGCCGTCGGCTGGGAGGCTCTGCGCAACGCCGCGGCCGAGGAGCTCGTCCCGCAGCTCTACGCCCGTGCCATCGACCAGGAGGACCTCGACCCCGTCGGCGACCCCTCCGTCACCCTCGGGACGGTGGAGCGCGGCCAGCCGGTGAAGTTCACCGCAGAGGTCGCTGTTCGCCCGGTGGTCGATCTCGACGACTACCACACCCTGCGCATCGAACGGCCTCACACCGAGATCGGCGACGCCGACGTGGACTCGGCTGTGGAGGAGGTCCGGCGCCGCTTCTCCGACCTGGTCGAGGTGACCCGGCCGGCTCAGGCTGGCGATGTGCTCCGCTGCACCCTGGTGATGCGGCGCGGCGAAGAGGTGCTATCCGGGGGGGAGGAGCGCGACCTGGAGCTGGACCGCGAGCGCCTCGTCCCCGGGCTGGTCGACGCCGTCATCGGGCTCGCGCCTGGCGAGGAGCGGCGGTTTCCCCTCGCCCTCCCCGCCGACTACCAGCAGGAGGAGCTGCGTGGGGTGACGGTGGAGGCGGACGTCCACATCCTCGCCATCCGCGAGCGGGCGCTCCCGCCTCTCGACGACGCCCTGGCCCAGCGCGACGGCAGTGGGGAGACCGTCGACGAGATGCGCGACCGCTACCGTGAGCGTCTCGTCGAGGCGGCCGCCCAGAACGACGAGGAACACTTCCAGTCCGATGTCCTCACGGCCCTCCGGGATCGGGTCAAGGTGGACCTTCCAGCGGCCATGGTCGAGCGCGAGCTGGACCGCGAGCTCGCCAGCATGGAGGTGCGGCTCGCCGAGCTGGGCCTTCGCTTCGACCGTTACCTCGAGTACACCGGGGGCAGCGTCGAGAAGCTTCGGGCGGAGAGGCGTTCGGCCGCGGCGGACAGCGTCCGCCTCGAGCTCGCCCTGGGCGCCCTGGCCGCCGCGGAACAGATCGAGGTCGATGAGTTGCAGGTCGAACACGAGGTCGATCGGATCGGCGCGGGACGCCGGCTCTCCGGGCCGGACCGTCGCCGCCTCCACGCTGCAGCGCACGTCGACCTGCTCCGCCGGGCGGCGGCCGAGCGCGCCTACGAGATCGCCGGTGGCGGCGCCTGAATCAGCCGAACCGCAGGGCGGCCGAGGGCCGGTAGAAGCGAACCCTGCAGTGCTCGCAGCGGAACACCAGACGGAGGCCGAGGCGGCCGATCACGCCCGAGTTGCGGTCATCGCAGAGCGGGCAGCGGGCACGCTCCTCCGCGAGGTCTACCGGGACCGTGCGAAGGGACAGCTCGACGGGCTTGTACTTGCGGGCCATGGCCGGCTCCCTCCACCATGCTCTCAGCCAGGAGTGTCAATATACTTGATACCGTCAGTATCAGCAATACCCACCGTTCAGGGGCGTTCCCGGCGGTTCGCCGAGCCTGCGTGATCGGGGGGCGCCTGATCTCCCCAGGGGGTCGGTTCGGGCCTCGACACCCCCCGGAGGGCACGGCGACGGCCCGTGGGTATACTGGCTTGGCAATGACCCTCATCCCTTACGTCATCGAGACCACCAACCGTGGTGAGCGCGGGATGGATATCTACTCCCGCCTGCTCAAGGACCGGATCATCTTCATCGGTACCCCCATCGACGATCAGGTGGCCAACGTGGTCATGGCCCAGCTGCTCTTCCTGGCCGGCGAGGACCCCGAGAAAGACGTCTGGCTCTACATCAACTCACCGGGTGGGTCGGTCTACGCCGGCCTCGCCATCTACGACACGATGCAGTATGTGGAGCCTCGGGTCGGCACCATCTGCATGGGCCTGGCCGCCTCCATGGCCGCCGTGCTGCTGGCCGGGGGCGCGCCCGGACTCCGGTACTCGCTGCCCAACACCCGCATCCTCATCCACCAGGCGAGCGGCGGATTCAGCGGCCAGGCCGCTGACATCCAGATCCACGCCCAGGAGATCCTCCGGGTCAGCCGCCGCATCGACGAGATCCTCTCCCACCACACCGGGAAGCCCATCGAGGTGGTCCATCGGGACTCGGATCGCGACTTCTTCATGAGTTCTGACGAGGCCAAGGAGTACGGCATCGTCGACGAGATCATCCAGGGCCGGCCCAAGAGCACCGGTGACGGCTCCTCCCCGCGGGGCGTGGGTGGCGTCGGTGGACGGACCGCTCGCATCGAGCCCTCGGATGGGCCCGAGGCCGGGGGCGGCGCAGCCGCCCGCTAGGGTCACGCGATGCGGGTGAGGACATGACCGACCGCGAAGATCGGCGCCGGCACACCCGCTGCTCCTTCTGCGGGAAGGGGCAGGAGCAGGTCCGCAAGCTGGTGGCGGGCCCGGG
>Ga0181529_10000979_pt1 | contig 39352 bp, 28 predicted proteins | sample PEATcosm2014_Bin_36_FD_119763 | JGI IMG/M metagenome (GOLD analysis project Ga0181529, IMG submission 119763) | Peatland microbial communities from MTU Mesocosm Facility, Houghton, MI, USA - PEATcosm2014_Bin10_30_metaG | ecosystem: Environmental > Terrestrial > Soil > Wetlands > Peat | place... | reverse complement strand
TTCGGAACCGGCGACGTCAGCATGGTGGGTGGGTCGGTCAACATGGGCAACGGCGTCTACAAATCGGCCGATGCCGGCAGGACATGGCAACACATCGGCCTGGACGATTCCGAGCACATCGGGACGGTGTGGGTGGATCCGCGCAATCCCGAGATTGTGCTGGTGGCGGAGCTGGGACGCACCTACTCGAAGAGCGAGCAGCGCGGCGTCTTCAAGACCACTGACGGCGGCAGGACGTGGAATCGCGTCCTCTATAAGGACGACATCACCGGCGCCGTGGACCTGGTGTTCGCGGCGGACAATCCGAAGATCGGCTACACCGCGTTGTGGGAGCATTACACGCGGCCGGGCGGGCGCGGGGCCATCGAAGCGACGGGCTTCGCGGGCGTCTACAAGACCATCGACGGCGGCGACACCTGGACGCAACTCACCGAAGGCCTGCCCGGGGGGCGGCTGGGACGCATCGGCGTGGCGACGTCGGCGGACGGCCGGAAAGTCTTCGCGATCGTCGCCGGCGGGGGCGGTGGTGGTGGTGGAGGCGGCGGCGCGGGCGGCGGAGGCGGACTGTTCCGGTCGGACGACGGCGGCGCGCATTGGAGCAAGAGCACGCAGGACACGCGCGTCACCGGCAGCGGCTACTTCAGCCGCGTGTTCCTCGACCCCAAGAATCCCGACGTGGTGTACGTGGCGCAGACTTCGCTCTACCGCTCGACCGACGGCGGCCACACCTTCGATTCGTACAAGGGCGCGCCCGGCGGCGACGACAACCACGCGCTGTGGATCGACCCGCGGGATTCCGACCGCATGATCATGGCGAGCGACCAGGGCGCCACCATTAGCATGGACGGCGGAAAATCGTGGAGCTCCTGGTACAACCAGCCGACCGGGCAGATTTACCATCTCTCTACCGACAACAAGTATCCGTACTGGGTTTACGGCACGCAGCAGGACAGCGGGTCGGTGGGCACCATGAGCCGCGGCGATTACGGCGAGATCACGTTCATGGACTGGGATCCCGTGGGCGGCTACGAGTTCGGCTATATCGTGCCCGATCCGCTGAACAACAACCTGGTGTACGCGGGCGGTCCAAGCCGCGGCATCGTGCGCATCAATCGCGTCAACCGGCAGGTGGCTACGGTGTCGCCAAGCCTGAGCGGACGCGGCGGCGAGAATCCCTACCGCACGGCCACCAATCCGCCGCTGGGCTTCTCTCCGCAGGATCCGCATGCGCTCTATTGGGGTGCGCAATTCCTGATGCAGACCATGGATGGTGGAGTCCACTGGAAGGCCGTCAGTCCCGATCTCACCCGCAAAGCCAACGCGCCGGCGGAGCCGACGGAAGCGTCCGCCACCGACGCTGCCGCCGCGCAGCCCGGCGCTCCGCCGGCCCGGCCGCGGGCGCAGGAACAGCAGGAGACCATTCAGCCGAACAATCGCGCGGCCATCAACACGTTCTCGCTGTCGCCGGTCGCCGCGGGCGAGATCTGGGTGGGCACCACCAACGGCGTCGTCCAACTGACCAAGGATGGCGGCGCCACCTGGCAGGAAGTATCGCCTCCGGGGCTGGCGCAGAACACGCAGATCAGCATGGTGGAAGCCTCGCACTTCGATGCCGGAACCGCCTACGCCGCGGTGGACCGTCACGAGGAGAACGATTTCCGCGCCCATTTCTACCGCACGCGCGACTTCGGCAAGACCTGGCAGGAGACTTCGGCGGGCATTCCCGACGGCAGTTTTGGACGCGTGGTGCGCGAAGATCCGGTGCGCAAGGGCCTGCTGTACGCCGGAACGGAGAACGCGGCTTATGTTTCCTTCGATGAGGGCGACCACTGGGGCTCGCTGCGGCTCAACATGCCGGTTACGTCGGTGCGCGACATGGTGATTCATGGCGACGACCTGGTGGCGGCGACCTACGGCCGCGCCTTCTGGATTCTGGACGACGTGACGCCGCTGCGGCAGATCGACCGGTCGGTGGCGACCTCGGCGGCATTGCTCTTCAAGCCCGGAAAGGCGCTGCGCGTGCGGCTGGATCTGAACCAGGATACGCCGCTGCCTCCGGAGATGCCGGCGGGAACCAATCCGCCCAACGGCGCCATTCTCGATTACTATCTGGGGTCGGCGCCGGCCGAGGACATCACGCTGGCGATTTACGACAACGCCGGGAAACTGGTGCGGGAGTTATCAACCAAAGCCGGCGAGGCCATGCCTCCGGAACCGCCGCCCAATGTGCCCAATTACTGGCTGGGTCATCCGGAGCCGCTCACCAAGGCGCAGGGAATGAACCGCTTCGTCTGGGACCTGCATGCCACCGCGCCGCCGGTGCTGCGGCATGAATACGCCATTTCGGCGCTGTACCAGAATTCGCCCGGATTGCCGCTCGGTCCGCTGGTGACCCCGGGGACTTACAAGGTCCGCCTGACGGTTGCCGGCCGCACCTTCGAGCAGCCGCTGGAAGTGAGCCTGGATCCGCGCGTGGACGTGTCCACCGAGGCGCTGGCGCAGGAATATCAGCTCGACACCAAAGTGGTCGACCTGGTGGCCATGAGCTACGAGTCTTACAAGAAGGCGCTGACCCTGCGGCAGACGCTGGCGGGCGATCAGAAGGAGCTGGAAAAGCACGGCGACGCCGCTGCCGATGCCCTGAAGGCGCTGAAGGAATTCGACCAGAAAGCCATGCGTCTGGAAGGCGGCGAGGGCGGTTTCGGAGGCGGCGGACGGGGCGGGCGGCAGACTCCGGCGTTCACGGCGCTGAATCGCAGTCTGGGATCGCTGGCATCGGTGGTGGACGGGCAGGATGAAGCGCCCACGCCAGTGATGCAGACGGCGTACGAGGGTTACTGCAAGGATCTGGCGACGGCCGCGCAGAGCTGGAATGAGCTGATGAAGACGGACCTGGCCAATCTGAATGGCGAACTGGCCAAGCAGGGTCTGAGTCCGGTCGCGGCGGTGACGTTGACCGGGCCGGCGTGCAAATGAAGATCGCGCCTTTCGCTGTGCAGGCTGTGGCGCTGTGCGCGATTGCGGCGTGGTGCGCGGGCGCTCAGGACGCGGCAAAGTTCGATCCGCCGAAACCGCGGCGGCAATTCGAAGTGGCGTCGGTCAAGCCGGCCGCGCCGGGGCAGCCGGTGTCGCAGAATCCGGTGGAGTATTCGCCGGCCGGACGGTTTACGGCGCGCAACGCCACCCTGGTGGATGTGATCGTGCGGGTGTATCCGACGCGGCGCATTCAAATGCAGGGCGGGCCGGACTGGATCGATAGCGACCGCTTCGACATTGTCGCCAAGGCCGATGCGTCGGCGGGAGACATCCCGAGGGCGGACTGGATGTCGATGGTGCAGGGGCTGCTGGAAGACCGGTTCCAGTTGAAATTCCACCACGAGATCAAAGAGACAACCGCGTATTCGCTGCTTCCCGGCAAGAAGACCGCGGAGTTGGAGACGCCGAAAGAGGGCGAGGAGACCGGCGTGAAGATCGAACAGGGGAAATTCATCTTTACCAATATGACGATGGCCGGGTTGGTGAACACGCTCTCCAATCTCCTGCACCTTCCGCTGGTAGACCGGACGGAACTCACTGGACGGTACGATTTCACGCTCGATCCCTACCGCTTCGTGCAGAACGTCGACCCCAGTACGCCGATGCGCCGGGAAGAAATCGGCGACCTGCTGCTGGCGGCCGTGCGCGTGCAACTCGGGCTTCGCGTGGAGAAGCAGAAAGCGCCGCTCGATATCGTAGTGATCGACCGCGCCGAACGGCCCACGGCGAACTGACGCGTCGCGGCGTTATGGCTTCTTGGCGCCGTTGAAGGAGCGTTCCACGGAGTCGTTGGGGTCGGTGGATACGCCGTGGTCGCGCCACAACCAGCGCATCATTTCCGGCAGCACGGTGCGCAACATCTTCTGGCCGTGACGCTGCATGCCCCAGGAGTAATTCACGTCATACCCTTTCTCCGTCAGCGCCTGTTGCAAGCGGACATTCTGATAGAACCAGTCGTTATCCGCGTTGTAACTTCCATCCGGCCTCTGTCCGCGATTGTCGTTCCGGCCGTCCACCAGGAAGACGCGCAGCGGTTTCTTCTCGCTCTTGCGGACAATCTCCGGGTACACATTCCCGCCGCGGATGTTGGTGAAGCTGCCGACGTTGCTCAGCACCTTATGAAACTGCCCGGGACGTTCCCAGGCCACCGTGAATGCGGCAATCGCTCCCGAACTGGAACCGCCGATGCCGTGACGGTCGGGATCTTTCGAGATGTTGTAATCCCTGTAGAGCACGGGCAGCAACTCATCCACGATGACGCGGGCATATTTGTCGTCGAGCGTGTTGTATTCGGTGGGCCGGTTAGTGGTGCGGTCGCCCCAATCCGACGGCGTCGGCTCCGGCTGGTCGGGACGGCGTCCGGGATTGATGAAGACGGCAATCATCACGGGAAGCTCGCGGCGGTAGATGAGATTGTCCATCACGAACTGCGCGCGGATATCGCCTTCCGGCGCCATGAAGGCCTGGCCGTCGTTGAAGATCATCAGGCTGGCGGGGACCGCGGCGTCGTATTGCGCGGGAACATAGATCCAGTAGGTGTGCTGCGTGCCGGGATACGCTTGGCTGGGCAGCGTGAAAGGTCCGCGGATGTCGCCCTTGGGCACGCCTTCCTGCGGCGAGGAATCCGGCGAGAACTGGTAGTAGAGGTCGGTATTGGGCGCGGCGGCGGCCGCCGGACGCGCTTGCTTGGTCTTGGTCGCGGGAGTCGGCGGCGCGGTTTGCGAGAGCGCCAGCGCGGCGAGCAGGGCGGAAACAGCGGCAAGGTTGAGCTTCATGGCTGTGGCAGCCAAAATATCACAAGCGCGCGCACCGGGTGGATCTCGCCAATCGTTAGCGTTAAATGCTAGACTTTTGGGTGCATGCGCACTCTCTTGTCGATCCCGCTTTTCGCCCTGACTCTCGCCGCCCAGATTTACGTTACGCCCCAAGGCGACGATTCCAACCCGGCCACCGCCGCGCGGCCCATCCGTACCCTGCTCCATGCCCGCGACCTGGTGCGCGCGCGCAACCAGCAGATGACCGCCGACCTGGTGGTCTATCTCGCTCCCGGGACGTACCGTCTGAGCGCCCCGCTGTTGCTGGATGCCCGCGACTCCGGCTCGGGCGGGCACAACGTGGTCTATCGCTCGGCGGTGGAGGGACAGCGTGCCGTGGTGAGCGGTGGAGTAGCCGTGAGCGGCTGGAAGCTGGCGGATCGCGCGCGCAATTTGTGGTCGGCGCCGGCTCCCGCGTCGCTGGAGAATACGCGGCAGCTCTACGTGAATGGCGTGCGCGCCCACCGCTCGCGCGGACGCCTGCCGGTGGACGTGACTCCCACCGATACCGGCTATACCGCCAGCTCGGCGGCCATGGCGTCGTGGCGCAATGCGAGCGATATCGAGTTCGTTTACACCGGCGGCAACTCCATCTGGAACGAGCACTCGCAGGGCCTGGGCCCGTGGACCGAGCCGCGCTGTCCGGTGGCCGGGATCGAAGGCGCCGCGATCGCCATGGCTCAGCCGTGCTGGGCGAATTCCACTAAGCGCATCATGCTGCCCAGCAACGAACGAACGGCCAACCTGGTGGGCGGCGCGAGCGTCGGCAAGCAGCCGGCCTACATCGAGAACGCGTACGAGCTTCTGGGAACGCCGGGCGAATGGTATTTCGACCGGCCCACGCGAACGCTCTATTATGTCCCGCGGCCCGGCGAGGATCTGGCGAGAGCCGATGTGGAAGCGCCGGCCGTCGAGAGCCTGATCGAAGCTTCCGGAACCGCGGACGCGCCCGTCCACAACCTCGTCTTCAGGGGCCTGCAATTTTCCTATGCCACCTGGCTGCGGCCCTCGACGCCCGAGGGGTTCTCGGAAATCCAGGCCAATTACACGCTCACCGGCGCGCGCGCGTGGGCTACCCAAGGACTGTGCACGCTGGTGCCCGGGGGCGAATGTCCGTATGGCGCGTGGACGAAACTGCCGGGCAACGTGCGGCTGCGGTACAGCCACGATATCGCCTTCCGCGGAGACGTCTTCATTCACCTGGGCGCGGCCGGGCTGGACCTGGGCGACGGGGCGCAGAGCGACGCGGTGGAAGGATGCGCCTTCACCGACATCTCGGGCAACGGCGTGGAACTGGGGGCGGTGGACCAGCCGCTGGCCACCGGCGCGGGTATCACGCGCGACAATCGCATTCGCAATAACCACATCTGGAATATCGGCGCGGAGTATCGCGGCGGCATCGGCATCGTGGTGGGGTATGCGCAGCGCAGCACCATCGAACACAACCAGATCGAGCAGACTCCCTACGCCGCCATCTCCATGGGATGGGGCGGCTGGCCGGACAAGATCCGCCAGCCGGGACAGGCCAACTACTCCGAGAATAACCGCGTGGCCAATAACCGCATCTCCCATTTCATGCTGGTGCTGGCCGATGGCGGCGGCATTTACACGCAGGGGCTGACCGGCCCCGACCTGGCGCATGGCGAGAGAGTCACGGGCAATGTCGTCACGGAGCAGTTCGGGTCGGGCCACGGGATCTACACCGACAACGGGTCGTGTAACATCACGGTGGCCGGCAACGTAATGTTTCACCTGAATTTCGATAATTGGGGCAGCCGTCACAAGGATTACTACAACGGCGCCGACGGGTCGGCCAACGATCCGCTCGATATCCTCGACAATTACTGGCAGCAGGGCGGGGCGGACGCATCGGCGTCGAACGTCACACTGCGGGGCAATCGCACGATCGGCTCGCTCGACCAGGCGCCGCGCGCGGTGCTCGACGCGGCCGGCCTGGAGCCCGCATTTCAGGGATTGCTGCGGGAGCGCATCGCACCCGCCGCGCCGCCGGAGCCGCCCAGCCGCACCGCGTCAATCGCCGGCAACGGCTTCGCACTGGTGACCTGGAGTCCGCCGGTGTTCGAAGGCGAGTCGCCGGTGGAGCGGTATACAGTGACGGCGTGGAGCGGCGCGGCGAGCGCCGGCACGGCCGGAATTTCCGCCGCTGAATTTCGGGATGTCGGTTACGTGAAGCTGTCGGGATTGCAGAACGGTACGGCGTACCGATTCACGGTGACGGCGTCGAATCGCCAGGGCGATAGTGTTGCGTCCATGCCTTCGCGCTCGGTCACGCCCGGCAGCAAGCCGTTCCCGCTGCCCGCGCCGCCGGCGCATGTCAGCGCTATCGCGGACGCGAGCGGCAGAGTGAGCATCCACTTTCAGGATCCGGCCGCCGTCGACAAGAAAGCTCCTGGCGCGCCGGTTGTGGCGTACACCATTACGGCGAGTCCCGGCGGGCAGAAGGTCACGTTCACCGGCCGCAACGTGCTGGCGCTGGAGGGCACGGCGCACACCACGTTCACGGTGATGGAGGGCTTCGCGCCAGGACGGACCTACACGTTTTCCGTGGCCGCGGTGAACCCCACGGGCGAAGGCGCGCCGGCGGTCAGCGCTCCGGTGACGATTCCGGCGAAATGAGGATATGGTGGATGGCAGCGGCCGCTGGTGTCGCTGCCCTGGCCATGGGCCGCGCGCAAGAGATAGAGCCCGGGCCCATCACCACGTTCGGGACCACCGTGGTCGCGCCCTCCGGACTGCGCGGCGAGATCTATTTTCTGAAATCCGGCACCAGCCGTCTTCCCAACTTCGACAAGATGGAGCCGGTGGGCGTCATCTACACCTCGGCGCTCAATATTCCACCGAGCAATTTCCGCCAGGGCTTTCCCGGCGTCACCAAACGGTATGAGTGGTTTGCCATCAACTACACCGGCCGCTTCTGGATCGAGAGGCCGGGCCGGTACGCCTTCGGCCTGATTTCCGACGATGGCTCCAAGCTCTACATCGACGACGCCCCGGTGATCGACAACGACGGCTTGCATCTTCCCCGAGGCCAGGTGGGCGTGGTCAAGCTGGCGGGCGGAATCCACAAGATTCGCGTGGCGTATTTTCAGGGGCCCTGCCGCAGCGACCCCTGCCTGGCGCTCACCCTGGCGATCGAACCGCCAGGGGAGAAGTTCCGCGTCTTCAGTACCGACGAGTTCAAGCCCCCGCCCAATCCGGAAGACTGGAAGTTCGGCGACCCCAGCCAGATCCCGCCCGATCCCAATGCCGGCCGGCGCAAGCTGGGGAAGGATACCGGCAAGCGCTGAACCCCGACGCCCCGCGCTGAGTTCCCGCCGCCTTTATAGGTTTCTTGTTCCTTCCGGACTCATTCCTCCCGCGCGGCAGTTACTGGAATCCAGCCGGCTCGCTGACGGAACCATGCCGGCGCACAGTCCGCTATTTGCCGCTCTGCTGTTCGGCGCCATCGTGCTGGTGACGGCGCTCACGTTCTTTCCGGCGCTCTCGCTGGGGCCGATTGCGGAGCGATTCGCCATGTACCCGGGAATCGCCGGCAAGTGAGTCGGGTCCCGCAATACACCTTGACGTATCAGACGCACTTACTCGCGATCGGTTAGTCCACTCCGTTCTCCGAGCTAACCCCTCGCGATCCGAGGCGTCTTATCGCTCATACCCGTTGTCGGCGCGCCGCTGGTAACTATTTTGAAAGTCCGCAGTATTTCACGATAGCGAGGGCGGAATGATGGTTCGTGTTGCGACTCTACTGTGTCTGTTGTGTGGGTGGTGCGCCGCGCAGGCGGCGCCGGAATCCGGGGAACTGGAACGCCGCTTGCGTCTGGCCGACCAGCAACGCTTGCAGGGACGTCTGGCGGCGGCGGAATCCACGCTGGCCGCGGTGCAGGGCGAGATCGAGCGGACCGAAGGTCCCGGGTTCCTGCTAGCCATGGCCTTCAAGGAGCATGGGTTGCTGCGGGACGACGAAGGGCGTCCGGAGCAAGCCATTCCCCTGTACGAGCAGGCGCTGGCGATGGTTCGCGCGCAACCGGGCGCCACTCCCGTGATGGTGGGTCTGTTGCTCGCCGATATCGCCGGGGCGCGCGCCGATGCGGGCGATGCTGCCCAGGCGCTGGCCGTTTCCACCGAAGCCATGAACCTGCTGCAGGGCGCCGTGGAGCGTATGTCGCCGAGTTTTGCCGTCGCGCTCTACGCCCACGGAGTGGCGTTGCATAGCCTTGGCCGGAATGTCGAAGCGCTGCGCGATCTGCGCGAATCGCTGGACATCCGCAAGCACGCGGCCGAGCCGGGTTATGGACAATGGGCGCTGACGAGCGAGGCCATGGCCGGTTGTTTCAGCGATCTCGGCTACAGCAGTCAGGCGGAGGCTTCCGCGCGCGAGGCGCTTTCCCTGCGCATGAAGTTCCTGGAACCCGATTCGCTCGGCATCGCCGCCTCGCTGAACAATCTTGGCGTCATCCTGGCGCGGAATCGACGACTGTCCGAAGGGCGGCAGGCGCTCGAACAGTCGGCGGCGATGCTGGAGAAATTCGGTGAGAGAGAAGAGAGGCGGCTGGCCGAGGTGCTGCAAAATCTCGGTGGTATTTACTATATGCAGGCTGCCAACAGTCCCCAGTTGTGGGCCAAAGCGGAGGAGGTCTATCGTCGCAAGCTCGGAATCGAGGAGCGGATCCTGGGACCCTCCGACGTCCACATAGCGGCCACCCTCGAAATGCTCGGGGAAGTTCTGTTCCGCGAGCGCGCCTACAACGAAGCGGGACAGACCTACCGCCGCGGCCTGGCGATTCAACAGGCGGTGTTCGGCTTTGCGGACCCGCACACGCAGGCTGCCGCCAAGCGGTACAGCGCCCTGGCGAAGAAGATGACTGCCGACGCGCCGCGGTAGCCGCGACGGGGGCGGCTTCGTCCAGGCGGGCTCAAGCCGAGACAGCCAGGGATGGGTCGAAGAGCAGCACCTTCGCGGAGGGGCCGGCGGCAAACGCCGGCGAAGCGGGGCGATTCGGCATGATGTTGGCCGAGCGGGTGACCGTACGAAGCACGGCGGAGGCGAGCCCGTCGAGTTCGCGCAGCGGGACGTGGTCCCAGTGGGCGTCGTGAGGGGAAGTGGCGGCGCGCGGCGCGAGAGCCTGCAGATCGGCCTGGCCGTCGGCGGTGAGGCGATGGGGAGTAGTGTACAGGTCCAGGTGCATTCGGCCGTATCGTGAGCGGGGGCTGAGGCGCTCGCACCAGACCACCGGAAGGCGCAGGCGCCAACACCATCTGGCATATGCCGCCAGCAGCCGCTGGGGTTGCGGACAGGTGGCGATGAGGTATCCGGATTCCCGGGCGAGACGGAGGCGGCGTCGCTGGCGTCCGGTGAGTTGGGCTTCGGAATGTGCGTTGCTTCCTGGCACTGAAAGACTATCGGTTGTACCCGGCAAAAAGTGTAGAGCGATTTACGCCGCGGGAAGCAGCAGGGTGAAGACGCTGCCTTTGCCGAGCTGGCTTTCCACGGTCACGCTGCCGCCCATTTTCTCTACGGTATGCTTGACGATCGACAACCCCAGTCCGGTGCCGCCGGTTTCGCGCGAACGGGCTTTGTCGACGCAATAGAAGCGTTCGAAGATGCGCGGCAGGTCTTCGGAAGGAATGCCGATCCCAGTGTCGCTGACGGTGATCCGCACCTGGTTTCCCGACATGCCAGCTTCCAGCCAGACTTCGCCGCCGGGCCGGTTGAACTTGATGGCGTTGTACAGCAGGTTCAGAATGGCCTGCTCCAGGCGGTTCGCCTGGCCCATCACGAACCAATCCCCGATTTCACCCAGCATGAGGTTGACTCCGCGCGCGGCGGCCTCGGTTTCCACCATGCGCATAGCGGAGCGCGCCACCTCTTTCACCGCGACGGGCTCGGCGGCGGCCGAGTGGCGCTCGGCTTCCAGTTCGGAAAGCGAGAGCAGGTCGAAGGCCATCTGCTCCAGGCGGAAGGTATTGCGCGAGATGATCTCCAGAAACTTCCGGTTAATCTGCGGATCTTCGAGAGCGCCGTCGAGGAGCGTTTCGGCGTAGCCGCGAATGGAGGCCAGGGGAGTGCGCAACTCGTGGGAGACGTTGGCCACGAAATCCTTGCGCACGCGCTCCAGCCGCTCCAGCTCGGTGATGTCGTGCAGGATGGCGATGGCGCCGGAGCGCGGGGATTCGTCGAGGGGCGCCGCCTGCACATCGAATACGCGGCCGCGGGCGGCCACCAGCGTCACGCGTTGGCGCTTGGGCTCGCCGGTGGACAGGACGGCCTTCAGCAGATCGAGCAGCGCCGGCTCGCGGACCACGTCCAGCAGGCGTGTTCTCTCGGCAATCGGGCCGGGTACGCCGATGGCGCTGGCGAAGGAGTCGTTGCAGAAGGTCACGTGCAGGTCGGCGTTGATCGCCAGCACGCCTTCCACCATGCTGGCGAGGATGGCCTGACGGCGCGCCGATTCGTCGTACAGACGGCGGTACATGGCGCGAAACTGGTCGGCCATGTCGCGCAGCGAGCGCGCCACCGAGCCTAACTCGTCGTCCGATTCGATGGCCAGCGATCCGGAATAGTCGGCCTTCACCAACTCGCGGGCGAATCTCTGGATGCGGCGGATGCGGTGGGTGAAGCTCCGCGAAATGAAATAGGCGATGGCCAGGGCGAAGCCTCCGGCCAGCAGCGAGGCGCTGACGATCAGCCAGCGGACCTCGGTAATGGAGACCTGGATCCGCTCGAGCGGCACGGCCAGGCGAAGCACCACGTCCTGGTGGCCGCCGAGCGAGGCGGGAACCGCCAGATACGAGAGGTCGACGCCCAGCGTGGCGCTCTGCCGCACGTCCGTTCCGGTTTGCCCGGAGAGCGCCAGATGGACCTCCGGGCGCGCGGCGTGATTCTCCATGGTGGACGGATCGTGCTGCGAATCGGCGAGAACCCTGCCGTCGCGGTCGATGACGGTGACGCGGGCCGCGGTCTGCGCGGACGCCGTGGCCACCCACGCCGCCAAGGAAGGCGGTTCGGTGGCTGCCAGCGACGGCGCGAGAATGCGGACCTGGCTCTGCATCTGCTGCCGGGCATACTGCCGCTCGCGGTCGGCGGTGTAGCGGGTGAGGAAGAGATCGGCTGACCCGAGAGCCACCAGGATGAGGAGCAGCGCGGCGAGGAGAAGCTTGCGAAGGAGGGGCATTGGCTGACAGCCGACCGCTATTCTAGCGACATTCCACGCGCCGCGGGAGAGGTCTCTTCTAAGGCAAAAGGCGCACACTAGATAAGGTCGGATGGCACGCCGATTGGGCTTGCGCTGCGCTGTGCTTCAATTTAAGATAAACATGGCTGAAATACCTTGAAACGTATTCCACGCTGCGCCATGTTAGCGCTGCTGGCTGCGCAGGGATGGGCGGGCTCTGTCGCCCCGGTCGTGATTTATACGGATTTTGAGAATCGGCCGCCGACGCCGATTTTCGAATCTCTGAAAAAGGAAGTCGACTCCCTCATGGCGCCGCTGAAGGTGCCGCTGGAGTGGAGGCAATTGCCGAGCCGGGAACTCGACCGGCCCGCCAGTCTGCTGGCGGTGGTCACCTTCAAAGGAGCCTGCGACGCCCGCGACGCCCTGCTGACTGGAAGTGAATCCGGTCCGCTGGCCTGGACTCACATCACCGATGGCGAAATTCTCCCCTTTGCCGAGGTAGATTGCGGCCGCATTCGCCAGGTAATGGGCCGAATCCTGCAGGGTCAGGCAGTGGCGAAGCGCCAGGCGACATTCGGGCGCGCACTGGGCCGGGTGATGAGCCACGAACTCTACCACATTTTCACCCATACCCGGCACCATGGCAACGACGATGTGGCGCGGCCGGCCTACACGGGGCTGGAACTGGCGTCGGATCGGTTTGCTTTCGGGCTCAAAGAGTTGAAGCTGCTGCGCAGCAGTCTCACACCGGTCTTGCGGGCACTGCGGACATCCATGGGTCTGCCGTTGCGGTCTGCCCAGGCAGGTCGCAGTCTGTACGAATTGAGCTCCTGCGGCGCCTGCCACGGCGATCTGGGAGAAGGCAAAGGAGCGGCGCCGTCCCTGCGTCCGCTGGCGGAGAAGGCACTGTCGAACGCGTTCGCAGCGAAACTGGATAAGGGCCTCGGCCGGATGTACAAGCGGCCGGAAGCGCACAGCGTCGCGGCACCGCCGTTGAATAGCGACGATATCGACGATATCGTCAGCTACCTGAATTCTGTGGGGCAAGGCATGCGTCCTTAATCCGCCGGTGGTGACGGATTAACCCGGCGGCGTATTCTCTCATCCCACCAAAGTGAACCTTGCATCGGCGGGACTCGTCACGTAACGTGATTTTCGCCGATACTTCAAGGCGACGGAGGACGAATGCGGAGAGTTCTGACGGGTCTGGCCTCGATAGCGCTGTGCGTGCTGTCCGCACAGGCGCAGAACGGAACGTGCGGCGGGATGACACCGGGACAACTCAGCAATCTCAACGGCTACGTGCCGTTCCCGGCTAGTAATTTGTGGAATACCAATATCTCTCAGGCGCCGGTGGACCCGAATTCGGCGAACCTGATCAAGTTCATTGGAAGCGCGGCGACGGTGCATCCGGATTTCGGCGCGGGCCTGTATGACGGACAGTATATGGGTATCCCGTACCAGGTGGTCACCGGTGCGCAGGCCAAGGTGGTCATCAAGCTGGGCGCGTACGCCAGCGAGGACGATCCGGGGCCGATGCCCATTCCGTCGAACGCCCTGATCGAGGGCTATCCGAAACCGGGCAACGGCGACCGCCATGTTCTGGTGCTCGAAAAGGACGGATGCTGGCTGTACGAGTTGGGCAATGCCGCCGTCGCCTCGAACGGCGCCTGGAGCGCCGACGCCGCGGCGGTCTTCGATATGACCATCAACGAGCAGCGGCCCTACACCTGGACCTCGGCCGATGCGGCGGGCCTGGCCATTTTCCCCGGCCTGGTGCGCTATGACGAAGTGGCATCGGGCGCCATCCACCATGCGCTGCGGTTCACCGTGCCCACCACGCGGCAGGCGTTTACGCCGCCCGCCTCGCACTGGGCATCGTCGGTGACCAACGCGAACGCGCCGCCCATGGGGATGCGCATGCGGCTCAAGGCCGGCTTCAACATCAGCGGATTCTCCAAGCAGAACCAGGTGATCCTGACGGCCATGAAGCAGTACGGCATCATCCTGGCCGATAACGGAAGCGCTGTGTTCATTACCGGGGCGCCCGACGACCGCTGGAATAACGACGACCTTCACAATCTGGGGCAGGTGACGGCGTCGGATTTCGAAGTGGTCCGGATGAACGAGATTTACACGCCGTCCAACGTGCCGACGGGCCCGGCGCCCGAGATCGCCAGCTTCACGGCAAATCCGGCGTCCCCGGCCACGGGCCAGGTGGTAACGCTGTCCTGGACAGTCAGCAACTCCGAATACAACATCGTCACCCCGCAGGTGGGAGCGGTGCGCGGCAACAGCATCGTAATCACGCCGCCGTCCGGAACCACCACCTACACGCTGGAAGCCACCAACCAGTTCGGACGGACCAGCAAGACGGTGAAAATCACGGTCAAATAGCCGCAATGGCGATGGCCGAGAGAACCGCCTGGTAGCTCTTGACAATCGGGAAATGGATCTCCAAGGCGCCGCTGGTCACGGTTGCCGGGACCACTTTCTTGAGCGCGCGGTAAACGCCGGCCTCTTTCCAGATGTCGAGATCGAGAAGGACGGTGCGATCATTGATGGCGACGTCGAACAACCGCCAGCCGGTACAATTCAGGCCGCCGCCGACTCCGTACCAGGGCTCGATGAAGTACAACTCCACGCGATACGCGGCGTCGGGCACCTCGAACCGGTAGCGCAGCTTCTGGCGGCCGTAGCGATAGGTCTGGTGCAGTTCGGGGTCGCGCGTTGCGGCGATCGGGTCGTGGACGCGGCGCTGGCTGGCGTACCGCGGGTCGAGCGCGGGGTATGCCGCGGCGAAGGACGTGGAGTTCCGGTCGGCCGACCATAGATTGCCGTGGACGTCGGTGTAGTCGGAGCCGCCGCAGTTGACGCGGTAGAGATAGCGCGCGCGGGCCTGTGGCGCGGTATTGTCCGGCTGGGCCGCTTCGAACTGTGCCTGCCGGGGAGCGCGCGGCAGGTTGCGCAGCTTGATGAGATCGCGCGCCACGGTGCGGCCATCCTGCCGCGCCTCGGCGTACAGCGTGTCGTAGCGGAGCGCCGCGTGGCCCCACTCGAAATGCGTGCCGCGGGAGCCGCGTTTCCGGACGCCGAGCGACACATCGCCGCGATCGTTGAACAGCTCCACTTCGCCGCAGTTGGAAAAGACCGTGATGGTCGGGTGGGCGTCCGGCCAGGTGTGCGACGCGATGTAGACCATGGGCTCGCGATCGGCGGGAGCGTAGTTGGCGCGGTACATATAATACGCGTCGACGGGCTCTCCCCAGCAGGTGAGGAGCCCTTTGTAGTTGACTACGCCGACGGCGTCCAGGCCCAGGCCGTCGCGGCAATCGTCCTCGGAGCGGCCGGGGTTGGCGTGGGTGCTGAAGATCCACTGAAACTGGCCGCAGAACTGGCCGCGCTTCTCCTCGGCCAGGCGGATGCGGGTCTCCTGGCAATACGTGAACAGTTCCTCCGGCACTTCGCGGCTGCTGCCCTGGCTCTTGCTCCAGTCGCCTTCGGCGTGCAGTCCGAGGGTGCGATACTGGCCGTACTCGCCGATCAATTTCTGCGCCACCACGGCGTCGCCATACTGGTTGACGTTGCCGCCGTACGTGCCGAGCCAGTTCTGCGGGACGTCCCAATCGGCCCCGGTGCCGCCGTTGCAGGTGGTGGTCTTGCGCTCGCTGGACGTGGTGGGGTCGAGACTGCGAATGAGCGCTGTGAGTTCGCGCGCGAACGCGGTGGGCAGCGACGATTCGTTCTGGATACCCCAGAGTACCACCGCCGGGCTGTTGCGCCGTTCACGGACCCATTCGCGGACGGCTTGCCGGTAGTTGTCGCGAAAGCGGTCGTTGTCGAAATACAGGTGCGCGGTCACCTGCGGCCAGACCAGCAGGCCGAGGGAATCGCACAACTCCAGGTAGCGCAGGTTGTGCGGATGGTGCGCCTCGCGCAGGGCGTTGAAGCCGGCGGCCTTTATCTGGCGGACGCGCGCGGCGATCTGCTCGGCGGTGAAAGCATGGTCGTTGCCGAGAAGATGTTCGTACTCGCAGGTGCCGTTGAGGAAGAACGGCTCGCCGTTGAGCCGGAACTGCGTCGGCCGGGAGGGACCGGACGATTTCGCGACGTAGGCGTTGCCGCGGTTGGCGAGTCCTTCGGCGACGAAGATTCCGAACGTAGTCTCGGCCGACCCCAGCGCCACGCCGGCCGCTGCAACCGTGGTCTCGACCACGTGCAGGTAAGGCCGCTCCGGCGACCACAGCTCGGGAAAGTGGATGACGGGGCTGGTCTGGTCGAATGTGTAGGTGGCGCGCGGACCGATCTCCTGCTCGGCTTCCATGGAGTACAGGAACTTGGTTCCGTCGAAGTTGCGCAGGAAGGTGGACAGCTTGACGCTTACGGCGGCGGCGCTGTCATTGCGTATGGGCGTGCGCACGTGAACCGTGGCGGCTTCCGCGGTACAACTCGGGATGTTGACCTGAACCGGTTGAATGGAGACCACGGAATTGGTGGGACGGCCTGTCTCGCGGCTGAAATAGCGGTTGGCGCGGGTGGGCGCTTCCGCCAGTTTGGCGGGATCGATCACCTTTTCCGCGGTCGCGGCATCTTCAATGGGCCACTCGATCCAGCGGAACCCGAAGCGCGTCTCCACGGTATCGACCGGCTGGCCGCGCAGCAGCACCGTGCTGCGCACATGGTGCAAATAGGGATCGCCGGGAGACCAGAGGCGAGGATTGGCAACCGGCGGCGTGGTCTGTTCGATCGCCTGCGTGGCTCCGCGCGGGATGGCAGTCTCGGGCGACCGATGGGAGGCGATCACCTTGCGCGCGGCGTCGAGGACTTCCGACAGGACCGCGACGGCCGCGGGTGCGTCGCCATAATTGGTGACTTCCGTCGCCACGCGCACCACCGCGCGAGCCGCCGAAATCTCCGGCGTCCGGACATGCACGCCGAAGGGCGCGATGCGCACCGGCGCGGTGAAGAGGAGCCGTGCCGGCCGGAAAATGCCGAAGGGCTGCGAGCCTTCCGCGTTGGGCGAGCCCCAGCAGCCGCCGCAGACATACGGCAGGTCGTCGATCATGGCCGGATGATGGGCGCGCACGGCCAGCAAGTTAGGACGGTCCCGGAGCAGATGCGGCGTCAGATCGATGGTGAAGCCGGTACGGCCTCCGTTGTGCGACCCGGCGGGGATGCCGTTTAGAAAGACGCTGGCGTAGGAGCCCACTCCTTCCATTTCGAGGAAGACGCGGCGCGCGCCGTCGGCTTCGTCCACGCGGAACGGCCGGCGGTACCAGGCGGTGCCATGCAGGTTGCCGTGCGACTTGCGGGTATAGCCCTGGTAGTCCTCCCAGTTGTGGGGGATGTGGACGGCGGTCCACGCGGAATCGTCGAAGCGGACCTGTTCGGCGCCGGGAGGGTCGCCGAGGGTGGTGAGCCAGCCGTCCTCGAGCGGCACGGTGCGGCGCGGAAAGGTGGGCGGTTGTGCCAGCGCCAGGGTGGCGGGCGCGACGGCTCCCATGGCCAGGAAGCGGCGGCGGGTAGGACGGAAGGTCACGGTTTCCAGTACCTAGTGTAGCGTTCACCGTCTACTGGAGACTTTTTCTCTCCTCGAGCGCGTTGTCGATGGCGGCGAACAGGCGGGTGGCATCGATCGGTTTGGAGACATAGCCGTCCATGCCGGAGGCCAGACATTTTTCGTCATCGCCCTTCATGGCCTGGGCGGTCATGGCGATGATGGGCACGTGTCTGCTTCCCTCGACGGCTTCGCGGGCACGAATGAAGGAGGTGGTTTCGAAGCCGTCCATTTCGGGCATTTGAATGTCCATCAGGACGACGTCGAAGGGGTTGGCTTGCCAGGCGACAAGCGCTTCGCGGCCGTTGCACGCTACCGTGACGCGATGGCCTTCGCGCTCCAGCAGGCGCACGGCGAGAATGCGGTTGACGGCGTTGTCTTCGGCCAACAGAACGCGCAGCGAAGACCGGCCGTCGGCAGCCGTGGGCCGCGCTGGCGCCACACTGGGGAACGGGGATGCAGCTCCCAGGGCGGCGCAGATGCTGCGCAGGAGTTCCTCCTGGCGGATCGGTTTGTTCAGATACGCGTGGATTCCGTTCTTGCGGCGGCGGGCTGCATCTCCGGGGCTTCCCACGCTGCGCAGCAGGATGATTGGCACGGGAACGGCGAGGTCCGAACGAACCCGTTCGGCGGTCTCGAAGCCGTCCATGCCGGGCATTTGCGAATCCAGCAGGATGAGGCGAATCGGATCGTCCGCGGCGCGCCGGCGCAGCAGATCCAGAGCTTCCTGGCCGCCGTTTACGGCGATGCCCTCGATACCCCATTTGTCCAGGGTTTTCACCAGCAGATGACGGTTGGTGGCATTATCGTCGACAATCAAAACCGGCAACCCGCGCAGGCTTTCGATGGGCGTGAGCGCCGGTTGGGCGATGTGTTCTCCGTGCAGGCCGAAGCGGGCGGTGAAGTGAAAGCTGCTTCCTTTGCCGCCCGGCCCGGCCTCCACCCAAATTCTTCCGCCCATCATCTGCACCAAGCTGGAGGAAATGGCCAAGCCTAATCCTGTGCCGCTCGATTTGCGCTGCGCGGACTCGTCGGCCTGGGTGAAGGGCGCGAAGATATAAGCCCGCTTTTCCTCCGGCACACCGATGCCGGTGTCGGTCACGATGAAATGCAGCACCACCTGGCCGGCCGACCCCGATTCGGGCTCCGATTCCTTCTGGGCCGTCACCACCACCTCGCCACGATCGGTGAACTTGATGGCGTTGCCGATGAGGTTGACCAGCACCTGACGCAGGCGTCCGGGATCGCCCAGCAGTCCGCGCGGGACATCTCCGCGGATATCGCGGATCACCTCCAGGTTCTTCTGATGGGCGCGGAAGCTCAAGCTGGAGGTGGTTTCGCCCAACAGGTCGTAGAGGTCGAAAGCAATGTGGTCGAATTCCAGCTTGCCGGCTTCAATCTTGGAGAAGTCCAGAATGTCGTTGATCACCATGAGCAGCGATTCGGCGGAACTCTTCACCAGGCTCAAGTCATCGCGCTGTTCCTGGGTGAGCCGGCTGTCGAGCACCAGGTCGGTCATGCCGATGATGCCGTTCATGGGGGTGCGGATTTCGTGGCTCATGGATGCCAGGAAGAGGCTCTTGGAGCGGTTGGCCGCGTTGGCGGCTTCTTCCGCCCGTTTCCGTTCGCGCACTTCTACTTGCAGGACTTCGGTCTGGTTTTCGAACAGCGTCATGATCATGCCGAAGGCCACGAAGTACTTGGGCAGGTCCCAGATGACCTCGCCGGGAATGGAAATGTGCCAGGCGTTCAGCAGCTCCGCCACCGGCCAGACCAATCCCCAGAGGATGAACGATGTGGAAGTCAGAAACACCCCCGGGGTGAAGCGCCGGTAGTACCGCCAGTAGACCCATCCGGTGAAGCCGAAACCTTCCGACAGCATCACTTCCATGCCGAACATGGGGTGCGCAGCCCGCCAGATGGCCCACAGACCGGGCAGCGCCGCCACCAGGGTCCAGCAGCAGATCTTCACCGCGCGCCCGCGGCTCCCGGTGAGCGCCAGCGCCGCGCCGCTCCCAATCACGGACAGCAGCAGCACCCGGTAAACCCAGGGATTCCCCACGTCGCCCGTCATGGCGGTCCAATAGGCGACGCCCGGAATGAACATCAGTCCCCAGAACACCAGTTGGCGGCGCAGCGTGGCGCAGGCTTTCGAGACCGACAGGAAGAAACTGGCCGCCGCCATCAGGAGAACGCAGTACAGCCAGTCGTTGAGTTTGGGCGGAATCCACGAAAATCCGGCTGCCATGGCCGACGCAAAGTGGATTTCGATGGCGATCCAGCCAATCAGCCAATAGCGGGCTTGCAATTGCCGGTCACGCAGGTAAATCCAGGCGTAGATGACCACCAGGGTGGTCATCACCGTCATCACCAGCGTATGGTTAAAATGCGAAGACATAGCAGCGCCCGGTTGGCCCTGCCATACATATCGGCTAATTCAGGCCTCGGCAATAGCCAAAATCATACTGATTTCCAACTATCCCAAGCCCGAGATGCGGAAAACGTAGACCGGACTGGCGGGTGAATCCCCTGGCGCCGGCGCCGCGAGGCGGATGCCGCTGCCTTCGGCTCGCCAGGGGACGGTTTGCCGGCTGGCCAGCAGCGTGGCGCGGCCATCGGGCCGCAGCTTCAGGTTGGGAATCGTCAGGCCCTGATGCGGCCAGCGCGGTGTCAGCACGAACAGATCGCCGTTCTTGACGGTAAAAAAGGCCTCGATACGCGCGGCTCCCACCGGCGGGGAGTCAACCATTTTGGCAATGTCGTACTCACCGGCGAACTGGGTTTCCTTGATTTCCGGCACCGTTCCGTGGCTCCAGAGGCGTGTCACTTTCCAGGGGGCGCTCCCGTAAATGGCGTCGCCATTGGTCTGGAGCCAGGCGCCTATCTGCAGCAGGCGCTCCTGCATGATCACGGGGATGCGGCCGTCGGCGGTGGGGCCGATGTCGAGCAGCAGGTTGCCGCCGCGGCTCACGATGTCCACCAGCATGAGAATGAGCTCGCGTTCGGTGCGGTAGTCGGTGGAGGTTTCCGTGCGGTTGTAGCCGAATGAAAAGCCCATGCCGCGGTCTTCTTCCCAGGGGTGCGCGCCGCTCTTCAGGCCGGCGGTGTACTCGGTGGTGTAGTAGCCGCCGTGGGCATGGCGCGTGTCCTTACCCCAACGGTCGTTGATCACCACTTCATCTTTGACCGGCGATTCGTTGAACAGCCAGGCCATCAGTTCGGGCGTTCGCCATTGGGCGCTGGGAAGGTCCCATTCGCCGTCGCCGAAGATGATGGAGGGGCGCGCGTGCGTTACCACGTCCTTGAACTGCGGCATCATGTGCTCCACCACGTACCGCGGACGGTCGGCCAGCCATAGCGGGTTATACCATTCGAAGAGCGAATAATACAGTCCCATATGCAGGCCGCGGCGCCGTCCGGCCTCGCTGAGGTCGCCCAGGAGGTCGCGCCGCGGGCCGGTATCGACGGCGTTCCACGGGCGATTCCACGAGCGGTTAGCCTCCTGGCTGGGCCACAGGCAGAAACCGTCATGGTGTTTGGAGGTGAGGACCACGTAGCGGGCGCCGGAGCGGCTGAAGAGATCGGCCCACTGGTCGGGGTCGAACAGTTCCGCGCGGAACTGCGGCGCGAACTCGGGGTAGGCAAATTGCGCGCCGTAGACGCGCTTGTGAAACTCCCAGGTATGGGCGCCATCGCCGACCGCGTCGCCCGAGGGCTTGCCGGTGGCTTCGAGTTGTTTCCCGGCGGTCATGGCATGCCAGTACCACTCCGCGTAAGGCAATTCGCCCTTGACGTGGGCAGGCGCGAAGGCGGGAACAGAATAGACGCCCCAGTGGATGAAGACGCCGAAGCGGCCGTCGGTATACCAGGACGGCGTGGGCCGCTGGTCGAGCGCTTGCCAGTCGGACGGATAGAGGCGCGGTTGCGCCATGGAGGCGCGGCGGAGAGCGGCCGCCGCGGCCAGGGTTTTCAGCAGATGTCGTCGGTTCATGTGCCGGCGCTATTGTAGCGCGCGGAGGCCATTAGCCTGCAGCCGTCGGCCTTCAGCTTAAGCAGCCAGTCTCGGGCGTCGTGGTGCGCGCTTCGCGGCGGAGCCAGGATACGGCTGCACTACGCGCTGGTAGGGCTGATGTCCCAGTACCAACCCCAGCAGGGCCATCGCGCGGAACGGAGAGCCATCAGGCTGCGCACCGTCTCGGGTTGCGGTCCAGGGAATCGGAAACTGGGAGCTCCAAGGCGCCTCGAACCGCGAACGCAAGCGGGCGGCCCGAGCCACAGATGATTGGTCCGGCGTGCGCGGATCGGGGGTGTTGGGGAATGGGTCGCCTCGCTCGGGCCGCTCGCTTCACGCTCGCGGTTCCAGGGAATCGCCGACAGGCAGTTTCTGGAGAGCGCTGTCGTCGCGTGTCGCGGATGTCTTTACGCTCTCGCGGCGCAGCCAGGACACGGCCGCCCTACGCGCCGGTCTAGCTGAAGGCTGCAGGCTGACGGCTGTTGGCTCCTTCAATATTTCCCGAGCATGGCCGAGACTTCGCGGTGCAGGCGGGCGGTCAGCTCTTCGCGGTCGGAAATGCGCAGGCCGGTGGTTGCGATGGGATCGCCAATGCGCAGTGTCACCGTGCCGGAACGGATGTGCCCGGAGCCCATCGGCAGCAGATCGCGCAATCCCACCAGGGCCATGGGGACTACCGGCACTGCCGCTTTAATGGCGATGTACACGGCGCCTTCCTTGAATTCCCGCAACCCCTGCTCCGGGTGGGAGCGGCCGCCTTCGGGGAATAGCAGCATCGAGACGTGCCGCTCCGCTACCCGCCGGGCGGCTTCGCTCATGCTCTTCAGCGACGCGCGGGCGTTGCTGCGGTCCACCGGCAGATGGCCCGCCCACCGCAGATGCCAGCCCAGGAACGGGATCTGGTACAGGCCCGTCTTGGCAAAAAAACGAAACTGGTAGGGCAGACGCGAGAGCACCGCGGGAATGTCCATGAAGCTGCTGTGATTGGCTACAAAGACGTAATTGGCGGCGGGATCGAGCTTCTCCAGGCCCTCCACGCGAACGCGGATGAAACTGACGGCCATCAGCGTGCGCCCCCAGAAGCGGGCCACCCGATGGGCGGAATTGCCGCTGCGGTCGAAGAAGGAACAGACCATCGAGATGAGATCCATGACGATGGTCGACAAGACGATGAGGGGCGTGGTGAACAGGACTGACCTGAGGAAGCTCATCGCGTAAGAGGCAATGATAACAGCGCGCGCGCTTCGGCGACCAGAAACAGCGATCCGGTCACGAAAACCACATCCTCCGCCGGCACGCCGGCCACCATGGCCAGGGCCGCTTCGAGATCCGGGGCGACGCTGACACGGGGATGGTCGGCGAAGTCGCACATCTTCTCAGGACTGAACGCGCGCGCCTGGCGGGGCGCGGTCAGGATGACTTCCCACGCCCGCGGGAACAGGATGCCGCTGATCTCCGCGATGGCTTTATCGCGCATCGCGCCATAAATCAGCCGCACGCGGCGGCCGGCATAGAAGCGGTCGATATAGGCCGCCAGGGCGCGGGCTCCGGCGGGATTATGGGCGCCGTCGAGGACGATCTCGGGGTTCCCGGCGACGCGCTCCAGGCGTCCCGGCCATTGTGCCGCGGCGATGCCGGCTTCGACGGCGGAATCGGCAATTTCCAGACGGAGCAGCGCGGCGGCGGCGACCACGGCATTCTCCACCTGGTGCTCGCCCGCCAGCGGACAGTGAATCCGCAGATGGCGCTCACCGGACAGGACGAAGCGGCTGCCGCGGGCGTCCAGCGCGAGATCGCGGACGGTGAAATCGCTGGTTCGCGTGACGGGACAATGCAACTCGGCGGCGCGGCGGGTCAACACCTCGTCGGCTTCGGGGCGCTGGCGGGCGAATATCGCGCGGACGCCGGGTTTCAGAATGCCGGCTTTCTCGCCGGCGATGGCGTCCAGGCTGCGGCCGAGGTAGGCTTCGTGGTCGAAATCCACGGGCGTGACCACGCACAACTCGGGCGAGACTACATTCGTGGCGTCCAGGCGACCTCCCAGTCCCACTTCGAGCACTACGCAGTCCACCGGCTCCTCGGCGAAGATCAGGAACGCCATGGCGGTGACGGTTTCGAAGTAGGACGTGTGCAGGTCGATCGCGCCGCGGTCGAGCAGGCGGCCCACGGTATCGTGGACGCGGTCGAACGCCGCGGCGAAGCGTTCGGCGGAGACCGGTGCGCCCCGCACGCGGATGCGCTCGGTGGGTTGCGCAAGGTGCGGAGAGGTGAACAGGCCAGTACGCACCCCGGCAGTGCGCAGCGCCGACTCGATCATGGCCGAGGTGGACCCCTTTCCGTTGGTTCCGGCGATATGGACGAAGCGGCAGCGAAGCTGCGGATCGCCTAGCGCGGCCAGCGTGGCGCGGATGCGCTCCAGGCCGAGCTTGGTGGACTTGATCTCATTTCCCAGCGAATAGAGAAACTGAACGGAATCGGGGTAGTTCATGCCCGGCTACGCCACAAAGAACTTCAACGCCCGCGAGATATACTGTTTCATCTCCGGGCGCGGCACCACCGCGTCGAGCATGCCGTGAGTCAGCAGGAATTCACTGCGCTGGAAGCCTTCCGGCAATTTCTGGCGAATGGTTTGCTCAATGACGCGGGGTCCGGCGAATCCGATGAGGGCGCCGGGTTCGGCGATGTTGAGATCGCCCAGCATGGCGAAACTGGCGGTTACGCCGCCGGTGGTGGGGTCGGTGAGGATGCTGATATACGGCAGGCGGCTTTCGTCCAGGCGCATCAGGGCGGCGGAAATCTTGGCCATCTGCATGAGGCTGACGGCGCCTTCCTGCATGCGCGCGCCGCCGGACGCGGAGACGATGATCAGCGGTGTATTGTGCTCGATAGCCCGTTCGATGGAGCGCGCGATCTTTTCGCCCACCACGCTGGCCATGCTGCCGCCGATGAAACGCGGCTCCATGGAGCAAACCTGCACCGGCCGTCCATCCAGGTTGCCGGAGACGCAGACCACCGCCTCGGGGAGCTTGGTGGAGCGCTCGGCCTCTTTGAGCTTGTCCTTATAGGCCTTCTTGTCGACGAATCCGAGGGGGTCGGACGAACGGAGTTCGGAATCGAACTCGGTATAATCGCCGTTGTCCAGCAGAAGGCGCAGTCGCATGAGGGCGTCGATCTGCGAGTGGCGTCCGCATTTGGGGCAGACGTTCCAGTTGGCTTCCAGGTCCTTTTTCCAGGTGATCTGGCGGCAGCCTTCACACTTCTGCCAGAGGCCTTCGGTGCGAACGCGGCGGTCCTTGTCCTCCACCTTGGGAAGCTTTTCGTCAGCCGGCTTGTCCCGCTTGAACCAAGACATGCAACGATCTACGTTAGCGCGGGTAGGGATGGCCCCGCAAGGTTGCAAACGCCCGGTAAATCTGCTCCGCCAGCATCACCCGGGCGAATTCGTGCGGAAACGTCATGGCCGACAGCGACAAAAGCAGGTCGGCGCGGCCGCTCCAGCCGGGCGGAAGGCCGTCGTGGCCGCCGATCAGGAACACCAGGTCGCGCGCTTCCATCTCCCATTTCGCGAACAGGCGCGCAAAAGCCGCCGAATCCGTGGCTTTGCCGGCGGGGTCGAGAAAGATCTTGCGGGCGGAAGGATGGCGCGCCCACAGGTCGAAGCGTCCGGGATGGATTTCGCGCATCTCGATGGCGCAATAGTGCGCCGTCCGGCCGACGAAATCCTCCGCCAGGCTGTTGGCGCTGCGGTCCTTGGGTTTGCCGATGAAATACAGGTGAATCTTCGTACAGCCTCACTCGGAGGGGATCTCGACGACTTTGGCATTCCGCCAGAGCCGCTCCAGCGAGTAGTATTCGCGGGCCTTGGGCGAGAAAATGTGGATCAGCAGATCGCCGTAGTCGGCCAGGATCCATTCGGCCTGCGTGTATCCTTCGACGCTGACGGGCATTTCGCCGGCATCGTATTTCAGACGAACGCCGACCTCATCGCTGATCGCCTGCACCTGACGCGCATTGGCGCCGGTGCACAGGACGAAATAGTCGGCGAAGGAAGTGACGCCCGATAAATCGAGCACCGTGATGTCGGCGGCTTTCTTGGATTCAGCAGCGCGGACGGCGATAAGCCAGGTGGGGGTTTCGGTTTCGACCGTGGGGGTGACGTTAGCCTCTTTCAGAACACGCTCCTGTAAGTAGGATACACCTTCGTGGAGACGGCAGCGCGATAGCATGGGTTCATGCACACGCACCCCGCCCTGGTCACCGCCGAAGAGTATCTGGCCACCAGTTTCGACGACGGCGACCGCGAATACGTCGACGGGGTGATTGTGCGAAGGAACCTGGGCGAAAAGGATCATAGCAGGCTGCAGCGAAAGCTGGTGGTTTTCTTCGCCAACCAGGAGCGCACACTGAGCACGTTCTGTTTTCCGGAGCAGCGCGTTCAGGTGAAGGCCACGCGCTTTCGGGTGCCCGACGTGTGTGTCACCATCGGGACGGAACCGGACGAGCAGGTCTTCCGCACGCGGCCGTTTCCCGTGGTCGAGATTCTATCGAACGACGACCGCGCCAGCGAGCTGCAGGAGAAGATCGACGATTATCTGACGTTTGGCGTGCCCTATGTATGGATCATCGATCCGCGCCGGCGGTGCGGCACGGTATTCACCTCTGAGGGAAGCCGGGAAGCCAAAGACGGCGTATTGCGAACCCAGGACCCCGTTATCGAATTGCCGCTCGATCCGCTGTTCTGAAACATCCCACGGCTCCCGAACCGGCTACTGCCGATTGCGCAGGGTCCAGATGATGCCCGTGAAGTACGGGTACTCCTTCATGAGATGAGGGTTTTCCGAGGCCGCCATGGCGCGCCGCACCTTGCGAATCAAGGGGAGATCCTCCGGCCCCATCACCGTGACGACGTCCCGCTCGCCATCGGGCACCTTCGCCGTCAGTTCGAGAAAAGGCTGGAAGTTTCTCTGAACAGTGATGGACTGGAACACGGCAAGCAGCTCCTGGCGCGTCGACTTGGGGACGTCGCGGCGCTGAAAGATGGGCCGCGCGGCGAGCATGGAGCGGGCCGCCCGCTGCACCTGCGCGGGAAAGCCGCTGAGATCGAGAGACTGAAACGCGTCGTCCGCCGTCGTGGTCGCCAGACCCTTCAGCAACGATAGCGCGAGCTCCCGCTGGGGATGCGCCGGATCGGAAACAACCTTGAGCAGAGCCGGCGTGGCCAATTCCTCATCCATGCTGCCATACAGAAAGAAGGCCCCCTCGGCGCGTCCCACGGTGAAGGCGTGTTGCGGGACCACATAGGAGGCGCGCGGGTCGCGCATCCAGCGGTCGGCCGCCGCGGAAATGTCGACATCCCGCAGTGCCAGCGAGGTGAGCCGGCGGACCCACTCTTCCAGCACGACATCGTTCAGGTCCACCCGTTCGCACCCGAGTAGAATCAATCGATCTGCCGCCGGCGAGGGCGCCAGCTTGGCCAGCACGCCGCCGGCATCGAAGAGGAACCAGCGATCGGCGTCGGGTTCTTCCATTTCGCCCATCAGGCAGGGTGTCGTCTCCGCGGGGTGCGCCTCCACCAGATTCCACAGCCTGTCCATCTCTTCCGATTTCTTCTTGCGTTGGGCTTCGGTCAGCTTCGAGGGCTTGAAGTCGTAAGTGGCCACAACCGCGGAACGGAGCTGGGCGCAGGCGCCGCCTTGCGCCAGGCAAACCGCTCTCGCCAGAATCACGAGAGCGACGGTTCGCGAAACCATCATAGCGAAAGCGTAACACCTGGCGCGCGGCGCTTTCGCGAGTCGACTTGACATGAAGTACTTTGCATAATAAAGTATACTCAATGAGAGCAACCGTTCAGCCGTGGATGCGGTTTCCGCGACGCCCGTGGTGTCCCCTTGAAATGACGCGGCCGCCCCTTCTCGATCCCGCCATCCGCACCGGGCCCGTACAACCGCGCACCGCGCTGCTGATCAATCCCTTCTATCCCAAGGACCCCAACGCGAGCTTCGGAAAACACGTCCTGACGCCCACTCTCGCTTTGACCAGTTTCGCCGCCACTACGCCGGAACATTGGCGGCTTCAGTACTGGGACGAGAATCTACTCGATGGTCGGCCGCCGTTCGCGCCCATGCCCGAATTGGTAGGGATCACCGTCCACCTCACCTTTGCGAGGCGAGCCTTCGAACTGGCCGAGTGGTACCGCAGCCGCGGAAGCAAGGTGGTGCTGGGCGGCCTGCACGTCCTCTCCTGTCCGGAGGAGTGCGCGCCGCACGCGGACTCGCTCGCGATGGGCGACGGCGTTCAGCTTTGGCCGCGGATTCTGGCGGACGTGGAGGCGGGCCGTTTGCAGGCCAGGTACGCCGCCCCCTACGAGAGCGACTATCGCGACGACCCGCCGCCCCGCCGATCGATCCTCCCGCGAAGCAGTTTTCTCACCAGCACCAGCCTCATCGCTACCCGCGGCTGTCATAACCGGTGCGGGTTTTGTTACCTGGCGACCGATGGCTTGCGCATGCCCTACCGCATGCGCGATCCGCAACAGATTGCCGCCGAATTCCTCGCGGATGGGCAACCATACGCCGTGTTCACGGACAATAACCTGGGATCGGCGCCCGGATATTTGCGCGCATTGTGCGCGGCGCTACGCCCCTTGAACCGGATCTGGAGCGCGGCGGTCTCCATCGATGTTACCGACGATCCCAGCTTAGTCCGCGATATGGCGACTGCCGGGTGTACGGGCGTGTTCGTGGGATTCGAATCGCTCACCGACGAGAATCTCTCCGACGCCCGAAAGAAAACCCCCAAGACCGCCGACTACGCGCGCCGCGTCCGCATGCTACACGACAACGGCATCCAGGTGAACGGCTCATTCGTGCTGGGATTCGATCACGACCGGAAAGACGTCTTCACCCGCACCGCCGACTGGATCGAGCGGAATCGTCTGGAGTGCGCCACCTTTCACATCCTGACGCCCTACCCGGCGACGCCGTTGTTCCGCCAGATGGAGGCCCAGGGGCGTCTGGTGCACCGCGATTGGTCGCGATACGACACCGCCCACGCGGTCTTCCGTCCGAAACATATGACGGCCGAAGAACTGGAATCCGGCTACGCCTGGATGTATCAGCGTCTCTTTTCGCACGCCTCCATCTGGCGCCGAAGGCCCGCCGACTGGCGCTCCGTGGCGCCGTATCTGGCGATGTCGTACCTCTACAAGCGCTCCAACCGGTTCTGGCGATTCCTCATCAAACACCACCTGGTTCACACGGTGTGGCGTCCCCTGGTCGAACTGACGCGCCTGCGGCATCTGCGATTCCGCCAGGAATTGTCCGCCTCCGAAACGCCGGTGCGGCCGGGCCTCAATGTGGTGACGGGCGGTGTCTAAGACCTAGCGGGGCGACTTCGCCCGCTCGGGATACGGCACGTCCCATCCCTTGGCGTCCCACCATAGGATCCGATTGAGCACATCCTGCGGGGCGTCGTCCAGATCGGTGAAGTTCATGGCGAGGGATTGCCGCGCGGCCCACAACTGCCTGCCGGCCAGCGCGCGCGTCGCGGGGTTCATCTCGTCGAGCGCGATCTTGGGCGTCAGATGCTGGTACGGCGCCAGGTCGGTTTGCGGGGTGAAGATGCTGGTCATGGGACGCGCCGATTCCAGGGTGCGCGTCTTCGGCGGAATGCGGAAGACTTCCTGGATGGTGCGGATCAGGCTGGAGTGGTTGTAGTTGTTCGAATCCACCACTCCGCGGCGGATGAACGGGCCGATGGCCAGCGCCACAGTGCGATGGCCGTCCACATGGTCGACGCCATCCTGCGCGTCGTCTTCGACAACCAGGATCAGGCTCTTCGACCAGAAGCGGCTTTTCGAGATGCCCTCCACGATGCGGCCCAGCGCCTGATCGTCATCCGCCACCATGGCACGCGGGGTGGGCGATCCGGGGCGCGTGCCGTTGGTATGATCGCTGGTGAGCGTGAGGATGGTGAGGTTCTGCAGATGGCCGGCGGTTTCGCGCTCCTTCAGTTCGTTCAGGAACACGTCGGCGCGAATCTCGTCGGTGATGGCGGTGTTGTTGTTGGGATACCGCTGGCAGCAGTAGCGCTGCAGCGCCGGCACGCCCGATCGCGACCCGACGGCGTTCTGCCAGGCGCCTTCCTGGTACATCTTCCAGTATTCCGGCCACCGGAGTTGGTCGCGCTCATTCATATCGATGGCCACTTCCTTGACCGGGTCCCAGCGGGCCGCCTCCTGGAATTCGCCGTAAATGCGTACGTCGAGCGGTTTGGCGGCGCTTTGCCAGAAGAAACCGGTGGGCGCCACCGTCAGGGCGTCGGCCATATTCCAGGCGTAGCCGCGCGGCGACGCGGCGAAGGCGCGCTCCACGTAATCGCTGACGAACGCCTGCATCAGCCACTGGTGGCCGTCAAAGCTGATGGCGCCGCCGGTGAAAAAATTGTCGAGCAGCACGTAGCGCTCGGCCAGAGCATGGTGGTTGGGCGTGACGTCGCGGCCGTACATGCAGTATTTGGGATCGCTGTTGCCTTTGCCGATATCGCCCAGCACCTGGTCGTAGGTGCGGTTCTCCTTGATCACCAGGAACACGTGCTCGATGCCCAGCGAACTGAGGTTGGCCACGCCGCCCGCCGGCTCGTACACCGGCGCATTGGCGGCGCGCACTTCGCGCGTCCCGGCTACTACCTGCAGTCCGCCGGGCGCCGGAATCTTTTCGAGCGAACCCTCGTACTGCCGCGAATTGAAGCCGCCCTTGTGGTTGTCGGTATTGCCCAGCCCTTTCACGTTGAGGACGCGCAAGGCTCCTTCGCCATCGATGGCGATGGCCGAAGGGAACCATGCGGTGGGCACGGCGCCCGCCACTTTCCACGTCTTGCCGGAAGGCTGCAGCACGGCGACCGCATTGTTGCCGCCGCAGACCGCGTACAGCGTCTTGCCGTCGGGAGCGAATACCGCGCCGATGGGCTGGCTGCCGATGGCGGCGTCGGGATACGTCGGAATCTTCACATCGACGCGCGCCAGGGTGGCTGTATCGATCAGGCTGAGTGAGTCGGAGTGCCCGTTGGCGACGGCCAGCAGCTTCTCGTCCGGACTGAGGGCGAGCTGCGACGGCGCCAGTCCCACGGCGATTTCGCGAACCGCCAGCGACTCGGGGTCAATCACGCTCAACGTGCCGGTGGTGGCCGCGCCAGTGACCGGATCCGTCACCACCTGGGTACCGCTCGACGGCCCCACCGTGTCGCCGGTGGTAGCACGCCGCCCGCCGCGATTGGAAACGAAGATACGGGCCGGCTGCTTCGACACAGCGACTCCGAAGGGCGCCACGCCGAGTTCCACTTCCTTGCGGACCTGGTGCGTCGCCGCATCGATCACCGCCAGCGTATTGTTGCGGCTGAGGGCTACGTAGGCGGTCTTGCCGTCGGCGGAAAACGCGATGCCCACGGGTACGGCGTGGCCCTTGAGCGCGATGCGGCTGGTTGCGCCGGGCATACCGAGCTCGGAAATCTGAATGACTAGAATGCTATCGGAGTTGCCCGAAGATTCGCTGGCCCACAACTCGCGATTGCCCGGGCGAAAAGCGATGCCCGCGTACGACGTGGACCGCGAGGAAATCTCCGGCGCGAGGCGCGCCCCGGTGGATCCGTCCAGCAACAGCACGCCGTGCCAGTTCAGGACGGCCAGGATACGCTTCTGCGAGTCGAACGCCATGTCGACCGGGCGGCCGGCGATCATAGTCTGTTCGCCCCAGGGCCGCAGGAGTTGATTGGTGGGCACCAGGTATCCGCCGCCGGGCTGTTGGCCGAGCGAGGTGAGGGTTTTCAGCATCGGAAATACGCTGGTCTGTTGCGCGATCAGCGCGGCGCCGGCAAGCAGTACGACGATGACAATCGTTCTTCGCATAACCATTGAGAATAGCTCTTCCAGATCACAGCTACATTACGGATGCACGCCGCGCCGGCTCTCTGGAACCGCGAGCGCGAGCGAGCGGCCCGAGCCAGGCGACCCGCTCCCCAAGACCCCCGATCCGCGTACGTTGGACAAATCGTCTGCCACTCGGGCCGCTCGCTTGCGCTCGCGGTTCCAGAGAGCCGGCGACCGCCAAGTTTCAGACTTCCATGGACCGCGTCGACGCGGTGCCCCAGCTGAAGCGCGACGGCTACAATAGAAGAAACCATGCGGTTTCTCCCAACCCTGCTTCTTCTGCTGTTCGCCGGCGTGCTGGCGGCGCAGCCTAATGAAGACGCGGACGTGGCTCGCGCACGGTTGGAACTGTTGCGGGTCCAGGGCCTGGTGGACAGCGGCGCGCTTCCCAGAGCGCAGCTCGACAAAGCCCAGGCCGCGGTGCAGGACGCCGAGGACACCGCCCTGCTGCGCAAGAACGTCTACCAGCAGGACCTTACCGAGGATCAGGCCGATGCCATGGTCGCCGCCGCAGTCCGCCAGATGGACCGGCGCAAGCAGGCCTTCGACGAGGCCAAGCAGCTGGTGGAAACCGGCGCCGCGCCGCAAGTCTCCCTGAGCACCGTTCTGATGGACCTGGACTACGCTCGCAAAGAGCTGGAACTGGCGGAAACCCGCGCCCGGCTGGCGCGCGAAGTCACGCAGATGGCGGAAATGGAGGTTACCCTGGAAACGCGGCTGCAGCAATCGCCGGCCGAAGCGCTGAAGATCGCCGAACGGTACGACGGGGACGGCATTTTCAACCCGCGGATCCTGGCGAAACTGGAATCCGCCTACGCCGCGCGGTTCGGCCGCCCGCTGCCTATTACCGCCAATGGCGAGACGGCCGTCCACCGCGCGCTGGGGTTCGACCACCGCGGCCGCGTCGACGTGGGAGTGCATCCCGACCAGCCCGAGGGCGTCTGGCTGCGCCAGTACCTGATGCAGAATCGCATCCCGTTCTTTGCGTTCCGCCAGGCGGTCCCGGGGAAGGCCACTGGCGCCCACATTCACCTGGGGCCCATCAGCCCGCTGCTCGCGCGGTAGTGCCGGGCGCGCCGGTTCGGGCATAATGGAGGGTCAGGCTGACACCCAACTATGACCGACCCCAAGCTGCGCGTGCTGATCACCTCCGAGCAGATCCAGACCCGGATCCGCGAACTCGGCGACCAGATCTCCGGCGACTATCCGGACGGCGACCTGCACTTCATCTGCATTTTGAAGGGCGCTTGCTTTTTCATGACCGACCTGGCGCGCTCGATGAAGCGCGACATTTGCATCGATTTCATGGGGATCTCCACCTATGGGAAGGGCAAGACCAGCTCCGGCGAAGTGCGCGTGACCAAGGATCTGGACATCTCGCTCGAAGGCGCCGACGTGTTGATCGTCGAGGACATCGTGGATAGCGGCGTGACGCTCAACTACCTGCTGCACGTGCTGGAGCAGCGCAAACCGCGGTCGATTCGCATTGCCGCGCTGTTGGATAAGCCGGAGCGGCGTCTGCGCCCGGTGCACGTGAGCTATGTGGGCTTCGCCATTCCGGACCATTTCGTGGTCGGCTACGGGCTGGATTATGCAGAGAAGTACCGCAACCTGGATGCCATCTGCCTCATGGAGGAAAGCGCGGTCTAGTTCTGGTGCTGGTCGTCTTGCTTCTCTGGAACCGCGAGCGCAAGCGAGCGGCCCGAGTGGCGGATGATTTGTCCATCGTGCGCGGATCGGGGGTTTTGGGGAATGGGTCGCCTCGCTCGTTTGCGCTCGCGGTTCCAGGCGCCGGCAAGCTGCCAAGTAATCGGATTTCCACCGAACGCGATGGAGGAAAGCTCGGTCTAGTGCTGGTCGTCTTTCTTCTTGTGGAACTTCCGCTTGACGTCCGGCCAGAACTCCTTTAATACGTTGGAGAAAGCGTCGGTCGCGCAGGCCACCAGCAGTTTCTGCACGTTGTCGCTGACGTCGCGCGTATCGGGGTAGTAAGCGTTGGAAATGGCCACCGCGGTGGCGTTGCCGCCCCACTCCTCGAAGTTGAAGGTGCGGTGGCCGGAGTCCATTTTGGTCACCACGATCTGCTCCAGCGCGTATAGGGTGCGGTGCAGCTTGCTGCCTTCACCCGAACGGAAATAGCGCGGATCGGCATGGAACAGGGCGGGGAAGAAGCCCTCGGTCATCATGTTGCCGATCATCTGGTCGCCGTACGCCGTCGCGAAGCGCTTGGCATATCCGGCCATCCCCTGGCCGAAAGACGGGTTTTGGTTCTCAATCTGATACAGTGCGGCGAACAATCCGGCGGTGGGATATACCGGGATGTCGAAGGAATCCTTGAACGCGATGGTGATCTTTTCCTTGGCCGTGATGGGATGAAAGGGGATGGATGCCTCGGTCATGCGGTTGTTGGGCAGGACGCCATAAATCCGTTTGTCCTCAACGGGTAGAACCGGCACAACCGGGGTTTCGTCCTTGGGAGCATCCTTGGCGGGATCCTGCGCGGACGGCGCCGCGGGCGCGGTGGCCGGCGGGCTGCCGGCTTGCGCCATAACGGACCCTACGCAGAATACACCAATAGCGACAGCGTTCCGTAACCTGGACATCTGCACCTTAGATGCGCCCGCGAGCCGCTCGGGTTACAGGAAATCGTGTTTCAGGACGAACAAATCCGCCGGAAATAGGGAGTGGAAACGAACAGACCGAAGAGAACCTCGGCACTAGACACCAGTTCCCGCGATTTGGTACACTACTTGCTGTCCCCTTTTGAAAGCGCTCAGTGGGAGGTTCGTTTGCTGTTGTGACGGACCGCTTGCACCAATGAGGGAGTCATGCCGCAAAAACCAGGAAAACAGTATCAAGCCGCGCGGAAGCAGGTAGAAGCTCGCGAGTACGCACTCGAAGAGGCCATTCCGCTCCTCCAGAAAATCAAGTTTGCCAAGTTCGACGAGACAGTGGAAGTCCACATGCGCCTCGGCGTCGACCCCAAGCATGCCGACCAGATGGTCCGCGGCACCGTGGTCATGCCTAACGGGCTGGGCAAGTCCAAGAAAGTGCTCGTCATCGCCAGCGGCGACAAGCAGCGCGAAGCCACCGAAGCCGGCGCCGATATCGTGGGCGGCGAGGATATGGTGAACAAGATCCAGTCGGAAAGCTGGACCGATTTCGACGCTGTGATCGCCACTCCCGATATGATGCGCTCGGTCGGCAAACTCGGCAAAGTGCTCGGTCCGCGCGGTCTCATGCCCAACCCCAAGACCGGCACCGTGACCGTGGATGTCGCCAAGGCGATCAAGGAAATCAAAGCCGGTAAAGTGGAGTTCCGCGTCGACAAGACCGGCATCATCCACGCGCCCGTCGGCAAGCTCAGTTTTGCGGCCGGAGCGCTGGTGGAGAATGCCTCCAGTCTGATTGCGGCGGTCATCAAAGCCAAGCCGGCGGTCGCCAAGGGCAAGTACGTCAGAAGCGCCACCATCTGCTCCACCATGGGGCCGGGCGTGGCCGTCGACACCGCCGTCTTCAGCACCAAGGCAGCCGCGGCTTCCGCATAACAACGTACAGGTGATTCCATGAAAAAGAAGTCTGACAAGAAGAAAGATATCGATTCTCTGCATCAGGACCTGGAGCGATTGCAGAACCTGTTCGTGACGGGTTACGAGAAGCTGCGCGTGGGTCAGGATTTCGAGCTGCGCAAAGTAGTGCGCGGCGTCGGCGCCAAGTATCGCGTAGTGAAGAACAATCTGGCGGATAAGGCCTCCGAAGGGACGCCCGCCGAGCAGGTGCTCAAGGGACTGCGCGGCATGACGTCGGTGGCCTACACCACCAACGATCCGGTGGCTCTCGCCAAGGCGCTCACCGCGTACGCGAAGACCAATCCGGCGTTTACGTTTAAAGCGGGTATCGTGGAAGGCCGGGCCATCGATGTCAAATCGATTCAGGAACTGGCGGCCCTGCCCTCCAAGGAAGCGATCTTTTCCAAGCTGCTGTACCTCATCAACGCTCCGGCGCAGCGGCTGCTCGGGACCATCAACGGCGTGGGCCGCAACCTGGCTGTAGTTGTGGACCAGGGTGTCAAGGAAAACAAGTTCGGAGCATAGCGGTTCTGGCGGATTGGGGGCTCCTGCAGGCAGCTTCGGATCCAGTCGATTTTTTTGAATATTGAAGGAGTTTGAAGAGAAAATGGCGGACATCAACGCAATTGCGGATCAGATTCAAGGGCTGACGCTTCTGGAGGCGTCTCAGCTCGTCAAGATGCTTGAAGAGAAGCTCGGCGTGTCGGCGGCCGCGGCGGCCCCGGTGGCGGCGGCGGGTGCGGGCGCCGGTGCGGCGGCTGCTCCGGCAGTCGAAGAGAAAACCGAGTTCACCGTGGTTCTCACCGCGGCCGGCGCCAACAAGATCAACGTGATCAAGGCCGTTCGCGAAGTCACCAGCCTGGGCTTGAAAGAAGCCAAGGACCTGGTGGACGGCGCTCCCAAGGCGGTCAAGGAAGGCGTCAGCAAGGAAGAAGCTGAGACCATCAAGAAGAAATTCGTCGACGTGGGCGCGTCCGTCGAAGTTAAGTAAAGACTGGTGCGCGGAGGGTGAAGTCCGAGGACATTTCTCCTCGGGCTTCGCCCCCGCATGTTTTTTGGGGTTTGACGCGGGACTCTTGTCCTGTTAACCTTAGTAGTTGGGCTTTCGATTCAGCCGGATTCGATCCCAATTGGTGACTGTGATTTCCAAATCCTGGTACTTCAATTGCAGGCCGCGCGGAACTGCACAGAGGGTATTCCTGTGCGCTGCCGCGTGCGTGGCGAGAGTGCAGGATTGGTGTCTCCGTACGTCCCCCAAGCCGGTCTTCAACCCCAGCAGTCCCCCGGCACCTGTTCGATTCCTGCCCTGGTTTCATCTCTCGGCGCACCGTGTCTTCCCCACTGCCGGTGCGCCGTTGGCTTTGTTCTGTTGAACGCAGGCTCTGCGTTGGCTGTTCTGCCGTCAGGAGTTTTAACGAATGGATACGCAACTAAACGCCGCCGCAAATGCGCGAGTGGATTTCTCCAAGATCAAAACTTCCATTCCGATTCCCAACCTGATCGAAGTGCAAAAGAAGTCCTACGAGCGCTTTCTGCAGATGGATCTTCTGCCCAATGAGCGCGAAGACATCGGACTGCAGACGGTATTTAACTCGGTGTTCCCCATCTCCGATTTCCGCGGAGTGAGCGAACTGGAGTTCGTGGATTATTCGATCGGCAACTGGGAGTGCAAGTGCGGCAACCTCAAAGGGCTGCACCACCTCCGCTCCACCTGCCGCAGTTGCGGCGCCACCATCCGCACCGACCCGTTCCAGGCCGGCGACATCCTCTGCAACCACTGCGGCACCTTCAATAAGAACGTGGTCACCTTCTGCAACAAGTGCGGCGACCCCGTAGGCCTGCAGCTCAAATACGACATGCAGGAGTGTCAGGAGCGCGGCATGACATATGCCGCTCCGCTCAAGGTTACCATCCGCCTGACGGTTTATTCCAAGGATCCCGAGACGCAGAAGAAAAGCGTCCGCGATATCAAGGAGCAGGAAGTCTTCTTCGGCGAAATTCCGCTGATGACGGACAACGGCACCTTCATCATCAACGGCACCGAACGCGTCATCGTCTCCCAGTTGCACCGCTCTCCCGGCGTGTTCTTCGAACGCGTTCCGGCGCAGGGTTACTTCCTGGGCAAGATCATCCCCTATCGCGGAAGCTGGGTGGAGTTCGAGTACGACATCAAGAACATCCTCTACGTGCGCATCGACCGCAAACGCAAATTCTACGGTTCGGTGTTCCTGCGCGCTCTGGGGCTCAAGACCGACGAGCAGATTCTGCGCGCCTTCTATCGCGTCAGCAAGATCAACATCAAGGACAAAAAGCTCCTGTGGAATGTCGACGAGGGGCTGACCGGACTGAAGCTCTCCTACGCCATTACCACCAAGTCGGGCGAGACCGTGGTAGCGCAGGGGAAGAAAATCACGTCTTCGGTCTACAAGGAAATTCAGAAGGCCAAGATCGCCCAGGCGGAAGTTGCCGTCAACGATCTGGAAGGCGCTTACGTCGTGGCCGACGTGGTGGATATGTCCACCGGCGAAGTGCTCATCGATGCCAATAGCGAGCTGACCGCCACGGTGCTCGGCAAGCTGATGGAAGCCGGCATCGAGGAGTTCGAAATCTTCTTCCCCGAGCGCGACGATGTCGGCACCGTCATCTCCGCTACCATCCGCAAGGATTCGGTGAAGACCCAGAATGAAGGGCTCATCGAAATCTACCGCAAACTGCGGCCCGGCGATCCGCCCACCCTCGACACCGCGACCCAGTTGTTCCAGGGCATGTTCTTCGATCCGCGCAAGTACGACTTCTCGCGCGTGGGCCGCATGAAGTTCAACATCAAGCTGCACGACCGCTCCGATGCCACGTCGCTCGATAAACGCACGCTCGATGGCGACGATTTCAAAGCCACCATCAAGTACCTGTTGAAGCTGCGCAAAGGCATCGGTCAGGTGGACGATATCGATCACCTGGGCAACCGCCGCGTCCGCGCCGTCGGCGAACTGCTGGAGAACCAGTTCCGTATCGGCCTGGTGCGCATGGAGCGCGCCATTAAAGAGAAGATGTCGGTCTACCAGGAAATGTCGACGGCCATGCCGCACGACCTGGTGAACGCCAAACCGGTGATGGCGGCCATCCGCGAATTCTTCGGATCGAGCCAGCTTTCGCAGTTCATGGACCAGACCAACCCGCTCTCGGAAATCACCCACAAGCGGCGCCTCTCGGCCCTTGGACCAGGCGGTTTGAGCCGCGAACGCGCCGGATTCGAAGTCCGCGACGTGCACCCTACGCACTACGGACGCATCTGCCCCATTGAGACGCCCGAAGGTCCCAACATCGGACTGATTTCCTCGCTCTCGTGCTTCGCGCGCATCAACGAATACGGCTTCATCGAGAGCCCCTACCGCAAGGTCATCAAGGGCGTGGTGATCGACGAAGTCAAGATCCTCAACCCCGGCGACGTGGATCTCAAGGTAGGCGACATCGTGCCGCGCCAGCAGGTGGAGGATTCCAACCGCAAGCTCAGCGTCAAGAAACAGCCCGCCGAATTCGAAGCCCACTGCGAGTACCTCTCGGCGTGGGAAGAAGACAAGTGGGTGGTGGCGCAGGCCAACGTGGGGCTGGACGAAAAGGGACGGATTGTTCCCGATCTTTCCAACGCCCGCCAGGCCGGCAACTTCGTGCTCAAGCCCCGCGACGAAATCGAATACATCGACGTCAGTCCCAAGCAGCTCGTCAGCGTGGCCGCCAGCCTGATTCCGTTCCTGGAGAACGACGACGCCAACCGCGCCCTGATGGGCTCCAACATGCAGCGTCAGGCCGTCCCGCTGCTGCGCGCCGACGCCCCCTATGTGGGCACAGGCATGGAGCACGTAACGGCTCGCGATTCCGGCGCCGTAGTGCTCTGCAAGCGTCCCGGTGTAGTGGATTCGGTCGATTCCGAACGCATCATCGTGCGCGTGGAAGGCGCTTCTCACGAAGGCCAGCTCTCGCGCGAAGTGGGCGCCGACATCTACCAGCTCACCAAGTTCAAACGCAGCAACCAGAATACCTGCATCAACCAGAAGCCTATCGTGAAGGTGGGCGAACGCGTGCCCAAGGGCAGCGTGCTGGCCGACGGCCCGTGCACCGACGAAGGCGAGCTGGCCCTGGGACGCAACGTCCTGGTGGCTTTCATGCCCTGGCGCGGATACAACTTCGAAGACGCCATCCTGGTCAGCGAGAAGCTGGTCAAGGAAGACTACTACACCTCCATCCACATCGAGGA
>Ga0181529_10000978_pt1 | contig 39371 bp, 40 predicted proteins | sample PEATcosm2014_Bin_36_FD_119763 | JGI IMG/M metagenome (GOLD analysis project Ga0181529, IMG submission 119763) | Peatland microbial communities from MTU Mesocosm Facility, Houghton, MI, USA - PEATcosm2014_Bin10_30_metaG | ecosystem: Environmental > Terrestrial > Soil > Wetlands > Peat | place... | reverse complement strand
AGCCGGGCTTCAAGAATGTCGAAAAGTTCCAACAGGGATAAGCTGTTCCGGATTCCTCCACCAATATTAAAAACCTGTCCCTTTGTTCTGTCGATATTTTTTATTACACCAAGATAGAGGTCAACCATATCATCGGCGTATAATACATCCCTGACCTGTTTTCCGTTCCCTGATATGGTAAAAGGTTCTTTTAATGTACCCTGTTTTGTCTCGATAGCTTTTTGGCAGAACCAGCCTATCCAGCCCTGATCAATGGTCGAAAACTGCCGTCCACCAAACATTGACGAATGCCTGAAAACAACGGTATTCAGACCGAAGATCCTGTGGAAATCCAGCATGTACTGGTCTGCACATCCTTTGGAACACCCGTACGGTGAATGAAAGTCCAGATGAATGGTCTCAGAGAATCCTTCAGGAAAATCTCGTGAAATGTATCTTTTATCCGTTTCATCGTATTCTACCCATTCGAGATCACCATAGACCTTGTTCGTTGACGAATAAACCACGGTACTATCAGGGGAGTAATCTTTTACAGACTCCAGTACATTAAAGGATCCCAGGGCATTTATTTCGAAATCCAGCCGGGGGTTGCTGATAGATGTTGTCATCGCCACTTGTCCGGCCAAGTGGAAAATAACATCAGGTCTCACTCCCTTTATGACGTCGTCAACCGATTTTTTATCCCGGATATCGCGGTGAAAGAATGTGAAATTTCCCTGGCCCTTTAACCATTCCAGGTTTCTTTCTGAGCCAAAGCGTGACAGGTTATCAAAAATGAAAAGATCGTCTCCCGTTTCTAAAACTTTTCGGGCGATATTGCATCCAAGGAAACCGCAACCACCGGTAATTAATACTCTCATGATAGCTCGTGATTTATTAATCGTTTTTCTGATTCAAACATCTTTTTTAGTCCCTCTGCTGGAGAAATAGTACATTTCCACCCCAAACGGGAGATTTCGGTGATATCCGCTTTGTGATTCATTATTTCATTTTCCCGATAGGGTATCGCACCAAAAATAAGAGCCGTCTTGGTGTTTCCGGATATTTTTTTTGCCAGTTCGACAAATTCCCTGATTGAAAGAGCATGATTGGTACCTAGTTCAAACTCATAGAAATCCCTCAAAAAAGCGTCTGATGAATTAACTATTTTTATAAATGCGTCAACGACATCGTCTATATAAATAAAATCTCTTCTTTGTTCACCTTTCGTCAGGTCAATCCTGTCAACATTTTCTAATAAACTATGCACGATATACGTGACGAATCTGGTTGGATTGTCCCCGGGTCCATAAAAATGTTCAAGTGCAACATTAACGCAGCCAAAGTTTTGTCTGTAGACAAACAACCACTCCATAAATTGTTTTTTCGACAGCGAGTAACTGTCTATCCGCTTGTCTAATATGGTATCAGTATTTATGAAACAGTTTATATGATATTTTTTACCCAGCTCAAGTAACTTTAAAGGAAATAAAAAATTAGTTTCCACAACGGGAAGAGGATTGGCATCTGATCTTCCATAATCTGTTGCGCAGTGAATTATCACATCAATAGTATTTTCATTAAAAATAGTTTCAAGCGGGACGAGGTCGATATCATAAACAGTAATTTTTTTTATATACTTTTTTATTCTATCCGTGTTTGAAAAAGATCTTTTAAGAAGGATGACACGGTGACCTTCATCTGCCAGCCGCCTGAGTATTGTACTACCGAGGTACCCTGTTCCTCCGGTGAGCAAAATAGTTTTCATTCTGTTCAATTATACTGGAAGTTATTCCCTAATAGCATTAATGATCAATAACCTTGATAATTAAAAGAGTTCAAGAGTGTAACGGATTTCTTAGTTCAGGCCCAAATCATGGATGAAAAAAAAATACGGGATGAAATTTTTAAAAAAGTCTCTGAACTATACCAGTTACGGGAACAGCGGTCTGGGTTTGTTCCCGGAACATCATCAATACCGTATGCCGGCAGGATTTATGATGCCGAAGAGATGATCGCTCTTGTCGATGCGTCCCTCGATTTCTGGCTCACTGCCGGACGCTTCGCACAACAGTTTGAAAAAGAGTTTGCAGATTTTCTTGGGATGAAATATTGCCTTCTGACAAATTCCGGATCCTCAGCGAATCTTCTTGCAGTTTCTGCGCTTACATCTCCCAAACTTGGTCAACGGGCCTTAAAGGCCGGAGATGAAGTTATCACCACGGCCTGTGGGTTCCCGACAACACTCAATCCCATCCTCCAGAATAATCTTGTTCCTGTTTTTCTCGATGTGGAACTCGGGACCTATAATATCCGGGCAGATCTCATTGAAGAAGCAATTTCTGACAGGACCAAAGCGATTCTTATCCCACATACTCTCGGAAACCCGGCCAATCTGGATGCCATTATAAAAATGGTCAGAAAATATGACCTGTGGTTTATAGAAGATAATTGCGATGCTCTGGGATCCCGGTACCGGGGTCAGCTCACCGGGACATTTGGCCACATTTCCACGTTTAGTTTTTATCCGGCGCACCACATAACGATGGGGGAGGGGGGGGCGGTGCTCACAAATGATCCGCTGCTGAAAAAAATTATTGCCTCATTTCGCGATTGGGGAAGGGACTGCTGGTGCGATCCCGGGTGCGACAATTCATGCAAAAAGAGATTTGGCTGGCAGTTTGGAGAACTTCCACAGGGATATGATCACAAGTATGTTTATTCCCATATTGGTTACAACCTCAAGGTGACCGATATGCAGGCAGCAGTCGGGGTTAAGCAGTTAAAAAAATTGCCAGGATTTATTGACAGGAGAAAGGAAAACTTCACTATATTATACCAGGGCCTGAAAAAAAATGACGCCCATCTGATCCTTCCTCTGGCGACAGCTAATTCGGATCCAAGCTGGTTTGGTTTCCCGATCCTTGTGAAAAACAACGCACCACATACCCGCGATGACATTGTTCACTATCTTGAGAGGAACAATATCGCAACGCGGATGCTTTTCGGGGGCAATTTGCTCAAACAACCCGCCTATTCATCTATGAAGTACCGGCAGGTAGGTACCCTTGAAAATTCCGATCTCGTAATGAAGAACCTGTTCTGGATCGGGGTATACCCCGGACTCACTGGTGAGATGCTGCAATACACGTTAGATACCCTTTCCAAAGCGTTGAAACCACCCGGGGGGGCAAAGGGTAGAATTCCAAAAGAATAAGAGTCTGCGAAGGCCTGTCGGTTCGTTTTTTGGGAGAAATCTAAATAGTTTCTTTTTTGTAGATCGCGAACAATCCCGATGGCCCCATCTGAAGAGGTGTCGTCTTCGATATGTATCTCACCCTTAATGACCTTTTTCAGGAAACGCTTCTATTCCACCCGCAATGAAGGTACCCATATTTTATTCTAACCTGAATGTCAGGATGACTACGATAAGAAGGAATATAGATTAACTCATGTATCAGGAGGAAGTGAAGAGGTAGATCCCGGTATCCTGGCCTGCCAAACGGGTATTATTCTGGAGCCAGGCCAGTGCATCTCCATCCGGGTCTGCAGCACTGATATCACCTGTTACGATAAAATACATCGTACTATTGCCCTTTTGGGCGTAGATCTTTTCAAGGTCCTGGCTGGTAGTGGCCCCGTATTCCCGCGTATTCCCTTTTGCCGATGAGTAATAGTAATCGAGGGGCTGGTCATTGTACCCTGGAACCGACACGACAACATCGCCGGGAACGGTTTTTTGCTGAAGTGCTTCAGAAAAACCTCTCCAGTCATCCTTGGAATACCCGGAATAATAGCCGGCGAGCACCGGCGCACTGATGATAAAAAGAACAATGATAAACCCGTACACCACGGCCTTGGTATTCCACAGGGAATAAACGGCACGGTAGGATACAGCGATGCCAATGGAAAAGACGATGCTCAAAAATATAAGATACCGTGGGACCATTGGCATCTTAAACGAGAGGATATAGCTGACAACAAAGATTAGGATGGTGAGCAAGACAAGGAAGATCCCTTTATTTTTATCGATAAGAAATGCCTGAATGATGCCGACTACAAAAAGCGCGACCAGCACAACCATTGCGATGTCATTAAAACCTGAGATCTGACTGAATGTTTCCCAGATGATCTCCAGCCCCTGGATCCCGTATGTAGGCGCCGATGCAGTCCGGGCTATTAAGAGCTGGAGGGTGACAAGGATCAGGGGGAAACACATAACTGCAAAAATAACGACTCCCAATATCAGCATTTTTAGGTTGTTGAGTTCAGTACGGATCCGGGGTGCCCATTCAATAAGGGCAAAGAGGATCAGTGCTGCGATCATCACGATCGCATAAAAGTGCGACCAGAAGGCCAGCGCTGAAAAGGCGCCAAAGAGCGCCCAGTGAGTGAGACGGCCGGATTTCATGCCTTTAAGGAAAAAAATCGTCGCCAGTGCCACAAAAAAGAGCATCATCGAATATGCCCGTGCTTCCTGCGAGTAATAGATTAAAAACGGGGAAACCGCGCAGGCAGTGGCGGCAATAATACCTGCATTCCGGTCGAGGAATTCCTCTCCGATTACATAAAAGAGCGGGATCGTAAGAACTCCGAGCAGGGCCGGGATAAAACGCAGGATGAACTCGTTATTGCCGAGCACGATCATGATGTGTTCAACCCAGAAAAAGAGCGGCGGGCTGAATTCACCGGGGCTTACCTGCCATATACCCATAAGGGACTGTATGGAGGTGAAATAAGTAGTGGCTTCATCAAGCCAGAGGGAGTTATACCCGAGATTGTAGAACCGCAGGAAAAAACCGATGATGGTAAGAACCATAAGGGCCTGAAAGTACCGGCTCGCAGTAATAAGGGATTTTATATTTTCAACGGACAGATCGCGGAACGTTTTAACGGGAGACACATAACCCCCGTCAAGGTTACACTCCCCGGCCACGTCCTGCTTTTTTCCCGGTTCCCGGCCCTCTTTTTTCTTTGCCATCGCACTCACTATCTATTTGTCAAGATTCAGATATAACTTGTCAGCTTGTCCCTGAAAAAAAGAGCACCGGCGTTCTGCCAGCAGTGGCAGAACCACCGGTTATGTGGATTTCTGTTCCGGCTGATGTACATGAATAAGAGAGCATCCCAGTGCCGCAAGGAGTTCGTTTTTATCCGTCACTACCCGTGACGACTGTTCGAGCATGAGATTTACCCGTTCATGACTCCCGGCCATCCTGAAATCCGTCCTGATGGCAATGACCGGTTTTTTGAGTGCTGCGGCATAGCCCATCTCCCATGCAGTCCCGGAATCTGCATCCGCCCCGTCAATGATCGCGACGAGGATGTCCGCATCGTGGATCGCTCTTTTGTTGTGGTTGTAAATCCGCACATGCTCCTTTTTGTCCCTCACAGCATGGTCGTCCCCGGAGTCCTGAGGGAGTGCTACTTCATAATAATGAGCACGGAGCAGCTCTGCAATAGCGGTATTATAGGAACGCTCCGCTTCAGAAAAAAGCGGGGCAGCAAGGTAGATCCGGTATTTCGAGAACTCGGCGACATCTTGTGCCGGGATTTCAGGGAATTTTGCATAAAATACTCCCCGGTCATCACGTAAGGCCGGTTTGTCGCCTTCAGTCCCGTAATAGGTGCTCGTAACCCCACAGGTGGGCGATGAGTTGACACCAAGGATACAAAGTGGCGGCCCCCGTTCTTCGATGATCTTTTTCACGTTCCCGCACAATCCTTCAAGAAGCGTGGCAAACTCCGGGGTATTGAGCCGTTCAAGATAGGTGCCGGGTTCCCGGTCCGGGCCGAGATACAGGGTCTCGGGACAGGGAAGGGGCACAACATCTATCCCGAACTTCTTACACCGCCCGATGGACCGGGCGAACAGAGCAATATCAGAGGGATGCGTGATACCCTTGGCCCGGAGCGACGGGGAGAGAATGCAGGGAGCACAGAGCACGTACATTATACAGTGTGTGAACGCACACAATAATCAATGATTCCGCTTGTTGCCTACCGGGACAACAGCTGCGACCCCAAGAAGTGCTCGGTAAAAAAACTGGAGCGGGCAGGTTTTTTGAGGATCGTAAAAAAGATTTCGCAGATCCCCAGAAACACCCTGCTGCTCGACCCGACTGCCGAGCAGGCCCTTTCTCCCGCGGACAAGTTCGTAAAATCCATTACCGCCCTTGACTGCTCGTGGGAAGTGCTCGATACCGGTGCGGTCAGCTCGTGGAGGATCCGGCGGGCACTTCCCTTCCTGATGGCGGCAAACCCGGTCAACTTCGGGAAACCCTGCAAGCTTACCTCCATCGAAGCGATTGCCGCAGCGCTCTATATCCTCGGGGAGCAGGAACGGGCGGCGCAGATCCTGGCTTGCGTCAGCTGGGGCATCCGGTTTTTAGAGGTCAACAAGGAACCGCTGGAGCTCTATGTCACGGCCAAGGACAGCACTGAAGTGGTGAAGTTCCAGGCGCTGTTTTTGTAATAATCGTAATTTTTTTTAATAATCCCGGGATCGCATGGTATCAGCAACGCATTTTAACGATTTTCTTCCCGGGTAAACCAAGTACGACAGTCGGTACTTGGATAAAAAACCAGAACAAGCAATCTTTATCTCATCTCGCTCATACAGTTCGTTATATGATCAAGGTTGCTATCAACGGGTACGGTACCATCGGGAAGCGTGTCGCCGATGCGGTTGCAGCCCAGAAGGACATGAAAGTGATCGGCGTCTCAAAAACCCGCCCAAACGCCGAGGCATTTATTGCAAAACAGCGGGGATACCCCCTCTACATCGCAGATCTCTCAAAGAAGGCGGCGTTTGAAAAAGCAGGCCTCACGGTTGCCGGTTCTGTGGAGGACATGTGCAGGGCAGCCGATGTGATTGTTGACGCGACACCCGGCGATGTCGGTGCGACCAACAAGCCGCTCTACGAGAAACTCGGGAAAAAGGCACTCTGGCAGGGCGGCGAAGACCACGAGGTCGCCGGGTTCTCCTTCAACTCGTCCTGCAATTTCAAGGATGCCATCGGTCGGCAGTTTGTCCGGGTCGTCTCCTGCAACACCACCGGTCTCTGCCGGATCATCCACGAGGTAGACAAAGCGTTCGGCGTCGAACACGTCCACGCGATTATGGTCCGCAGGGGATCCGACCCCGGCGAGATCAAGAAAGGGCCGATCGATGCGGTCGTCCTTGACCCGGTGACGGTCCCAAGCCACCACGGCCCCGATGTGCAGACCGTGCTCCCCCACATCTCGATTACCACGATGGCGATGATCGTCCCGACCACGATGATGCACATGCACGCGATCCGGATCACAACCAAAAAAGACGTGAACCGCGAGAAAGTGATCGAGCTTATCAACAATCATCCCCGCTTGGGCCTGGTAAAAAAGACAGCGGGGATCAAGAGCACCGCAGAACTCAAGGAATTTGCCATGGACCTTGGTCGGCAGCGGGCGGATCTCTACGAGAACTGCATCTTCGAGGACTCGATCTACGCCAATAAGAACGAGCTCTGCTTCTTCCAGGCCATCCACCAGGAGGCAGACGTTGTCGTCGAGAACGTGGACGCGATCCGGGCGATGACCGGCCTATGTAAAGATGCAGCAACCTCCATAAAACTCACGAACGACGCACTCCACTTTATCCCCATCCAGAATAACCATTAACTCCCACCATCACCCATATTTTTTAATGGACACATTCGAACGGGTTACCCGGAACACCGTTGAAGTCGTCACCGAAGACGAACTCCGCGCTCTTCTGGCCCGACCCACAAAGAAGGTATACGCAGGGTACGAACCGAGCGGCGAGATCCACCTTGGCCACCTTGTCACGGTCAACAAGCTTGTCGATCTCCAAGCAGCAGGCTTTGAGGTCACGGTCCTCCTAGCCGACCTCCACGCGTTCCTCAACCGGAAAGGGACCATGGAGAAGGTCGGGGAACTGGCCGAATACAACCGCCGCTGTTTTGAAGGCCTCGGCCTCAAGAACGTAAAATATATGCTCGGTTCTGATCTCCAGCTCAACCGGGACTACGAACTGCTCGTCCACCAGCTCTCCCAGCAGATCACTCTTGCGCGGGCGACCCGGAGCATGGACGAGGTCGGACGGCAGATGGATCACCCGACCGTCTCGCAGATGGTCTACCCGATCATGCAGATGGCCGATATCGCGATGCTCGGCGTGGATGCCGCAGTGGGCGGGATCGACCAGCGGAAGATCCACATGCTCGCCCGGGAACACCTGCCAAACTTCAAGTTCCCTTCCCCGGTCTGCATCCACACACCGATCCTAAACGGCCTTGACGGGAAGAAGATGTCCTCATCGCAGGGCAACTATATCTCGGTCGCCGACAGCGAGGATGAGATCAGGAAGAAGTGCCAGAAGGCGTTCTGCCCGCCGGAGATTGCGGAGAACCCGATTCTCCAGATCTTCCAGCACCATATCTTCCCCCGCCTCCCGGAGATCACGATTAAGCGGCCGGAGAAATTCGGCGGTGACCGGACCTTTGCCGGGTACGCGGAGCTCGAAGCTGCCTATGGCGAGGGGGAGATCCATCCGCTCGACCTCAAGAAAGCCTGCGGCAAGGGACTGGTCGAGATCCTTGCACCGGTGCGCGACTATATACGCTAGGCAAAAAGATACGTGTCTGAAATAGCAGGGGATGACACGTGAGCATCGAACAGCAGGAGGAAGCATTCGACCAGCGTCTCGCTGAGATGGGTATCCGCATAAAAGATGCGAATAATCTCAAAGTCAGCGAGAATGTTTTTGACGAGGTCACCCTCCTTGCCCTGTACAAGCTCGTCCACAAGAAATGGCTCACCGCGATTGGTGGTTCCATCAGCACCGGGAAAGAGGCCAATGTTTTTTTGGGCGAACGGGAGGACCTGGCAGTTGCCATCAAGATCTACCGGATCCAGTCGGCAAATTTCACCACCATGAGCTCGTACGTCACCGGGGACCGCCGGTTCTCCCATGTAAAAAAGTCCAAAAAGGAGCTCATCTTTGCATGGACAAGAAAGGAGTTCTCCAATCTTGCCCGTGCAAAAGAGGCAGGACTTCCTGTTCCCGAGCCGCTTGTCTGGGACAGGAATATCCTCATCATGTCCTTCCTTGGGGAAGGAGAATGCCCGTATCCCCAGCTGAGGAGTGCAGACATCGACAAACCTGCGCGAGTCTACGAGAACATTATGGCGATGATCGATACGCTGTATAACAAGGCAGAACTGGTGCATGGTGACTTAAGCGAGTTCAATATATTGTACAGTGACCAACCATATCTCATCGATATGGGCCAGTCGGTCACCCGCGACCATCCGCGTGCTCTCCAGTTCCTGATGCGGGACATCCGCAATATAAACAGGTTCTTTAAAAAGAAGGGCTGCGAAGTAAAAACAGAATATGAGATCTTCAACACGGTGACCGGTTTCAACGTCTCACAACCATGACACACATCAGCATCATCTCCAGAAAGAACGGTATAACCTGTGATAAGAATGCCGGGCGGTCAGCCGGAAAGGTGACACAACCATGATACAGGAATTAAAAGTTGCAACAAGCAGGGTGGGCGTCCTCATCGGGAAGGGCGGAGCGACAAAAAAAGAGCTCGAATCAAAGACCCACACAGCCATCTCCATTGACAGTAAGGAAGGCCTTGTAAAAGTCGAAGGGGCAGAGGAGAACGCAATCCCGCTCCTTCGTGCAGTCGAGATTATCAACGCCATCAACGCCGGGTTCTCGCCCGAGCGTGCCTTCGAGATGATCGAAGATGAGGATCTCCTGCTCGATATCATCGATCTTTCCCGGGCGGCAGACAATCCCAAGCAGCTCGACCGGCTCCGCGGCCGGATCATCGGGAAAGACGGCCGGGCCCGCGAGCAGATCGAGAACATGACCGATGTGGATCTCTCGGTCTTTGGTCACACGGTGGCCCTCATAGGCTACCCTGAGCAGATGAAGGTCGCCCGGGCGGCGATCGACATGCTCATCGAGGGCGTTCCCCACGAAAACGTCTTTGCGTTCCTCGACAAGAAGAAAAAAGAGGCCAAGCAGGACATGATCAGCTATTACTACTAAAGGCACTTCCGCCTCCCGCACCCCCTCTTTTTTATGCAGTCCGCTCTGAAACGGTACCGGGTAAGACCCGGCAACCGATCCAGGATCCTGCACGCGATCCGGCGCCGGGCCTAGGTGGGAAACATCGATTGCTAGGTATATTCCGCAAAAAACAATTCAGCCGGCAATAAACAATTAACAGGCAGTTTAAAAACCGCGACACCGATGGGGACCGCCATGCAGATACAGGACCTTGCCATACCCGATACTCTCAAACAGCAGTACCTCGGGCTCGGCATCCTTGAACTCTACCCGCCGCAGGCCACCTGTGTCGAGAAAGGGCTGCTTGACGGCAAAAACCTCCTTGTCGCGATCCCGACTGCGAGCGGGAAGACGCTGATTGCCGAGATGGCGATGCACCGCCACATCGCAGCCGGGGGAAAGTGTCTCTATATCGTCCCGCTCAAGGCCCTTGCCTCGGAAAAATACGACGAGTTTGGCAACAAAGGCGTCCGGGTCGGCATCTCGACCGGGGACCTCGACCGTCGCGATGACGCTCTTGGCAAAAACGACATCATTGTCGCGACAAGCGAGAAGGTAGACTCGCTCCTGAGGAACGGTGCACGCTGGATCCCGGAGATCACGCTTGTGGTCGTGGACGAAGTGCACCTGCTCGATTCCCCGGACCGGGGCCCGACGCTCGAGATGGTGATCGCAAAGATGCGGGCCAGGAACCCTGGCATGCAGCTTATCGGGCTCTCGGCGACCATCGGGAACCCGAAGATGCTTGCCGGGTGGCTCGACGCGGAACTGGTCACGAGCTCGTGGCGGCCGGTTGACCTGCGCCAAGGCGTTTTTTACGACAATAAAATCCAGTTCGAGGAGGGAACACGGCCCATAAAACAGGTCTCAAAAAACTACGATGATCTCAACCTCTGCCTTGACACCATTGCCGAGGGGGGACAGTGCCTCGTCTTTGTCTCCTCGCGGAGGAACGCCGAGGCCTTTGCAAAACGGGCGGCCGGTGCGATAAAGAGCGAGGACCCGGCGCTTGCCGCATGTTCCGACCGCCTGCTGGCCGGTACCCCGACCGAGATGGTAAAGACCCTTGCCGCATGCGTCGCAAAAGGGGCTGCCTTCCACCATGCGGGCTTAAGCCGGAACGAACGCTCTGTCGTGGAAGAGGCTTTCCGCAAAGGCTGGCTCAAGTGCATCTCTTCCACCCCAACCCTCGCTGCGGGCCTTAACCTGCCTGCCCGCCGGGTGATCATCCGGGACTATCTCCGGTTTTCCGCAGGCGAAGGGATGCAGCCGATACCGGTAAGCGAGTACCGGCAGATGGCAGGAAGGGCCGGCCGGCCCCGGCTTGACCCATATGGCGAAGCCGTGCTGATCGCAAAGGAGGCCGAGCAGGTGCCGGAACTCTTCGAATGCTATATCGAAGCGGCCGCTGATGACGTTCATTCCCGGATCGCCGAACCTACTGCACTCTATACGCATGTCCTTTCCCTTATCGCTTCGGGTTTTGCAAAGACCCGGGACGAACTCTCCGAGTTCATGAACCGCTCGTTTTACGTCCATGAGCACAGGCAGGGCCGGCTCATCCACCGGGCGGTAGATGACGCGCTCCAGTTCCTGATCGCTGCGGAGATGGTGATCGAAGTGGGCGAACATATCGGGGCAACCGAACTGGGCATCCTTGTCTCACGGATGTACATCGACCCGAGGAGCGCGTCCGCGATTGTCACGACCCTGCGGGAAAAAGAAGAGTACGCGGATCTCGGCCTTGTCCAGCTCATCTGCAGTACACCCGATATGCCGACCCTGTACGCGAAAAATTCCGACCTTCCCGCACTCTCGCGGATGATGGAGGATAAGGGCAGCGATCTCTGGCTCCCGCTTCCCATCGATGAGGACGAGGCTGAAGGATATTACCGGACAATAAAGACCGCGATGCTGCTCTCGGACTGGACCGACGAGCTCCCTGATGAGAAGATCTGCGAGCGGTATGCGGTTGGGCCGGGCGATGTGTTCGGGATGGTGGAAAGCATCAACTGGCTGCTGCACGCCACTTCCCAGCTGGCCCGGATGTTTGTCCCGAAGTTCTACCCGCAGATAGCGAAATGCGAGATCTGCATGAAGAACGGGATACGGCGCGAGCTCCTCCCGCTTATCCGGCTCCGGGGTATCGGCCGGGTCCGTGCCCGGCGGCTCTTCAATAACGGCATGACCTCTCCGGAAGAGATCAAAAAACACCCGCGGGAGGACCTTGTTAAGATTCTCGGTCAGGGAATTGCGGATCAGATTTTTGACCAGATAGAACCAAAGAACAAAAGTACGGATACGACACGCGTGAATGAGGAGAGACCAGGCGGCGGCCAGTCCACGCTGTTCCGTTTCGGGTGAACCTTATGGACCCTTCACCGTTTTCCTGTGAGATTGAGTATGCAGAGGTGACGATCCGGGATCGCGCTGCCCTGCTGGGTGTGCTGCGGGAGATTGCCGGGCGTTATGCCGCCCACATTGTCTGTTTTGACGCGGAAAAACTGGCTGGCCGTGAGCATGCAGAGGCCGCACTCCGACATGCACACCGGTCATTCGCACGGGGCAGCGCAATCTCCAACTCGTTTGAGATGGAAGCCTTGCTCTACGCTGCCGGGACCCGGCAGTGCAGTGCGGCTGTCTCGTTTGGCCTCCATCAGGGTGAAAATTACCTGTACATCTGCTGCTGCCCGGCACCGGAGGGTATCTGGAAAGATCTTGATGTGCACATGCAGTTTGGCGGGGAGCCGGATGAGATCATATCCCAAGATAAAGCCGCCCGGCTTATGGCCCTGTTCGATATAACACCAGAAGAGATCGTGGCGACGGGTCACGATCGTATCCGGGATCTGGTACTGGAGAGGGTCGCGCTGCTGGATGTCAGTAAATAGCGGACATTTCAGCCGGTCATGATCCCTGCCTGCTTGTGCCTTATCCATTTGGTATTTTATTAAAACCCTGATCGCGGGCAGGAAAACACACTTCCAGCGCACGTTCGGGAGGCGGGGGGTTCACATCCGTACCATGTGTACAGGTACTTTTTGCTTTGCCAGAAATGGCCTTTAGAAATTCCCGGCGGTTTTCTGATGTCCCGGCTCTGTTGAAACCCTAAACAAAATCTTGATTATATTGCCGATATTGCAGAAAGGCACCTTCCGTGGGGGTTTACACAGAGGGTTTCAACAGAGCCGGTGTTCCCGTTTTTCGGGCGCGAAATCCAAAAAGAGGGCTATTTATTTGCGTGGGAGAGGATGTGGGCAATCTCCGGGACGATGAGCGTTTTCGTGGCCAGAGTAACCGCCGGGGTGGAGCCGGGTATGCAGAAGATCACCCTGCCGTGGATCGTGCCGGCGATAGCCCGGGAGAGTATGGTGGACGTTCCGATCTCATCGTAGCTTTTCATCCGGAAGAGTTCTCCGAAGCCATCAATCTTCTTTTCAAGGAGAGGGGATACCGCCTCTATAGTACAATCATCGTGTGTCAGACCGGTACCGCCATCAACGATGATACAATTGCAGGTTTTGAGGGCCTGGTACAGCTCGAGCCGGATGGCTTCGATCTGGTCGGGAACAACCGCATAATGCTGAACCGGGATCTTTGCTTCGGTCAGGATTGTCTGGATGGTCTTCCCGCTGGAATCCGTTTCTTGTGTCCTTGTTGTGGAAACGGTGATCACCGCGCCGGTTATTGGGATTGGCTGGACGTGTTCCTGTTTCATAATGATAAATATAGTGGAGATTGCTCATTAATAGAGGTGTAAGATTCATTGATTTCTCGCTTTTTTGAACTCTTTTTATAAAAATAGGGCTACCCCTTTGTTTCCAGTGGAGATTTAATTCTCCCTCCGACTTGTTTTACGTTCAATTGGGTATGACACCATGGTAGACCCGGCATTCTGATTCCCGATCCTGTCCTTTGAGCTGTTCTCTAATCTATTTCCCCGATGATGTCAAATGATACAAGTAGTATTTGAGACGTTGTCCCTCCTTTTGCAGATGCCACTACCGGATACATTTCAATCATTTTAAATAGATCAAAAAGCAAATTACCAATGGCTATTTTCTCTTGAAAGATTAACAAATCAACGTGGTATCTTTCAAAGTTTCCACAGGAAACTAAGGGGGGACCCTGTTATTTTCCATTTGCGGCAGAGAAATCTGAAATCCTCTTGTAAAGATCCTTAAGCACAAATAAATCAAAGATAAAAATAAAAAACGTCGAATTGCCATATTCTCGCGTTTATTTCCTTTTCCAGCATTTTAAATGGTTTTTCCACAGGAAACGAAAGGGTTTATAAAGGAAACGAACCACGTGCTTTTTTAATCTCATCCGGCTAAGATTCAGCTCCACGTGTCACCATGCCAGAACCCGAAGATCCCTCAACCGGACTATTTATAAAATACCTCTCCAATAACCGGATATTCCGTGACCGGGAAGTGCTCCGGCACTCCTACCGGCCGCAGATCCTTCCCCACCGCCAGCCTCAGATCGATACCATTGCCTCGATCCTTGCCCCCTCCCTCAGAAATGAAACCCCCTCCAATATTCTTATTTACGGGAAAACGGGAACCGGAAAGACCGCGAGTGTCCGGTATGTCGGATCAGAACTTGAAAAAGCCAGCAGCACAATGGGTACCTCCTGCCGTATTGTCCACCTCAACTGCGAAGTGATCGATACTCAGTACCGGGTGCTCGCCCAGATTGCCAAGTGTATCGATGGTTTTGAAGAAGCATCGAGCGACAAGACCCGCCTCCACATCCCGATGACCGGGTGGCCCACGGACCAAGTATATTCAGAGCTTAAGAATCAGCTCGACGCCGGTGGCGGTGTGCTGGTGATTGTGCTCGACGAGATTGACAAGCTGGTCAAGAAGAGCGGTGACGACACTCTGTACAACCTGACCCGGATCAACTCCGATCTCAAGAACTCCAAGGTCAGCATCATCGGGATCTCAAACGATCTCAGCTTCAAGGACTTCCTTGACCCCCGGGTCCTCTCCTCGCTTTCGGAAGAGGAGATCGTCTTTCCCCCGTATAACGCCCCACAGCTGGTTGATATCCTGACCCAACGCGCCGCCGGTGCATTTATTGATGGTGCGATAGCCGAAGGTGTGATCCCGCTCTGCTCGGCCCTCGCTGCACAGGAACACGGGGATGCCCGCCGGGCCTTGGATCTCCTACGGATCTCCGGGGAACTTGCCGACCGGGACGAGTCAAAACAGGTAACCGAGGAGCACGTGAAACAGGCGCAGGCGAAGATCGAGACCGATAGTATGATCGAGTGTATCGCGACGCTCCCCACCCAGAGCAAGCTGATCCTCTTTTCCATGCTGACGCTGGAACAGCTGGGCCAGAACATCTTCACGAGCGGAGAAGTCTCGCGCATCTACCAGGACATCGCACCCCACATCCAGCTCGACATCCTCACCCACCGCCGGATCACGGATCTCATCTCCGAGCTCAACATGCTGGGCGTGATCAATACCCGAGTCGTGAGCCGGGGCCGGTACGGGCGAACAAAGGAGATGTGGTTCGATGCAAACACGAACAAGATCCGTGAGGTCGTGCTCAAGGATCCGCGGCTGAACGGGATAAAAGATCTTGATATAAATCAGATGGAAGCCAAATGGTTAAAAACGTGGTTCAGGTGAAGCGTAATGGATGACAAGGATCTCGAACTCCTCCGGATTCTTGAGGAGAACAGCCGGCTGTCTGCGCAGGAAATCGGATCGATGACCAACCTTATCCCGGCTGAAGTGGAAGCACGGATTCATGCCCTTGAGGAGAATAAGATTATCCGAAAGTACACAACGGTCATCAACTGGGAGAAGGCGGGGAACAGCGAGGTGTCGGCCATCATCGAACTGAAAGTGAGCCCGGAACGGGACTTCGGGTACGACAGGATTGCCGAGCGTCTCTCCCGGTTCAAACAGGTGCGGACCCTCCGCCTGATCACCGGGACGTACGATCTCCAGGTGATGGTGAGCGGGAAGAATATGCAGGAGGTTTCCCGGTTTGTCTCGGAGCACGTCGCCCCGATGGACCGGATCCGCGAGACGGCGACGCATATTGTCATGAAATCCTACAAGGAGAACGGCAACACACTCTTTGAGCAGCAGGAAACCGAACGCCTCCCCTACTCCTTTTAAAAAGGTGAGATGATTGAGAACATTTGTATCAGAGCGTGCCCGGGAGATACCACCATCAGGAATCCGGAAATTTTTCGATCTGGTTCTCACCATGGATGACGTGATCTCCCTTGGTGTTGGAGAGCCTGATTTCAGGACCCCGTGGAACATCTGCGAGTCCGGTATCTACTCTCTCGAGCAGGGAGTGACCTCCTATACCTCGAACCGGGGACTCCAGACGCTCCGCGATGCACTTTCTGCCCACCTCGCGAGCCGATACCAGCTCAGATACTCGGCTAATGATGAGATGGTCATCACCACCGGGGTGTCCGAGGCGCTTGACATCGCGATCCGCGCCGTCGTCAACCCCGGTGACGAAGTCCTGATCGCAGAGCCCAGTTACGTCTCTTACGCGCCCTGCGTCAGGCTTGCGGGGGGGATACCTGTTCCCGTTGAGTGCTCCGAAAAGGACCATTTCAGGCTCAACCCTGACAAGCTCCAGGAAAAGATAACGGATAAGGCAAAGGCCCTGATCATCAACTTCCCCAACAATCCGACGGGTGCCATTATGAAAAAGGAGGATCTCGAACCCGTCGCGGATATCGTGACCGACCGGGATCTCCTGCTTATCAGCGACGAGGTCTATTCGGAACTCACGTATGAATCCTCCCATACCGCTGCGGCAACGGTGAAGGATCTCTGGGAACGGACGATCACCTTAAACGGGTTCTCCAAGGCGTATGCGATGACCGGCTGGCGAGTGGGATTTCTCTGTGCGCCACAGGAGATCTGCGACGCGGCGCTCAAGATCCACCAGTACGTGATGCTCTGCGCCCCGGTGATGGGGCAGGTCGGTGCGCTCGAAGCGCTCCGCTCGGCGGAGGATGAGAAAACGAGCATGGTCAACGAGTACCGGCTCCGGCGCAACATGTTCGTTTCCGGTCTTAACAAGATCGGTCTCTCCTGCCATGTGCCCGAGGGCGCATTCTATGCATTCCCTTCGGTGAAAGGAACCGGGCTTTCCGATGTGGAGTTTGCTGAAAGGCTGCTTAAGGAACAGCGGGTCGCCGTGGTACCGGGCAGCGTCTTTGGCAGCGGCGGGGACTATCACCTCCGCTGCGCTTACGCGGTCTCCCGCAAGGAGCTCACCGAAGCCCTCGGTCGGATGGAAACCTTTGTCAACGGTTTGTAGCCCTGGGAGAATGCCGGGGATGACTGGCCCCCTCCCCGGATTGTGCGATTTGGTGCTGTACTACCCGCTCTCTGTTACGGGTTCTGGGGTTTTTATGTGGTTCAGGGCAGACTTTATTGCCCTACCCGCCCTATACTCCATGATACTCCAATGAGCTGTACTATTATCGTAGGTGGATTTTTTGGAGATGAGGGAAAGGGCAAGATCGTTGCCCACATCGCACATGCGGATGAACCTGTCATCATCTCCCGCGGTGGTGTCGGGCCAAACGCCGGGCACACGGTTCAGGTTGGCGATCATGAATATGGTGTCCGCATGGTGCCATCCGGTTTTGTCTATAAAAAGGCAAAACTCTGTATCGGCAGCGGTGTTCTCGTCGATCCGAGAGTCCTTAAGCACGAAGTCGAGACGCTGGGAGTCAAAGGCAGGATCTTTGTCGACAAGCGCTGCGGTATTATCACCGAGGATCATATCGCCCGTGACAAGGGCAGTGCACACCTCTCAAAGAAGATTGGCAGCACCGGTTCCGGCTGCGGGCCGGCAAACTCCGATCGGGTGATGAGGATCTCCCCGCAGGCAAAAGACGTGCCAGAACTTGCCGAGTACCTGCTGGATGTTCCCCTCGCTCTCAACACTGCCATAAAAAGTGGCCAGACCGTTCTTCTGGAAGGTACCCAGGGTTTTGGGATCTCGCTCTATTACGGAACCTACCCGTTTGTCACGAGCAAGGACACTTCTGCCTCCCAGATCGCCGCGGATAACGGTGTCGGTCCGACAAAAATTGACGATGTGATCGTGGTCTTCAAGGCCTACCCGACCCGGGTGGGGGAAGGCCCATTCTCTACCGAGATGACCTCGGAGAAATCAGACGCGATGGGCATCCAGGAGTTCGGCACGGTCACCCACCGGAAGCGCCGGATCGGTGGCTGGGACGGCCAGATGGCCCGGTACTCTGCGATGATCAACGGCTGCACGCAGGCAGCGATCACCGGTATAGACCGGGTGGACAAGGCCTGCTTCGGGCTCACCGAGTACAGCAAGCTCACCAAAAAAGCAAAGGACTTCTTAAAAATCGCCGAGGATGACATCGGTTCCCCCATCACGCTCATCTCTACCGGGCCGGAACTCACCCAGATTATCGATATCAGGAAAGAATACGCATGAAGCGTTCGCTCATGGACATCCTTTGCTGCCCCGTCTGCAAGGGTGATCTCGTGCTCCGGGTTGATGCCGAGAATGATAAGGAGATCTTGGAAGGTAACCTGCATTGTGCTGCATGCAACGTGGATTACCCAATCCACGAGGGGATCCCGAATCTCCTCCCCCCGACAGCACGATAACCGGTGACGCCATGCATCTCCCGCTGCCTTTTGAGATTCTGGCGGTTACGGATATCCCTCCGGCAGAGGCGATGATGACGGAGATTTATCTCAACCGATCGGGCATCAATACGATCGAAGTCCCCCCGCAGAATGCGCATGTCGAGTGCGGGAGTCTCCTGAAGGTCCGGTTTGTGAACCGGGGTGCCCCCATTCATATCACGGCAACGACATCCAATGCCGGCATGTTTACGGATTTTTTCCACGAGAACATGTATGTGATCGATGAAGTGGTGCTCGGCATATCGTTACGAAAGGAGTGTGCCCCGGGTTTTTTCGACATCGACATTATCGCCGGCTATGGCGCAATGAAGGCCACCCTGCGGGTTGAGGTCATTGTAAAGCCCAGCCGGGGAGAACAGGCACTGGAAAAAGAACCCCCCGTCCAGCCGGAAGCCCACGGCCGGCCACACCTCCTGATGGTGGCAATGGCTCTGGGTCTTATCCTGTACAGCACCTGGTACTATACCAAAATTGAGTTCCTCAACATCGCGGCATTCATCGCCCTTATTGTCGGTGCACTGTTCGTATGGTACCGACAGACCTGATCCTTGCCGGCGCCGTTATCCTTCTCGCGCTTGCCATCGACCGGCTTATCGGCGATCCCCACTCGGCGTACCACCCGGTCGCTCTTCTGGGCCGGTTCATCGGCTGGTGGGGTCGGCCGGCCCGGTACTCCCCCCGCATCCAGCGTGCGGCCGGTATTTTCTTCTGGCTGGTGACGGTCGGCCTCTTTGCCCTCCCGTTCTTCCTGTTCGGGAGGTATGCCCCGTGGCTGGTCTTTCTTATCGGGGCACCGTTCCTTCTCAAGTGCTGTTTTGCCTGGCGGTCGCTTGAGGAGCACGCGCTCGGGGTGGTTGCTGCGCTCGAAAACGGCGTGGAGGCGGGCCGTGAACAGGTGAAACTGATGGTCTCCCGGGAGACGGCACAGCTCGATTATGAGCATATCCGGTCGGCCGCATATGAGTCCATGACCGAGAATCTCACCGACAGCATCGTATCCCCCATTTTTTACTTTGCGCTGCTCTCCCTGTTTGGTCTAGGGCTTTTTGGGGCAGCGGTTTTCCGTGCCGCAAACACGATGGACGCGATGCTCGGGTACCGGGACGAACGGGCCCGGCTGGGCTGGTGCTCCGCCCGGACGGATGATCTCCTCAACTATATCCCGGCCCGGATCACCACGTTTTTTCTCCTGGCCTATTTCCTCATGAAGGGTACTGCTGCCCGGGCATGGCAGGTGATGCGCCGGGACGGGAAGAAACGCCCGGGTTTCAACGGCGGCATCGTTATGGCGGCGATGGCCGGGGGCTGCGGCATCTGTTTTGACAAGCCGGGGGTCTATATGATCGGGAACGGGGAGCGGTCGCTTGAAGCAGGCGGTCCGGCCATTGTCAAGGCGGTCAGGGCGATCACACTTTCGTTTGCGGCAATAACTGCAGCTACACTTATTTTATTGGCATGGTTGATCCATAGTAATGGTATATGAAATTAGAAGAACTGAGATTTGGCACTGAGCTTCTCAAGCGCGGCTTTGCATCCATGCAGAAGGGGGGCGTGATCATGGATGTGGTGAATGCCGAGCAGGCAACGATTGCCGAGGCAGCCGGGGCCGTCGCAGTCATGTCGCTTGAACGGGTGCCGTCCGATATACGGAAGCAGGGCGGTGTCGCCCGGATGGCAGACCCGGAAAAGGTCCAGGAGATCATCGATGCGGTCTCGATCCCTGTCATGGGAAAGGTCAGGATCGGCCACTTTGTCGAGGCACAGGTGCTTGAAGTACTCGGCGTCGATATGATAGACGAGAGCGAAGTGCTCACCCCCGCTGACGAAGAATACCATATCGATAAGAAGCAGTTCAAGGTTCCCTTTGTCTGCGGTGCGCGGAACCTCGGCGAGGCGCTGCGCCGGATCAATGAAGGTGCAGCAATGATCCGCACCAAGGGCGAGGCCGGGACCGGCAACGTCGTTGAAGCCGTGCGCCACATGCGGGCGATCATGGGCGATATCCGCAAGGTGCAGGGAATGGACGAGCAGGAGCGGATCAGCTATGCCCGGAGCATCGAGGCCCCGGCAGAGCTTGTCATCGAGTGCGCAACCCGCGGCCGTCTCCCGGTTGTGAACTTCTCGGCCGGCGGTATTGCAACTCCCTCGGATGCTGCGCTGATGATGCAGCTCGGGGCTGACGGTGTCTTTGTCGGGTCCGGGATCTTCAAGTCCTCGAATCCGGAGAAGATGGCAAAGGCGATCGTGGAATCCATCAATCACTATAACGATGCAAAGGTGATTGCGAAGGTCAGTACTGGCCTTGGCGATGCGATGCCGGGCCTCGATGTCCACACCCTCAGGGCCGATGAGGTGTTGCAGACCCGTGGACGTTAAGATCGGCGTTCTCGCGCTTCAGGGGGATGTGAGCGAACACATCGACGCCTTTTCTGCGGCGCTTGCGGTGCGGGGCTGCGGGAAGGCAGCGGCCGTTGTCGAGGTCAGGAGCCCTGCGGATCTCGCCGGTTGCGCAGTGCTTGCGATCCCCGGCGGGGAGTCCACAACCATCTCGCGGCTGATCGATAAGAACGGACTCTACGAACCGATCCGCACCTTCCCCGGCGGGATCTTTGCGACCTGCGCCGGCATGGTGCTGATGGCGACCGATGTGGCCGACCCCCGGGTACATACACTCGGCCTCATGGGCATGACCGTGGACCGGAACGCATTCGGCCGGCAGAGGGAATCGTTTGAGGCCGCTATCCCGGTCACGGGGCTTGACGGCGGCTCCTTCCATGCGATCTTTATCCGGGCACCGGTCGTGACCGCAGCTGGGCCGGATGTGCATGTGCTTGCGACACTGGATCAGGGTATCGTTGCGGCTGAGAAAGGCAGGTACATGGCGCTTGCCTTCCACCCGGAGCTTGGCGGGGATCTCCGGCTTCACGAACGGTTTTTGCAGAATCTGGGAATCTGACCCACGATTTCATTATTTTTCCGCCCAGACTCAGGTATATGAGACAGGATACTGCCGATATTAAGGAGAAGGCCCACCGGCTTGGTGCTGATTTTGTCGGCATCGCGGATGCAGCGGGGTTCCTGAATCCCGGGTATACCGGGAACAGGCCGCAGGAGTTCATGCCCGGGATCCGATCCGTGATCGTGGTTGGTGTCATGATCCCGAAGGGATGCGTCCAGCCTCTTCCCAAGGGCAGGCCGGAATATACCAACACCCTGATGGCGGGAACCGCGACGCTGCGGGTGATCGCGTTTCGCCTCGCCCGGGACCTGGAAAAACAGGGATATCTGGCGGCACTGGTTCCCACGGAGGGCAGTGAATTCGGGATGTGGTACGCTGACAGGGAAACCCTCAGGGCGGATATTTCTCTCAAGTATGCCGCATGGCTTGCCGGCCTTGGTACGTACGGCCTCAACCAGCTGCTCATCACCCACGAGACCGGCCCCCGGATCCGGATGACGGCGATCCTGACCGATGCGCCACTGGATGCGGATCATCCTATGGAAAAAACGTTTGTCAGACCCGAATGTGCCGCGTGCCAGAAGTGCGTGAAGGCATGCCCGGTGGGTGCGATCTCGGCGGACGGGACCTTCCGGCCCCAGGCATGCCGGGATTTTATGTTCACGACCCTTGGCGGCCTGCGGTGCGGCATGTGCATCCGGGTCTGCCCGTTGTAACTTAAAAATCCTGTTTTTTTTGTAAAATCCTTATTATCCCGGATACGGTATGTTCATGTATATGCCGGAAAAAGAGAAGCACCGCAGGACATCGTCGGGATTATTGCAGCGGGAATTGTCCATCATGCTTTCCCGTGCCCTCGAAAACCGCGAGGATTTTGTCCTTGCCTGGGAGCCGCGTCCCGGCGAAGAACCGACACCCGGAACCCATCCGGTCGCCCATATCATGACAGGGAACCTCATCACATCATGCCGATTGAATGCACTCTTGGGCCGCGTGATGGTATATGAGGATGAAGGGGCACGGAGCGTGACGGTGTCATTGAACAGTGTGCGGGCAGCCAGACAGAATGACAGTCCCCTGGCAGAGAGGCCACGAAAACGGGTCGCAAAAAAAGACCGGTCAGCACATTCCTGAACCGGATCTGAGCCTGTCGGCAGGAATATTCCCATAAGAGTAAAAAACGATGAGATCAACCGGCCGCTGCCGGGTCAGAATGCATTGCGATCGAGCCGGTAGACATACCAGTCAAGACGCTTTCCCCCCTCTCTCTCGTAAAACCGGATCGCCGGGTTGTTCCAGGTGAGCACCTGCCAGTCCATCCGTCCACAGCCGCGTCGTCGTGCCTCGGCCCGGCAGAATCGGAACAACTCCCGCCCGATCCCGGATCTCCTGAACTCTTCGAGGACAAAAATATCTTCCAGATAAAGTGTCGGAAGGGCAAGGAATGTCGAGTAGGTGAAATAAAAGGTGACATAGCCGACAGGTTTCCCGCCCACGCTCCCGATGTACGCCTCATACCGGGGAGGATCCGCAACGCAGTCCCTGAACAACCGTTCCTCTTCTGCTTTTCCTGGCGGGGTGAGGTGTTCATAATCGGCAAGTTTCCGGACTAGGAATAAAAAATCAGCGAAGTTGTTCTCACTGACTTTTTCGAGCGTAACAGGTGACATCTGTATACCGGGTTTACAGCCGGGGTGGATAATTCTGGCGAAATCCCCCTCACTATTGGGATTCGGGCCGGATCATAACCCTGTACTGTGACAATCCAGGGTTGACCCGAACTGGCAGCACAAAGGAACTGCTGTGGAGGGAACAACCCGTTTTGGTTTGGCAAAGTATTCGGTGGGAATCCTCATTCTTATGCATCTGCAGGGCTGGAAACCCGCCCGGCAAAGAGAATCACCCCGGTATCGTTGTCTTGGATCAAAAAGAGGAACGGGTGATCGGCCCGGAAGACCGGCACCGGTTCCTCTGATCCGGGAGCAACCGCCATCTGATTTATTACTACGCCGGTGGCCGCAGCCGCCTCAGTCCCCTCCTCGTTCACTTCGATATAGGCCTTATGATACACGTCGCTGATGTAGAGATCCTGCCCCCCGTCCATGCCTGAGAAATCTGCCGTGCCGGAGAATGCTGTCGGCATCCCCATTGCGCTGAGCGTCTCTTTGAGAGAATACTGGGTCTCGAGCTTGAATTTCGGGAGATACACCATGACCCGCCGGGCTGACGCGGACTGCTCCAGCGCCGAGAGGTTGGCCGGGCCGAGATACGATTCTGCTGTGGAGAGGTTGTTTTCTCTGGGGAGGAGGATAATCATGGAGAGCCCCGGTCCGCTGGTGGCAGTATAGGGCAGGGAGAGCATCTGGAGGTCAGGTGTTTCTGCGTAGGGATAGACAGCGTCCTCATCGGTCCGCTGCATCATTTTTGCCGTCACTGTTGTGCCATCAGGTCTGGTGAACGGGGCATCGCTCGTCTGGTTGGCATCGAATTGCTTCTGCCATGTGCCCTTGAAATAGACGGCGTTCGTGATCACCAGCCGGGTCATGGGATCGATACTGCCCGCTGGAAGGAGGTTCTGGATCTTGTTATTGGTTTTCCCCGCTACCCAGTCATTGATGGTCTGGCGTGAAGCATCCGGTTGGCCGGCAAAATCAAGGTTTGTCGTGTTGGCGCTGTAGTACTGTTGTGCTATACTGGTGTACCCGGGAAGGAAAGTGTATGTCTTCTCGGCCCAGAGTGCGTTTGCCGTGCTCAGGGTGTAGCCTTCATTCCCGCTGTTGATTCCGGCGTTGACGGCAGCGAACCCCTCCCTGAGGCGGGTATTATTCACAGGAAAATAAAAGACTGACCGGATCTCATCAGCGGTTGTCCCATGGGCACCCTCATAGGTGAGGGCGAGGGCAGAAGAGATGGAGAACGGGGAGAAGAAGATATTGCCTCCGCTGGCTGCAGTCTCCTGCGCGATCTCATGGTACAGGTCTGCGGAAAACCGGTTATTTGCATCGGTAACACTCAGATTAAGGGTTCCCGGTTGGCCGGCGCCGGTCTGAGCCGGCGGTGTAAGCAGTTCCAGGTTTCTGTCATCACAACCGGTGCACGTGCCGGAGGCAGGTGAACTGGTGCACCCTGCAATCATCACCAGAAGAAGAAGGAGTACGGATGTGACAGCCAGTACTTTCCCGGTGCAGGATTTCATGGAAGAACCTAGGAGGGCGTTTATGTTAAATCTGGCGTTAACTGCGGACCTTTTCGCAGTTATTCTTCCGTTATTGTGCCGGCGTACCGTGGCCGATACCTGTATAAATCCTGCCGCCGACAACCCTTTCACCGGAGGAAAAGCCGGAAACGGGTGGTTTTCACATGAGTGATTGTAAAAAATATCTTGCGGAACTCATCGGGACTTTTGTCCTCGTCTTTATCGGGACCGGAAGCGCTGTTGTTGCAGGAAAAGAGATCGGATTTCTCGGGATTGCCCTTGCCTTTGGTATCTCCGTCCTTGTCATGGTCTATGCAATCGGTCAGATCTCCGGGTGTCATATCAACCCGGCAATAACGATTGCGATGCTCGCAAACGGGAAGATCGGGTCAAAGGACGCTGCGATGTATATCGTTGCGCAGTGCATCGGTGCCGTCATTGCCTCGCTCGTCCTGCTCGCTATCATGACCGGCCTCGCGGGCTATGATCTTGCCACAAACGGCCTTGGCCAGAACGGGTATGGGGTTGCATCCCCCGGTGGGTTTCCCCTTGCATCGGGCTTTATCGCTGAGGTTGTCCTGACGTTTATCTTCCTGATGGTGGTCTTTGGTGCAACGAGTAAGAAAGCTCCCGCAGGCTTTGCCGGGATCGCTATAGGTCTGTCGCTTGCCATGATCCACATGGTCGGTATCCCGATCACCGGTACTTCCGTAAACCCGGCACGGAGCCTAGGGCCGGCGCTCGTTGCCGGAGGGACCGCTCTTGCCCAGCTCTGGGTGTTCATCCTCGCGCCGATTATCGGGGCGCTGGTAGCGGCAATTGTCTGGAAATACCTCTTTGAAGAGAGAACAGCACCGGCATAACCCGGTCGCTTACTTTTTTATTCCCGTCGGATCTTTTTTCATCGCTTCTGCCTTGAGCTCTTTTGGCATCAGCTCGATCGCATATCGCAGCGCTGTCCGGGGCATGACGTTCCTGTTCCGCATGACATATGCAAACACCTCGGCCTGGTGCTGCCGGCTTGCCTCCTTTAAGAGCCAGCCGTAGCCTTTCTGCACCATATCATCGGTATCGGTCAGGAGCAGGTCGGCAATTTCCATTGCCTCTGGGAGAAACTTCCCGTGTTTTGCCGGGACAATCAGGGAAACTGCGGCAGCCCGGCGCATCCACCGGTTCCCTGACTGCGCCCACTCTTTGAGGTCGGCCGTATATTCAGGGTATTGTTCAACAAAGTCCCCTATTGTGTGGTTGCAGAACCCGTCGCACGAGGCCCAGTTGGTGATGTAGGTATCGATCCAGCGCCGGAACACCGCAAGATCCTCCCGCTCGTACCGGTCTGAAAGGGCATGGGCCCAGTTCGAGACGACAAAAGATTCCTCGATGTACCCCGAGCGGTAGAGCTCTTCGCAGAGCGCGAAGATCTCCTGTTTGTCCCGGTGCTGTATCTCCTTCCAGTACTTTTTTGCAATCGCCATAACGGTCGCCGTTTTCAGGCCGTAGCACCGGATCTCTTCCCTGAAAAACCGCCGGGACGTTTTTTGGATCTGCGGATCCGCCTGCGCTTTGAGGTCCTGCCGGATGTGTACGATCACCGGGTCCATGAAACAGCGTTGGGAGGGATGGGGGATAAGGGATGTGTCAGCGGTAATGCCGGGGCCCACAGCCGGGGCCCGAAAATCTCCTCCTCAGCCGGTCACCCCTGTCTCTTTTTTGCTTTTTGCTGCCGGACACTGGCTGGCGGCACCGCTCGTAGTTCCATTTTCGATATCGAGATACAGCGCCCCCCAGGCACAGAGGGCCTGCAGGATCGGGATCAGGGTCCTGCCAAACTCTGTTATCGTGTATTCCACCCGGGGTGGCACCTCGGGGTAGATCGTTCTTTGGATCACGCCGTCCTCCTCGAGCTCGCGGAGCTGCTTGGTGAGCATCTTGGCATTGACCCCGGGCAGTGCTTTCTGCAGCTGGCCAAACCGCATCACATTATCGCCGAGATGCCAGAGGATGAGTGGTTTCCACTTGCCGCCGATCACATCCAGTGTTGCCTCGACGGTGCAATGGTAGGTCTTGCCGTTTTTTGTATAGGTCATGGTTACTCCAGTGAAAGTCTGTTACCAGAATAATGGTATTTCCTATTTAATCTGCTGAGGTACATTTTATCTTAATGGTTCTGATGGACCCCTGCAGAAAAGTTTTCACTATCATGACTGCACACGGTGCTCTGTCAGGATTTTCCGCACACTCGCGGTCAGTAAGGTGATCAGGTATGGAGAAGACACAGATAGGACAGAATTTTTTCATCCCGATGCCTGTTGTCCTTGTCGGGACACAGATAAATGGGAAAGCGAATTTCATGACCGTGGGCTGGATTACCCGGGCGAATGCGAACCCCCCGATGATCGTCTGCGGGATCGGGAATCACTATTACACCTCACAGGGAATTAAAGAGACGAAGACGTTCTCTGTGAACATACCCTCTTTGGCTCTTATGGCAAAGACCGATTACTGCGGAATCGTATCAGGTGAAAAGACCGACAAATCCGGTGTTTTTGACGTTTTCTACGGCACGCTCGCAACCGCACCGATGATCCGGGAGTGCCCGGTCTCGCTCGAATGCAGGCTTGAAACGACCGTCCCGCTCCCTACCAACACGCTCTTTGTGGGCGAGATCATGGGGGCATATGCTGACGGGAAGGCGATCAAGGAGGGGAAACCGGACTTTCCGGCAATCGACCCGCTCTTCCTGACCATGCCCGACAACCGGTACTGGTTTCTTGGAACCTATGCCGGGGACGCGTGGAGCGCCGGAAAGATGCTGGTGCAGCAATCGCACAAAAATACACAAAAGGGACGGTAACCGTATGGCAACTATTCTTGTCGATCAGGATCTCTGCACCAGGTGCGGGATCTGCTCTGTGGTCTGCCCGATGTCGATTGTCGACCCGGCAGATGAGAACACCCTGCCGAAGGTGCAGGATACAAAAGCCGGCCTGTGCATCCGGTGCGGGCACTGTGAGGTTTCCTGCCCGTCGCAGGCGATTCTCCTGAACTATCTCCCCGACGAGAAAATGCAGATCCCGGCTGCGGCCGGTTCCCTGTCGGCCGGGGATCTCGGTGTTTACCTGAAGAAACGCAGGTCGGTCCGGCATTTCAGTACGGAGCAGGTCTCAAGGGAGGACATCCTTCAGGTTCTCGACATCGCCCGGTACGCTGCGTCAGGTGGTAACGGACAGCCGGTCGAGTGGCTCATAGTACACGATCCCAACGAAGTTCACCGGCTCGCGGGGTTGTGCGTCGACTGGATGAAGACCTTGGAAAACAGCAGCCACCCGATGAGCGGGTCTATCCCGACGCTGGTCGCGGACTGGGAAGCCGGGAATGACCCGGTCTGCCGCGGGGCACCTCATCTCGTGATCACCCATATCCCGGAAGGCAACCCGGTGGCATCGGTGGACGCCCTGATTGCCCTGACCCATTTCGATATCGCTGCGCCGGTATTCGGCATCGGGACCTGCTGGGCGGGATTCCTCTCGATGGCTGCTGCCGCCTATGAGCCCCTGCAGAAAGCGCTTGACCTCCCGGCAGGTCGTAAGTACTCCTACGGCCTGATGTTCGGCCACCCGCAGTACAAGACCTACGGCATCCCGCGCCGGAAACCGTTGAAGGTGACGTGGCGATAGGAAATGACACCGGGAGCAGGAACGATTACTATCACGGATGATCAGGAGAAGGTATGACGGATTACGCAGGTATCGGAAGGAAAAAATTGCGTGAGATTGATGGCGAGGCTGGTGTCAGAGTCGAAGAGACATTAAACAACGTCTGCCCGGATCTTGCCCGTTACCTCATCGAATATTCGTTCGGGGAGATCTATGCCCGGGAGATCCTTGACAACAAAACAAAGGAGCAGGCGGTCGTCGCCGCCCTGACCGCCATGGGTACGGCCGCCCCCCAGCTGAAGGTCCACATCCATGCAGCGCTCCACATCGGCTGTACCCCCGAAGAGATCCGGGAGATCATCATCCAGATGTGCGGGTATGCGGGATTCCCTGCGACATTAAACGCGATGGGCACGCTCATGGAGGTCTTAAAAGAGACCGGGCTGGCCCTTTCAAAGGTATCCGTCCACGCCGGCTCTGATGGAAGGTACGAGCGCGGGAAGGACTGGCTCTCGCGGATTGCACCCGATCAGGAACGTGTGCTCAAAGAGACGTTCGATCCGATAAACCCGGATATTACGCGGTACGTCATCGAGTTCGGCTATGGAGACATCTATGCCCGGGGCATCCTGCCAATCCAGATCCGGCAGGTTGCTACCATCGCCGCCCTCGCCGCAAAAGGTACCGCCCCCTCCCAGCTCAGGTTTCATATCGGCGGCGGGCTCCGGGCCGGCCTTTCCGAGGCTGAGATCGTGGAGATCATGCTGCTGGTATCCATTTACGCCGGGTTTCCGGCGGCATTGAATGGCATCCTCGCCACCCGCGAGGTGGCAGAGGTCCTAAAAGACGAAAAACGGTGAGCGGTGAACATACCCGGGGTGTCTCCCCGGGAAACCTCCCCGCACCTAGAGAAGAACAAAAGATCTGGTGATTGGATATGGCAAAAGTCGTTGCATTCAACGGAAGCCCAAGGAAGGACGGGAACACATCACTCCTGATCGGGCACATGTTTGAGGAACTGGAGAACGAAGGAATCGAGACCGAGCTCGTGCAGGTCGGCAAAAAGAAGGTCCGGGGCTGCACCGCTTGCATGAAGTGTTTCGAGAACAAGGATGGGCATTGTGTCTTTGACAATGATATTGTCAACAGTTGCATCGACAAGATGGTAGAAGCGGATGGCATCATTCTTGGATCGCCGGTGTACTTCCTGGATGTGACCGCGGAAATGAAGGGACTGATCGACCGGGCGGGGTTTGTATCCATGGCAAACGGGGGCCTGTACCGCCGCAGGGTGGGTATGGCCGTCGCCGCGGTCCGGCGGTCCGGGGGCAGCCGTACTATCGACACCATGCTCCACTTCCTGCTAGCTGGCGGCATGGTTGTCCCGGGCTTCCCGGTTCTCGGGGTCGGGAGGGAGATCGGGGACGTGAACAAAGACGAGGAAGGTATCGGCCGTGCCCGGGATGCCGCAAAGAACATGGCCTGGCTCATCAAAACGATGAAAAAGGCCCAGGAATCCTGATGATTCGGCGAGGCCGGACATACCAGGTACCCAATCCTTCACAGGATCTCAAAAAACGGTGAACACATGACGAACGTCATCGCAATCAACGGAAGCCCGCGGAAAACGTGGAACACCGCAACGCTGCTTGAACACGCCCTCAAAGGGGCGGCATCGGAGGGAGCAGAAACAGAACTGGTCCACCTTTATGATCTGGATTTCAAGGGGTGTACCAGCTGCTTTTCCTGCAAGCTTAAAGGAGGGAAGAGTTACGGGAGATGCACCTTAAATGACGATCTGACGCCGGTCCTTGAAACAATCCGGGATGCCGATGCACTTATCCTTGGTTCGCCGATCTACGTGGGAACGGCAACCGGAGAGATGCGGTCGTTCCTGGAACGGCTGGTCTTCCCGTACCTTGTCTATGACCCGGGGCGATCTTCACTCTTTCCAAAAAAGATCCCGACCGGGTTCATCTACACGATGGGCGTTGACGAGCACCGGCTGACAGAGATGGGGTACGAATCGCAGTTCCGGCTGACCGGGATGCTGCTTGAACGGATCTTTGGCTCCTCTGAATGGCTCACGGTGACCGACACCCTGCAGTTTGACGATTATGCAAAATACGTCTCCTCGGCATTCGACCCGGCAGCAAAGGCACAACGACGACAGGAAGTCTTCCCTGAAGATTGCAAAAAAGCGTTTGCGCTGGGTAAACGACTCGGCCACACCGGATAAGGTTCGAATACACTGACATTTCACCGGTCAGAGTACCTGCACAGGTACCCGTGCACCTCAAGAGAGGAACCCGGTCCGGTACATATACGTTTATTATTGCCGGGTAAGGCTACACCATCACCAGTTTGCGGCTCCATTCCCACAAAGAATCCTTCGGCCGCATGCAGTACGGCAGACGCCCCCGCGCTGATGATATGGATGTGCTCCTGCCGGTCCATAATCAGCTGAGGACGCCGGATGAGAAAATCCTGTTTGTTCCCCCCGCACTGTTTCCACACCTTTATCTGGGTGGTGCGCCAGATGGTGAGATACCAATAGGAGAAGATATTATGGCCACCGATCCGGTCTGTTTTATGATAGTCGACGAGGATACCGCCCAGTTCAGGAGCACGTACCGGGATACTGAATACTATTTCTGCTGTAACTACTGCAAGAAGCAGTTCGATGAGAACCCGAAGAGATACAGCAGGCTCGCAAACGATATGACGGTCGATCTGGGATCCGGCTGCTGAAGGAGAGCAGGATGTACCGGGGCGTAAGAGTGCAGCCGGGAAAACCCTGTTTTTACCCCGGCGCGACAACAGAATTACTGAACTGTTAAAAGGAACACTAAACATGACACCCCCAGAGACGATTGCCGGGACACTGGCCGCAGACGGCCGGTTTTCCCTGATGGCAGAGGCAGTCCGGGCCACCGGGCTTGATTCGGTGCTCGCCGGGAAAGGGCCGTATACGGTCTGTGCGCCGACCGATGATGCATTCAGGCAGCTCCCGGAAGAGACCCTCGCCGCGCTCATGGCCGACCCCAAAGGACAGCTCTTTCGCGTCCTCCAGTACCATATCATGTTCGGGAACCTCCCGTGCAGCACGATAAAGAAACTGAACTTCCCCAAGACCCGCCTTGGGATCACCGTCGAGATAACGGAAAAAGGCGGTCTGGTGATCTACGGCGGCGCACCGGTGACCATTCCGGATATCGCCTGCACGAACGGCATTATCCATGGTATCGGCGGGGTTGTCATCCCCCGGTAACCGGGGCCGCGGATTTCCTGATTTATACGCCGCCAGCCTGCTTGATCAGGGTGTTGATATCCGTATCGCTTATCGACGGGGATAGTCCGGAGCCGATGTTGTTGAGGAGTGGCCCACTGAGGGACATGACGAGGTACATGATCACGATGAAGGCGACGATGGCAACAATATCGCCACGACAACAAAGATCACCATGTGGAGCGTGGGCGCCGACTCGAAAGGAATGGCCCCCCTGTTCATCCGGTCTGCGATCGTATAAGCATCGTAGATCCCGTACAGCCACATGATGAGACCGGAGATAATCAAAAGAAATAACCCGAAGAACGTGCCGAAGAAGACAAGGTACCCTTTGAGGATATTGCCCTTGTACACCTGTCCGAGACCCGGGCGCCGCACTCATTACAGAATTTGGCCGTTTCGGACACCGGGGCGCCACAGCTGCTGCAGAACCGGGTCATGCACTACTGTCGTAGTGCCTCCCCAAATATATATTCTCATGACGGTGGTACCGCCGATCCTTCGCGCATCAACATACAACAGCTTATAAGATTCCGTGAGCAATATTTCATCCGTTGAATCGTCCTTTTTAACACTTCAATAAACCAGCACAGGTCCAGCCATGAACCCACCATCAGTCGTCGACAGCATCCTCTCCGCACGCTACCTGCGGAAAGGGGAAAAGAATTTACCGATATCTGCCGCCGCGTAGCCTCGGCCCTGGCAGACGATGAGTCCGAGAAAGCCCGCTTTTATGAGGCGATGATCTCACTGCGCTTCCTTCCCAACTCCCCGACCCTCATGAACGCGGGGACCGACATCGGGCAGCTCTCTGCCTGTTTTACCCTGCCGGTCCCGGATTCTATCGACGGGATCTTCGATGCGATGAAGGAAGGGGCGATCATCCACAAGACGGGTGGGGGCACCGGGTACAATTTTTCCCATATCCGGCCGGAAGGGTCTCCCGTGCAGTCCACGGACGGCGTCGCATCGGGCCCGATCTCGTTCATGCGGGTCTTTAACGCGGCCACAGACGTGATCAAGCAGGGCGGTCGCCGGCGCGGGGCGAACATGGGTATCCTCAACGTCTGGCACCCCGACATCCTCGCGTTTATTGCCGCAAAGAAGAAGGAGGGTGATTTCTCCAACTTCAACATCTCGGTGATGGTAAACGACAAGTTCATGGACCTCGTGGAGAAGCGGCGGTTCGACGACGTCTGGCTCACGAACCCCCATTCGGGAGCAAACGTCACGGTTGGAGCGATCTGGACGGGTATCGTCGAGGGGATCTGGAAGAACGGCGAGCCGGGCATCCTCTTCTACGACGAGATCAACCGACACAACCCGACCCCTCTGCTCGGGGAGATCGACACGACAAATCCCTGTGGCGAACAGCCGCTCCTCCCGTACGAGAGCTGCGTCCTTGGGAGTATCAACCTTGCCTCCTGCATCCGTGATGGAACTCTCGATGAGGATCTGCTCCGCGAGACCGCACGGATGGCGACCCGGTTCCTCGATCTCGTCATTGAAAAGAATGTATTCCCGATCCCGCAGATCGCCGAGGCAACCCGGCGGACACGGAAGATCGGCCTTGGCGTCATGGGCGTCCACGACGCGATGCTCATGATCGGCCTCGCGTATGATTCTCCCGAAGGGCGGGCATGGTCCGAAAAGGTCATGAAACTCGTGACCGACACGGCAGTGGACGAGTCCCACAAACGTGCCGAAAAACTGGGAACCTTCCCGGCGTGGCAGGGAAGCATCTGGAAGGACTATACCGTGCGGAATGCCGCGATGACGACCGTTGCCCCGACGGGGACGATCTCGCTTCTCGCCGGGTGTTCGAGCGGTATCGAGCCGGTCTTCTCGTTTGCCTACACGAGGAAGAACACGGTGGGAAAGACCTTTATTATCGTCAACCCGGTGTTTAAGGAAGCGCTCGTCCACACCCTGTCCGATGTGGGTTTTGCCGGCGACGAGCGGGCCAAGAAGGCCGATGAGGTCATCGCCCACGTCCACGAGACCGGGACGATCCAGGATCTGCACTGGCTGCCGAAAGGATTCCTCGCGCTCTTCAAGACGGCGCTTGACATCCCGTGGCGGGAACATATCCTCATGCAGGCCAGTTTCCAGAAGTATGTCCATGCCTCGATCAGCAAGACCATCAATATGCCCGGCTCGGCTTCACGAGAGGACTGCGAGGAGGCGCTCATGATGGCGTGGAAGCTTGGCCTCAAGGGGATCACCATCTACCGGACCGGGAGCAGGGACGATGTGGTGCTCGCGTTAAAGGATAAGAGCCCTGCCGTATCCCGTCCCCCGGAACCTGCCACGGCCTCAGCGGCCAAGAGAGCGATGCCGGAGAAGATCCCCTCGCTGTCCATCGACCGGCCCAAGGAACTGGCCGGCCGGACGTACCTCTGCCAGTCGGGATGCTGCCGTCTTTACGTGACGGTGAACCTGATGGAGGGAAAACCCATGGAGGTCTTTATCCGGACGGTCGGGAACGGGGGGTGCGATGCGAACAGCAGCGCCCTTGGCCGTGCGATCAGCACCGGCCTCCAGAACGGCGTGCCCTACGGGAAGTTTGTCAAGCAGTTTGCAAAAGTGAACTGTATCTCGGCGATCAAGAACCCCTCGTCGGAAGGCCACTCCTGCGCTGACGTTGTCGGGAGGTGCATCGAGCTCTCGGCAAGAAACCAGAGCGTCGCGACCCTCTCCGACTGGAATATCACAAAGACCGGGGAACAGCGGCTCTGCCCCGACTGCCATGAACCGCTGGACTTCGGCGAGGGCTGCAACCAGGGGATCTGCAAGCACTGCGGCTGGACCGGGTGCAGCTGATCCCGCTTCCGCGCTCCTTCCCGGCTCTTCCTCATTTTTCCCGGGAACACTGGTGCAGCGATACCGTGAACCGTCTTTCGCGTTCCCGGTTGCGTTACGAGGGTGTGTGCCTGTCATGAAATCTGCAGGTGACTTGGCACAAATCCCGGACCGGGTTCAGGATCAAATCATTCGGTTTTATCCTGTATCAACCATAAGCAGGTTATTGCGGTGTTGCAAGGCCAATGTTCTCGGTGTTATATCTCGATGACGATCCCGCACTTCTCGATCTCGCAAAGATCTTTCTTGAACTGTCAGGAAAACTGCACATCGATACTGCCCAGTCCATCGGGGAGGCACTCGAGAAGATAAAGCACCGGGAGTACGATGGTATCATCTCCGATTACGAGATGCCAGCGATAAACGGCATTGAATTTCTCCGGCATATCCGTCTCAACCACCCCGATCTCCCGGTTGTCCTCTTTACCGGAAGAGGGAGAGAGGAGATCGCCATTGAAGCCCTCAACAACGGCGCAGATTTCTACCTTCAGAAAGGCGGACCCCCGAAATCCCAGTTCGCCGAACTTGAATACAACCTTATACATGCCATCGACCGCAAACGGGTGCACGAAGACTTAAAAGAGTCCCGGCAGATGATGGCAAACCTGATTGATTTTCTTCCGGATGCAACATTTGCCATCAATCGCGAGAACAGGGTGATCTCCTGGAACCGGATGATGGAGAAACTGACCGGGATACCTGCCAGTGCTATTTTGGGAACCGAAAATTATGCGCAGGCCCTCGCACAGTTTAACGAAGAAAGGATCCCGCTGGTGAATCTCGTACTGAATGGCGATAATGAACCGGTTCCTGTGGGCCAGAACCTGATCCGCGACGGGGACGCCATTATCTCTGAATTCTACAGTCCGACCATTTATACCGGCAAAGGCGCCCATCTCTGGATGATTGCATCCCCGCTCTACGATACGGGTGGCAATGCGATCGGTGCGATCGAGTCCATCCGTGACATCACCCGGCACAAAATTGCAGAGAAAAACCTGATGGCCTCGCACGAGGAACTCAACGCAGCATACGAGCAGCTGACTGCGACCGAGGAGGAACTGCGCCAGAATTATGACGAACTCACGAAAAACCAGGTAGAGCTCCAGAAGAGCGAGGAGCGGTACCGGAACGTGGTAGAGGACCAGACGGAGTTCATCTGCCGGTTTTTACCGGATGGCTCGCATATTTTCGTCAACGGGGCGTATTGCCGCTATTTCGGGAAGAACCGGGTGGATCTTATCGGGCACCATTTTGCCCCGGATATCCCCAGAGAAGATCTCCTGCTCCTCAAAGCGCATATGGCGTCGATCACCCCGGATCACCCGGTGCAGACGATTGAACACCGCATCCGCATGCCCTGCGGGGAGATCCGGTGGCAGCAATGGTCGGACCGGGCCGTATTTGACCGGAACGGGAAGGTGATCGAGTACCAGTCGGTGGGGAGGGATATTACCGACCGCAGGCGCACGGAGCAGGCCCTCTCCGAAGCGAATAAAAAACTGACCCTTTTGTCTTCCATAACCCGGCACGACATCCTCAACCAGCTGACCGGGCTCCAGGGCTATCTTGGGTTGATCGAAGAACAGAGCACTGACCCGGCAACAAGGCTGCTGGCACACCAGGCACAGCGATCGGGCGAGGTGATCCGCGACCAGATCTCGTTTACCCGGCAGTATGAGGATATCGGTGTGCAGAGCCCCAGCTGGCAGGATGTCTCTGCATCAGCTCTCGCGGCGTGTCGGGATGGAAGGTTCCGGAATGTCTCCGTTGACCCGTCCCTCGCCGGTATCGAGATCTTCGCGGATCCACTCCTCAAACAGGTATTTTACAACCTTTTTGAAAATGCCCGGATGCACGGGGGGACCGTGACAAAGATCGTGGTAAGCCGGGCAGCATCCCATGAGGGGGCCGATATCGTTGTTGCTGATGACGGGAAAGGGGTCCCTCCGCAGGAAAAACAGAAAATTTTCGAAAAAGGGTTTGGCTCGCATACGGGGCTCGGGCTCTATCTTGTACAGGAAATCCTCGCCATCACCGGCCTCACCATACAGGAGACCGGGGAGTATGGCCGGGGGGCACGGTTTGTGATTCATGTCCCGGCCGGCATGTTCCGGCAGTCGACCGGTTAACGGGACACACCTCCCGTCACCGTCCCTGAAAAAAGCGTTTACGCATCCAGTGTTTTTCTCAATCCGTGTTCTGATCTGTACCGGGAGAACTGTTTTTGCGGCATTTCTCTTCCCTCCGGTGCTGGTAAAGATCGCCGGAACTGGATAACCCCTAAAAAAAAGGTTTTTGATATTCTTTTAGATAAACAGCGGCGCGAGCACGAGCGTCAGCGTAGCAAGGAGCTTGATGAGCACGTGGAGCGACGGGCCGGCGGTGTCCTTGAAGGGATCTCCGAGCGTGTCGCCTATGACAGCTGCCTTGTGGGCCTCGCTGCCCTTGCCGCCGTGGGCACCGGTTTCAATGAATTTCTTGGCATTGTCCCATGCACCACCGCTGTTGTTGAGGATCAGGGCAAGGAGAATGCCGGTGATGGTCGCGACCATGAGGAAGCCGGCGAGGGCCTGGTATTTCATTGTGACGCCGATGAAGATCGGGAACCCGATCACAAGGACGCCGGGGACGACCATGTTCTTGAGCGCACCCTGGGTCGTGATATCGATGACGGCTGCATAGTCAGGCTTCTGGGTGCCTGCCATGATGGCCGGGTTCTTGAACTGGATGCGGACTGCTTCTATAACCGACTGCGCAGTCTTGGAGACGGCGCGGATGGCGAAGCTCGCAAAGAGGAAGACGAGCATCGCGCCGAGGAGTGCCCCGACAAAGACGTGGACGTCTGCAAGGTTGACGACATCGAATACCTTGCCGGTCAGCTTGGTAATGTCGGCCATATACGCGTTGAAGAGCAGGAATACGGCGAGAGATGCACTGCCGATCGCATATCCCTTGGTGAGTGCCTTTGTGGTGTTTCCGGCTGCATCGAGCTTGTCCATGCGTTTCCTTACTTCCTCGGGTGCCTGGCTCATCTCGACGATACCGCCGGCATTGTCAGCGATAGGTCCGAAGGTGTCCATGGCAAGGACGTACGCACAGACCATCAGCATACCCACGGTTGCAACGGCAGTTCCGTAGAGGCCGCCGTTCGGGATACCGCTCATGGTACCGCACCAGTAGGAGATAATGAGGGAAAGGCCGATGAGGATGGCGGGAATTGCGGTAGTTTCGAGACCGACCGAGAACCCGGTGATGATGTTCGTGGCGGCTCCTGTTTCAGAGGCGTCAGCGATCTCTTTTACCGGGCGGTAGTGGTGGTCGGTATAGAACAGGGTGACCCGGAGGAAACACACGGAGAGTGCGATACCAACGAGACCAGCATAGAAGAAGTACATCCAGCCTGTTGCAACACCGAGGAGCCACCGGACCCCGAAGAAGAGGAAGACCGCGGAGATGATCGCCGTAATGTAATACCCCCTGTTCATGGCGTCCATCGGGTCGGCCCCGTCCTTGCCCTTGACAGAGAGGATACCGATCATGCTTGCGAGGAGACCGAGCGCACACATGACGATGGGGAAGAGGATACCATTGACACCGAAGATCGGGAAGAGAGCAACACCGAGGATCATGGCACCGATGTTCTCGGCAGCAGTGGACTCGAAGAGATCAGCACCACGGCCGGCACAGTCCCCGACGTTGTCTCCGACAAGGTCTGCGATGGTGGCCGGGTTCCGGACATCGTCTTCGGGAATACCGGCTTCGACCTTGCCGACAAGATCTGCGCCGACGTCAGCGGCTTTCGTGTAGATACCGCCGCCGAGCTGGGCGAAGAGTGCCACGAACGATGCACCAAAGCCGAACCCGATGATGACGAAGGGGGTGGTCTGCGGGTCTGCCCCGAGTGCGATGTACGTCAGGGAGACCCCGAGGAGTGACATCGCAGTGATGATCAGGCCGGAGACAGCTCCGCCACGGAACGAAAAGTCAAGTGCCTTCCCGTCGCTGTGCTGGGCTGCGGCTGCCGTGCGGATGTTTGTCCTGACGGCAATGGACATTGCGACGACACCGGCAACTGCACTGCACGTGGCACCGACGATATACGCAAATGCCGTGTACACGGCAAGCGATTGCTGTCCGGTGAAGTAATAGACGGCAAAGATCACGATGGCAAGCACGATGGCTATAATCGCGATAGTCGAGTACTGGCGCTTGATGAATGCTTCCGCACCCACCTTGATCGCATCGGAGACCTCGCGCATCTTGGGCGTCCCCTCATCCTGTGAGAGGAGATTACGCGCCAGGAGAGCGGCGAGGGCCAGTGCGATAACACATATCACAATGACAACGAGTAATGCTGTTTCAATCATTCCATGACCTCCCTATGGTGCTATGGCTTTTCCGCGTACAGGGCCTGCTCTCTCTCATGACGTAAAACGCACGTTGACAGAACAGCCGGTTGTACCGTGATCCATATCACATCAGGTTTGACAACTGATACGGGTAGTCCCCTGCCCGTTTTGATGCACCCACGAGAATAGCGCCATGACACCGGGAAACCCCGCCACGCCGGCCACCTATCCTCAGGACAGTACTAGTGCATTTTTGTTACATTAAACTTTTATCATCTCT